>Ga0272446_1006502_pt1 | contig 12153 bp, 11 predicted proteins | sample YNPCB0061_FD_194587 | JGI IMG/M metagenome (GOLD analysis project Ga0272446, IMG submission 194587) | Hot spring microbial mat communities from Yellowstone National Park, WY, United States - YNP-CB-006-1 | ecosystem: Environmental > Aquatic > Thermal springs > Hot (42-90C) > Sediment | place... | reverse complement strand
CTGATCGCCTCTATGAGCATTCGACGAGCCGCATCGCGTGACTCCCGAGTGTTCAGAAAGTGGGGCGATTGAAGGAGATGACCGGCAAGGCGCTCTCGGTTTCCTGAACCCGACAAAAAGAAAAAAAGAAGAGCGCGACTCGAAAGAGACGCGCTCTTCAGGATTCTGAGCCTTATCAATTCTAGCGAGGGCGATCGCCACGATAGGGGCTGTAATCATAGCCCCCACGGGGATCATCACGATAGTCACGGCTCCTGTCGTAGTCTCGATCATCGCGGCCGTAATCGTCGTAGCGATCATAGCGATCGCCGCGCGGGGGCGGGGGCCCCTCGCCACGCGCCAGCAGTGGCGTAATGCGCCGGACCGAGACGCGGCGATTGAGCACCTCAGGCAGTTGCGTCGGCACTTTGAGGAAATCTTCTCCGTATCCCTGCGTGACGAGGTTCTCGAATGGAACTTGGAACTGTTCGGTCAGAACCTCCGCAACGGACTCGGCGCGGCGATCTGAAAGAGAAAGATTGTCCTCACGCGAGCCGACGGCGTCTGTATAGCCCTCGATCATGAAGACCTCGTTGGGATTGCGATTGATGATCCGCATCATCGCGCGCGCGATCCGGGCAAGCTTCGGATACTGGCTCGGTGCCACCTCCCACGATCCGAACGCAAAGTTGATCTCGTCGAGGTCAACGCGGCGCATGCGGTCACGCAGCCGCGCCGTGGCGCGGATCTCATCGAGCGTATAGCGATCGCTATAGTCGTCGAGAGGAGGAGCGCTCAGAGCCTCGTAGATATCCTCATCGCTCGCATGCTCGTATTCGACAATGTACCTATCGCGCGGGATTGTAACGCGCGGTGGTGGAACATCAACGAGCGCATTGAGAAGTGCCGCGCCGGCCGCGACGCCAAGCCCGATGCCGACCCCCGTTGCGAGATTCTTGCCGAAGTTATCTTTCCTCCGCCGGTTATCGATGATGATGACATCGCGTCCATCAGGCCCACGGCGATAGCGCCGGATGAGCTGCCCGTTGGCATCGGTTTCCGTGTAAATCTTCACGTTACCGGGGCGTTCGACGACCGTGAGAGTGGTGCCACCTGCTCCTTTTTCGAAGCGGGCATTGGGTGCAACGCGCTTCAGGCGCTCGGTCTCGTCATGTTGAATGACGATGCGGTCGTCCTTCTTGATGATCGTGCGTTTGCCCGGCTCCTCAATGACCACGTTCCCGCCGGCTTCGATTTTCTCTCGCCGCGCTTTACGGAGCTGATCGAAAGTCTTGATCGACGACATCGACGGTGGAGGTGGCGGAGGCGTTTCCGCCGCCTTCGGCGTCACGTCGCCAGGGGGCGTGGCTGGCACGATATTCTCAGCCGGTTGACGGTCACGGAGCCGGTCAAACTTCTTCTTTCGCGCGTTCGGAATGACAACGTCCTCAGCCTTCGGCTCAACGTTGTCTTCGGCGCCGGTCCTCTCTTTCTGAAGCCGTGTGCGGTTCTCCGCGCCGAATTTATTTTCATCAACGCCCTTCTTTGGGAAGGTTTCGGCAGCCGCCGGCGGAGGCGATGCTGGAAGAGTCATTTCGGGATGTGGCGGTGGGCTGAATGTCGACTTTGGTCGCTCGTCGGAACCGGGGATGCCCTGGCCGTTACCACCACCAAAACCGCCACCAAGATTAGGAGGCAGTGTCTTCTTCTTGCGAACGTCCGGAAGATTTGCAGAACCCGGCGGCCCGCCTGCATCGGAATTTCCGTTACGGTCGGACTTCTCGCCTTTATGGTCCGTTTTCTCCTTGCCGCGCGCCCGGCCCTTGTCCTTGTCCTTATCCTGCTCATTCGCAGCATCCGACGCAGCATTGTCAGCGGGAGCCTGCTGGTCCCGCGCTGAGACGGCTGCTGGCAACGCGGCCATCGCTGTCAGGAGAGAAGCAGCTATGATCGCCTGTCGGAGAGAAGTCATCGGGTCCTCGTAGGTCTTGGGCCTTGAAGCCAGTAAGCACGGCGAATCAGCGTGCCGCGCGCCGCTTTGCTAGCAAAAAAGGGAGGTTTGCAGGCATTTGTGCGGCATCCGCGCAGCAATTTCGCCGGTATGGCATAGCGGGAAGCGGATGAAGCGCAAATGAATGAAAGTCTTCAATGACGAAGATTGACATGGCGGACGAACACGCCGGCATCAATCCTTCGCGTTATCTGGTCACGCAGAACCCCATCATCGCCGGGAGCGGCAGATAGACGCTTGCGAACCCGAAGAGCGCGATGGCGGCTCCGGCGGCGACCCGCCATTCAGGCGCGAGCTTCAGGTGGCGGACAAGTGTGACGCCGCTCGCCGCGGCCACGACAGCCGGGATCGTGCCGATCCCGAACCCCGTCATGAAAATCGCGCCGTTGCTGACAGAGCCGGTAAGGGAAGCCGTGAAGGCGGCCCCATAGACCATCGGACAGGCGTTGAGGCCCCAGATCAGGCCGAGGGCAACAGGCCCAACCGTCGGCATCTGGCGCAGGGGCCGGGTCATGGCCGTCATGATTTCAGCGGCACCCGAAATGCCGCGATCCAAAACCGCAACCCGCGGCATCATGCCTGCCATCGCGAGCCCCATCCACATGAGCGAAACGGCGGCGGCCCATCGCAGGGCTTGGAAGTTGGGCTCCGACCGGAACGACAGGATCATCGTGCCGACGATCGCGGCGGCGCTGCCAATCATGACGTAACTCGCGATCCGTCCGAGCTGCAGCAAAACGATCTGGCGCAGCCGGCCTTTCGAAGTCTGCGCACCCAGGAGCATCATGGCGCCGCATGCGATACCACCGCACATCGTTCCGCAATGGAGGGCTCCGGCAAGTCCGAAGATCACCCCGCCGGCGAACGCTGTCTCAGCGATGGCCATTGGTCGATCCTTTTGCTTGCGTCTCTGGGGTCGCAGATTTCGTGCTCGGCTCACCGTCCTCGATCGCCCGCCACCCGGCCCCTTCGAGGTCATCGAACTGCCCACTGCGGAGCGCCCAGAGGAAGGCCAGGAGCCCGATGAAGCCGAGCGTCAAAGCCGCCGGAAGGAGCCAGGCAAGTGATATCATGGCGCTCTCCTCAATGGCGTCAGGCAGAGCCTCATGCTTCTGAGCCGTATGGCATTGGCCGTAACGAGAATGGACGAGGTCGACATCGCCACCGCCGCGATGAGGGGTGTAACATGCCCTGAAACGGCAAGCGGCACAAAGATCGCGTTATAACCGATCGCAATTGCGAAATTCTGTAACGCCATTCGTCGGGCCGCACGTGCAACCATGAGCGCTTGGATGACCGGCTGCAAGCGCTCACCCTGGAACACGGCATCGGCTGCCGTTTGACTGATCTCGACCGCTGACGCCGGAGAGAGCGAGGCATGACCGGCGGCAAGCGCCGGCGCATCGTTAAGGCCGTCGCCGACCATGAGGGTCTTGCGCCCCAGCGATTTGAGCTCATCGAGCCGCGCAAGCTTCTGATCGGGCCGTGTCGCACCTCTCCAAACGTCTATCGAAGTACCCCTTGCCGCGAGGGCAACGGCATCGACGCGGTCTCCCGAGATCAATTCAACGTCATAGTCGGCGTCCTGCAGGGCTTTAACCGTCTCGTGAGCATCCGGCCGCAGACGTTCGGCGAAGCGGAACCCTAATGGCGGTTCATCGCCTCTGTGATACCACAGCGATGCCTCCTGGTTGGCAGCGACAGGAACACCGGCCCAACTCGCCGATCCGAGACGCTCCTCCTGCCCATTGCTGGTCGCGGAAAGTCCCGAGCCCGGAACTTCCTTAACCCCCTCACGGGCCACAACCTTGAGCCCCCTCTCGCGCGCTGCCAAGACCACCGCCTGTGCGTAAGGGTGTCTGCTGGCGACCGCGAGAGACGCTGCGCGCAACAATACGGCATCATCAATGGCAGAATCGTCGGCAAGGTGGATATGCTCGAGCGTCAGCGTCCCTGTCTTGTCGAAGACGACTGTGTCGACCTCGGCAAGCCGTTCTAGGCCATCGGCAGCCTTCACGATGATGCCCTGGTTGAAGAGCCGACTCATGGCAGCCACCTGAACTGCCGGAACGGCGAGCGCCAGGGCGCATGGGCAGGTGATGATCAAAACCGAAATCGCGTGCGTCAGCGCCGGTTCCCAGCCAGCCCCCACGATCATCCAGCCGATGAAGGTTGAGAGCCCGAGAACGTGAACGGCCGGAGCGTAGAATCGCGCTGCCCGGTCGGCAAGCCGGACATAGCGGCCGCGGCTCTGCTCAGCGGCGAGCATCAGCCGGCCGATCTCGGCGAGCAAGGTGTTGTCGATCGTCGCAGTGGCCTTAAGCTGGATCGGCCCGCCGCCGTTGACCGTGCCGGCATGAACGCGATCCCCGGGCTTAACCGTCCGCGGGACCGTCTCTCCGGTAATCAGGCTTTCGTCGATCTCGCTCGTTCCGGAGGTGACAATACCGTCGGCTGCGATCCGTTCTCCGGCGGCGACGGCAATTCGCATTCCCGGCGTCAATGACCGCGCGGGAAGACTCCGCGATGAACCATCATCTTCGACGACGGTTGCCGAGAGCGCCTTGAGACTGAGAAGGTTCTCCGCGGCTCCCCTCGCCCTTGCCCGCATCCGCTCATCGAGCGTCCGCCCGATGAGCAGGAAGAAGACGAGCATGGCGGCGGCATCGAAATAGACTTGCGCCGAGCCCTGGATGGTCTGGAACAGACTCATCCCGCACGCAAGAATGATGCCGAGCGATATCGGCACATCCATGTTGAGACGGCGGCCGCGCAGCGCATTCGCCGCCGACCGGAAAAAAGGTTGCCCGGCATAGGCAACGGCCGGCAGCGCGATCAGCGCAGAAATCCAGTGGAAGAGCGACTGGACAGAGGAATCCATGTCGGAAGCTTCACCCGACCAGACCGACACGGAGAGCAGCATGATGTTCGCGGCAGCAAAGCCGGCGACGCCGACGCGTGGTAGGAGATCGCTCGACTGGACCCCGTTGTCAGCAACACTTTCGTTCAGCGGGCCGGCCTTGTATCCGGTCTTTTTGAGAGCTGAAATGAGATCGTCGAGGCTGACCAGCGGGACGTCATAAGTGACGAAGACACGCCGCGACGAAAGATTGGCCCGCGCGGCCTTTACCCCACGGATGTCCCGCAGCGCCGTCTCAACGGTCCGGATGCAGTTGCCGCACACCATGTCAGGCACGGACAACGTGACGGTTTCCGTCTCTTCGTGAGGTCCGGAAGGTGCCTCGCCAACGGCCCCATTTCGAAGATCTAGGGTCGCTTCCATAGCCGGACTTTCGTTCGATAGGTGATGTCACCGGGAGCGGCAGCCTCGCGGCTCGCTGTCACGGAGGCAAACCACGTACCTTCCGAAAGTCCAGCCAGATCCGCGATGTACGTGCCTTGTCCTACTGGCCGAAGTGAAATCTCGCGGTCGTATTCGTCGGTCGCCGGGCGGCCGACAACGGCAGTGACGCGAAGCCCGTCGACTCCATGGCCATCGCGATCCTTGAGCGTAAAGCGGAATTCGGAACTTGCACCGTCGAAGGCGCTGGCATCCGTCCAGCCGAGCTGATCCTGCTGTATCTGTTCGGCAATACGCTCGTTGTAAGCAAGACCGGTTCGGTATGCGTCGCGCGTATCCCCACCGAACGTCGAAACGGCTTTATAAATCATGACGCCGTCGACCGCTGAAACCGTGCCGAAAAATGCAACCAATCCGAGGAGCACATGCCAGCCTCGAATCCCGCCTGTATTTTTCGCAAGATTGATCATTCGGCAGGGCCCCGGAAGGTTGTGACCCGCGAAGCCTCGATGCCAGTCTCTGTATCAATGACGGCGATCGTCAAAGGCGTTGCGTCGCTCTTGAGTTGCGCCCGCGCGCTGGCCGACAGCGAGACGTACATCCTGACGGCACGCACCTCGGAGGGGGCCACGTCGATGACGGGATCGGTACCATCGAAGCCGATGAATTGCGGCCGGACATCCTGAAGCCCCCTGATGCTGACCTTGAAGTGCCGCTTGGATTCGAGCTTATTGGCAATCTTCACGGTATAACCATTGCGCAGCCCTCCGTCGCTCAGCACGACATAAAGCGGATTGCGGTCAGGCGAGACGCTCAGATCAAAATCGCTCCTGCTGAGCAACGACCACAGCATCAACCCGCTGACGAGCACGATCAGAACCGAGTAGAGGACTGTCCGCGGGCGAACGATCCTCAGTCCGTCCCGTGGGCCAGCGGTGGCGTTCTCCAGGTTGCTGACGGTCGTGTAGGCGATGAGCCCGCGCGGACGGCCAACCTTGTCCATGATGTCGTTGCAGGCATCAATGCACAGTGCACACTGAATGCACTCGAGCTGTGGCCCATTGCGGATATCGATGCCCATCGGGCAGACGGTAACGCAGGCCTTGCAATCGACGCAGTCGCCCCGGCCTTCCCAGCTATCGCCTTTCTTGTGTGGTCCGCGCGGTTCGCCGCGGAGATCACGGTATGAAATGAAAAGGGAGTCGTGATCGAGCATTGCGCCCTGGATGCGCGGCCAGGGGCACATGTAGATGCAGACTTGTTCACGTGCGATGCCGCCGAGAACGTAGGTCGTCAGCGTGAAGACCCCAAGAAATACGTAGGCAACCGTTGGTGCGGTGCCGGTTGCAAATTCGGCGGCGAGCGTCGGCGCATCACGGAAGTAGAAGACCAGCGCGCCGCCTGTCGCCACGGCAATAAGAAGCCAAGTGATGTGCGTCGCCGCCTTCTTCCAGATCTTCTCGAAGGTCCAAGGCTGCGAATCAAGACGCATATGAGCGTTGCGGTCGCCCTGCCAGAAACGCTCGACCGCAATCATCAGATCGGTCCACACCGTCTGCGGACATGCGTATCCGCACCACACACGGCCGGCAACGGAGGTGACAAGAAAAAGCGAGAGGGCAGCGAGTACGAGCAGCCCCGTGACGTAGTAAAACTCCTGCGCCCAGATTTCGATCGGCCCAAACAAAAGGCGCTGGTTGGCGAAATCGAAAAGAACCGCCTGGCTGGCAAGGCCCGGTCCCCGGTCCCAGCGAATCCACGGCAGGAGATAATAGATGCCAAGTGTGACCGCCATGACGGCCCACTTGACATTGCGAAACGTCCCGTGCCCGAGCTTCGGATAAACCTTGCTTCGCGCAGCATACCGGCTCACCCGCGGTTGCGGTTGAGCCGCCGTGCTCTCGGCGCCCGCCGGCTCCATGATGAACTTGTTACCCTTGTCCATCGCATTCATTTTGCGGTGTCCGTCGAGGCGGATCTATCCGTCGAAGCAGATGCGCTCTGCGTTTGCTGGCCGCCACCGAGCGAATATACGTAGAGTGCAAGCATTTTTATAGAGACAGGGTCAAGACGTTCGGACCAGGTGGGCATTATGCCGCCCCGACCCGTGCGGATGCTTTGCATGACGGCTTCTTGGCTATTTCCGTAAAGCCAGATCGCATCGGTGAGATTGGGTGCGCCGAGTTCGGTATTGCCCTTCCCATCAGGGCCATGGCAGACCGCGCACTGCTCGGCGAAGATCGCTTGCCCCTTCGACGCTGCCGCCGCGTCGACGTCTAGGTGAGAAAGCGAGCGAACATAATTCGCGACGTCATTGATCTGGGCGGGATCAAGGATGCCGTCGAGGCCGAAGCGTGGCATCGCCGTATCGTGCGCCTTGGGATTCCCCGTGCGGATTCCGTAATTGATCGTCGTATAGACTTGGTCGAGGGTCCCACCCCACAGCCAGTCGTCGTCGTTGAGGTTCGGGTATCCAATGCCGCCTTGTGCGCCACGGCCGTGGCAGGCGGCGCAGTTGTCTCCGAAAAGAGCCGCTCCGCCGGCGATCGCGAACTGCAAGAGCTCCGGATTCTTTTGGATGTCAGTGAGACTGTCCGCCGCAATGGCCGCGCGATATTTTTCCTGCGCCGCCTTCGCATCAGCAACTTCCTTGGCCACCTCGCCACGCTGGCTGTATCCGAGATAGCCCTTCGTGTAATCCGAAAGGGTCGGCCATGCCGGATAGACCAGCCAGTATCCGAACGACCATACGATGCAGGCGTAAAAGACGAACAGCCACCACTTCGGCAGTGGTTTGTTGAGTTCTTTGAGATCCCCGTCCCAGACGTGGCCTGTCGTCTCTACGCCGGTAACCTCGTCAATGTGTTTTTGACCGCTCATGGTTAGGTCACCGTCCGTTCAAGTTGTCATCATCGTTGGCAAGAGGCAGTTTCGAGGCCGCCTCGAATTTTTTCTTGTTCGAGCTCTTGAAGGTATAGATGAGGACCGCAACGAATAATCCGGCAAAGATCGCCATCGAGATTATCTGCGAAAAGAATTGAGCCTCGTCGTAGGTCATCGGAAAGCTCCTCACCGCAGGTTCGGGCCACTTGCATCGAACTTCGTGAAGTCGACCAGCGTGCCGAGCATCTGCAGGTAGGCAACGACCGCATCGAGCTCGCTCGGCTTCACCTCATCTCCCCCGGGCTGGCCGTCGAACTTGCGCACCTGTGCCTTCGGATAGCGTTGGACGAGTTCTTTTGCCGAGCTCGTATCCGGAGAGATTTGGGCAACGACGTCCTTCGCGGCGTTCGCGATCATCTCATCGGTATAAGGAACACCGACATCTTTCATTGCCGTCATGCGCTGGGCAATGTCATTATAATCGAGCTGGCGTTTCTCGAGGAACGGATAGCCCGGCATGATCGACGTTGGCACGACCGACCGCGGATCGCGCATGTGCTCGACGTGCCAGGCATCCGAGTATTTGCCACCGACGCGCGCGAGATCCGGCCCCGTTCGCTTCGATCCCCACTGGAACGGGTGATCGTACATGCTTTCGGCGGCCAGCGAGTAATGCCCGTAGCGCTCGACCTCGTCGCGCAGCGAGCGGATCATCTGGCTATGGCAATTGTAGCAGCCTTCGCGGATGTAGATGTCGCGCCCTGCAAGCTCGAGGGGTGAATAGGGACGCATCCCTTGCACCTTCTCGATTGTCGACTGCACCATGAAGAGTGGTGCAATCTCGACGATGCCGCCAATCGATACGACGAGGAGCGCGGCGATCAGGAGGATGAGAGAGTTCTTTTCAAAGATGGCGTGGTTCACGAGTCTCTCCCTCACTTATTCGGCAGGAACTGCGATCACGCCGGGGCGCAACTCAGGCGCAGCGGCGACGCCGGGTTGTTCCTTGATATCGACCGGCTGATCGCCCCGGATCGTGCGCCACACGTTGTAGGCCATGATCAAGGCGCCGAGGACGAAGAGAACTCCGCCGGTTGCCCGGATGACATAAGGCCAGTGAAGCGCTTCGACCGTTTCGATGAACGAGTATTTGAGGAAGCCGAGGTTGTCGTAGGCACGCCACATGAGGCCCTGGGTGATGCCCGCGACCCACATCGACGAGATGTAGAGAACGAGACCAATCATAGCGAGCCAGAAGTGCCACTCGACGAGCCGGATCGAATAGAGCCCTTCGCGCTTCCAAAGCCACGGAACGAGACAATAGATGGCGCCGAACGACACCATGCCGACCCAGCCGAGCGCGCCAGAGTGAACGTGGCCGACTGTCCAGTCCGTATAGTGCGAAAGCGAGTTCACCGCTTTGATGGACATCAGCGGTCCCTCGAAGGTCGACATGCCATAGAAGGCAACCGACACGACGAGCAGGCGGATGACGGGATCGGTCCTGAGGCGATCCCAGGCGCCGGAAAGCGTCATCAGGCCGTTGATCATGCCACCCCATGATGGCATCCACAGCATGATCGAGAAGGTCATGCCGAGGGTCTGCGCCCACTCGGGAAGTGCCGTGTAATGAAGGTGGTGCGGCCCAGCCCAGATGTAGAGGAAGATCAGCGTCCAGAAGTGAACGATGGACAAGCGATATGAATAAACTGGCCGCTCGGCGCGCTTGGGAATGAAGTAGTACATGATGCCGAGGAAGCCGGCGGTCAAAAAGAATCCGACGGCGTTATGGCCGTACCACCACTGCGTCATCGCCCCCTGCACGCCGGGGAAGAGCGGGTAGCTCTGCGAACTGAGGAACGACACAGGCAGGGCGAGGTTGTTGACGACGTGAAGCATCGCCACTGTTACGATGAACGCCAGATAGAACCAGTTGGCGACGTAGATATGCGGCTCTTCGCGCTTCGCGAGCGTACCGAGGAAGACGAGGAGGTAGGCAACCCAGACGATCGTCAACCAGAGATCGACATACCACTCAGGCTCGGCATACTCCTTGGCTTGCGTCACGCCGAGGACATACCCGGACGCGGCAAGGACAATAAAGAGTTGATAGCCCCAGACGACGAACCATGGCAGCCATTTGCCAGCGAGCCGCGCTCGCGACGTGCGCTGTACGACGTATAAAGACGTAGCCAGCAGAGCATTTCCGCCGAACGCAAAAATAACCGCCGAGGTGTGCACCGGGCGGAGCCGTCCGAAGTTGAGCCACGGAAGATCGAAGTTGAGCGCCGGGAAGGCGAGTTGCCATGCAATGAAATCACCGGCGAGGAAGCCGACGACACCCCAGAACACGCAGGCGATGGTCGCCACGCGAACCGGACCGTCGAAATAACCCGTCGCCTTTTCGGCGCGCAGGTTCGTTGGATGCGACAAGATGTAGACTGCGGCTAAACCGCAGGCCACCAGAAGCATCAATCCATGAATTCTGATTGCAGGGTCATGACCGCCTAACGCGAGTATGAGCCCAATTGTCGCAAAAGCCGCCGCGCTCGCAAGCGCCAGCATGTCGCCAAGACCCGACCATTCGTCCGCTGTGTCAGCCACAGGATCGCCCCCTGATAATTTGGGATCTGATTGCCCACATTGCAGTGTCTTTCTTAAATCCATTGCCCGATGCGGGGAAGCCTTGACTTGGATCAACGAAGGTCGGGACCCCGATGGTCAATAAGGTCACACCATTTCATAGGAGGGCCGCGCGAGCGAGCTGCGCGCATGATTCGAGGAAGGACGAAAGATACTGCTGACGATCTGACGGCAGAGTCCGAGGCCATGTGTTCAGCCCCCGATCCGATTGCTCTCGTTCAGGAGGAACACAGCCTCCAGCTTGAGCTCTGTGACCTGCTTGAGGCTATCGCGGACCGGCTGCCGTCCGAATTCGATCATGCGCTGGCCGTCATCGCCATTGGCATATTGCAGGGAAGCATGCCCGCGCACATGCGTTTTGAGGAGGAGGCTCTATTTCCTCTGTTGAGGCGTCGGCTGCCGTCCGACCATGCAGTCGTCCTCGCTCTAACCTGCCTGGAGGACGAGCACGCACGCGACGCGGGTATCATCAGCGAGTTGACCGATGCCCTGAAGTCGGCGATCGCCGAGGGCACTGTGGAGGATCCCGAGACGCTCGGTTATGTGTTACGCGGGTTCTTCGAGAGCCAGCGGCGACATATTGCCTGGGAGGACCGGGTTGTTCTGCCGGCCGCCATGGCGGTGCTGCAACAAGGTGACCTCGCCGAGTTGCAAATGTGGATCATGCGAAGCGATCATCCACGTTGCAGCCGCCAGTCGCTGCTCGCAGTTCGCGCGGCTAGGTCGGGCCAGCTTCTCTGCAAGAGCTGCCCGTCCGGAGCACCCAAATCGGAAACAGAGACATCGATCGCTATTAACGACCAAGAAAAGAAATGAGACCCGAATTTGTCCGGCGCATGAGCTCCCCCGTTCCGCGCTACACAAGCTATCCGACCGCAGCGAGCTTTAAGTCGAACATCGGCGCCGTCGAGTTCGCAGAAAGCCTCGCGCAGCTTAGCGCCAGCACCGCCCTCTCGCTCTACGTACACATCCCATTCTGTTTCAAACTGTGCTGGTACTGCGGCTGCAACGCTAAGGTTGCCAACAATCGCGAAACGATCGCGCAATATCTCGAGGCGCTCGAGGTCGAAATGACGATGGTCGCGGCACTGCGCACCGGCTGGCAGCCTGTATCCCACATTCATTGGGGCGGCGGCTCGCCAAATATCCTTGCGCCCTCGGAAATAAGCGAGCTGGCAGATTCGCTCCGCAGATTATTCACGATTTCACCAACAGCGGAATTCGCTGTCGAGGTCGATCCCCGCACTTTCACTGCCGAGCAGGCAGGAGCCTTTGCCGCCGCCGGCGTCACCCGAGTCTCGGTCGGTGTTCAAGATTTCGAGCCCACCGTTCAGAA
>Ga0272446_1006501_pt1 | contig 12158 bp, 13 predicted proteins | sample YNPCB0061_FD_194587 | JGI IMG/M metagenome (GOLD analysis project Ga0272446, IMG submission 194587) | Hot spring microbial mat communities from Yellowstone National Park, WY, United States - YNP-CB-006-1 | ecosystem: Environmental > Aquatic > Thermal springs > Hot (42-90C) > Sediment | place... | reverse complement strand
GACAGCACGATGTGGCCGTCGAGAATCGCCCGCACCGCGTCGGCGACCGGCTCGTTCATGTCGTCGCCGTCGACCAGCACGGTGTAGAGCCCGGTGATCGTGCCGCGCGTGGCCGCCCCAGCCCGCTCCAGCAGCCGCGGCAGCAGCGCGAACACCGACGGCGTGTAGCCGCGGGTGGTCGGAGGCTCGCCGATCGCAAGTCCCACCTCGCGCTGCGCCGTCGCGAGGCGGGTCACGGAGTCCATCAGCAGCAGGACGTCGCCGCCCTCGTCGCGGAAGTACTCGGCGATGGTCGTCGCCACGAGCGCGGCCTTGATCCGCACCAGCGCCGGCTGGTCGGACGTCGCGACCACGACCGCGCTGCGGCGCAGGCCCTCGGGTCCGAGGTCGCGCTCGATGAACTCGCGCACCTCGCGCCCCCGCTCCCCGACCAGGCAGATCACGTTGACGTCCGCCGCCGTCCGTCGGGCCATCATCCCCATCAGCGTGCTCTTCCCCACGCCGGAGCCGGCGAAGATGCCCATGCGCTGCCCGCGGCCGCACGGCATGAGGGCGTCGATCGCCCGCACGCCGAGCGAGAGCGGCGTGCGGATCGGCGGGCGCGACAGCGGGTGGGGCGGCACGGCGTCGATCGGCCTGAGCGCCTCGGCCCGCGGCTGCGAGCCGCCGTCGAGCGGCCGTCCGAGCCCGTCCAGCACCCGCCCGAGGAGATCCGGCCCCACGGGGATGCGCAGGGACGCGCCCGTGGCCCGGACGATCTGACCCGGACCCACCCCCGCTGCCTCACCGAGCGGCATGAGCAGGGTCCGCCCCTCCCGGAAGCCCACGACCTCCGCGTCGAGCGGCGGACGCGGGGCGCTGCGCCGTCCGACTTCGATCTCGCAGCGTTCGCCGATGCGCGCCTCGGGGCCCTTCGCCTCGATCACGAGGCCGATGACCTCGCTCACCCGGCCGTTCAGGCGGTAGGGGTCGCAGGCCTGGAGCCGGCGCCGATAGGGAGCCAGGTCGAGCATCAGGCATCCCCCGGCGCCGGCCCCTCGACCAGGGCGGTGTCCGGTGGGGCGAGGAGGGCCTCGTGGATGCGCGCGAGCTGGCTCGGGAACGTCGCATCGATGTCTCCGGAACCCGTCTCGAGGACGCAGGAGCCCCGCGCCACGCGCTGGTCGTCGAAGAAGTCGAGCCTGCCGATGCCCCCGGTCGTCGCGAGGAGGTCGGGCGCGGCCTCGCGGCAGACGGCGAGGTCCGCCGGGTTGACGCGGACGACGATGCGCTCGCGGTCGGCCGCCCGCCGCAACGCTCCGCGGATCACATCGACCACCCGCTCGGGGCGTACGGCGACCTCGGCCCGCAGTACCCGCGCCGCGATCTCGACCGCCAGGCCGGCGGCGGCGGGAGCCGCCTCCTCCTCCAGCTCGGCCGCCCGTCGCTCGACGGCTGCGGCGGCCGCGCGCAGCGCGTCGATCGCCTCCCGCACCTGCGCGAGCGCCTCCTCGCGCGCCCGCTCGACCCCCTCGGCGTACCCGGCCCGGTAGCCGGCCGCGCGCTGCGCCTCGGCCTCGGCGAGGATGGCCCGGGCCTCGGCCTGCGCAGCCTCGAGCACGGTCTCGGGGCCGCCGGCCGGCGCGCGCGGCGGGGAGACGATCTCCCGCGCCGGGACGGGCACGGGCGCCGCCGCCATCCGGGCGTCCCGCAGCAGCCTACGCACGCGCCGCACCCCGGCTCGCACGGGGCCCGGGACGCCGGCAGGACGCGTCGCAGCCGACGCCGAGCGGCGCCCGGCCCCCCGGCGCAGGCGCTCGCGCGGCCCCGGCGTGCCGGGAACGAGGTGAGGGCGGCACGCCGGGACGGCGCGCGCGGGCGCTCGCAGGGCGCCGGACGCCGGAGGGTCGCGCCCGACCCGCGCACCGAGCTGCACGGATCCACTCCGCGGGGCCGGCGGCGGGGCCCCGGTCAGGCAGCGAGCGAAGCGGCGGCAGCGCGCCGGGACGTCGCTCGCAGCCGTCCACCGCGCCCGGCCGCGCGCATCCCGCCCCGCGCCGAGAGGCCCCGGCGCGCGAGCACGGATGGGCATGCAGCCCGCCGCGGGGTCGCGTGTGGACGCGGACGCCGAGCGGCACCGAGCAAGACGTCGCGGCGATCAAATCAGCTCGTCCTCGCCGCTGCGCGCGATAACGATCTGGCCCGCGTCCTCCAGCTTGCGGATGACCGTCACGATCCGCTGCTGCGCCTCCTCGACCTGCTTGAGGCGGACCGGGCCCATGAACTGCAGGTCCTCCTTGATGATCGCCGCGGCCCGCTCGGACATGTTGCGGAAGATCTTCTCCTTGACCTCCTCGCTGGTGCCCTTGAGCGCGAGGCTGAGCTCCTTGTTGTCCACCTCCCGCAGCACCTGCTGGATGCTGCGGTCGTCGAGCAGCAGGATGTCCTCGAAGACGAACATGAGCTTGCGGATCTCGTCGGCGAGCTCCGGGTTTTGCTCGTCCAGGGCCTCCAGGATGGTGCGCTCGGTGGAGCGGTCCACCTGGTTGAGGACGTCGACCAGCGCCTTGATGCCGCCCGCCGCGGTGAAGTCCTGGGTGAGGACGCTGGAGAGCTTGCGCTCCAGGACGCGCTCGATCTCGCGGATGACCTCGGGCGCCGTGCGGTCCATGATGGCGACCCGCATCGCCACCTCGGACTGGAGCTCGGGCGGCAGCGCAGACAGCACCTGGGCCGCGGTGTCGGGGGGCAGGTAGGAGATGATCAGCGCGATCGTCTGCGGGTGCTCGTTCGCGATCACGTTCAGGATCTGCGCCGAGTCCGTGCGCCGCAGGAACTCGAACGGGCTGACCTGGATCGCCGAGGAGAGACGGGCCAGGACCTCGTTGGCCTTCTCCGGGCCGAGGGCCCGCTCGAGTAGCACCCGGGCGTAGTCGATGCCGCCCTCGGCGATGTACTCCTGCGCGACGGCCGTGTCGTAGAACTCCTGCAGGACCTCCTGCTTGACGCTCGAGGAGACCGGGCCGAGGCTCGCGATCTCGAGGGTGAGCTCGTCGATCTCGTCCTGGCGGAGGTGCTTGAAGATCTCGGCCGACGCCTCGGTCCCCAGGCTGACCAGGAGGATGGCTGCCTTCCTGCGCCCGTCGTTGCGCGCCACGCGCCCGCCCCTCCCCCGCTAGCGCCGATCGAGGAGCCACCCGCGCAGCAGGCTGGCCACATCGTCCGGCTTCGTGAGGGCCAGAGCCTCCATCTGCTGCTGGATCGCCGACTTCTTCTGACCCTCCAGCGCCGGCACCGGCGGCGCCTGGGGTGCGTCGAGCTCGGCCACCGGGACGGGGCCGCGGCTCAGCAGCTCCGGGAGCGCCCGCTCGAGATCGCTCTGCCGGCGGCGCAGCGAGCGGCGCGCCAGCAGCAGCAGGAGCAGGACCCCGATGCCGGCGGCGGCGGTCTTGGCGATGCCGACGAGGTCGAGCCCCCCCTCCTGCGGGGCTCCGCCGGAGGCCGTCCCGCCGCCCGGCGCCGCCCCTGCGGGGACGGCGGCGAACTTCACCGCCTGGACGCTGATCGTGTCGCGCCCCTGCTGGAAGCCGACCGCGGCCTCGACGGCCTGCTGGATCTTGGGGATCTCGGCGGCCGGGATCTCGTCCGACACCTGCACCGAGATGGACTGGCGCTCCACCTCCCCCGGTGCCTCGACGATGTCGCTGCGCGCGTGGTCCACGCCGTTGCGCTCGCTGGTCGTCCGCTTCTCGTAGTCGGTGTCGCCGCTCCCGCCGGTCACCTGCGGGTAGGTGGCGCCCGGCGTGTTGCCGGAGGCTCCCGCGACGCCGCCGGAACCGCCGCCGGTGCTCTTGAGCGTCTCCCGGGTCTCGGAACGATCCAGGGGCACCTTCCGCCCGGGGTCGAAGGTCTCCCGCTGCGTCGTGACCCTGTCGAGGTTGAGCACGACGTCGACCTGGGTCACGGCCTTGCCGGGACCCACGATCGGGACCAGCATCGCGTCGAGCTTGCTCTGGACGCGGCGCTCGTACTCGGCCTCCGCCGCGATCCTGGCGTTGACCCCGGCCACTTCGGCGTCGGCCCCGGCGCCGCTCAGGATGTTCCCTTTCGCGTCGGCCACGGTCACGCGCTGGGGCGCCAGGCCCGGCACGGCGTTCGCCACGAGGTTGACGATGCCGCGCACCTGGGAGGGATCGAGCGTGCGGCCGGGCTCGAGGTCGAGGACGACGCTGGCCGTGGTCGGCTCCTGCTCGCTCCGGAAAAGGCGCTCCTCCGGCATCGCGAGCTTCACGGTCGCCGACCGGACGGGCTCCAGGCCGCCGATCGTGCGCGCCAGCTCGCCCTCGCGGGCGCGGAGCAGGTTCACCCGCTGCGTGAAGTCGGTGACCCCGAGGCCCTGGTTGTCGAACAGCTCCCAGCCGACGCCACCGCCGCCCAGGAGGTTGCTCTGGGCCAGGTCGAGGCGGGCTTGGTCGATCTTGTCGGCCGGAACCTGGACGGTCGCCCCGGCGTCGGCGAGCCGGTACGGGATGCCGGCGTCGCGCAGCTTCGCGGTGATCGCCGCGGCGTCCTTCGGGTCCGCGCCCGTGACGAGGTTCGAGTAGGCCACCGACCCCGACAGGCGCCAGAGCACGACCAGGGCGACGAGGAAAATGACCGCGGCCGAGACGATGAGCCGGCGGCTCGGGCCGGCGAGCCCGTTCCAGATCGAGGTGATCCGCGCGAGCGCGGCGCCCATCTAAGCCCTCCTCCCGCTGCGCGTGGCCTGTCCGCCGCCCGCCGCCATCAGATCGACATCCGGCTGAGCTCCTGCCAGCCCTCGACGAGCTTGTTGCGGACCTGTGTCGCAAGCTGCAGGGCGAGGTCGGCCTTCTGGATCTCGACGATGGCGACGGTGGGGTCGGGCAACTGCCCGGCGGCGGCCGCCCGCTGGAGCTCGCCGGCGCGCTCCAGCCCGTCGTTGAGCGCCCCGACGGCGCGCGCGAGCATGCCTTCGAAGGCGCCCGGCGCAGCCCCGGACCCGGCCCGCGCGGCCGCCGGCTCGGCGGGGCCCACCGGCAGCAGCGGGACCGGCGCGATCGCAGGAAGCGGTGCGAGCGGGGCCATCAGCGCAGCACCTTGAGGGTCTCGAGGGCCATCTGCTTCGTGGCGTCGAAGGCCGTCACGTTGGCCTGGTACGAACGCGTGGCCGCCACCAGGTCCACCAGCTCGACGACCGGGTTGACGTTCGGCTTGGTCACGTAGCCCCGGGCGTCGGCCTCGGGGTCGCCCGGCTCGTAGACCCGCCGCAGCGGCGCCCGGTCCTCGACGATCGCCGCGACGGCGACGCCGTGGAGGTCCGAGGCGGCCAGCGGGAGCGAGCCGGCCGGGGACGGCAGGGCGAAGGCGGGGCCCCCGGGCGCGGGTGTCAGCACGACCTCCTTGCGGCGGTAGGCCCGACCCGGGCCGAGCGTCGCGTCGGCGTTCGCGAGGTTGTTGGCCACCACGTCCATCCGCAGGCGCTGGGCCGAGAGCCCCGTGGCGCTGATCCCGAGAGCGGCGTACATGCCCATCTGGAGTCCTTCCGGTCGGTCCGTCGCGCCGTCCGTGGCCTCTGTGTCACCGCCCCCGGACTCCCTTCCGGCGGGCTCGCTCCGGCGCCGGGCGCCGGTGGGGCTGAGCCCCGGTGGGGGCCCGCGCCCCCGCGGACGGCTAGCGCCCGTTGATCACGTAGGAGAGCTGGGAGAACTTCTTCGCGAGCATCGCGGTCACCGTCTGGTAGGCGAGCTGGTTGGCGGCCATCTCCGCCATCTCGACGTCGGGGTCGACGTTGCCGCCGTCGACGCGCATCACCGTGCCCGTCTCGGCCTCGACGTCCAGGGAGAGCGACCGCGGCGCACCGCCCGGGGGGGCGCGCTCCGGAAGGCGCGGGTCGGGCGGCAGCAGGCCGTCCTCCTCGCGACCCAGGGCGGCGGCCAGCGCGCCCTCGAAGCGGACGTCGACGCGGCGGTAGCCGGGCGTGTCGGCGTTGGCCACGTTCTGCGCGATCGCCTGGTGGCGCAGGCCCAGGCCGCGCATGGCGGCGGCGAGGGCGTCGATCGTGAGGTCGGACGGGAACACGCGCTCAGTCCAGGACCAGGTCCTCGCGGAGCACGGGCTCCATGCGGTCGATCACGCGCTCCACGCCGCCCGCCTCCAGGCCGAGGGCGGCGCACGTGCCCGGGTCGATCTGGTAGCTGAGGCCGTCGGCGCCGATGCCGATGCCGAGCATCATGCAGACGCAGTCGGCCAGATGGACCGCGTAGGTGAGCTTCGGCTTGAGCCTGGCCGACCCCGGGGCGTGGTGATAGCGGATCGCCTCGACCAGGTCGGGCGGGAAGTTCCAGGCACGGGCGATCCGGGCGCCCAGCTCGGCGTGGTCGAAGCCCAGCACCCGTAGCTCGGCGTCCGAGAAGGCGATCTGGTCGGAGCGCACGACGCTCATCACCTCCTCGAAGGCGTCCTCCATGTAGCCCGACAGCACGGTCTTGCCGATGTCGTGCAGCAGCCCCGCAACGAACGCCTCCTCGACGGGCGCGAGGTGCACGTCGACCGCCACCGTCCGCGCGGTCATCGCGACCGCAATGGAATGGCGCCAGATCTCGCCGCGCTCCAAGCCGTAGCCCGGCAGCGAGCGGTTGAGCAGGCGGTAGGTGTGGCTCGAGATCGCCAGACTCTTGATCGTCGCCAGACCCAGCAGCACGACCGCTTCTGTGACGGTCGCGACGCGCCGGGACAGCCCGTACAGCGCCGAGTTGGCCAGCTTCAGGATGCTCGCGGTGAGCTGCTGGTCCTGGAGGATCTTCTGGGAGATCTGGCCCACCGTGATGTCCGGGTCGTCGCACGCGGCGATGACCTCGGACACGTTCGCCGGCAGGACCGGGAGCTCCGAGATGCGCGCGGTGATCTCGTCGATGCTGAGGACGGGCACTGGCGACCTTCCGTCGTGTTGCAGGTCCCGGGCCGGGCGTGGGTCAGTAGTGGGTATCGGCCGGCGGCGGCGGGTCTTGACCCGGTCAGGCCCCGGCGAGCGTGCCCGAGGCCTCCCGCGACCGGACCACGGCCTCCCAGGTGCGGCCCAGCTCCTCGAGGTCGCCCACGACCTCCTCGAGCGCGGACGGGTCGGCGGCGGCGAGGGCCAGGCGGCGCTTCAGGTACGCGTAGATGGCGGCGAGGTGCCCGCTGATCGGTCCCGCCTCCGGGTTCAGGCTCGCCTCGAGTTGCTCCACGATCGCGCGTACGCGGGCGACGAGGTGGGCGCCCGCCGGCGCGTCGCCGGCCGCGAGCGCGGACTGCGCCTGCCGCCCGAAGCGGACGGCGCCCTGGAAGAGCATGAGCGTGAGGACGTCGGGGGGCGCGGCCGCGATCTCGGCGGGGGTCGGCTCCCCGGCGGGGGTCGGCTCCTGGTTCATGACGGCTCCTCCGCGTTCCGAAGCTGACGTGCAGGTCGCGCGGGGATCCGTCCCCGGAGACGCGGGCGTCGTGCCGCGCTGCCGTTCCCTCGACCGGGGCGCGGGCGGACTTGAGCGCTGCGGACCACCGCTCGGCGTCCCGCGCCCGGCGCACCCCGAAGACGGGGGCGCGCCCGGCGCGGATCAGGCCGAGGGGGTCGAGGAGGCGCCCGGCGCGCCCACCAGGCGCGCCAGCAGCCGATCGAGCCGGGCCGCCGCCTCGCCTCGCGTCGCGACACGGTCGCACCCCGCCGCGAGGGCGCGCTCCCGCAGGACGGTGCTCCGGTGGCCGGCGACGCCGAGCACCGGCACGCCCGCGGTCGGAGCGTCGTCCTTGAGCTGGCGGATGGCCTCGATCGGGTCGAGGGTGCGGAGCTCGAGGTCGACGAGCACGACGGCGGGCCGGACCCGGTCCAGCCGCTCCCGCAGGGCACCGGGACCCGCGGCCACGACCGGCTCGAAACCCGCGGCCGCGAGGCCCTCGACCAGCTGCTGGCGCACGAGGAGGTCGGCGACGACGACGAGCGCCGGCCCCCGCGCCGCCGTCCCGTCGCTCCCGCGCCCCCCGTCCACGCCCGGAAGGATGACACGGCCCGGCGCCGCGCGCTGGCGGGCGCGCCCTACCCGGCCGAGTCGAGGTAGACCGCCCGCCCGGCGGCGGGCGGGCGGTAGCCTGCGACCGCCGCGCGCCCCCGCGCGAGGGCCTGGACCTCGCCGCGCAGGCGCTCGGCCTCCCCCGCCGCGGCGGCGATCAGGACCGGCTGGTCCGCGGCCAGGGCCTCGGCGATGGCCCGCGCCTCGGCCAGGTCCTGCGGTGAGAGGCCGGCGCGCTCCAGGGGGACGAGGGCCGCCTGGAGGGCCGCGCGCTCCCGGGTGGCGTCCGCGAGCCGGTCGAGGTCCCGCTCGGCGACCGCGTGCAGCTGCGCGAGCTGGAGCTCGCGCAGGCGCCTCAGGTCAGCCAGCAAGGTTGACGCCGGCACGGAGCGGCGTGCGGGACGACGCGGGGCGCGGGACATGCGCGATCTGGGCCCACGCCGAGCGGAGCTCCCCCATCACCCGGCGGGCCTCGGCGACCTGGCCGGGGTCCTTGGCCAGGCGCGCCCCGGTGAGGCGCTCGGTCACGTAGGCGTACAGCGCGGCCAGGTTGCCCGCGATCTCTCCCTGGTTCAGGTCGAGGGTCAGGCGCAGCTCGTCCACGATGTCCTGGGCGCGGGTGAGCCGCGAAGCCGCAGAGGCGATGTCGCCCCGGGCGAGCGCGTCCTGGGCCTGGGCGGCGAAGCGGAGGAAGCCGTCGTAGAGCATGACGACGAGCTGCCCCGGAGAGGCCGTCTGGATGGCCCGCGACTGGTACTGCTCGAGCCCCTGGGTCGTCACCGATCGTCCCCTTTCGTTGCGCCCTGGCGGCGGCGGCCGCCCGACGACAAGGATCGGCATGGCGCCGGGTCCGTTTGAGCGTTCGGCCCGCCTCCTACGCGGACGGAAGGCCGAGGCGCGCGAGCAGCTCCGCGCCTTGCGCCCGGAACGTCGCCACGGCCTTCTCCATGGCCGCGAACTGCGCGCGGAGCCGTTTCTCGCGGAGGTCCAGCACCACCTCGAGATCCGCGATCTTCTTGTCCATGCGGGAGAGCTGGTCCGTGAAGCCCTGGAGCCGCGCGGCGAGCACGTCCGTCGCGAACGAGTCCGCGAGGTCCGCGATCCGGACGGCCACGCCATCGTCCCCGTCGGCTGTGGCGTCCCCGTCGTCGGCCGCGAACACGTCCCGGACCGCGTCGGCGTCGGCCGCGAGCGCAGCCCGGAAGGCCGCTGAGTCGAGCACGAGCTTCCCGCTCCGGTCGGAGCTCGTGGTGATCCCGATGCGGGCGAGCGAGTCGTAGGCCTGCCCGGAGAGCGACCCGACCGCCGACCCGGCGAGGCCGCGGAGCTGCCCGAGGAAGGCGGTCAGGGTCTGGTCGCCCTGCAGCGTGCCCTTCGTCTTGGTGGCCGCGTCGTACTTCGTCGCCGCCCGCACGTTGTCGACGACGGCGTTGTAGGCATCGACGAACTCCTTGACCTTCGCTTCGATCGTCTTCCCGTCCAGGCCGACGTTGACGACCGTCGCGCCCTCCTTGGCGAGCGTGAGCGTCACCCCGGCGATTGCCCCGCTGATCGTGTTGCCGCTGCTCGTCACGGCCAGGCCGTTGACCGTGGCCGCCGCGTCCTGGGCGGCCTGGGTCGTGGTGAACCCGAGCGCGCCGGCGAGCCCCCCGTCGCTCGTCACCGTGATGGCGCCGGCCGCCCCGGTCGTCCGCGAGATGAGCACGAGCTTGTTGTTCACCACGCTCGCAGACACCGGGGTCCCCGACGCCCCGTTGATCGCGTCGGCGACGTCCTGCAGGGTCCCGGAGCCCGAGACGGCCACGTCGACGGTCGTCGAGCCCACGGTGACGTGGAGCACGTCGTCCGAGAGCGGCGGCGCAGCCGCCGAGGCCAGCGTGTGGGCCTTCGACAGGGCCGTCACGACGACGTTGTAGGACCCGGCCGCCGCCGTGGAGTCGGCCGTCGCGGTGGCGACGGCGCCGTCGGTGGAGGTGGCCGTCGCGAGCTTGAAGGTGGACGCGTCGAGCAGGACCCGCGCCTTGTCGCGTAGCGTCTTCAGGAGGTTGTTGATCTCCTGGACGACCGACCGGCGGCTCTGGACCGTCGCTTTGTCGCGCTCGACGTTCCGGATCGGCTGGCGCTCGAGCTGCATGAGGCGCTCGACGATCGAGTTGGTGTCCACCCCGGTCGCGAGTCCCGAGAACGAGATCCCCGTGCTCATCGTGCCCTCCGCGCGCTCCCGCCGGCTAGCCGGACCTGTCGAGGATCGCCCCTCGGCCCGAGAGGGCGGCGACGAGGTCCAGGTAGCGGCGGGGCGGGATCTCGCGGATCACCTCGCCGGTGCTCCGGTCGTAGATCGTCACGGTGACGCACCCGGTCGCCTCGTGGATGGCGAACCTCGCCTCCACATCGGCGGAGCGCAGGGTGAACTTGAGATCGGGCGGAGGCGGCGGACCCGGCGGCGCGGCGAAAGGCTCGGGCGCGTCCGCGGCGGGCACGGGGGCAGGGCGGTGCCGCGGCTCCGCGGGCGCGGGGACCGGGGGGATGCGCTGGCCGATGGCGTTGACGTCCATGTCAACTCCGGGAACAGGTGACCTCCGTGTCGACCCCGACACTACGGGGTCACCGTCCCTATCGGGAGGAGACCGAGATTCCTTGAGGGGGGCCGGCCGCGGACAGCGGCGCGCCGCCGGGCCGCGGGGCGGGCCGGCAGGACGGGACCGCAGCCGGCGGCTCAGCCGACGGAGGCGCCCGCCAGCAGGCTGAAGGACTGGCGAAGCTCGCGGAGCATGGTCGAGTGGGGGTAGACGAGCAGCCCGCGGCGCAGCACCTCGGTGGCCTCCAGGTACCGGCCGGACCCCGCCACGTGGCCGGCGAGGGCGAGGTAGCGGCGGAGGTTCTGGTCGTCCCGCTCGAGGGCGGCCGCGAGGAAAGCCTCTGCTTCCTCGTCCATCCCCCGGCTGCGGCAGATCTCGCCCAGCGTCGCGTACGCGTCCGGGGAGGCCCCTCCCGCCTCGACGGCGGCCATGAGCCGGACGGCGGCGGGGTCGTGGAAGTCGTGCGCGAAGAGCAGGAGACCGAGCCGCTCGTCGAGGTCGGCCGTGCGCTCGGCGACCGCGTACAGGAGCGGTATCAGGCGGTTGAAGGGCTCCAGCCGGCCGATGGTGAGCAGTCCCGACGCGATGTCGAGCAGGACCTCCAGGGTCCGCTCGCGCTCGAGGCCGCCGGGGAGCGGCGGTGGCTCCCGCTCGGGGCGCTGCGCGGCCAGGGCGAGGCGCCACGCCGTCTCGTAGAGGCCGTCGGCGATGCCCCGGACCGACGCGATCGCCTCCTCGGCACGGACCAGGTCGCCCTGCGCGAGGTGGGCGAGGAAGCGCTTGCCGGCCGCCTGCGGCGCCTGGCCGGAGGTCGGGGGCACCCGGTCGAGCTCCGCCAGCGCCGCGTCGACGTCGCCCAGGCGCAGGTGGCAGTCGGCGGCGACGATGTCGCAGCGATGGTCTCCGGGCTGCTCCTCGCGGGCCCGGGCGATGAGCGACAGCGCCAGGTCGGGATGGCCCTCGGTCATGAAGACCGTCGCGAGCGTGCGCAGGGAGTCGCCCCGGCGCCGCTCCCACACGATCGAGGTCACGTACCGCTCCACGGCCTCCGGCGGGTCGCTCCTGAGCAGGAGCCGGGTCAGCCGCACGAGCGGGGCCGGGTAGTAGCCCGGCGCGGTCGCGATCGAGCGGCGGAAGGCTCGGACCGCCTCCTGCACGTCGCCCATCTGCTCGTGGAGCGAGCCGAGCGCGTACCAGGAGTAGAAGCTGCCCATGCCCGACTGGGCGAGGTAGCGGTCCCCGCCGTGGTCGCCCAGCTCGATGGCACGGCGGAAGCTGCGCATCGCGGCGCGGAACTCGCGCCGCTCGCTGTGGATCTGGCCCTGGAGGTAGTGGAGATCGGTGAAGTCGGGGTACGCCTGGAGGGCGTCGGCCAGGACCGCGAGCGCCTCGTCGTAGCGCTTGAGGCACTTGAGCGACGCCACGATGTTGCGCAGGAGCAGCGAGGCGTAGTAGGCGCGCAGGCTCGGCAGCGAGCGGAAGGAGCGCTGGAAGTAGCGCAGCGCGGTCTCGTGGTCGTCGATGCGCTGGAACTCGA
>Ga0272446_1006500_pt1 | contig 12160 bp, 13 predicted proteins | sample YNPCB0061_FD_194587 | JGI IMG/M metagenome (GOLD analysis project Ga0272446, IMG submission 194587) | Hot spring microbial mat communities from Yellowstone National Park, WY, United States - YNP-CB-006-1 | ecosystem: Environmental > Aquatic > Thermal springs > Hot (42-90C) > Sediment | place... | reverse complement strand
TTACAGGCGCTTTTGACGTCAATGTGGCTGCGACGGACTGAGGTGCGCGTGGACCACTTCCCGGAGGTAGCTGGGCGTGAACGGCTTCTCGAGGACGGTGCAGGCGCTCCGGGCGAGGAAGTCGCGGGCGGCGTCGGTGAAGGCGCCGCCGGTCATGAAGACGACGCGCGCGCCGAGCTCGTCGCCCTGCTCGCAGATGCGCCGGTACAGCTCGGCCACCGGCAGGCCGGGCATCATCACGTCGCAGAAGATGAGGTCGGGCGGGTCGGCCTTGAGCGCCGGCAGCGCGTCGAGGCCGCTCTCGAAGCAGCGCACCTCGTGGGCCTCGCCCAACATGCGGCGGAACGCGGTGAGGATGGCCGTCTCGTCGTCGATGACGACGATGTTGCCGCGGCGCTCGGCGTGCGCGGGCTCGGGCGTGTGAGGCGTGGGCTCTTCGAGCGGTCGGCGCACCACCGGCAGCTTCACCCGGAAGGTGGTGCCCTGCCCGACGTGGCTCTCCACCTCGATGGTGCCGCCGATGCCGGTGATGATGCTGTGCGTGACGGACAGGCCCAGGCCCAGGCCTTCACCCGTCGGCTTGGTGGAGAAGAAGGGGTCGAAGATCCGCGGCAGCACGTCGGGCGAGATGCCCGGGCCCGTGTCGGAGACGTCGATGACGGCGTGGCCTTCGCCGTCGGTGTAGGTCGCCACGCGCACCTCGTTGACGGCGCCCGGGCTGGCGGCCAGCGACCACGCCGCGTTGAGCAGGAGGTTCAGCACGGCCTGGCACAGCCGCGCCTCGCTGCCCAGCACCGTGGGCACGGGCTTCAGGTCCTCCACCAGACGGCCGCGGTGCCGCAGCTCGTTGTGCGCCATCTTCAGCGCCGAGGTCACCGCGCGGGCCACCGACACCGGGTGCAGGCCCTCCGCGTCGCTGCGCGCGAAGGTGCGCAGGTCCGAGACGATCTGCGCGATGCGCTCGGCGCCGGCCTTCGCGTCGTCGAGCGCGTCCAGCGCCTCGTCGGTCCGCTCGCGCGCTTCCTTGTTCTCGCGGTGCAGCTTCTGCAGCTCTTCGATGGCGAAGCCGAGGTTCGACGTCACCCAGGTGAGCGGGTTGTTGAGCTCGTGCGCGACGCCGCTGGCCAGCGAGCCGACCGCCGCCAGGCGCGACGCGAGGCTCAGCTGCGACTGCAGCTCGCGATCGCGGCTGATGTCCTCCATCACGCCCACCATGCGCGTCGGCTGGCGATCGCCGTCGTAGACGATGGCCCCGCGGTCGAAGACCCAGGCGAAGCGGCCGTCGGCGCAGCGGAAGCGGTACTCGCAGGTCCAGAAGCGCTCGCCCAACTTGAGCGCGCGCGCGAGGCTGTCGCTCACCCGCGCCGTGTCCTCGGGGTGGACGTTCGCTGCCCACCACGCCTGGTGCGCGAGGTCGTCCGACACCTTGTGGCCGAACACCTCCGTCACGCGCCCCGTCCACTGCACGAGGTCGCTCGTCATGTCCCAGTCGTAGATGGCGTGCTGCGTGGCCTCGGTGACCAGCCGGTAGCGCTCGGCGACGTCGCGGCCCTCGCGCTCGACGTCCCACGCGCGCACCGCGGCGGCCACCAGGTCGCCCAGCGCCGACACCACGCCCGGCGGCGCGCTCGACGGCTGGGGGAGGAACAGCGCCACCGCGCCCCGCAGCGCCGGCGCCCGCACGTCGAAGGCGAACAGCGTGGCGTGCGGCAGCCCCTGCGGCGCGCCGAGGCTCTTCACCAGCGGCGAGTCGGGCCCGAGCTCGTGGAGGCCCGGCGTGGGCGCGGCCTCGAGCAGCGCGCTGCCCCGTGGCGCCTGGCCCGGCGCGGCGGCCAGCAGCATGGGGCCCTCCGCGTCCCACAGCTCGACGACGCAGTACGTGCCGGGCCACACCGTCGCCACGTCGCGCGTCACCTCGCGCAGCACGTCCGGCAGCGGCGAGCCCTTCGCCACCATCGACAGCGCGCGGCCGACGATGCCCGAGCGTCCCGGCAGCCCCAGGCAGTGCACCTCGCCGTCGCTGCGCGAGAGGAACCACCGCAGGGACCGCGTGTCTTCGATGACCTCGGGTGCGCCGGTCGCGCGCACGCGCTCGAGCGCCTCGGGCAACGCGGGGCCGAGCAGCGCTGCCGCGTTCTGCCCCGTGGGGTCCGCGCCCAGGCGCCCGCGGCTGGCGGCGTTCGCGCGGCACACCGTCCCCGAGGCGTCGATGGCGCACCACGCCTCGGGAATCTGAAGGACGTCGACGCCCCCCATCACGCGAGGAAGCCTAGATCCATCGCGCGCCGGGGGGATCAACGCAGTGTGGAAACCGCGCCACCCGCGCAGCTCCACCTTCGGCGAGGCCTGGCGCGCCGTCAGCCCCCGAACAGCTCGTCAAAGAAGTCGTTCATGCGCTTGAAGGCGCGCCTGGCGACGGGGGCGTTGTACTGGGCGCGGCCGGGCATGTTCGCGTCGGGGGCCGTGAAGCTGTGCACGGCGCCGCCGAAGGCGACCAGCTCCCAGTCCACCTTCGCGTTGCGCCTCTCGTCTTCGAAGGTGGACACATCGGCGGGCGGAACCGACGGGTCGTCCGCGCCGTGGAGCGCCAGCACACGCCCCTTGATGGCCTTCGCGTCGTCGGGCGTGGGCGAAGAGAGGCCGCCGTGGAACGAGACGACGCCCGCGACGTTGGCGCCGCTGCGGGCGAGCTCGAGGGCGGTGGTGCCGCCGAAGCAGAAGCCGATCGCGCCCAGCTCCTTGTCGTCGAGCGGCGCCGACTTCGCCTGGCCCAACAGCGCCCGAAGCGCGGCGTTGACGCGCTTGCGGAGGAGCGGGCGGTTCGCCTTCAGGGCCCCGGCCACCTTGCCAGCTTCGTCGAAGCCCTTCGGCCGCACGCCGGTGCCCTACACGTCGGCGACGAGGATGACGTGCTTCTGCCCGGCGAACTCGACGGCCTGCTTCACCGCGGCGTCCGTCACGCCCAGCCAGTTGGGCACCATGACGAAGCCGGGGCGCGGCGCCTTCGTCGCGTCGTCGTAGACGACCACGCCTTTAAACTTCTCCTTGTCGATGGTCCAGCTGAGCGGCTTCTTCACGGGCGCGGCGAGGACAGGCATTGCGAGCACCAGGGCGAGGGCGAGGGGAGTGCGCATGGGCGCGGCAGTGTGTCCGGCGCGGCTACGCACGGCAACGGGAACTCAGCGGCCGAGCACAAAGGTGTGCGTCACCGCGCCCGGCGGCTCGCGGCCCGACGGCGCATAGGTGACTTCGTCGAACACGTCTTCCACGCAAGCCTCGAAGTACGGGTCCTGCCAGTCGCGCGCTTCGAGGCGGTAGCCGGCGAAGTGTCCGTCGGGCTTCGCCTGGAAGCGCACCCGCAGCTCGATGCGGGGCGGGGCGTGCGCGCGCGCGTCGTCGAAGCACTGCCGTACGGCGGGGCGCAACGCGGCGAGCGCGGCCTCGAGGCCTCTCGGCGTGTCCTCCGGCGGGCCGGCGTCGGCGATGGGCAGGGGCGCGCTCGCGTCGGCGGCCTTCGGGAGCTTTCCCTCGTCGGTGCTCGGGAGCGTTGGCCGCACGTCACGCGCGGTGGGCCCGGGTGCGCCGGCGTCGACATCTGCCGCGGCGGACGCGCTCGACGAGCCCGGCGCATTGACGACGTGCGCGCCCGGCGTGAGCGGCGGGGCCTCGCGCGTGAGCCAGAGGCCCAGCGCGACGAGGACGGCGAACGGCCCCAGCACGCCCGCCAGCACCAACCACTCGCGACGCACGGCGCCCCGGCGCTTCATGGAGTGTCCCCCTGCGCTGCGGCGGGGCTCCTGTCCGGGAGAGCCGTCGGCGCGGAACAAACGGCGCTCGCACGCGTCGTCGGGCGCGAGCGAGCTCTCCGTCCACCGGCCCCTGCGCGCGACGCTCGGCGTCCCTGTGCGTCAGCGATCGCTCTCTGCGACACCCGTTCGGACTTCACGGAGCGCGGCCGCTTCACCGAGCGCTCCCCAGAAGGCCAGCGAGCTCGTCGTCGGTCACCACCGTCGGCTCGCGCCGCACGCGCGCCAGCGAGAAGCCGCGCACCAGCTCCGCGGGCCGGGTCGGCGCGCCGTCGGACAGGCCGCTCCACTTCGCGAGAAGCCCGACGATGGCCTCGCCCGACACGCCCGCGGCGCGCAGGCCCGCCACCGTCGTCGAGCCCTCGCGCTTGGCGAGGCGCTTGCCGTCGGCCTGCAGGAGCAGCGGCACGTGCGCGAAGCGCGGCTCCGGCAGGCCCAGCGCGCGGTAGAGCAGCAGCTGCCGGGGCGTGGAGAGGAGCAGGTCGTCGGCGCGCAGCACGTCCGTCACGCCCTGCGCCGCGTCGTCCACCACCACCGCCAGCTGGTAGCTCGCGACGCCGTCCACGCGCCGCACCACGAAGTCGCCCACGTCGCGGGCCACGTCCTGCGACACGGGGCCGTGCACGCCGTCGACGAAGGACACCACGCCCTCCGGCACGCGGAAGCGCAGCGCGGGCGTGCGCCCCGGCTTCGGCACGCCACCGTCACGGCACGTGCCCGGGTACACCGGGCCTTCTTCGCCGACGTGCGGGGCCGAGGCGGCGCGGGCGATCTCCGCGCGGCTGCACCAGCACGGGTAGACGAGGCCCTTCTCGCGCAACGCCTCGAGCGCCGCTTCGTACGCGGCGCCGCGCTGCGACTGCCGCCACACCTCGCCGTCCCAGTCGAGGCCGAGGTACGCGAGGTCCTCCACGAGCCAGGCGATGGCGTCCTCGCGCGAGCGATCGGGATCGAGATCCTCCACGCGCAGCAGGAACCGCCCGCCCGCCGCGCGCGCCGCGAGCCAGCCCAGCAGGGCCGAGCGCACGTTGCCCAGGTGGAGGCGCCCGGTGGGGCTCGGCGCGAAGCGGCCGACGAAGGGCGCGGTCACTTCTTGATGAGCGGGACGCGGCGCTTCTGCTCGAGCGGCTTGCGCTGCCCGTCGGCCGGGGCGCCCGTGCCCGTCGCCGGAGCGCCGGTGTCGATGCCCTCGACGTCGAGCTCCTTGCCCGGCTGCTGGCCGTACTTCGCTTCCGACGTCTTCGCCGCGCCCGGGGCCAGCGCCAGGGCGACGCCCGCCGGCACCTTCACCGCTTCGCCCACGCCCTTGCCCTTCTTCGCGAGCTCGCCGGCCAGGTTGTAGAACTCCATGCCCGCCGAGAGCAGCTCAGTGTCGAACTTCGCGCGCGGCAGCCGGCGGATCTCCCCGCTCGCCGCGGCGTAGAGGAAGGAGTCGAGCGCCAGGCCCTTGCCTTCCTTGGAGAGCGCGCCGAAGACGAGCAGGTCGGCCTCGGTGGCCTTCGCCTGGTCCTTCGCCGCGGCCAGCGCGTCGGCGTCGAGCTTGTTCTGCGCGAGCGCGATGAGCAGCCGGGCCTCCGGGTCCTTGCTGGTCGACGCGGCCTTCGCCGTCGCCGTCTTGCCCGCCGCCACCTCGATGTAGCCGCCGAGCGACTCGCCGGTGGGCAGCTGCGCCTTCCACACGTGGAGCCCCGGCGGCACGTCCTTGATGGACAGCGGCGTCGCGCCCAGCGGCACGCCGTCGAACGTCACCGGCGCGTTGGACGGCGACGACTCGAGCAGCACCGTGCCCCTGGGTCCTTCCTTCAGGTTCTTCCGGCTCGACTCGACCAGCTTCGAGAAGAGGCCCGAGGTCTGCGCGAGCGGCAGCTCGCGGTCCGGCGCGAGCGACAGCGCGTGGTTCAGGCTCGTCTGCCCTTCCTCGTCGCGGCCGGTGTTGAACTGCACGGCCGACAGCAGCGCGAGCGCGTCCACCAATTCGCCCACCTCGGGCAGCACGGGCGCGGCCTTCTCGTACGACGCGACGGCCTTCGTCAGCGCCTCCTCGGCGAGGCGGAACTTCTTCTTCGCGCGCAGGCCCTTCGCTTCCTCGACGGCCTTGCGGGCCTCGTCGAGCGCAAGGGTGGCCGGGTCGTCGGCGCCGTTCTTCTTCGCCTCGACCAGCTGGAAGGAGTCGGCGCTCTTGAACTCCTGGGTCAGCATGCCGGTGGCCTTGGTGCCGGCGCGGGGCGGCACGTCGCCGGTCAACGCGGCGAACGGCATGACGGACAGCTTCGCCTTCGGGGTGTCCTGGGCGAGCGCCTGGACCGAGGCGACGAGCGCGATCGCGACGAGCGGGCGGATCATGATGCCGGGGTTCCTACACGAGTCGGGTCAGGAGTGCACACGGAAGAACCCCGCGCGCCCAGCGCCCGTTCCCGGCCCGTCATCCAGTCGGGGGAGGCGCTACATCTGCCCGTCGCACTCGGCGGGCTTGGCGCCGCACGCGGCCTTCAGGAGCGCGCGGGCGCAGGCGGCCTTCCGCTCGGCGCGGGCCTCGTCGACCTGCACGCGCTTGCTCGTCTCCTTGCACTGCTTGGAGACGGCTTCGCAGCGCGCCTTGCCGTCCTTCTGGCAGCTGGTGTTGTGGCACATGGCGCCAGCCCAGAGGTCACAGAGCCAGCGCTCGCTGTAGGTGTTGGGCTTGGTGCCCGCGGACGTCGACAGCACGAAGGCGGCAGCGGCGGCGATCAGCATGGTGCGCCCATCCTACTGCTTTCGTGGGGCCGGTCAGGTTCTCTGCTACCCTTCATCCCACACATGGACACCCCGGACTTGACGCTGGACGAGCTCAAGATGCTCCGGGAGGTGAACCGGACGCTGGACGACCTCCTCGAGGAGTCGCTCAAGGCCCGGGAAGGCCTCGCGGAAACCTTCAAGCGCATCTTCCCTCCGACGTTGCACCTGGTGGGCGCGAAGGCCATCGCCGTCACCACGAAGAACGAGGAGCTGGAGCAGGAGACGTACTCGCACGGTGACTTCGGCGGCGTTTCCCCGGCGGTGCTGACGGCGGGCGTGGGCTTCGGGGTGAAGAGGCTGGACAGCGGGGACACGCTGGTGAGCCAGGCGTTGGATCTCGTCGGCCACCACGTGGGCAGCATTGGCGTGGTGTTCGCGGGCGACCGCACGAAGGACGCGGCGCGCCTGTCGCTGGTGGTGGAGACCATCGCCGAGGAGCTGGACACGGTGCTGGCGTCGGTCCAGACGGCGGCCGAGAAGCACCAGCTGCTGGTGGCGATCAACCAATCGCTCGCCAACCGCGTCTTCGAGATCGGCATGGACGGCGCGGTGCGCGCCATGTGCGACCAGGTGAAGCTGCCGGGCTTCTGCCTCCTGTACCGCGACGCCGTGGAGTCGAGCGCGGTGCACTACCGCATCTACAAGTACGGCCAGCTGGAGTACGCGTCGAACGGCCGCGCGCTCGAGGCGCTCGAAGACGCGGTGAAGCGCTACGGCGCCGCGCTGGTGGCGCCGCACGACAAGCACCTGAAGCAGGTGTGGGGCGATCGCCGGGCCATCGAGACGGTGCTCATCTCGGGCTTCAGCGAGGCGGGCGCGCTGGGGAAGATCCTCGTGTGGACGACGGCGGGCGAGACGTTCTCCGCGTACACGATGGACCTCTTGCACCTGCTCGCGTCCACGCTGTCGCAGCGGCTCATCGACTACAACCGCGAGCGCATTCACCTCTCGCAGTTCTTCTCGACGCCGGCCATCGACAAGCTGCTTCGCGACCCGGACTACGAGCGCCGCTACCTGGACCCTCGCGCCGAGGACATCGGCATTCTCTTCGCGGACATCAACAGCTTCACCCGCATCTGCGAGCAGGTGCTCGAGCGGCCCGAGCGCATCGGCACCTTCGTCGACGACTGGTCCGAGGAAGCGGTGCGCATCGTCCACCGGCACGGCGGCGTCTTCGACAAGATGGTCGGCGACTGCGTCATCGGGCTGTGGGGGCCGCCGTTCTTCGCCGACCGCCGCGAGGAGCGCGCCGGCAACGCGGTGAAGGCGGCGATCGAGATCCAGCGCTTCACGCGCGAGACGATGAGCGCGCACCCCGAGGTGTCGCGGCTGTCGGAGATCATGAAGCTGCCCGGGCTCGGCGTGGCCATCGGCGTGAACCTGGCCAACAGCTTCTGCGGGCTCTTCGGGCCCAACCGGAACTACACGTCCTTCTCCACGGGCATGAACCAGACGGCGCGCCTGCAGTCGCTGGGCGGCTTCCGCGAGACGCTGGTGATGGAGTCGGCGCTCGAGGCGATGAAGGCGCTGAAAGATCCGCAGCTCGACGGCTTGCGCTTCGGGCCGATGCAGGAGACGCCGGTGAAGAACGTCGCGCAGCCGCTGCGCTACGCGAAGCTGCTCGACTGAAGCGAGGGGCCCATGGCCGCGAGAGCTGCCCGCCTCGAAGGACTCGCCGCCGCGTACAAGGCGGGGCACGACGCGCTCGTCGCCACGCCGCTGGTGCCGCGCGCGGTCGCCCAGGCCGTGAGCCGCTTCGCGCAGGCGCTGGTGGACGAGGTGAAGGCGGGCGGGGACCTGCCGCTGACGGTGGACGCGAAGGGGCTCTTGGTCGACGGCGCGCCGCTGCCGCTGGCGGAGGCGTTGGCCGCGCCGCTCGCGCGTGACGGCATCAAGGCCATCACCTTCCAGGCGGGGCTGCCGGTGGAGGAGGCGCAGGTGGTGGCGGCGGCGTGGATCCACGCGTCGGCCGGTCCCCACGGCACCGAGGGCGTCGCGTCGAAGGTGTGGGACTTCGAGAAGCCGCACGTCGTGTTGGCGCTGCACCCGCCGGCGCGGTGCCTGGGCGAAGGCGTGCTGCTCGAGGCCGAGCGCCTCTTCCGCGACTGGGTGACGACGCCGGCGCTCCCCCCCACGGAGGTGATCCACTTCTCCGACGAGCGCGCCATTCCCACGCTCCGGGCGCTCGACGCGCTCTCGCTCGAGCCCGAGGCCGGCGTGGTGGACATCGACCAGTGGCGGCGCGACCTCGACGCCTTGACGAAGGCGCTGTCGGACCCGCGGGGCGACCCGGAGGCGCACCTGGCCAAGGCGCTGGTGCGCGCCGGCGACCGGGCGACGACGCCGCAGGAAGTGAACGCGCTCATCGCCGTCGTCGACCGCGTGGTGGCGCGGCTGGCGCACGAGCACCATTTCGCCGCGGCCATCGACGTCTTCCGCGCGGCGGCCACGGGCGAGAGCCACACCGAGGGCGGGCGCGCGGTGCTGGAGCGCTTCCGGGCGGATCTCTCCTCCGGCGGCTTCATGGGTACGCTGGTGCAGTCGCTCAACGACGCGGGCGCGGCGGCCGAGGCGCTCGTCGGGTTGCGGCACATGGGCGCGCCGGCGGCGAAGGCGCTGCTGCAGGTGCCGGGGCTCAGTGAGGAAGGCAAGAAGCGCCTCGTCGGCGTCATCGCCGAGCTCGAAGGCGAGGCGGCGCGGAAGACGTCCGAGCAGGCGGCGGCGAACGTCTCCGCGTCGTTGGACCGGGTGAAGGCGCTGCCCGCCGCCGAGGCGGTGGCGGTGCTGAAGAAGGCGCTGTCGTCGCCCGACGTGGCCGTGCGCAAGCACGCGCTCGAGGTGATGACGCAGACGCACGCGGTGCAGCTGGCCGAGGCCTTGCGCGTGCGCCTCACCGACACCAACGCGGAGGTGCGCGCGCTGGCGCTCAAGCACGTTGGCGACCTCGAGGACCCGGCGTCCATCCCCGCGCTGGTGGCGCTGCTGCACAAGGCGACCATTCCCCCGGCCGAGCGCATGGCCGCGTACCCGGTGCTGGCGCGCATCGGCGGGCCGAAGGCGGCGCTGGCGCTGGTGGAGGAGCTGCAGAAGCAGACGGACGTGCCCACGCGCGTCGCGGCGGCGCAGGCGCTCGGCGGCGTCGACCACCCGAAGGTGCGCGAGGCGCTGACGGCGGAGGCGGGGCGGCTGCTGTCTCCGCCCGACCTGAAGAAGGCGTGCCGCGAGGCGCTCGCCCGCCTGGGGGGCAAGCCGTGAGCGACGCGGCGGCCGCGCACAAGGAGAAGGAGCACGCGCAGCGGCTGGTGCGCGCCTACGCCCAGCTCGTCGTGGTGATGCGCGACGCGTTGGCGCGGCTGGGCCGGCAGGAGCCGTACCGCACCACCGCGGTGCGCCGCGCGATGCAGCACGTCTTCGAAGAGGCGCTCGAGCGCGAGGGCCTGCTGGTGGCGCTGGCGCGCTTGCCGCGTGGGCCCGACGCAGTGGCGCAGCGACTGGCCGCGGTGTCGGCGTACTGCCTGGCGATGACGCGCCGGCTGTTGCTGTCGCCGCGCGACTCGGTGGACCTCTGCGTGTCGGCGCTGTTTCACGATCTCTCGCGCCTGCCCGGCGAGCCGATGCCCCCGTCGGCCTTCGGCGTGCGCAGCCTGGTGCGGGTGAGCGCCGACGTGCTGACGCCCGAGGTGATGCACCAGTCGGCCACCGCGCTGGAGTGGGACGCGCCGGCGAAGTCCGCCCCGCCCACCGCGCGCTTCATCGCCGTGGCGTCGCTCTTCGAGCTGCTCACCCAGCCGGCGCCCGGCCGCCCGGGCATCGCGGTGAATGACGTGATGGGCCTGTTGGGGCAGCTCGGCGGCTCGCGCCTCGACGAGAACGTGGTGCGGCTCTTCACGCACACCGTCGGCTTCTACCCGCCCGGCACGGCGGTGCAGCTGTCGGACGGCACCAGCGCGGTGGTGAAGCGCCCGCCCCTCGAGGAGCACCCGCTCGATCAGCCGCTGGTGCGCCGCTACGACAAGGCCTTCGCGCCGGTGGAGACGCAGGTCGGCAGCGAGCCGGGGCTCGTCGTGCGCGGGGCTATCCCGCCCACGCTGAACCCGTTGCGCGCGTGGCTGGAGTGAACGGCCCCATCTATTTGCACTGGTGCTGCAAATAGACGCAAGAGGCCGGCGCTCGCTCCGGTGGACTCGGCCAGGCGCCGGGAAAGGGGCCGTGGGCGGGCGCGTCGTCCTTCTGGAGAGCGCCATGACTGCTCGCCGTTGCCTCGTCGTCCTGACGGTGTCGTCCCTCGCCTGTGGCCAGCCCGTCGGGGCGCCGCCCGGTGAGCCGCCTGTGCCAACGCCCACCGCGCACCACCGTGGTGAACGAGGCGGCGCTCGAGGCCATCGACTTCCCCGCGGCGATGGACTGCGGCGCGTCAGCGAGCGCGCGCGTGGTGATGAAGAACGCCGGCACGACGAAGTGGACGCGCGAGGCGTGGTTCCGTCTGGGCGCGGTCGACGACAGCGACCCGATGAACGGCGACGGCCGGGTGGAGCTGCCCGAAGGCCTCACCGTCGCGCCGGGCGAGTCGGTGGCCTTCACCATCGCGCTGCGCGCGCCGACGACTGAAGGGCGCTACGTGTCCGACTGGCGCATGCTGCAGGAGCACGTGCGCTGGTTCGGCGAGACGGTGCGGGCGGAGGTCGACGTGACGTGCCCTCGTGCGCCGGCGCGCGCGGGCCGGGTGCGCCTGGTGCTGAGCGCGGGGGAGCGCTTCGAGCTGTCGGGCGGAGAGGCCTTCGTCTTGCGCGGGCAGTACCGCTGACCGTCACGCCGGCTCGACGAAGCACAGGCGGTAGCCGTCGGGGTCCGTCACCACCAGCTCGCGCGTGTGCCAGGGCTGCTGCTCCGGGCCCTGCGTCGGTGCGCCGAGCGCCGTCGCCTTCGCGGCCACCGCGTCGACGCCGCCCTGCGCGGTGAAGCCCAGCAGCACGCCCCACGCGCGGCGGCCTTCGACCTGGACGCCCGAGGGCACCCCGACGAGGAAGACGTCGCCGTGCTCGCCCCAGCGCAGGTGCAGGTGCGTGCCGTCGGTGCCGATGCGCGCGAAGCCCAGGCCCTCGTAGAAGCGGGCCGACGACTCCCGGTCGAGGACGAGCAGCTTCACGAAGGACTCGAGCTTCGAGGTGGCCATGCGCGCGCTCTACCAGCGTCGGCGGCGTCAGGGGACTCCGAAGGCCGCGCGCAGGAGGAAGCCGCCGCCGCACGAGACGCCATTCGCGACGAAGCTCCACAGCAGCGCGCGCCGGACGCCGTTGACGCGCAGCCAGGCGGCCTCGGCGAGGACGGCGAAGGCCTCCGCCGCGCCCACCATCGGCCAGTAGCCGACGCCCGCGTCCATGAGCAGCGGGAAGACGAACCACACCACCGGGTGCGTCAGCGCGCTGGCGAGGAAGGCGGTGCGCCAGTCGCCGTCGCTGATGCGCAGGTAGATGGGGACCTCGAAGGCCTGGGTGAAGGCGAAAGCGGTGAGCCATGCGCCCATGTCAGGCCTCCGCGCCGGGAAGCGAGCAGAGCGAGATGTGTGGGCGCAGCCGACG
>Ga0272446_1006498_pt1 | contig 12161 bp, 9 predicted proteins | sample YNPCB0061_FD_194587 | JGI IMG/M metagenome (GOLD analysis project Ga0272446, IMG submission 194587) | Hot spring microbial mat communities from Yellowstone National Park, WY, United States - YNP-CB-006-1 | ecosystem: Environmental > Aquatic > Thermal springs > Hot (42-90C) > Sediment | place... | reverse complement strand
GGCGCAGGAGTTGGCGGCGGCGCGGCGGGTGCGCGTTCGTTGCCGCGTTTCGGCAGCGGCACGCCCATCGCCTGTAGCCCCTTGATCGCCATCTCATTGTCCGGATCGAGTTCGATCACCCGTTCAAGGGCAGCACGGCGCTGTTCCGGTCCTTCGGCAACGCCAGCAAGCCAGAGCCATGCCTGGACATTGTCCGGCTCCTGGCGCGTCAGCAAACTGAACAAATTGCGCGCTTCCTCACGGTTCCCTTCGCGCGCCGCATCGATCCCTAGCTGCAGAAGAGTTTCTGGCTCCGCCATGGATGTTCCTTCCTGCTGAGCAGCGGGTGTTGTGCCTGTGCCCGTGGTGGTTGGGAGAGCATGTTCGCATCGTTACCCCTCAATCGGCGCTATTCTACCACACGCATGAATAAAGTCAACACCTTTTTTGAGATATAACGCACTAACAAGGCAAAGAGGGCATTCATGCATGCAAAAAGTGTAATTGCTTACGCCCAAAACCGCCTTCGCATTTTCTGAACAATCATGTGCTACTGTCATACGCAGGGATTACCGGCATGCTCAGAAGGAGAAAGGTGCAGATGCAGGCAACATCTTCCGTTCCACAGACGCGAGGCGTCCGGCGTTCACGGCTGCATCGCTGGATGCGGTGGATTGTCCTGTTGCTCGCTCTGATGATCGCAGGTATCGGTCTGATGGTATGGAATTCCACGCGCAGCGCGCCGACAGCGGTGGTCGCCGCGCCTGTGCGCCGGGAGACGCTGGCGGTGACGGTGAGCGGCAGCGGTTCGGTTCAACCGGTGCAAAAACTCGATGTGACATTCACAACTTCCGGCGAGGTAGCCGGGGTTCTGGTTAAGGCGGGTGACACGGTGCGCGCCGGTCAACCGCTGGCGCGCCTGGATACCACCGAACTGGAGTTGCAGGTGGCGCAGGCAGCGGCAAATCTGAAGTCGGCGGAAGCGCGCCTGGCGGCAGCGCGCGGTGAAGGTGCATCGGAACTGGACATCCGGCAGGCGCAACTGGCGCTTCAGTCCGCCGAAATCCAGCTGGCGAAGATCAGCAAGGGGAATGCCACCGCTGCCGACATTCGCAGCGCACAGGCGAACCTCGATGCAGCGCGCGCTCGCCTGAATGCGCTCACCAATCCCTCACCCACGTCGCTGAGCGCCGCCGAGACGAAATTGCGCCAGGCGGAGGCAAACCTCCAAAACACACGTGACACCAGTTCGCTCAACAAAACCCGTGCCGGGCTTGATCTGGAGAAGGCAGTAGTGGCGCTGACCCAGGCGCAATCGCGCTATTCCGTAGCGAAACAGAACTGGGAATTCGTCCAGGCGACGGGGCAGGATCCGATCAACCCGGAGCGCACCGATGCAACCGGCAAAAGCGTTCCCAATAAACTCAACGATGCGCAGCGTCAGCAGTACTACGACTCGTTCGTTCAGGCAGAAGCAGCGTTGCGCAATGCCGAAGTCGCGGTAGAACAGGCGCAGATCGCCTACGACGCCGCTCGCCAGAAAGAAGTCGTTGATGTGGCACAGGCGGAACAGGCATTGCGTGATGCACAGACGCAGTACGACGCGCTGCTCAATCCTTCTAGCAGCGATCTTGTGCAGGCGCAGGCAGCAGTGGTGCAGGCGCAGGCGCAACTCGACCGGTTAACCGGCAGCGCGTCATCGCTGGATGTCACCGCTGCTCAGATCCAGGTCGAACAGGCAAAACTGGCGCTGGAGCGACTGACCTCACCCGCATCGGCGACCGAAATCGCCGCAGCGGAAGCGGCGGTTGCTCAGGCACGAGCACAATTCGCGAGCGCCGAGCGCGCGCTGAAAGCAGCAACGCTGCGCGCCCCTTTTGATGGCATCGTCGCCCTTGTGAATATCACTGCTGGCGCCCGGTTCAGCGGCGCCGCCGCTGCAATAACGCTCGTCAATCCCGGCACGCTGTACGTTGACGTGAACCTGAGCGAAACCGATGTCGCACGGGTGGCGGTCGGGCAGCCGGTCACACTTTCCTTTGATGCGCTCCCGGACATAACCGCCCGTGGTGAAGTCGAGTCGATTGCTCCTGTGGCAAGCGTGCAGCAGAGCGTTGTGACCTATCTGGTGCGGGTGCGGTTCGATCCGGGAACGGCTCCGATCAAGATCGGCATGTCGGCGACCTGCGATATTCTGGTGGAAGAACGCAGCGGCGTGCTGACTGTGCCGGGTCGCGCAATCCAGAGTCAGCGCGGCGTTCAGTTCGTCCAGGTGCGATCCACATCCGGCGGACCTGATACGACCGTGCGCGTTGAGACCGGCTTGAGCAGCAACGGACGAACGGAGATTGTGCGGTGTATCGATACGGGCGATCTGTGTCTGAAGGAGGGAGATGTCGTTGTGATTCCTGCGACAACCACCACACAGGGGGCATCAACGCAGAATCGTCTTCTCCCGCTGGATGCCGGACCGCCCCCGCGACCCGGTGGAGGGCGCCCATGAACGCCATGATCAGTGTTCGGCATCTCGCACGCATCTATCGGATGGGTGAAGTTGAAGTTCGAGCATTGCAGGGGGTGTCGTTCGATATTCAGCGCGGCGAGTTTGTCGCCATCATGGGACCTTCGGGATCGGGCAAGTCGACGCTTATGAACCTGATCGGATGTCTGGATACGCCTACCAGCGGTCACTACCGTCTCGACGGTCTCCCGATCGAACGCCTCGATCCGGCGCTCCTTGCGGCGGTACGCAACAAAAAGATCGGCTTCGTCTTCCAGCAGTTTCATCTGCTTGCGCGCAAAACGGCGTTGGAGAATGTTGCGCTCCCGCTGGCATACCGTGGCGGCGTCCCACGCGCCGAACAACTCGAACGCGCGGCGGTCGCGCTCGAACGGGTCGGGTTGGGACATCGGAAGGATCATCGTCCATGGGAACTGGCGGGCGGGCAGCAGCAACGCGTCGCCATTGCACGCGCCCTGGTCACCAATCCTGCGCTCTTGCTGGCAGATGAACCGACCGGTGCGCTTGACACGCGCACCAGCGCTGAATTGATGGAATTGCTCAGCGAACTCAATCAGTCCGGCATGACGATTGTGCTGGTCACCCATGAGCACGACATCGCGCGGTACGCCCGTCGGATTCTGGAACTGCGCGACGGTCTGTTGATCCACGATACTGCGGAGGAGCGCCATGATCGAAACTGAGCAGTCGAACCCGGTCTATCCCGACCTGGCGCCGATCGAAAACGATGCTCCCTTGCCAGACGACGTCCTTGCCGGATTGCGTAACTATGGCATTGCGTGGAGCGACATTTTCCGGTTTGCACTTGCCAGTGTACGCAATCATCCGCTGCGCAGCGCTTTGACCACACTCGGCGTGATGATCGGCGTTGCCGCGGTTGTGGCATTGATCGCCATCGGGCGGGGCACGCAGGTGTCGATCACGTCGATGATTACCGCGAACGGCGCCAATCTGCTTACTGTTCGTTCAGGCGCCAGTAATCAGGGAGGAGTTGTTGGCGCTGTCGGGCAGGGGCAATCGCTCACCCTGAAAGATGCGCGCGCCCTTGCCGATCCCATGCGGGTTCCGGATGCCGCTGCGGTATCACCAGAATTCTATGGCAATGCCCAGATCGTGGCTGGCGCCGGCAACATGGAGGTACGGGTTATCGGCGTCGAACCTGAATATGCGCTGGTTCATAACACCAGCGTTGTACAGGGCGAATTTATCAGCGATAACGACGTTCGCTCACTGGCAGGCATCGTTGTCCTGGGGGCAAACGTCGCCGAAACGCTCTTTCCAGAGGGAGATGCGGTAGGGCAGCGCGTGCGTCTTGGCGGACAACACGTTCAGGTGGTCGGCGTGCTTGAGAAAAAGGGGGGCAGCGGCTTCAGTTCGGTCGATGACAGTGTTCTTGTTCCACTCTCTACGGCGCAGCGCCGGTTGTTCAACGGACGAGCGATCAGCGGCGGGTCATTTCTGGTCTCAGTTATTGTAGTGCAGGCGCGCAGCGCCGAAGCCATGGCAGCGACACAAGAGGCAGTGGCGACTGTCTTGCGCGAAGAGCACAAGCTGCCGCTGGATGGCAGCGGCGACGATTTCAGCATCATCAATCAGGCGGACATCCTGGCGACGGTGACGCGGACGACCCAGATGCTGACCCTGTTTCTTGCAGCAATCGCCGCAATCTCGCTGCTGGTTGGAGGCATCGGCATCATGAACATCATGCTGGTGTCGGTGCGTGAACGGACGCGCGAAATCGGGTTGCGCAAGGCGCTTGGAGCGCGTGAACAGGACATTCTGACCCAGTTCTTGCTGGAGGCGCTGATGCTGAGCGGTATCGGCGGACTCATCGGACTGGCGCTCGGCACAGTGATTGCGCTTGCGGTGGGGCAGTTCGGGGGACTGTCAACCCATCTGAGCCTGGATGCTGCACTGCTGGCGCTGGGCTTTTCTCTGGCGGTCGGGTTATTCTTCGGGATCGCGCCAGCGCGAAGCGCCGCTCGCCTCGATCCGGTGGTGGCGTTGCATTACGAGTAACGGAACACCGGCGGCGCCGGTTTACAGCAGTTCTCAGATACGTTGACCCTTGCCCAGGTCTGTCGTGTCGCGCAAGACGTCCGCGTCCAGCGGAATGTAGACCGAAATTTATTTCGGTCACCGCGCGGGGCGCGCCATTCCCAGGAGTGTTCAACCTTGTCCATCAGGTTCAACCTTTGTGAGAACTGCTATAATTCGTCAGAGTGCAGAGGATGGAGTGCGACAACGCTCCATCCTCATTTTTGTCGCGCAGGCGTTTATAGCAGTTCCCAGATCCGTTGACCCCTGTCCAGGCCTGCCGTGTCGTGCGAGGCGCACGCTTTCAGCAGAGTGTAGACCGAAATTTATTTCGGTCACCACGCGGGTATGACGCCAGCGGGATGGGGCGACGCATATAGAGTGTAGACCGAAATTTATTTCGGTCACCACGCGGGGCGCGCCATTCCCAGGAGCGTTCAATCTTGTCCAACAGGTTCAACCTTTGTGAGAACTGCTATAAATAATATGAGTCCACCGCAAAAAGGGCATGTCACCGCAGCGGCGCAGCGTTCGCAGAGAAAGATGCCAGAGCGAGTCGCTCCAACGCATTATGCTTCGCCGCGCATATTTTTGAAATTCTCTGCGCTCCCGGCGTCCCGGCGGTGCGTTTTTGCAGCGAAGTCTTAATATTGGAACTCGTTACCAACCAGCGGCGTTAGATTCAGTGTGGATGCATCGCAAAACCAACGATGAAAGGATCGCTTTCGTGGACACACTGCAACCACCCTCACATCGAACGCGCCACATCCTGCTCAATCTCCTGTTTGCTACGGTCATCGTCTACCTTCTCGTTCTTGTCGTCTGGCTGATCACGAGGACGCTCTTCGGTGATCGCTGGTGGTGGCTGTTCCTCCTGAACGCCGTCACGCCGTACCTGCTCATGCCGCTTCCGCTGCTCATTCTGCCGGCGATCATCGCCCGTCGTTGGTTCGCCGTTGCCCTCAGCATCCCCCTGTTCGTCATCAGCGCACCACTGCTGATCGATCCCTGGCTTCGGTTCGACACCGCGCGCTACGGTTTCAGCTCCCAAGGGGCGCCGTTCAGGGTCATGACCTTCAACATCAACGGCGGCAATGAGCGCGCGGATCGCGTGCTTGCAGCAATTCGCACCGCGCAACCCGACATTGTTGCGCTCCAGGAACTCAATCCCTCGATTGCTGCCGCGCTCGAGCGTGATCTGGGGGAGGAGTATCCCTACCGGTTCCTCGATCCGCAGTGGGGCGTCACCGGCATGGGGATTATCAGTCGTTTCCCGCTCCGCCCACTCGCTCCACGCCTGCCGGGTGATCGCTGGATCGGCGCGCCGCAGGCGGTCGAGATCGACACTCCGGGGCAGACCATCACCCTGCTCAACTTCCACGCTATCCCGCCGGTCGGACCGCCCGAGTATATGACCGCAGCAATCGGTGAACGTGAGCGTCAGGCGGAAGCGATCAACGCCTTCGTCCAGGCGCAGCGCACACCGGTGGTCGTCGCCGGTGATCTGAACGCCACCCCGTTTCATCGCGCCTACCACATCCTCCAACACGGCGCACTGTCGGATGTCTGGCAGGAATGCGGCAGCGGCGCCGGCTTCACATGGCCCGGCAATCGCACAATCGGGGGAGTTCCGGTCCTACCCTGGTTCGTGCGTATCGACCATCTCTTCACCACAAACGGGATCGTCTGCCTGGATGCCTCGGTCGGACCGTGGGACGGCGTTTCGGACCACCGCGCCGTGGTGGCGACGCTGGCGGCGGGGTGGAGGAATTGAGGGTGCGGGGAATGCGCCAGTCTAGGGACGTCGATGCTTGTGCGATGATAAAACGGACTTGCGAACAGAAGCGCGCTGCGCCGTTGGCGCAGGATGAAGCATTGATCGAGTCGTTCCTGGCGTGGGAGGAATAGACCGAACGACCGAATCTGACGCAGATCGAGGATACGACTCTGGACGTGTATGAGCGGTTTAGCCGCGCGCTGGCGGCGAGCGCGATGGAAGATCAAGAAGCGCAGCAACCCGCAGCGGCGCCAGTGTGTCCAAACAGTGGCGCGCCAATGAGATGGAAAGAGCGGAACGGGGTGAATGTCACACGTCGGATAGGGTAGAAAGAGAACGCGGATACTCCTGCTGCGCTGGCTGCCGCAGCAGTTTTTTTCCCTGGACGCGCAGCTTGAGGTGCGGTCGGGGCGCTGGAGCGCAGAAAGCGGCACGATTCGGCATACGCTTCTTCTCCTCATCAGAAAGCCATGTTCAATATCAATGCCACACATCCGGGTTTTTGATCACGCTTCAAACACTGCCCCTGTTTGAAGACCGCCTCACACAATAACCCGACCGCCACAAGCGTGCCGGTTGTGCTATCATACAGCCAGTGCGTGAAAGGACGGCATTATGGTTCAGCCAAATCTGATTATCCGGGATCACGAGATTCTCGGTGGAACGCCGGTGTTTGCTGGCACACGGGTACCGGTGCAGACGCTGTTCGACTATCTCGAAGGCGGTTATTCCCTCCAGGAGTTCCTCGACGACTTTCCGACCGTGCATCGTGATCAGGCGGTCGGAGTTCTGGAACAACTCAAGCAGATGTTGTTAACGCAACCTGTATGAAGATCTTGCTTGATGAATGCCTGCCGCGTAAGCTCAAATATGAACTGCCGGACCACGACGTCTTGACTGTCTCTGAGATGGGCTGGGCAGGCGCTAAAAACGGCGAGTTGCTGCGTTTAGCCGAGACTGCCTTCGATGTCTTTATTACTGCTGATCAGAATATGACATATCAACAGAACCTGCGTTCAACAACGTTAGGAATTATTGTTATCGTGGCGGCTAACAATCGATTCGAGACACTGCGCTTGCTTATGCCGAATGTTGTGCAGGCATTGTCAGCAATTCAACCGGGTGATCTCCTGCGAATTCCTGTGTGAGCCTATAGCCTGGATCGTCTCCTTCCTACAACACTACTATTCCAAATGATCGCACCGGTCGCCTTCATCAGCCCCACGGCGGAATAGAACACGGATCAGCACGGATACGACGGATCGGCACGGATGACGTTCTGTCTGCAATAGCCTGCCGCTGGCTGGCTTCGCCCTGGATAGCCGAGGGCGTATGGTCTTTGAAGAAATATAGCAGTTCTCAGAAACATTAAACCTGGTCGGTCTCCATGTGGAAGCCGCAGCAATCGGTGAACGTGAGCGTCAGGCGGAAGCGATCAACGCCTTCGTCCAGGCGCAGCGCACACCGGTGGTCGTCGCCGGTGATCTGAACGCCACCCCGTTTCATCGCGCCTACCACATCCTCCAACACGGCGCACTGTCGGATGTCTGGCAGGAATGCGGCAGCGGCGCCGGCTTCACATGGCCCGGCAATCGCACAATCGGGGGAGTTCCGGTCCTACCCTGGTTCGTGCGTATCGACCATCTCTTCACCACAAACGGGATCGTCTGCCTGGATGCCTCGGTCGGGCCGTGGGATGGCATTTCGGACCACCGCGCCGTGGTGGCGACGCTGGCGGCAGGGTGGCGGAATTGAGGGTGCGGGAAGCCTTCCGCTGCTTTACCGTTCACCAAACTGCATGATCTCCGGCATTTCCCTGCAAAATATTCCTGTGATCACAAAAAAACCGCACACTATGCGGTGATCGCATGGTACCCTGATTCCAGAGACAACTGGAAAGGCGCAGGCATGTCAAAGACGGAAACCCGCTACGAAAGGCTCGACGGCATCGAGCGTTATCTCGCCAGGCATCAAAAAAGAGGATGTACTACTTCTGAGCTGGCGCGTGAATTCGGGGTCGATCCCGATACAATCCGGCGCGATCTTGATCTGCTTGAGGCACGTGGAACAGGTCTCATCAAGGAAGGACGCCGCTACCATCTTGACCACCGACGGATCATTCACACAATGAAGATTTCCAACGACGAAGCGCTGGCGCTGTATATGGCTGCTCGCCTGTTGTCCCGGCATAGTGACGAACATAACCCGCATGTTGTAAGCGCCCTCGACAAACTGAGCGACGCACTGCGCAGCAAATCTCCGCTGATCGCCGACCATATCGCGCGTGCTTCGGCAGCCGTGCGTGAGCGACCGGTTCGGCGTGAATACGTCGAGGCGCTTGAAGTACTGACGCAGGGTTGGGCGACCGGGCGCAAGGTGCGGCTGTCCTACCACTCCTACAGTAAAGACGAAATGACCGAGCGTCTCTTCGCACCTTACTTTATCGAGCCTTCCGGCATCGGCTACGCATGCTACGTCATCGGCTTTGATGACCTGCGCGGCAAATTGCGGACTCTCAAGGTTGAGCGCATACGCACGATACGCCTGACTGATGAGCAGTTTGCCATCCCTGAAGAGTTCGATCCGATCCGTTTGCTCGCTTCAGCCTGGGGAGTCATCTGGCGTGATGAAGGAACGATCGAAGTAATCCTGCGGTTTGCGCCCCAGGTGGTACGACGCCTCAAAGAAAGCGTCTGGCACGTCAGTCAGCGTCTGGAGGATTGCCCTGACGGTTCATGCCTGTTTAGCGTGCGAGTAGGGAGCACCGTAGAAATGAAACCCTGGATCCGTCAATGGGGCGCTGCCGTGGAAGTGCTTGCTCCCGACGAACTTCGCGCCGAGATGATCGAAGAAGTCCGTGCACAGGCTCGCCTGTATGGTCTCATACCTCACAAGGAAACGCATTGATGAAAAGCATCGATCCGCTGCTCCTGCAATTCTGGGGAAAAACCCCCCGTCCAGGTACGCCGGTTACCCAATTTCATCCGGCGATCTTTCATATGCTCGATGTCGCATGTGTCGCCGAGGCGCTTCTGCGCCACGGACCGCAACGGGTGCGTCAGGCGCTTCTGCATGCCTGGCGCGGCGCCGATCCAGAAGCATTGATCTCCTGGCTTCCATTTCTAATTGCGCTTCACGATCTGGGCAAACTCTCTGCTGCTTTTCAAGGGCAGGACGAAGCCCAGCGCGAACGTCTGACTCGAGCAGGGGTGCAATTTCGATCCCACTCCCCGGAGTTGCACCATGCCGCGATCAGCGCGCTCTGGATCCATGATTATCTCGCTCAGAATCAACCAGAGATCGCACAAGACCTGGTCTGGATTTTCCGTGATGCAACGGGAGGACACCACGGGCGCTTCGTTGACGAGTCGATGGAAGACCTGCGCAAGAAATTGCATCACGTGGAACGTGGCGAATCTCGCTGGCGAGACTGGCGGAAACAGGGCTACGTTCTCCTTCGCGATCTGCTGGCGCCTGAAGATAAACCGCTGCACAGCATTGGAACACCCGTCGCGCCACGCCCTGCGACCGTTGCACTGACCGGACTGCTGGTCTGGAGCGACTGGATCGGTTCGAATGAACACGACTTCCCGGCTACACCCGGAATGGACATTCATTGCTACCTGTCGCTCAGTCGTCAGCGCGCGCAGAACGCCCTGACGACACATTATCTCCGGGCAAGCCGATCTCAACCGCAGTACTCGGATTTCCGCGCACTTTTCCAGGCTATCGCGCCACGTCCGTTACAGGCAGTCGTAGACCGCCTGTCCGACAATGACTTGCGGCAACCGGCGCTGGTCGTTATCGAAGCTCCCACCGGCGAGGGCAAGACAGAAGCGGCTCTGGCGCTTGCACGGCGTATCGCCGCTCTCCGAGGAATAGATGAGATCTTCTTTGCCCTGCCGACGATGGCCACCGGTAATCAGATGTTTACCCGTCTTGAACGATTCTTCCGCACCCTGTATGGCGATGGCGGCAGTGTGCGCCTGAGCCACAGTCAGGCGATTGTTGTCGAAGACGATCTGCGTCGCCGGGTGACGCTCAGCGCTGATCAGGATCGATCCGATCCTGAAGGGTGCAGCGCAGACGTGATGTTAGGGTGGTTCGTCGGACCGAAGAAGGCGATGCTTGCGCCATTTGGCGTCGGCACGGTGGATCAGGTCGAACTCGGAGGCTTGAATGTGCGCCATTATCCGCTACGATTGTTCGGTCTGGCGAGCAAAGTGGTGATGATCGATGAGGTGCATGCCTATGATGCGTATATGAGCGTCATTCTCGAACATACCCTTGCCTGGCTGGCGACGCTGGGTTGTTCAATCATCCTCCTGTCCGCCACACTGCCGCGTCAGCGTCACGATGCATTAGCGCGCGCATTTCTTCGCGCTACAGAGCCTGCAGCCGCCCTGTCTCTTCCAGAAAAATTGCCGTATCCGGCGCTTTCACTGTATCACGCCACGGCGCAATCCCACCACACCTGCGATGTTTTCCGCGGCGAGCAGCGCTTTATCCTGCGACTCAGGAAGCAGAGCGCACCCGAAGAAGAAGCCGGACGATTGCTGGAACTGGTACGCAATGGCGGCGCGGTTGCGCGTATCTGCAACCGGGTGGATGACGCGCAGGCCATCTACCGTGCGTTGATCGCTTCCGGTGCACCTGATGTAACGTGCGTGCTGCTCCACGCTCGCTTTCCACTCCACGAACGGCAGCGTCGGGAGCAACGCATCAGCGTTCTTGTCGGCAAAGAGTCGCAGCGCACGCCTGAGCAGCGGATCATTATCGCAGGCACCCAGGTGCTGGAACAGAGCCTCGACTACGACGTTGATGTCATGGTCAGCGACTTTGCGCCGATTGATCTGCTCCTCCAACGCGCCGGTCGTCTCCATCGCCACAATCGATGCCGTCCAGACGACCATCGTGAGCCTGTGCTGGAAATCGTGATCCCATACGACGAGCAGGGCGAACCAGACTGGCGTCGCTGGCGAGCGATCTATGAGCCGTATATCCTCTGGCGCAGTCTGGCAACGCTGTGTGACGGCTTAACTGACGATACACGCATCGTGACCTTACCCCGCGATTATCGAACTCTGATCGAGGCAGTCTACAGCGCGGCGCCTGTTGTCGGTCTCTACGCTGAGGAAGTTGCGAAGGCGGAGCAGGAGTATCGCAAGACGATCAATGCCCAAACCGCCAAAGCGCGCAGTCCGCTCACACCTGATGCAATGATCCGGGCGCCGATTGTCGAATACGGCGGTCGCTCCTATATCGAAGAAGAAACAGGTGCGGAGGCTTCCTGGCAACTGGCAAAGACGCGCCTGGGCGACCGGGTGACGCTTGTGCCGGTCTACCGGGTCAATGGCGAGTTATCCCTTGATCCAGGCGGAACCTTTCGCATTCCAACCGATGTGCCGCCGACGCTGGAGCAGATGAAGGACGTGATCAACGTTGCCGTACCGGTCAGTGATCGCGCAGTTATCGCTGCCTACCGCGACGAGCATCGGGATCGCGCACTACGCTGGACCTGGAGTGTAATTCCGGCGCCGCTCCGCGGGCTGCATCCACTCCCATTGGATGTGCAGACGCACAGTATCACCCTCAACAGGCGTCGCCTGCGTCTTGATAACGAACTGGGGTTGGTTATCGAGAAGGGGGATGCCGACGTGAGCGGTGATTGGTTTGAGGAGGATCTATGACAGCATCCCTGAGTTTCAATCTGTGGACTGAACCCTGGATTCGGGTCATCCGACGCGACGGGCGCGACGATGAGATCGGCATTGGCAAGTGCCTGGCTGACGCGCACGAACTGGCAGCGCTGAGCGACCCCTCGCCACTGGTCGCAGGCGGGACGCA
>Ga0272446_1006497_pt1 | contig 12162 bp, 16 predicted proteins | sample YNPCB0061_FD_194587 | JGI IMG/M metagenome (GOLD analysis project Ga0272446, IMG submission 194587) | Hot spring microbial mat communities from Yellowstone National Park, WY, United States - YNP-CB-006-1 | ecosystem: Environmental > Aquatic > Thermal springs > Hot (42-90C) > Sediment | place... | reverse complement strand
GTCTGGAGAGAGGGGGCACCGCGACTGAGGAATGTGTGGTGATGGGCAAATCTAGGCTGGTTGGGCAGGGATAAGGCTTGGAAAGAGAGACTTCCAAGGGTCTTTAGGATGGGTTTGTTTGTTTGGGAATTGGGGGTTTTATGGATAAAAAAGTGCAGGAGATAATGGCACAGGAAACGGCACGGCAGCAGGATGAGGCATTGCGCCGAGAATTGCGATTGTCACAAAAGTCTCAAGGGATGGTGATCTTTATTTCGGTATTTTCGTTTGCGTTTACGTCGTATATCTATACACAGCGATGGAAGGCACTGATGGTTTTTGCGGGATGGTGTGTGTTTTTGGGTGTTGTTTTGGGTGGGGAGGAAGACTGGAAACCCTCTCCTGCGGCGGCGATCTTGGCCGTTTCGTGGGCGGTGGTTGACAACTGTGTGGCGATTCGCCGGGCGAAAGACAAAATCGCTTTGCTGCACGGGGGGCAAGACAAGGATAGCAATCTCCTCAGTTGAATAGTTGAACAGTTAATGGGGCGGGAGGAAGGAACGATGAAGATGGCAACGCTGCGGAATGGGGCGGTGGCGGGGGTGAATGGCGGGATTACGTTGGTGATTTTGCTGATTGCGCCGATGGGGTTGGCGGCGGTGATGGTGAATACGGTGTTGGTGATGGTGGCGAGTTTTTTTGTGGGGGAGATGGCGGATCGGGTGTTGGCAGGGGTGGAACAGGAGTCCCTGGGGAGTGGGAAACAGGTTTTGAAGCGGAAAGGGGACTGATGCGGACGTTGTATGTGTCGCGGCAGGGATGCTGGGTGGGGGTTAGGCAGGAATGTTTGCAGGTGAGGTGGCAGGGGCAGGTGGTGGAGGAGGTGGCGTTGCCGACTTTGGAGCAGGTGATGGTGTTTGGGCGGTCGCAGGTGTCGGTGGATGCGCTGCGGGCGTGTTTGTGCCGGGATGTGCCGGTGGCGTTTTTGTCGCGGCAGGGGTTTTGCTATGGACGGTTGCTGGGGATTGAGCGGGGGTATCGCCGGTTGGGGGTGCGGCAACGGCAAATGGATGAGGACTGGCGGCTGGGGATAGCGCAACGGTTGGTGTGGGCGAAGGTGATGAATGGCAGGGTGCTGTTGATGCGGCAACTGCGGCAGCGACCGAGTGAGAGCGGGGAGATGACGGTGTCGAGTTTGGAATATTTGGCGGAGGAGGCGTTGCGGGCATCTGGGCTGGAGGTGCTGCGGGGGATTGAGGGGGCGGCAGCAGGGATGTATTTTCAGGAGTTGGGAAATTGTTTGCGGAGACCAGGGTTTGTGTTGATCAATCGGACACGGCGGCCACCGACGAATCCGGTGAATGCGATGTTGAGTTTTGGGTATATGGTGCTGTGGAATCATGTGATGACGGTGGTGGAGTTGCAGGATTTGGATCCCTATGAAGGATGTCTTCATGCCAGTGGTGATCGTCATGCGGCGTTGGTGTCGGATTTGTTGGAGCCGTTTCGAGCGTCGGTGGTGGATTCGCTAGTGTTATGGCTGGTGAATAAGGGGATGATGAATGCAGAAAAAGATTTTGTTTATGCGGATGGAGGATGTTTTTTGAATGAGGAGGGAAGAAAAAAATATTTACAGGCTTTTGTGCAAAGGATGGAAGGGAAGATTCAAACGGATGGAGGAGAACAGCCAAGGTGGGATTTGTTGACGCAGGAGGTGAGGAAATTTAAGCAGTGTGTGTATGATTCGAGTTGTGTTTTTGAGCCGTATCGGATTCGGTAGCGATGTTTTTGTATGTAGTGAGTTATGATACTCCCTCTAATAAACGCCGCAAGAAGTTTGGGGATTTATTGTCTGGATATGGTCAGCGGGTACAGTTTAGTGTGTTTGAGTGTGTTTTGACACAGGAAAAGTTTCAGGAACTGAAATTACGTCTGAGAAAAGGGTGGAAGGCGGGGGAAGATAGTCTACGGTTCTATCCGATTTCCAGTCATACCCTCGGACAGGTGGAGGTGTGGGGGGAGCCGCCAGTGAGCAGTCCGCCAGAGTCGGTGATTGTGTGAGGCGAGGGATCGGGGAAATGGCTGCAAGGCTGATTCTGTCGTTGCGACCCTCTACGAATGTCCCGATTCTTTCGGGATCCCTATAAATTGGAAACAGGTAAACGGTGCGCCAATTATAGGAGGAATAATATGTCCCGATTCTTTCGGGATCCCTATAAATTGGAAACAAGATAGGCCCGGCTAACTGTATCAGCAATAAAATGTCCCGATTCTTTCGGGATCCCTATCACAGGGACGCAGCCTTACCTCATATTCCAATTCCGACTAAAAGAGTCTGGATTAGTTGACAGGGTTATGGGGCAGTGGTACCATCAACCACACTGCTGCTAAATACCCCCACTATGGTTCTTCCTGCCACCCTTACCGCCTCGGCTTCCACCCTCACCTCTCAACTCCGCCACCTGCGATGTCGGGAATGTGGAGCTACCTGTGAGCCTGTCGCCAAGCATGTGTGTGAATTGTGTTTTGGGCCCTTGGAAGTGGTCTATGACTACGAGCACTTGCGGCGCACCGTCACCCGGCAAAGCATCCAAGCTGGGCCCCTCTCCATTTGGCGGTATCGTCCCTTTTTGCCGGTCGAATCTGCCCATCCCATTGACGTGGGCACCGGTTTGACCCCCTTAGTGCGGGCGGAACGTTTAGGTCGCAGACTGGGCTTGAAGCATCTTTACATCAAAAATGACGCTGTGAATATGCCCACCCTCAGCTTCAAAGACCGGGTGGTTTCTGTGGCCTTGACCCGGGCGAAAGAACTGGGCTTTACCACGGTTTCCTGTGCCAGCACCGGCAACCTGGCCAATTCCACCGCTGCCATTGCCGCCCATGCCGGTTTAGAGTGCTACATTTTTATTCCTGCGGATCTGGAAGCTGGCAAAGTCTTGGGATCCCTGATTTATAATCCCACGGTCATGGCGGTAGAAGGCAATTACGACCAAGTCAATCGTCTCTGCTCGGAAGTGGCGGATCGCTATGGCTGGGGCTTTGTCAACATCAACCTGCGTCCCTACTACGCCGAAGGCTCCAAAACCCTTGCCTACGAAGTGGTAGAGCAACTCGGCTGGCGTTTACCGGAGCAGATTGTTGCTCCCTTGGCTTCGGGATCCCTATTCACCAAAATTTACAAAGGTTTCCAAGAATTCACCAAAGTTGGTCTCGTAGAGCCACAGGAGGTGCGATTTTTTGGGGCTCAGGCCCAGGGGTGTTCCCCCATTGCCCAGGCTTTGGCAGCAGGTCGCGATTTTGTCACCCCTGTGAAGCCCAACACCATCGCCAAGTCCATCGCTATTGGCAACCCCGCTGATGGTATTTACGCCCTTGACATTGCCCGCAAAACCCAGGGGGACATTCAGGCTGTCTCTGACCCGGAGATTATCGCTGGGATCAAGCTCCTCGCCGAAACCGAAGGGATTTTCACCGAAACCGCCGGGGGCACCACCGTTGCCGTTCTGAAGCAGTTGGCAGAGCAGGGCAAACTGGATCCCGAAGCCATCACTGTGGTTTATATCACCGGCAATGGTCTCAAAACCCAGGAAGCTGTTCAGTCCCACGTGGGTCATCCTTTAACGATTCAGCCTCAGATGGGCAGCTTTGAAGCAGCCTTGGAGCGGGCCCGCACCCTCGAGCGCCTTGACTGGCAAGAAGTTGCCATTTGATCATAAATACACCGGCAAATACCTAGACCACCCTGAGAGTGAGCCTATGTCTGTAAAAGTGTTAATTCCTACCCCTTTGCAAAAACTCACCAACAACCAAGCTGTGATTGACTGCGAAGGCGCAACCATCACCGAACTCTTAGAATCCCTGGAAGCCTCTTGTCCAGGCATCAAAGCCCGTCTCTGCGATGAAACGGGATCCCTGAGACGGTTTGTTAATTTTTATGTCAACAGTGAAGATATTCGCTTTTTAGAAGGAGCGAATACCCCCCTCAAGCCTGGGGACGAGGTCAGTATTGTTCCGGCGATTGCTGGTGGTTGTTGATACTCACAAAGGGTGTATTTTGACGCTTGAACTCCCTGAGATCAGCGGATGACGGATTAAACTGGGGGTAGATTGCTGTACTGCACTCAGGAGTCCTACTCATCCAGGTATCACTATGTTCTTCAACCTGTTTCAACCCCCCCGGCTCGAGCTAGCTTGGGTTCTGCCTGGTCGTTTGGTGGTGGGTGAGGCCCCTCAGTCCAAGTGGATCCCTGTCCTCAAGGAAGCAGGGATTGAGGCGATTTTGGGGCTTTGTGCGGAAACCGAGGTTCCCTGGCCGAAAAATCTCACCCAGGAGTTTCAGTGTCAGCGTTTTGTTCTGCCCGATAGTCACTACAGGGAGCCACTCACGGTGGCCTTGTTGGATCAGGCGGTAGGGATCCTGAAAGGGCTTTTGGATCAAAATCTTGTCACCTACCTTCACTGCCAGGCGGGGGTCGAGCGTTCACCCACGGTCTGTTTGGCATATCTCAGTCGCTATCACCGTTTACCCGTCCTCGATGCCCTGGAATGGATCAAAAAAGTCAATCCCCGCACAGCTCTGATTCCCCAGCAACTGGAGACTGTCAAAGCCTATCTGGAAATCTACGGGGCACAATCCTAGGCTTCAGGCGCGGACAAAGCGGCGGCAGAGCTTGCGAATTTCCCCACTGGGAGCAGAGGTCAGCCACTCTTGAAAGGCTTGACATTCCTGCAGAAGATCAAGCAGCACCATGCCAATCGCCGGATGAGAATTTGCCCCTTGCAAGCACCGCTCCACAATTGCACTGGGGATCCCGGTTGCCACTAGGGGAGCCAAACGGCGCACACCCTGTTCCCAGGCCTGCACAAAAACCGGCAGCCGCTCGGCAATCGCGCGGGTATTCATCCCTTTGCCAGCCAGGATCACCGTGGTTGGACGGACAGCCTGGATCAAATCCCCCAGTTCTTCCGGGAAGAGGGGCCATTCCTTAATCACCAACTCTGGGGCTGGGGCCGGGATCACCCCTTCATAGACTGCTTGCCCTGGTCTGGGGATGAACTCTTGGTTGCGGGCATCTTGGATCGTCAGATCCACCGGATCCAGGAGGGTGGGCTGCCATTCTCCCCCCAACCGCCAATCTCTCAGCTTCCCTGACCAGGGTTCCTTGCCAAAGGAGGACGGCTCCATCACAAAAGCCAAATCCCAGCCACTTTGCCGGCCCACTTGCACCAACTCTTCCAGGCGGGATCCCTCATTCCACAGCCAGATTTTGCGCACCTGGTTACGGGATTTCAGTTCCCAGGAGAGATGTCGCCCATCGCGGGAGGGAATAATCCTGGCTTGGTGGGGCTTGAGATTCATGACCCCCACCACCGGGCGAGGATGCCCATGCCCATAGGGTTCGAGGGCTTGCAGCTCCTGAAAAATCTGGTCAAGCTCTGCCACCAAATCCACCTTCTCTTGGGCGGCATCCACAAAAACTTCCACCACCAGTTCCGGTTCGGTGATATCGCTGGAGACCCGGGATCCCAATTCCCGCGTAAGGGCCACTTGCAGTGCTGGCAGGTTTTCTAGGCTCACCCCCAAACCCGCTGCCATGGGGTGTCCCCCGCCTCCTAGCAGCAACGGCCGGACTGCTTCGATGGCCTGGGCCATATTCACCGAAGGAATCGAACGCCCAGAGCCATGTCCGACTTTTTTCTCCGCATCAATGCCAATCAACACCGTCGGCACCCCGTATTTTTCCACCATCCGGGAAGCGGCAATGCCCACCACCCCACTATTCCAGCCTTCCCCCGCCAAAACCAAAGCCCGTTGCTGGGTTACATCCACAGTTTCCGCTTGCGCCACAGCATCCCCAAAAACCTGGTCACTGAGGCGGCGGCGTTCCTGGTTGGCTGCCACAAACTGCTCAATCAGGGCTTGGGCCCGCTGGGGATCTGAGGTGGTCAACAGTTCGATGGCCAAATGGGCATCATCGAGACGGCCAATGGCATTGAGCTTGGGAGCAATGCGAAAGCCAATATCGCTCGCCGACAGCGCCGGGGGATTGGCCTTATGATCTGCAGTTTTTTTATCTGTGGCTTCTTGTTGCACCAACATTGCCAAGCCCCTATGGGGAGACTGGGCTAAAACCGGCAGGCCTTGCTGCACCAAATAGCGGCAGTCCCGCTGCAGCACCGCCACATCCGCCACAATCCCCGTCGCCGCCAAGTCCAGATGATTCTCGATCCCCGGGATCCCGAAATACTCATAGAGGCATTCCGCCAGTTTGTAAGCCACCCCCACCCCCGGCAGGAAGCGCAGGGGATGGTCTTCCGGGAGGCGCAGGGGATTGATCACCGCATAGGCACTGGGCAGGGGCAGAGGCAAAGTATGGTGGTCGGTAATGATCACCTCCATGCCCAGGCGGTAGGCCAAATCCACTTCCGCATGGTTTGCCACCCCGCAATCTACAGTGATCACCAGTTTGGTGCCCTGTTCCGCCAGTTGCCTGAGCCGAGTTTCATTGAGTCCATGCCCTTCCCCATTGCGGCGCGGCACCGTATAGCTGAGGTTGAGGCGCAGGGGTTGCATCGCCCACCACAACAGAGCCGTACTGGTCACCCCATCACAGTCAAAATCCCCCCAGATCACCACCTTCTCCTGGGTAGCCTTGGCCAGAGCAATCCGCTCCACCGCCCGGCGCATATCCGGCAGCTCCCATCCCGGTGTCGGACGGTAGGATCCGGGATCCACAAAAGCTTTAGCCGCCTCCAGATCACTGATCCCCCTGAGGGCCAGCACCTTGGCCGCATATTTCCCTAATGCCAAAGCCACTTCCGGCTTAAACTGAGGTGGCACCCCTGAGACTAACCATTTCATATGATGTAGTCGTGACGTTACCGCCATAGTAGCCGCTTTCCTGACCCATCTCCCTAGAGGAGAATCGAGGAGCTCCTTTCATGGCTAGCAAAGTCTCATCTGCATAATCCAGCCTTAGGGATAATAGTGAAGAATCATTTGGCGTCTGCTTGAGCATGAATCCAGAGCATGGGCAGCCCATCCAGCCCATCCAGCAATGGCGCATCGAGAACCTCACCTTTGCCTATCCCCACTGTCCACCTAGCATCCATAACCTCAGCCTGACGGTACAGACTGGGGAGCGCATCGGCATCATTGGCAATAACGGCGCTGGCAAAACCACCCTCTTTCTCCTGCTGGCCGGCATTCTCACCCCCCTCTCGGGATCCCTATTCTGGAATGACACCGAATTACAACCGGGATCCTGGCGGCCCCATCTGGGGGTACTCCTGCAAAACCCTGATGACCAGTTGTTTGCCAGTTCTGTGCAGGAGGATGTGGGTTTTGGAGCGGCTAACCAAGGGCTTCGCGGTCACACCCTCCAGGAACGGGTGAGAGAAGCTTTAACCCTGGTGGGTTGTGAGAACCTAGCTGCACGTCCACCCCACCACCTATCCGGTGGAGAAAAACGCTTGGTAGCCTTAGCTGGAGTCCTGGCAATGCAGCCCCAGATCATTCTCTATGACGAGCCATCTGCCAATCTCGATTGCCGCAGTCGCCGCCGCCTCATCCCCTTGATCCAGGACTCCTGCCCCACTTATCTGGTGGCATCCCATGACCTGGAACTGATTCGTGAAGTGTGTAAGCGGGTGATCCTCCTTGACCACGGTCAGATTTGCGCTGATGGCAGCACCGACAGGATTTTGGGGGATCCCCAGTTGTTAGCCCGCTATGACCTAGAATGTCCGGGATCCCTGAGGGGTATGACGATATAAGCCAGAGAATCTGGAATGGATGCTGAAGGAGACACACCAAGACTTAAAAGATAGCATTCCCTCGGGATCCCAGGGAATCACCTCTCACAATAATCCCCGATAACGCATAAAAATCAGAACCACCGCCCAGGATCCCAAAGCTACTTTTACTGCCACCAAAAGATTCAAAATTGGGATCATGCCACCGCTGAGCAAAGCCCCCATCTCTCCGTAGGGCAATTTCACCCCAGCCAGAGTGAGCATAGACAACACCACAAAAACCAGCACCGAGATCTTCTCCCAAATAGCAGCGTGCCAGCGCTGGTAGATCCCCTGCATCCAGGCTGGGGAAGAAGTCATGGCAATCAGCCCAATCGCCGTACCCAAGGCTACCCCAGCGGCAAAACCACCCCCTGGACTGAGATGCCCACGAATAGCGAGTTCAATTCCGACCAACGCCGAAATTGTCGCCCCCAACCGTGCCAACAGCACCGAGGATTGATCAGGAAATTGATTCACCTGCCCCAGAGGACGCTCATTCGACAATAAAAAGGTGCACCCCATAATGGCAATAGTGAATACAATCACCTCAAAAACCGTGTCATATAAGCGATTACGGAGGATAATCCCTGAGACAACATTGGGAACACCACTATCTTGAGCCACCGCTTCTACAATCGAGAAAGGCAAAGTAGGAGCGGGATTAGGGATCAAAAGAATCTTGATATAAAACATAACCCCCGCCACCAGGTAAATCCCTTTCATGCCTTGCATCTTCATCACTGCCCCTCCCCACCTACCCTGGGATCCCAATAGGTCAATTCTGTCAGGGAAGCAAGAACCTCCGTATTCATCAGGTCATAGAGACGGCGTAACCGGGTTGTGGTGTAAAAGGGTGTAGTTGCCCCTTTCCCCGCCACTAATTTCCGCTCGCAGGTGGCATGAATTTCCTTATCCATCAAAGCCTGAAAAAGTTCTTCTCGATTGAGATAAGGGATGAGTTCAACTCTCACATAAAAATCCTTCAATACCCTTTTCATGGCGTTGACAACTTTGGGCAAAGTCATAGAATCCAAGTCATCTGCACTTCTGTTGAGATCTTCTTGGAGAACCCCCAACCGCACCACCAACGACGAGCGCACCGCCACCGCATAAAGGGCAATTGCCAAGAGGGTTCCCACCAGAGCTTCCGTCAGAGCCACATCCGCTGCTCCTAAAACGGTATAAACCAAAGCCGCAACCGCTCCCAGCACCCCACGAATCACCAAAGCATGGTAGGGATTCACTTCAAAAATCAGGATGGCAGCAGCCAGAGGCAACAGCGCCGTAATCACAAAAATATAGCTATCGTTCATAAGACGACCTTTGAGTCATAGCAGCACTGCTAGCGCAATAGGCCAACACATAACCCAACATCGTATTCCACACAGTCAGAGAAAAAACAGCCAAGAGCAGCAATGGCCATTCTCTGGGCCGCTGCATAAGCAAACCCAAAACAATGACTATAGATCCAAGCGTGTCCGACACCGAAAGGCTATGTAACTTAAATAGCACCGAGCGCCGCCTGAGAAGAAATAGGGTACCCCAAAACCAAAACACCAGACCAATACCAATACAGCCATAGCTCAACCAAGTGATCATATATCCCCCAATCTTTTGAGAATATGTGCCAGCAACATAAACCCAGCATTGCCCACACTCAAAATGATCACACCAACCACTCCCAGCATCCAGTCATCCCGTAAAACACCAATCAGCAAAATCATCACGGCTGCTTTGGAAGAAATACTGGACAGAGCAAGCATTGTTTGCCAAATATCTTCATCTCGATAAGCCTGATAGAGTGGAATCAGAAAAGTAATAATCATCCCCATGAGAGCAAGATCTAAAAGACTCACTTCTGCGACCTCCGCTTAACATAATGCACTTCAAACCAGCCATCTTCGTGATACTTCATTACAGTGCTTTTAGGGGTGAAAGTAATCAGAAAAATTTCTAGAAAGATAAGCCAAGACGACCGATCACCCTGTACCTTTTGCATGACAATTTCTTCTTCAGTATGGGGCTGAAGCATCATTTGAATAGCTTCTCCATAAGCCTGGGGAAAGGCCACTATAATTTTTCCGAGCGACCACATCAGATCTTTAAGGCGGGTGGGGGAAACAAAAGAGCGGGGTAATACCAAAGCAATAGTTACACCGATTATGATATTGATGATACTGAAATTGGCCGTGAGCAAAAACCAAATTACCAATCGCAGAATGATGTCGCCCATTAGACTAATGCCATCCAGAAAAGTAGGATCAAACTTAACCCCATAAACCCAATGAGATGATCAAATTTCTCTAGCATTCGGGGTAGCTTTACGGTCAAGCGTCCAAACAATAAATGGTAGGCTAACCAGCCGCCGCCAATTGTTGCAAGGGCTTTGAGCAAGTTCTCAATGGTATAAGCTTCAGGATAGATCCCATTGGCGGCAATCAACCCCCCCAATAAAATTCCCATAGCAATCCAAGACTGCGGGCGAACACCGGCACCTTGGTACTGATGGGGCAAAAAGATAAACTTGGCATAGGCAACGGCTGTGCCCACGGCTGCACCATTCATCACAAGCACTTGCCAGGGGAGGAAATTTTGGGTTGTTAATATCTTCGCACCAAAGCCGGCCCACAATGGCGAGCCAGAAATGGAGAGGCTAGCCACCACCAATGACAACCACAGCCAAGTATTCAGGGGTTGAGACTGTAACGCCTTGAAATCCCGAGTTGGTAAGGCCCCTGCCAGCAAAAACAGAGCGGATTTATCCAAACCGTGGGATAGAGTATAGAAACCGGCGGCTTCCGGGGCTGCCAAAATAAAGCCCAACTGGGAAACGGTGGAAAAAGCCAACATCCGTTTGGCATCTTGCTCCAAAACCGCATAGGATACCCCCAGTAGTGCTGTGCCTACGCCAAAGATTCGCACCACAGGGTCAATCTCTGGAAGGAGAAGGGCACAGCGCACCATCGGCAAAACTCCAGCTTTAACGACAACGCCTGACATCAGCGCTGACACGGGAGAATCAGACTCGGAGTGGGTGAGGGGGAGCCACAACCCCGACATAAAGATGCCCCCCTTGACCAAAAGCCCCAACAGGATCAGGGCAATGGCTTCAGTGGGTGCGCCTCGCAAGCCGGAGAAATCAAAGGAATGGTGGGTTTGATAGACCAAAATTGCCCCAACTAAATAAAAGAGCATCGCCACATTGCTGATAAAAAGATAGCGTAATCCCACCCAGAGAGAGCGATCACTGCGGGGATAGACAATCAATAAAAAGGTTGCAATGCTGATCACCTCTAGGGCTACATAAAGGCTGACAAAATCAGAACAGGCAAAAGACGCATTGACACTGCCATGTAAGATCAAAGCTTGGGCATAAAAAAATGGCGTTTTGGAGCTACGCCAGCAATAAAAAATCACTGCTGTTGTGACCAAACCATTGGTGAGAATAAAAAATCCCCCCAGAGGGTCAAGCATTAAACTGACGCCAAAATGATCCAGAAGCCGGAAGGTAAGGGGAGCTGGAATAAAAAAGAGTTGTGTAGCATAAACTAGAGAACTTAGGGATCCCAGGAGGGCTAGGGGACGATCGAGGCGGGGGAGCAAATAAATCAGGAACCCCACCACAAAAGGCAAAGCAATCCAGATCAGGGTTAGGGTCGGTTGGGGGATCATGGTGTATTCCCCTTTTCGATTTCGTCAGTTTCTAGGGTTGGATTATCCCGCGCGAGTTTCATTACCCCAACTAGCATCAAAGCCTGGATAGAAAGACCAATGACGATGGCGGTTAAGATCACTGCTTGGGGGACTGGATCGGCATAGTCAACGGGGCGATTCCCTAAGATGGGCGTAAAGACCCCATTTCTTGCTGCTACCACTACGTAATAACCAATTACACCCGTGCTCATGACATCCATGGCGATGATTTTCATCACCAAATTTTTCTTGAAGATAATGCCGAAAAATCCTAATAATATGGTGGCAAAAACAAAGGCTTCTAACACAATGACCCTCTCGTCTGAAGATGGGTTTGTAACTGGCCAGTAACAGAGTACAGATGACAAAGAACGCAGAGCGCCTTCGCCATGTCTCAGATTAGAACCGTATCACACCATCCCGATCAATATTTCAGATTCCTTTGAGCAGTTGCTAGAACTTTATTCCCCAGACACACAAGCTCGGCAAAGGTATCCTAGATAACAGAAGCTATCTTTGTTCCAGTAGAATTGCTTTTCTGCCGCCAACCTGCCTCCACAATCGCTGAAGGGCGGGGGTGAATATCTGGAGTTGTTTTTTTGCCACTGGAGACTCAGATAAGGTTCACACTTCAGGGGCAGCTTGGGTGTCGGGTCGTTTACCTATCTGGCATGATCAGGGTGACGTGAT
>Ga0272446_1006496_pt1 | contig 12163 bp, 7 predicted proteins | sample YNPCB0061_FD_194587 | JGI IMG/M metagenome (GOLD analysis project Ga0272446, IMG submission 194587) | Hot spring microbial mat communities from Yellowstone National Park, WY, United States - YNP-CB-006-1 | ecosystem: Environmental > Aquatic > Thermal springs > Hot (42-90C) > Sediment | place... | reverse complement strand
ATTCACGGCTATCAAAGCACAGGAGGCAACTCTGGCAACGGTTTCAAGCCCGCCGACTGGATGGCAAACATTGCTAATACTATCCGCCAAAGGGAATCAGATGCCAACATTATTTTAGTAGACTGGGAGCAAGGAGCCAGTAGCTTTTGGTATCCTACCGCTGCCGGAAATACCTCTGATGTCGGTAATCAACTCGGCAACCGCCTCCGGGATTGGGGTATTGATCCTAACCTAACTACCCTAATTGGGCATAGCTTGGGCGCTCATGTAGCAGGCTTTGCCGGGACTACCTACCGCAATGTTACGGGACAATCGATCGGGCAAATTGTCGGGCTAGACCCAGCTGGTCCATCCTTTGAAGGGGTCAGCACAAGCCAAAGACTAGACCCTAACGATGCCATAAAGGTAACTGCTTTCCATACCAGCGAAACCCTCGGCTATGACGCTCGCTTAGCAGACTTGGATGTTTATGTAAATTGGAACGATACTTTTCAGCCCGGACAAATCAGCTTTATCGGCAATCATAGTTACGCTCATACCCTCTATACCCAACTGTTACAGGGTTCTAGCTTTAGGCAGAGTAATGGCTCACTTTTGAATCTCAACACGGTTGTTAATGCAGGCTCGATCGGACAAAATAACAGCTCTACCAAAAATAATCAAACCGTTGTGGCGCTCAATCTGCTTGGCACTTCTGAGACAGACAATCTAGCAGGAGGAGCCGGTAACGATAGCATCCGTGGCGGCAGTGGCAATGATTTTATTTCAGCAGGAGATGGTAATGACCTGCTCTGGGGCGAAAGTGGCAACGATCGGCTCTATGGCGGCAGGGGCAACGATATTCTTACGGGAGGCACAGGCAACGACCGGTTATCGGGTGATGCTGGCAATGACACTCTGATTGGCGCTGATCCTCTTAACGGTAGGGGCAGAGCAGAAATCGATCGGTTGGCTGGTGGTACTGGTGCCGATCGGTTTGTTTTGGGCACAAGAGAGGGAGTGTTCTATCGTGGAGAAGGCAATAGGGACTACGCCCTGATCCTAGATTTCAACAGCAGTGAAGATGTTATCCAACTTTTTGGTAGCAAGTCTAACTACAGCTTGGGTAGTGCTCCCTCTGGTCTGCCCAGTGGAACCGCTTTATTCAATAATCAAGGCGGCAGTGATTTAATCGCCATCATTCAGGGCAGCGGTGGTTTGAGTCTCAATGCTTCTTACTTTGTCACGGTTTAAGCCCACTTAATTTAGTCGGGGAGGGTTTTCCCTTCCTGACTAATACCTTCTTCTAAAGTTAAGATTATTCTCTGCCAAAATTCTTTCCTACTCTGCCAATCTTTTTTCCGATCGGTCTTTATCCCAATTACTTGTACTCCTTTTGTTTGTAGTGATAGTAGAATTTGATCAATTACATCTGGAATAGTAAACACTTCGATCCATTCTGCACCAAAGCCTCTGACGATCGAGCTAAAATCAATCCCGATCGGGGTAGCAAACAGTTCTTCAAAGGGAGGATCAAGATTTGATATTGGCAACATTTCAAATATAGAACCCCCAGAATTATCTAATAAAAGAATAGTGATATTAATATCATGCAATTTACCCAGCAAAAGACCATTTAGGTCATGGAAAAAAGTTAGATCGCCACAGATTAGTAATACAGATTGGTTACTGATTTTAGCTACTCCCATAGCAGAGGAAATCATACCATCAATGCCATTTGTACCCCGATTAGAAAATACTATTACATTACAAGAATTATGAAAATAACTATCTAGGTCACGAATTGGTGTACTATTACCAATATAAATGATTGTATTTTCTGGTAATTTCTGGGCTAATTCATAATATATTTTACCTTCAAAAGGATATTTAATATCATTTAGCCAATGCTCAAGTTCCTTCTGAGTAAGATAATTAACTTTTTGCCACTGATTACACCAATCCCGATCGATTAGAAAATTTTTATCATTCATACTATCTAGTAATTGTAAACAAAAATCAGTTATATCCATAGTAATTTGCCAGTTATTACCATGAGTAGGATCGGTGTTTTCATAACTACCGATCGTGATTTGTTGACATTGGGGATATTTCTCTAGCCATTGCCGATAACTTTTTGAGGTGGGCATATCACCAAATCTGATTACAATTTCTGGTTGTAGAGCATCAGCTAATTTTGCCGATCGTAAAAAACTATCATAGTGACTAATACAATTTTGTCTGGGCATTCCTGTCGCTTCTACTAGGAGAGGGTATCCTAAAATATCAGCTAGTTGATGAATTAAATTAGGGTTAGTAATCGTTTTTTTGTTAACACCGACTATAATAACTCCCTTACGTTTTGTTTGAAAAATATCTAACAATAAATCTATATCATTTAGTTGGCTTTTAGTTGCTAAATGCTTCCAAATTGGTATGTTTTGATTAAAATTATGATTCAATTCTTGGGGTGATAGAGGTTCATTAAAAGCAAAATTTAGATGGACTGCGCCTGGAATAGGTCTAAGCGAAAGACCGATCGTGGATTGAATAATAGTAGCCAAGTATTGTTCATTTTTTGAAGGAAGACCAACATCAACAAAACTTCTGACATAACGACCAAAAAGATGTAATTGATCGATCGTTTGTTGTGCGCCGCAATGTCTTAATTCATTTGGACGATCGGCAGATAAAATGACCAAAGGTATATGACTATAAAAAGCCTCAATTACCGCCGGGAAATAATGACTAACGGCAGAACCAGAAGTACATAATAAAGGGACTGGTCTTTGTTGCATCTTTGCCATACCCAAGGCAAAAAAAGCCGCCGATCGTTCGTCTACTTGAATAAAAATCTCTATCTTTCTAAATAAATAAAGACCCAAGACTAAAGGGGTCGATCGGGAGCCTGGTGATATACAAACCTGTCTTACACCCGCCTCCCATAATGACAAAGCGACAAGTTTTCCCCAAGTTAAGTTTTGTTCTGCCCGATCGGTCATTTTTTAGAAGATTGATTGAAAGTTTTTTGATAAGATATTCACACCAATTAAACAAATAAAATCAAAGCCAGTTTGGTTATTATCGAAATAAGTTGTTTGTTTATCTAATATTTCATAGAAGAGAAATACTTCATTCATTATTCAAATACTAATTGGTTGTCTGCTAGTCTTACCTTAATAACGTCACCACTCCTAAAATCTCCCGATAAAATGGCGGTAGCAATGGGATTTTCTATGGCACGTTGGATCGCTCTTTTCAAAGGTCTTGCCCCAAAGGCTGGGTTATAGCCTGTTTCAACAATAAAATCTTCTGCTTCTGGTGTCAAAACGATCGATAGTTTTTGTTCTGCCAACCGATCGGTTATTCGTTTTAGTTGGAGCTTAACGATCTCTTTCATTTCTGCTTTTCCCAACGCATGAAAGACAACTATTTCATCAATGCGATTCAAAAATTCAGGACGAAAGTGCTTTTGTAGCGCTAACATCACTTTTTGTTTATTGTCATCCGTTGAACCTTCTAACATAAATTCACTACCGATGTTACTGGTCATAATGATAATGGTATTCTTACAATCGATCAAACGACCCTGACTATCGGTTATTCTGCCATCGTCTAATACTTGTAAGAGGATGTTAAACACATCGGGATGTGCTTTTTCAATTTCATCTAATAAAATGACAGAATAAGGTCTGCGTCTTACAGCTTCGGAAAACTGCCCCCCTTCTTCATAGCCTACATAGCCTGGCGGAGCGCCAATTAAACGGGAAACGGTGTGTTTTTCCATGTATTCTGACATATCAATACGAATCATGGCATGATCAGAATTGAATAAAAAATGAGCTAACGCTCTTGCTAGTTCCGTCTTTCCGACCCCGGTTGGACCAAGAAAGAGGAAAGAACCGATCGGTTTGTTGGGGTCTTGCATACCAGCTCTGGCACGACGAATGGCACTTGCAACCGAAGTAACCGCTTCTTTCTGTCCTATTACCCTTTCATGTAGATGAGTTTCTAACTTTAATAACTTTTGTCTTTCGGACTCTAACAAACTATTGACCGGAATACCCGTCCAGCGGGCGACTATTTCAGCAATGTCATTTTCTGTCACTTGCTCTCGAAATAAAGAAGAACCATCGGCTTGGGCACGATTGATCTGGAGTTCTGCATCATCTAGTTGTTTTTCTAAATCTGTCAGACGATTATATTTAAGCTCGGCAGCCAAGTTAAGATCAAACTCCCGCTCTGCTTGTTCAATTTGTAAACGGGTCTGATTAATCTCTTCCTTGAGGGATTTAACAATCTCGATCGCTTCTTTCTCTGTCTTCCATAATTCATTCAAATAGGCTTGTTTTTGCTGGAGTTTGTTGATCTCTGTCTGAATCCGATCGAGTCTTTCGGCAGTAACTTGGGCAGCTTTACCAGTCAGGTCATTTTCTTTTTGTAAGGAGAGTTTTTCCATCTCTAGTTGTAGTATCTTCCGATCGAGTTCATCTAGTTCGATCGGTTTTGAAGTTATTTCCATCTTTAACTTAGCGGCTGCTTCATCGACAAGATCGATCGCTTTGTCTGGTAAAAAACGATCGGTTATATAGCGTTGGGAAAGGGTGGCAGCCCCTACTAGAGCGGAATCTGAGATTTTTACGCCATGATGTAATTCATATCTTTCTTTTAAGCCCCTCAGAATGGAAATAGTGTCTTCCACCGTGGGTTGATCAACTAATATCTGTTGGAAACGTCTTTCTAGGGCTGCATCTTTTTCAATATACTTGCGATATTCTTCTAAGGTTGTTGCGCCAATACAGCGTAATTCTCCCCTTGCCAACATTGGTTTGAGTAAATTACTGGCATCGACTGAACCGGTCGCCGAACCTGCTCCCACTACCGTATGGAGTTCATCGATAAATAAAACGATCTGCCCTAAAGACTCCATTACTTCTTTCAAAACCGACTTTAGTCTTTCTTCAAATTCCCCTCGATATTTCGTTCCCGCTAACAAAGCACCAAGATCAAGACTAACAAGGGTTCTCTCTTTCAAAGACTCTGGCACATCTCCCCGAATGATGCGCTGTGCTAATCCTTCAATGATGGCGGTTTTGCCTACTCCTGGTTCACCAATTAAGACGGGGTTGTTTTTCGTTCTTCTTGATAAAACTTGAATAACTCTTCTTACTTCATCATCTCTGCCAATGACAGGGTCTAGCTTTCCTTCTTTCGCTAGGGCGGTTAAATCTCTGCCATATTTTTCTAAAGAAGCATATTTTGATTCAGGATTTTGATCAGATACTTTTTGTCTACCACGCAGAGCCTGCACGATCGGTTCTAGTTTCTTCCGATCAAGGTTGAGATTCCGTAAAAGTCTCTTACCAATTCTTTCATCTTCTGCGATAGCTAACCAAAAATGTTCAACAGAAATATAAGTGTCTTCCCACTGTTGTCTTATTTCTTCCGATCGATCGAAACAAACATTCAAATAACGACCAAGATAGAGGTCTTTAGGATTAGCGATTTTGGGTTGATTCCGCAAAAATTCTTCAATGTTTCGTTGCATTCGAGGCAGAGAAGCCTGACTTGCTTCCAGAATCTGCTTGGTCAAACTGCCCTGCTCTAACAGTGCCACAATTAAATGTTCTACCTCCAATTCTTGATGTTGGGAACGCCGCGCCACTTCTTGTGACTTGACTACTGCTTCCCAAGCTTTATCGGTAAATTGATTTGGATCGGTAGGTTGCATAATTATTAGAACTTGTTTAAGAATATTTTATACAACATAACTGAAGTCTTGGATTTTGAATAGATTACTAAGTATAGTATGTAGAGTAATTTTAGGATATGTTAAAGCCAAAGTTTAACTATGCCTCTCGAATTATAGGAGGTATTTTTAAGCAAAGAAATAAAGTTTTTGGTTTTGAAGTACATGAAAATCACTAGAGAATATGCTCCCTATAATGATTGCTGACTGCCAGATGAATTATGCTAGACGTGAAATATCTTTTTTGCTCAATCCTGTAAATGAGGAGGTTCCTAGAAACTTTAAGTCAAGAATTTTGCAAGACTGCATAGCATTGCGAATGGCAACTCAAAGGGAAGAGTTATTTTTTGGGTAAATGAATGAACGGGCTTTTCGATAGATGCTGATTTTATGCAGCACGTAAATTGAATCATCCTACTATCTTTTTGGATTTGAAATATTCATCTTTTGTTATGTCTTTAACCTAAGTCTTGATCATGTAATTCTTCAACCTCTGAATTACGACATAGAAGTATGCTTTCAATTTCTTGTCTTTTGACTACGATAAGAGTTATATCATCATAAATGACATTTCCATCGATGAAGTTCATTACATCTTGCACTATGATATGACATATTTCTTTTGCAGATTTATTCTTAGCTTCATTAGCAACCCTACATAACCGATCGATGCCATATAATTCTTTTTGCTGATTAGCTGCTTCTGTCACTCCATCTGTAAAAAGAATGATCACATCTCCTTCATTTATTTGTACTTCATGGAGGTTAAAAAACTCTGCTACGTCATCAATCAGTCCAAGGGGGAAGCCCAAGGATTCAGTGCTGATGATTTCGATCGTGCCTCCCTTTCTCAGGATGATTACATCTTCATGTTGACCGGTAATTTGAATAACATCTTCTTTTAGATCAACGATCGCAAGGGTAAGACTCCGGTCGGACTTTATTCTGGTTAAGTTACTATGTAAAACTTGGTTAACCATCGTTAAGACATTTACAGATGGATAGGGAGAAAATTCTGTCATCGTTTTGATCGCTGTCTGTACCATCAGCATAATCACACCACTTTCTAAACCATGGTCTGTTACATCACCGACCCCAATTCTTATTCCATCTTCCATTGTGATAAAGTCGTAGTAGTCTCCTCCTACTTCTGTAGCAGGTTGCATAAAACCGACAATTTCCCAGTAATCATTTGTAAAGACATCTTCTTTCGGCAGAATCATTTCTTGGATTTTTCCTGCTACATCTAATTCATACTTCAGGCGTAGGTTTTCTGAGGCTAGTGTTTGGTTGAGGTCCGCAATTTCCTTATTAGCTAAAGCTAAACGATCGAAACTTGTTTGTAATTCGGTTTGTGATAATAAGAGTTGATGATTAGATAATTCTAGTTCCTTTGTTCTATCTTTTACTTTTTCTTCTAAAGTAATGGCATATTTTTTTAGTTCTTGTTGAGAAAGCAATAAATCATTCCAAAGAACATAACCTAAATTACAAGTAAAGGTAATCAAAAATGATAAAAGAGGAGGTACTAGAGGAATCCAATAACCTAACAAAAACATAATGAAACTGATGACCAGTAAAATGATCAAACATAAAGAAGCAAGACCGATCGTTTTAATCCATTTGTCATAGGTCAAAGCTAGAGTGCCACCGCTGATTCCCCAAAAGATTAACCATAGGTCTTCTACACGATCGTGCCAGAAATAGAGGAGGGGTCTACCTTCTATGGCACTGCTTAACAACTGATTGACAGAGGCTGCATGGATTTCTACCCCTGGTGTGCCGGGCAGATCGTCTCCTTCATAGTCGAGGGGGGTTTGAAACCGATCCCCTAGACTAGCAGCCGTAGCACCAATTAAAACAATCCGATCGGTCATAATATTGGGCGGAATTTTGCCTTCTAGGACATCCGTAATGGGAATACGGGGATAATCGGGATAAAATCTGCCGTAATTGGCTAAAATCTGGAATCCTCCTGTATCTTGTCTAATATAACTACCAGCGCTTGGGGTAATTGGACTAATTTTGGCTTTGCCTAAAATGATGTCTTCTCCTTCTTGTTCAGGAACAATTCCTTCTTCTGCTAAATACATCAAACTTAAACGCAAAGACAAAGATAATATGACTTCGTCATTTTTATTGACTAAAGATAATAACAGTCGTCTTACTCTGCCGTCTTGATCGATGACTAGGTCATTGGCTGCGGTCTGTCCTAATTCTGCTAAGACTTGGGGAGGTGAAACATTGGTGCCCGCTACTTTTTGGATAGCAATTAAATTGGGAATGGAGCGGTAAACTTGTTTGAGGGTGTCATTGCCAGGAGGAATAGAAAGATCACGATAGATGTCTAACCCGATCGATCGGGGCTTTTGTCGATTGATGTTTTGTAAAAGACGGGCTAACTTGGCATCACTGAGGGGCCATTTTTCTAACTTTTGAATGTCAGACTCTGATACTGTGACTAAGACGATCCGCTTTGGTCGCTCTTCTGGCAGACGACTCTGCACAAAATAATCAAACACTAATAACTCTAGTCTTTCTAACCCGCCTTGAGAACGGATTAGATAGATGAGTAAATTAATGAAGATTGTAATAAAAAAAAATCCCTTCAAAAAAGAGAGTCTTTGTTTAGATAATTTGAATAACAACTGATTTACTATTTGACGGGCGCAGTCTCAATCCAACCCATAATCGTTTGGTCTTGCAGTCTTTCGTTAGGCTGACAAACAAGGGATAGAACCCACTGATATTCCTGATTGGGTTGCAAAGTTTGGGGCAGATTTACAGCAACTTCTTTCGCTTCCTTATTAAGGGGCATAGTGGCTTGATAAATACCCTTGCCATTGCTGTCAAACAGGGCAAATTCAGCTTGGGGAGCAGAGTTGGAGTCAAGTTGCCAAGCAATGATGGGTTCTTGCCCCTCCAATCCAACATATTTTACTACGGGGTTTTGACCGCAACGCTCGATCGACCGGGTAGCTCCCCCAAGGGTGCGGGCAGGACGACTACTCTGACGGGGTTGAAACAAGGATGCAGTGCTGACATTCTGAGCTTCAACAGACAGGCTACTTAAGGCTAAGCCCAAGCAGGCAAAAATCGAAATACCGACTACGTTTTTCATAACAAATACGCCTACCCAACATCCATAAGTAATACTAAACCACGCAAATGTTTTTTGTGCAATACATCCAACCAAAGAAATATCTTTATGAAAATTTTGCTTTTCACTGCCAATTTCCTAGTAAAAGGAATGGTGCCCAGTAGTAGGGGCGGGCAAAGATGGGGTGTGACAGTAACTTAATTTGGGCTTGACGCAATGCTTCGGCTTTGTTGATGCCAGGTTGGGTGAGTTGTTGATATAGATTGGTCATTAACAGGGCGGTTGAGTCATCAAAGGCAGACCAGAGGGAAGCGATCGTACTCCTGGCACCCGATCGGATGGCGATGCCTGCTATGCCTAAATTTGCCCGATCGTCGCCGGCTGCCGTTTCACAGGCACTTAATACTAAAAGTTCGATCGGATTATCAGGTCGCCTAGCTAAAATGTTCCCTAATTCTTTGACTTTAATCCGATCGTTCCAAGTTAGTAAAAAAGTAGAATTTGCATCGGAGCTAAATTGTCCGTGGGTAGCAAGATGCACGATCGGGGCAGAAAATTGATCAATCCTTTGACGGAGAGATTCTTCAGTAAATTGGTCATCAATAATAGTATTTGTAGGTAGAATTCGGGCTATTTCTTTTAGTTCTTTTCCAACAGCAGGAAGAGCGGGAAAACCTTGACGGGACTGGGTTATACCAGCTGCATTAACTTGTAGATTTTGCTTGGTTAAGGGTTTCGGGGCAGCTAACTGTAAACTAGAAACTAAAGCTAAGTTATATTTCTCGATTAGATATTTGGAACCATCCCACAAAATGTTAAAGGGGAGATTACGCAAACTATCATCCGGCACAAATACTAAGGTTTCAATTTGATGCTTAATTAAGAGTTGTTCTGTGGGTCGAATTAGCCAATTATAGAGTTTGGTAGTAGGGGCAATTCTTTCTTCAGGAAAGGCGGCTAAACGGATACTGTTGCGGGCTGATTGAATTGTTTGGCGCAGGATTTGTTGGGGTACGGGTAAGCGGGTATGGAACAACGGTTGCTGGGGAATTGCCACAATAAGTTCGAGGCGGTCTTTTAATACGATCGGGTAAAAAATAGCGGCTTTGGGGTCAATTTGATCGATGTCTATTGGTTTAGTATCGGCGCAGGCATCCTTAAAGAAATTATCTAGCTCGGCTAATTGTAGGGAGTCAATTATTTGCCGGGCTTGCTTCAATTGAGCTTGAGAAGGACGATCGTTTTGTAGGAGTAAACTAACTAATTCCCGATAAATTGGCTCTACTCCTTCTCGGAAGTTATATTGCACATCGCTGTTAAGATTAGTGAGATTCTGTCTCAGAGCGGAAAGGGATTTAATTGCTTGGCTATAGTCTTCGATCGCTTGGGATATATTCCCCATTTTTTGGGCTATTCTAGCTTTCTGAGCAAATAGAAGATAGGCAATATCATTAGAGGGCTTCAGTTTTAGGGCATTGAGGTTAAAGTTTTGTGCTTTCTTGAAGTCTTGGTTTAATTCAGCTAAATTAGTCTGTAATAGTAGGGTGTGTTGAATTAAACTGGGATGTTGTAATTTTTCTGCTGCTTGGTAGGTTTGTGATAGTAATTGATCGATTTGTTGCTTTATTTGCGGATAATTAGGTATTAACTTAATGCCGCTACGGACATAATTGATTTTAATAGTAACGTTAGCGTCTTTAATTTTGGGTTGGATTTGCTGCCATAACTGAAAGGCTTTGTCTAGTTCTTTTTGCTGAATCATTAAACTAATTTGATTGACCTTGCCTTCTAATAAACCCGATCGATCGTATGCTTCTAATGCCGATCGGTATTGGTTGGGTAAAAATCCCTTGGTATTGCCTAAATTGAGCCATAAAAGACTTAGTTCCGGTGGATTATTGAGTTTTTCGGCTTGCTTGATGCCTAAATTTAAGACTGCTTCTGCTCCTGGTAATTCTCCTGTAACTTGTAACACCCTGCCCAAATTAGCTAATAGTTTTAAGCCCGATCGGGATGTTTTTCTACCTTCTAGGGCAGCCAGAACCGCACTGGAATAGTTGCATTCCCCTGGTAAGGCTAGGGTCTCCCACAACAGAGCGCAGGCACGGGGATATAGTCCCAAGTTCTGTAGGGCTAAACTCCGGTCGGCTTGGGTACGATACCAACTTTCTTGATCTAGCAATTGCTGATAAATTGTCGCCCCCTGTGTCCACCGATCGTAGGCGGCGGCGGCATTGCCCTGTTCTAAATGGAGCTTGGCGCGCACATCTAGGGCATGGGCTAATTGTTGACCGGATAACAAATTGAGGCTCTCTTCTGCGCTGGTTGCGGCTAAATCCCACTCTCCCAATTGGCGGTAGGCAATAGCAAGGTTGACGAGGGCAATACCCTGATTGATCCGATCGTTTTGTCGCGCAAATTGTTGAATCTGTTGTTGCAAAACTGGCACAGCGGCGCGGTAACGACCCTGCTCAAAGTAAGACTGGATAGGCATTTCCGATCGGGCACTGCCAATCACTAAACTGCAAACTAAGAGCGCAATTGTCAACCAACGAAACATCTTTTTATCTCCAACAGGACTGGTGTCCGCGCCGACTAATCAAATGAAACTGTCCCCGTTCATCTCGCACAATGCCATCGGCAGGAGACAATAACTCGGTATTCGATCGGTTCTGGGACTGGGTTGTAGAGGGCACAAAGGGTAACCAGCTATATTCCGCCCCCGTGGTATGTAACAAATCTTGGGGATTTTCGGGTAAGCCCCCATTCCCCTTGATCACAAATGAATTTTGCTCCGCTACCTTGCAGGCTTGACTGACCGCCACAGCACGGGGATCGATCAAAGTTTGGGGTAATTCGACCAGGGCTTGACTGGGATTGATGCCTGACGTGTTAAAAGTCACCGTGCCCCCGATTAGGGCTTGGTTCTGGGAGATGGCAGCAATGTCACTACTAGGTAGCAGAAGGGTAGGATTGTCCGCTAAATTGGCAAACTCTGCCGCTGATAACCCCGATCGGGTTTGAATTTCGTCTCGGTTGAAGTTTGTAAAGCCTAAAATTCCTTGGGCATTGATCCTGACTTTGCCCCCTTCGGCGGTGCGGGCGTTGGCGGTGATGTCGTTGTTTTGATTGGGAAAAGCCAACAAAATGTTGCTGTTGATGGTGATGTTGCCGCCGTTGGAAGTGCCCCCATCGCTGGTGATGCGGCTGTTGTTGCGTAGTTCGATCGTGTCGGCATTGATGGTGATGTCACCTTCCGTTCCCGATCGGGTGTTGGCAGTAATGCGCCCCTGATTGTTTAAGCGCAGAGTCTCGACATTGATTTGCACATTGCC
>Ga0272446_1006495_pt1 | contig 12163 bp, 9 predicted proteins | sample YNPCB0061_FD_194587 | JGI IMG/M metagenome (GOLD analysis project Ga0272446, IMG submission 194587) | Hot spring microbial mat communities from Yellowstone National Park, WY, United States - YNP-CB-006-1 | ecosystem: Environmental > Aquatic > Thermal springs > Hot (42-90C) > Sediment | place... | reverse complement strand
AGTGCAGCATCAGCAAAACGGTTATTTTTACGTAATTACGTTTGTGTTTTTCGTTTTGCTGAAGTTCTCTAAGCAAGCTATAGTCAGTATCGGAGAGTTTCATACTGCAAAATTATACTTTTTTTGGATATGAAAAAAAACAATTACTTTTGAGTATAACAGCGTGCAGAGACGATAGACCGTGAGAAAAGTATGAGATGGAGGTTGCTTGAATGTAAGTTGCCTGCACGAGTAGGTGATGAGGTGTGTCAGAAACGCACGCAAGTCTGTGGCTTGAAGGGCAGGGGAATCAATATCAACAAACTTGAAATAAGGCGTTGAAGCAGGACGTTTGAAGGTTTCAGGGTGAGAGAGTATGTCATAACAAGTCGTGCTGTTGCTTTCTTGAATGCCGATTTCTTGAACAAACAAGCGATACGGAAAACGCGTGGCAAACAGATTCGTTGCATCAATTCCAAACGTGAGCGTAAGCAAAAGGGTTAAAATCAACCGAGCGCGTGAAGGCTTCATCGCACAATCGCAAGTTTTTCAGTTTTGTTGATGCTCTCTTTCGGCGTTTTGATGCTAACGCGGTAGATGTAGATGCCGTTTGCGAGTAAGTCGCCGTCGTTATCGCGTCCGTCCCAACGAATGCGGTATAAGCCCTCGCCGTTTCCGTTGAACGATTCGTTCAGGGTGGGCATCACATCAATTTCTTTAATCAGTCTGCCGGCGACGGTGTAGATACGAATTTTGAACTCGGTCGGGCGCGAATCCAATTCGCCGGTCATTCGGAATGCGAAGAAAGTTTCGTCGCGAAAGGGGTTCGGGTAGTTGTAAAGATTTTGGATTTTGAAATCGGACTCGACCTTGAACGCCACAACCGATTGCGCACTATCGGCAAGATTACCCGAAACATCACGCACTGTAACGCGAAGCGTGTCGCGCCCTTCCCTCAGTTCAGGCGTGAAGACAACGGTTGCGGTTTTATTTGTCGCAGTTGCAGGCGTAAAAGTAATGCGTGAATCGTTGAAATGAATTGGCGTTTGTCCCAACGTCAGGCTGAACAAAGTTGTATCGGCGATGGGAATCGGGCTATCGTCAGTTGCTGAAACGACGATGCGCGGTTTCTTTGGCACGAGCGCGCCATTTGGAATACGTTGTCCGTTGAAGGTGATGTCGACTTGTGGCGAAAGCGAATCACCAGCGATAAACGCTTGTCGGAAGGCTTGATTGTTGAAACGAGAAACTTCTTGCAGGCGACTGTCGGGGTCTAACTCGGCTTGAAAGATTTGAGTGCCTGTAAGTGTAGTTGTTGGAACGGTAAAGTTGAGTGAGCGGCGTTGGTTCGGCGCAAGCGCGCTATCCAGCACAACGCTTTGCAAGAAGCGACGGGTTTGCGTGTTCGGCGATTGCACAGATAAGTCGATGCGAATCGGTGTAAGGTCTGCCATGCCAATATTTTGCAGTTGGAGTTGCAAGGTGATGGGCTCGCCTTGTCGGACGGTGTCGCGGGTTGCCGTGAAGAGTCTATTTGAGGTTGCAAGGTCGCCTGTGGTGGTAAAGTTGAGCGAGAGCGATTGAAGTGAGGGCGAAACGCCATTTGGCACGTCACGCATCAGGCGCACACGCAATTTGAGAAAAGGATATTGTGCGGCTGAAAGGTTCATCAAGTTGTATTGACTGCCTGATGAAATCGTGAGGAGCGAATCGCTCGTGCCGTCGCGCCGAATGCCAATGACAGTAATCATCACCTTTGCATTTGGCGAAGGCTGTGTGGCTTGCCAAGAGAGCATTCCCCATTGTGCCGCAGGACCAATCGGGTCGGTTTCAATCAGTGCCATTTGTCGTGGAACGCGGATAGCGGTATCAATCGCAGTCGGGCGGAAGGCAGTGTCGCATCCACCGTTCGGGAAACATCGCCGTCCCCAATCTTCAAAATAAACGCGCCTATCTTTTGAGCCTGCAAACACCCACGATTCACGGAAGCGCAAGTTCCCAAAGCGCACGCTCCCCAGTTGCACAAAACGGTTTAAGACTTCGGGCGCGAAGGGCAAAAACGCAAATCCATCAGGAATATCTTGCACGGCATCAACTAATGAGACAAGCAAAACCGCGTGTTGCGGCAGGCTGTCAATCAGCGCGAGCAATCGCGGCACAACGGTTGTATCGGGCGGACCGTCAACGCCAACGGCACGCAGTAAATCAAAATTCTGAACGGGCGAAGGAAAGAGACTTTTTGCCGTATCCAAAATGGAGATGTTCAGACCGCGAATCTGACTGATGAGAGGCGGAACTTGGTTGAACAGCACGCAATCGCCGACAGCAATCTCGTAGAAAAAGCGTCCGAAGTAATCATACATCAGTGCGCCGACGGAACGCAGTCGCAATCGCGCTTCGCCGCTCGAAATCGTTACGCCGTCCGTATTCACACGCACATTTTCAAGTTTGTTCAATCCGATTTGCTTGCCTTGTTGACTCCAACGAATGTGGTGCATTGCTCCGCTCACGGTGTCAAAACGAACAGATTGCATACGCCAAGGCGTGGTGCTTCCATCACGGTTGCGAATACGCACGCGCCAGTAGTATGGAATGCCTAAAATCGGATTAAACTGCGGTCGCCAAGTTGTGATGAGCGTATCTTCTTGTAAGTCGCCACTGATGCGTTTGGCGGGACTGTCGAAGGTCATCGTTGAATCTAATTCAAACTGATAGGTTCTGCCACTTTCCAACCCCGCGCTACTGCTAATGATGCTGAACACAGGATTACTCGCTGAAAGAACCGTGTGATTGAACGGCATGGTGCCCACGACATCATTCGGAAAGACAACGATGGTTGTGCGTGCAATGTTGTTGGCAGGATTTACTTCATCAATCGTGCCGCCTTCATTGACACGGAACTCCAACTCGCGCACGCCTGAACGGTTTCGGAAGCTCAAACGAATGATAAGCGAATCGCGCACCAAAATTTTTGAAAAGAGTGTATCGGAAATTTTCGTGAAAGTGCCAGCACCTTGCGCACGCTCATAGATGCGCAGGCTGACGCTATCGGGCGAGGCAATACCGAAGTTTCTTGCCGAGACTTTTACGAATTGGTCGTCTTGCTCATAAATCGTTTGAGATTGAAAAGCTATATCGCTCGGCTGAATATCGAAGTCAGGCTTGCGCGGAATGACAATCGGCTGTGCAGGGTCGCCTTGAATATTGTATTGGTCGAGGGTGCAGATGTTGATTGCCGACCAAAAAAATGTTTGCGCAAGAAGCGTTTGATACGCCGCATTCCAAATTAAACCAACCTCGCGAAGCGTATCGGCAATGGCTCGATACGACGCACGATTAAGCACATCGTCAGGTCCGACATAGCCGTAGCCTGCTGTGCCAATGAAATTTGTTGCGCCCGCTTGGGGCAGAAAGACAAATGTTTCGCCGAAGGTGCGCCGATTCGGCTCGGCGAAGCGTCCCGTGTGGCATGTCCAACTGAAAATGAGCGGATATTTACCGTTGTTGCGAAGCACGCGCGGGTCTCCGAGTGTGAAATCCCAAGTCTCGCTTCCCGCATGTCCAACGAAGTTGATAACTGCCGTGCCTGAATTGATGCGGTTCTGAATCCGCTCTGCCGCCAGCGAACTCACGAAGGGGTTATTGTCATCTCTGAAAATTGTATCCACAACGCCCGCCGTTGGCGCAGGCAAGACGGACGAGTTGATGATGTTGAGCGCATTGGCACGAAAAAGTTGTTGCTCAAAACTGCCAATGCCGCCCGTGATGAAAAGAAATTGCTTATACCACGCTTGCGACAGAGGCAAGTTCGCCGTCTCGATGAGTTTATCGACATAAATCGTTGCCTCTTCAAGCGTAACCGCAGGCACGCGCCCAATGTGCATTTTCGGAATATTGACAAACGGACGAGACGGCGAATTTTCAAAACTCACAAACCAAATTTCGCTCACAGGATTGCCATAAACGGGAATGAGCGGCAACTTGCGGAGCGGCTCAGCAAAGCCGTAGTTGTTCTTCGGGTCCCAAGTGCCGCTTCCCATCAAAAGCACATACTTCGGGCGCGGCAGTTGCCAATTATTGTAAGCGTATTTGAGAAACTCTTGAATCGCTTTCGGCGTGAAGAAGCCATCGCTGAACTCGGCATAAACTTCTTCGGTGGTAACAACTTTTGTGCGATAGCCTCCGCCAAGCACGCTTTGACGGAAGGTTGCTAATCGATTGGCTTGCGAAAGAAAAAGCGGATGCGTGATGATGATGTAATCTGCGCCGTTGTTGGGGTTGCGCAAGTCACCGTTTTGATGCGCACGAATCACGGGCGAAAGGTATGCAATCGGCGTTGTGGTGAGATACCGCTTGCTTGTTTGCGCACTGAATCGGAGCGTATTGCCACTTGTTGAAATGCCTGTTAGAAACGTGGTATCGGAAAGATTGTAAATAAAGTTGTTGGAAGTTTGCGCGTTCGAAAGCACAATATCCGCGTTTGAACTTGATGCAAATTCAAATTGCTCGTTTTGCGGCGGAAGTGTGTAGAGAAAATCACCCGTGAGTTTGAACCAATCAAAATCTACGACGCTACTGCCTGTGCCTTGAATCAAACGAAGTTTCAAACGATTCTCGCCGGCTTGAAGGGCGGACATTGGCACGCTTGCTGTTCGAATCACTTCGCCGCGTGTGTTGATGCTAATGGTGGTGGCAAGCGTTTGATTTAGATAAACTTCAAGCGTTGCAGGCGTGAAGGTTGCGCTGACGACACGCAGTTGCACTTCGGCGTTGCCTGTGGGTGCAGGGTTGCGGACGATGAACGCTTGCTCAAGCGAATCCGCCGTGTTGAAGTCATTGACTTGAAGGCGTTTCCAAATCCACCCTTCGCCCGGCACGCGCTCGGTGGTGATGCTGTCAAAACTCGTGAAGCCAGTAACATAAATCGTATCGCGCTCAATGTGCTGTGTATCGCGGTAAGTGCTTTGCGGTGTGGTGTTGGTTGGAGTGGCGTTTTCTTCTGTCATGCGTCTGCCGAGTGTGCCGCCCCAAGTGAGCCAAAAAACGCACGTGTCAGAATGGACATTGAGATATTCCGTTACCGTTCCTGTTTGCACGCCTGAATTGGGATTGAGAACGGGTTCAGGCTCGCCGCGATTGACATAGCCAATGAACTCAATGATGTCCGTCGGGTCAAGTTGGTTATCTTCTTCGCCGATGATGCGAATCGGCACTTCTCTGCCTTTGAAATAGAGTTTGAAGGTGCGCGGGTTGATGCCCGATAAATTCAAGCCTGATGAGGCAAGTGTCGCGCCCGTGATTCGATACACGCCGTCTTTCGCCGTGTAAATTTTGAGATAAGGATTTGAGGGATTATACCAGGAGGGCGTTGTCGGTCGCAGGGTGCGTGGCGGTTCAGGTTGTCGCCATGCTTTCGCCTCGTGATAATTGATGAGCAAGCGTTTGAGCGTGTGTTCGTCAAAGTCGCTGGTGGTGTGTCGCTCGGTTGGTGCGAAGGTTGAAGCAGTTGGCAAAATTTCAATCTCAACTTTTACAAGCCGATTCCATACAAGAAGCCGTTGTTGCGGCTGATACTGCAATGTGGAGACGCGAATTTGCGCGACATACTGTCCGCCGATGTAGGTGTAGCCTTCAACTTTGGCAAGGTCGCTGGGATAAAGCGAGGTAGATTGGTAAAACGGATTGTCTAAAAATTTTTCGTTGTATGCGGTTGCGAGTGTGTCTTGTGAATCAAAAGGAGAGAGCAAGACGTTGGTTCGTTTTTCAGTGGCAAGGGTTTTGGCATTAACACGCACCGTTGCGCCGTCAGGAATTCCAACAAAGATAAATTTCGTCGCAATCGACGGTTGATACGTCTTGCCTTTGAGTTGTGAAGGAAGAAATCCGCCGTCGGCACTTCGGAACACGAACGATGAAAAGCGTGTCTCTCTGACTTGCGTGATGGTTTCGGAAAGGTCGTAGCCTTGAACATAGTGCGTGAGTTTCGTGCGCGATTGCGCCAGCACGGAAACGCTTATCATTAAATATGTGCCTAAAAGCACCAAGCATTGAGAGCGCGATAACATTCGCATGGATGAAAAGTTGGAGCGATTGAAAGAAAGAGCCAAAGAAACAAGAAAACACCCAGTTTTCAAATACCTTTTTACGCCACAAATGCGTGCAAATGACTTTCGTGGAGAAATCCCTAACTTGCGCTCTCAAATTTTTCAACTTCATCAATGAGAAAAGGCACACTACGCAAAGGCGAACTACTCTACGAAGGCAAAGCGAAAAAAGTCTTTGCTACTGACCACCCCGACTTAATCATTCAAGAGTTCAAAGACGATGCCACCGCGTTCAACGCGCAAAAGAAAGGGCAGATTCTCAACAAAGGGATTGTCAATAATGAAGTCTCATCACACTTGTTTGAATACCTTGAAACCTTTGGGATTCGGACGCATTTTGTTGAAAAACTTTCGGAGCGCGAGATGGCGTGCAAACGCCTTGAAATTATCAAGATTGAAGTTGTCATGCGCAACATCGCCGCTGGCACGCTCGTCAAGCGATACGGTTTAGAAGAAGGCTTCCAACTGCCGATACCCATCGCTGAACTCTACCTCAAAAACGACGCGCTCGGAGACCCGCTCATCAACGATGACCATGCGATGATACTCAATCTCGCTTCGCCCGAAGAAATCACCTTCCTGAAACAAACCGCTTGGAAAGTCAACGCGATTTTGCGCGAATACTTTTTGAGCAAAGGCTTGAAACTCGTCGACTTCAAATTGGAGTTTGGACGGCACGATGGGCTCATTCTGCTCGGCGATGAAATTAGCCCTGACACTTGTCGATTGTGGGACGCTGAGACAAACAAGAAACTCGATAAAGACCGATTCCGCTTTGATTTGGGCGATGTAGAACTTGCGTATCTCGAAGTGCGAAACCGTGTGGTAGGATAACCTCAACCAAGATGCTCGAACAACTCGTTGAATATGCACAAACGCTGGATAGCACCGCAATCTATCTGTTTCTTTTTGTGATTGCCTACCTTGAAAATGTTGTGCCGCCAATTCCGGGCGATTTGCCCGTTGCTTTCGTTGGCTCGCTGATTGCATTCAACGACATCACATTTTTCGGCTGTGTGCTTTCCGCGTCGGCGGGTTCAGTGTTGGGATTTTTCACGATGTATGGTGTCGGGCGATTTATCGGCTTTCGGCTCTACCAAGAGAGCGGTGGCAAAGTGCGGCACAAGTGGGTAGAACTGACGAAGAAAGTCTTTCCGCCTGAACAGTTTGAATTCGTTAAAGAACAATTTTCGCGCTTCGGCTATTGGTTCATTGTGGCTAATCGCTTCCTTGCCGGCTCGCGTGCGATTATCTCCATTGCGGCAGGCATCTCGCGCCTCAACATGGTTGCAGTTCATCTGTGCGCATTTGTGAGCGCAGTGTTGTGGAATATCTTGCTCGTCTGCGGCGGCTACTTGCTTGGCTCAAATTGGGAAAAATTAGGCGATTATATTTCCACTTACGGAACCATTGTAACCATCGTCGTACTCATTATCGTTGCTGTCGTTATCGTGCGTGCGATTCGCAAACGGCGACAACCTTCAAACTTGTAACTTCACGTGTTGGACTATCTCTATCTCGCGCTTGGCGCATACCTTATCGGCTCAATTCCATTTGCATTTCTTTTGGTGAAAACTTTTTCGGGCAAAGACATTCGCCATGAAGGCACGGGCAATGTCGGCGCAATGAACTCGTTTGACATAACAGGCTCAAAACTGCTTGGAATTGCCGTCATGGTGCTTGATGCGCTCAAAGGCGTTGTATCGGTGCTTCTTGCGGTGCATTACTTCGGCGATGAGGATTATGTGAAACAAGCATCGGCATTCTTCGCGGTGCTTGGGCATTGCTATCCCCTCTGGCTGAAATTTCACGGCGGCAGAGGGCTTGCGACAACGATGGGTGCAACCTTGCTCTTTGTGCCATCACTGGTGGTGTCGTGGTGTGTGGTGTGGGTTTTAGCGTGGCTCTATTCCAAGAAACTTCACTTTTGCAATATCTCCGCCACATGTTGTGTGATTCTCATCGAACCGATTTTCTTGCCTGTCAATTACTATCTTTTTCTCGTCTCGCTTGCGGGCTTGATTCTCTTGCGACACCGCGACGTAATGAAAGAAGCCTTCAAAGGCGGTTAAACAAAACCAATAACACTGATGACCGAAACCGAACCCTATACCGCTCCAACATTGGAGACGCTTGAAGACCTCGCCGAAATGGCGCGACAAATTCGCCGCGATATTATCCGCATGCTCACAATGGCGCAATCCGGACACACGGGCGGCTCGCTCGGCATGGCAGATATTTTCACCGCACTGTATTTCAAAATTCTTAAACACAATCCCCACACTTTTTGGGACGACCTCAATCAAGATTTTCTCTTTCTTTCCAACGGACACATTTCGCCTGTCTGGTATGCGACGCTTGCACGTGCCGGCTATTTTCCGCTATCCGAATTAGCCACCTTCCGCAAAATCAATTCGCGCTTGCAAGGACACCCCGCCACCGATACACACCTGCCCGGAATCCGCATCGCGTCAGGCTCGCTCGGACAAGGGCTTTCGGCGGCAGTCGGCGCGGCTCTCGGCTTTCGCTTGAACAAAAGCCCCAACTTCGTCTATTGCCTCATGGGCGATGGCGAATGTCAAGAAGGGCAAATCTGGGAAGCGGCAATGGCGGCGGCACATCATAAGGTCGATAACCTCATCGGCATTGTTGATTTCAATAACCAACAAATCGACGGCGAAGTGCGAAAAGTCATGGGCATTGAACCTTTTGCCGATAAGTGGAAAGCCTTTGGCTGGATTGTGTTGGAATGTGATGGCAACAACATCGCGGAATTTATCAACACCGTCCAACTCGCTCAAACGCTCTTGCGCAAAGAAAAGCCCGTTGTGATTTTAGCCAAAACTGTGATGGGCAAAGGCGTTTCGTTCTTCGAAGGCACGATGCCCGACGGCACAAATTGGCACGGCAAGCCGCCGTCCAAAGACCACGAAGCCAAAGCCTTAAGCGAACTTCCGCCAACGCGATTCGGCGACTTTTAATGCGCTTCGAACTTCAAGCCACTGACACGCACACGTGCGCCCGTGCAGGAAAATTAACCCTTGCGCACGGCGAGGTCTTAACGCCGATTTTCATGCCCGTTGGCACACGCGCTTCGGTCAAAGCCGTTGAACAGCGCGAACTCTATGAGATGAACGCGCAAATTATTCTCGCCAATACTTATCACCTTTACTTGCGCCCCGGCACCGAAACGCTGTTCAAAGCGGGCGGCTTGCACAAGTTCATGAGTTGGTCTCGCCCGATTCTCACCGATAGCGGCGGCTATCAAGTCTTCTCGCTTTCTGAACTGCGCCAAATCAGCGAAGACGGTGTGCTATTCAAATCGCATATTGACGGCTCAAAGCATTTCTTCACGCCCGAAAATGTCATTGAAACGCAACGCTTCATCGGAAGCGATGTGATGATGGTGCTTGACGAATGTCCGCCACACGACGCAGAATTGGATTACCTGAAAAAATCAAACGACCTGACGATTCGTTGGGCAGAACGCGCAAAACGGCACTTCGAAAAAACAGCGCCGCACTACGGCTATGAGCAAACACTCTTCGCCATCACACAAGGCGGCACGAATGAAGCCTTGCGAATTGACTCAACGAAGCGATTGGTAGAAATGGACTTCGAAGGCTACGCGATTGGCGGACTTGCCGTTGGAGAACCTGCTGAAGCGATGTATCGAATGCTTGAAGTCTCGCACCCGCACTTGCCACAGCACAAGCCGCGCTACTTGATGGGGGTCGGCACGCCCGAAAATATCTTGAACGCGATTGAGCGCGGCGTGGATATGTTCGATTGTGTGATGCCCACGCGCGAAGGGCGAAACGGTCGCATCTATACCCGAACCGGCACGCTCAATCTTCGCTCGGCGCGATACACGCACGACTTCCGCCCGATTGATGAAGGCTTCGAGAACTATGTTTGCCAAAATTTCTCGCGCGCCTACATTCGCCACTTGCTCAATGTCGACGAAATTCTCGGACTTCAACTCTGCTCGATTCAAAATATCTCCTTCTTTCTTTGGCTCACGAAAACGGCAAGAGAGAAAATTTTAAGCGGCGAGTTCAAAAGTTGGAAAGAAGAATTTTTGGCAGGATTCAAATCAGATAAACAAGCGTAAATCCGTTTGAGATGTTCTTGTTAGTGGAGCGGAGTAGTTTCCCGTTATCAACAGTGTGATGGATTAGGGTTTATAGAGTTTTCAAAAAATCGTCAAACAGCATCACTTTCCTAAATCCTTGTTTGCGTAAGCCTTCGTGCAAAAGATTATCCCTCGTCAGTAATATCAAGTCTAACTGCATTGCTAATGCGACATAACTAATGTCTTTTAGGTCAATTTTCTCAAGCAGTCGCTGTGATTTAATCAGACTGTCTTGTGCCAAAACATATTGAGGTAAAATTATCAGTTGGGAAAAAACGAAGTAAGTCCACTGTGTAAATTGAGTTGCAGACAGTTTTGTCTTGCTTCTCAAAGTATTTTTGTAGTGTTCTATTTCCACCAATGCGAAGTCAGGCAAAATAAAGTTGTTGAAGGTCAAAATAGGACGGTAACTTGCTTTGCCACTGATGAGAATGCTCATGAGAACATTGGTATCTACAACAAAATCTGTCACTTCGCAATCAAGTATTTATGCTTTTCTTGTTGCCAAGCCAACTCGCGAGCTGCTTGCCATTCCTTATCGTTTTGTAGGTCTGTGGTTTTCAGGTCTTCCAAAACGTCTTTCGCGGCAGCTTTAAGCAACATTGATGTTGCAAAATCTTGCAAGTAAGTTTCTACTTGTTTGTAGCCAAAAGTGTTCACAATGCTTTCATCTAACGCTATCTTGAATTCTACCATTGTGGTTCAAGAGTTGGTGTTCAAAAATTCAAAAAGTATGAGTTGATGTCAAAAACCAACTTTGCCGTGCCAAGTCCCGCAATCCGCCATCCACAATCCGTTACGACCGTCCGTTCAGCAAGGCGTTGAGTTTATCGAGCAGGGCGTCGGCATCGTAAGGTTTGAGCAACACGCCGCTTGTTCCAGTTTGTTGCAATTGTCGCACCACATCATCTTCGGCGTAGCCTGTGGCAATGAGAATGGGCATTTTGGGAAAGAGCGTGCGAATCTCCGCAAAGGCTTTTGCGCCGTCCATCTTCGGCATATTCATATCCAATACAACCGCATCAACCTCAACTTGCTCCGCGCACAAGCGTTTAAGCACCTCAATTGCCTCTACGCCATTGCTTGCCTCATAGACGGCGTAGCCCACATCGACAAGTTGCTCCGCCAATAACTCTCGGAGCATCTCTTCATCGTCGACAATCAATATCTTCTTGTTCTTTTGCATGGCTCTTGGGTGAGTATGGGTTGTTGTAACAGTTTCCTGTTTCGTTTGACTTTCCAACACCTGCGGAAAATAGAGTTCAAACGTCGTGCCTTTTCCGACTTCCGATTCCACATGCACTGAGCCATGATGATTTTGCATAATCCCATACACCATTGCTAATCCTAACCCTGTGCCTTTACCAATTTCTTTCGTCGTGAAAAACGGCTCAAAAATTTTCTTCTGAATGTCCTTCGGAATGCCAATGCCTGAATCTGAAACCGCAAGGCAAAGATACGGCTGATTGGGCAACAAATGCTGATTGACCACTTTGATTTCCTCGCGCACGCCTGAACGCCACGAAAAGCGCAAGATACCCGATTGCTTTGCTTCCAATGTGGGCATCATCGCATCAATCGCATTGACGGCAAGGTTCAAAATCACTTGTTCAAGTTGGGTTCTATCGCCCATGACTTTGGTTGACATGTGTGCAGGCTCAACGACCACTTCAATGCGTTTATCAATCGTATGCTCTAACATCTCCACCACATTGCACACGCAGTCGCGAAGGTCAACGGGCGCAAGTTCATATTTGCCTTGTCGGGCAAAGCCCAAGAGCTGTTGCGTGAGCGCACTGGCGCGTTCCGAAGCGGCTTTGATGCGTGAAAGATACTTCAAGACCTTTTCATCATTGACCTTTTCAGTTGCCAGTTTTACACTGCCTAAAATGGCGGCTAAAATGTTGTTGAAGTCATGCGCAATGCCGCCCGCCAATCTGCCAAT
>Ga0272446_1006494_pt1 | contig 12166 bp, 6 predicted proteins | sample YNPCB0061_FD_194587 | JGI IMG/M metagenome (GOLD analysis project Ga0272446, IMG submission 194587) | Hot spring microbial mat communities from Yellowstone National Park, WY, United States - YNP-CB-006-1 | ecosystem: Environmental > Aquatic > Thermal springs > Hot (42-90C) > Sediment | place... | reverse complement strand
ACGACGCAGGCGGATGGCGGTGAGTGGTGGCCGTTCACGGTGCAGAGCGCGATCGGCAACCTGGACACGAGCGGGCCGACGGGCACGCGGAAGGAGGTGACGCCGACGGTTGTGCGGATGGGCGAGCTGGTGACATACACCATCGTCGTCAGCAACGCCGGCAGCGCCGATGTTGCGGTCACGATCACCGACACGCTGGCGGTGAGCGCGACGCTGGTGGGCGCGACGCCGGGGTATGCGCAGACGGGCCAGACGCTGGTGTGGAGCGGGGTGAACGTGCCAGCCGGCGGGACGGCGGCGATCACCGTCACCGTGCGCGCGGGTAGCGGGCTGCTGCCGGGCGGGTACACGCTGGCCAACAGCGTGACCATCGCGGCGGCGGACGGGGAGATCGTGCGTAGCGCGCCATCGGTGACGGTCGAGCCATGGCGGGTGTTCGCGCCGGTGGTGGTGCGGCCGTAGGGGCGACGCGGTGCGGCGTAGGGGCGAATCATCATTCGCCCCTACGCGCAATCCACGATGATGCCCGGGGCGGGCGAGGGCGATGGCCTTCGCCCGTTCTTTTTGTATACTGTCCATTCTATGCAAACTGTGAAAAAATTTGCATTAATGCTTGGACGGTGGCAGCCCGAGCAAACCCTTGCCCTGGTTATGGCGACGGTTGGTGCGCTGCTGTGCGCTTCGATAGGCCTGGCGCTCGGCGTGATCTGGCTGCGCCCATTGCGGGGCGCGGCCCAGACGATCAACGTCAGCGCTGTGCCGGCGGGCGAGATGTGCGCGGCTGAGGGTGGCTCGCCGCTCTCGCCCGGCGCGCTGGCCGGCAGCAGCGACGTGGTGATCGCCGGCTACCGACCGCTGTCATACACCGGTGATAGTGATAATGGCTCACAAGAGGTTGGCTCGGAGGCAACTGTTGCTGACCCGCTTCCCACGCCGTCGGTCGCGGATGGCTCACTGGAGGCCGGCTCATCCGAGCCGACGGGAGCGGAGGCAGACGTTGCGCCGATGGGGAGCGCCGGCGGGCAGTCCACTTACCGCGCATTCCTGCCGATCGTGATGTCTCGCCCGATCAACCTGTGGTCGCAGCCCGCGACATGGGGCGGCCAGGTGCCGCAAAGCGGCGATGCAGTGGTCATCCCGGCCGGGCAGGCTGTCCTGCTGGACGTCAGCCCGCCGCCGCTGCACAGCCTGCTGATCGAGGGCGAGCTGATCTTCGACCGGCGCGACCTGGCGCTGACCGCCGGCTGGATTGCGATTGACAACGGCGGGCGGTTGCAGATCGGCGCGCCCGGCCAGCCGTTCACGCATACGGCGACGATCACGCTCAACGACACCGACGTGAACAGGAACGTGATGGGCATGGGCACGCGCGGCATCCTGATCAGGAACGGGACATTCGAGGCCTACGGGGCAACGCCGAACCGCGTCTGGACGAAGCTCAACAATCACGCAGTCGCCGGCGCGGCCACGCTCACGCTGAGCGACACGGTGAGCTGGCAGCCGGGCGATGAAGTCATCATCGCGCCGACCGACTTCTACGGTGTGGGGCAGACCGAGCGGCGCACCCTCCAGCTTGCCAGCGGGACGCGCATCACGCTGACGGCGCCGCTGACCAGCGCGCGCTGGGGGCGGCTGCAATACGTGGCCAGCACCGGCCTGACCACCACGCCAACCACGGCGGTGACGCCGCTGGTGTTGGACGAACGGGCGGAGGTGGGCGTGCTCACCCGCCGGATCGTGATCCAGGGCGCGGACGACAGCCGCTGGCACAGCGACCGCTTCGGCGCGCACATCATGGTCATACAGGACGGCGTGCTGCGCCTGGATGGCGTCGAACTGCGGCGGGTTGGACAGGGCGGGCGCGTCGGCCGCTATCCCATCCACTTCCACATGCTCTCTTACAACCCATCTAACGGCGCCTTCCTGGGCGATGCGACGCAGCAGATGATCGCCCGCTCGAGCATCTGGAACTCGTCCAACCGCTGCATCACCATCCACGGCACGAACGGGACGACGGTTCGCGACAACATTTGCTACGACATCGCCGGCCACGCGGTCTTCGTGGAGGACGCGGTGGAGCGGCGGAATGTGATCGAGGGCAACCTGGTGCTGCGGGTGCGCCAGCCGCCGACCCCGATCCTGGATAGCGACATCGAGCGCTTCCGGCGCGGGCCATCGGGCTTCTGGCTGACCAACCCCGACAACACCGTGCGCGGCAACGTCGCGGCCGATGCGCAGGGCAACGGCTTCTGGCTGGCCTTCCCGGACACGCCGCTGGGCAGCAGCAAGCTCGTGCCGATCCGCCCGAGCAATGTCAAGCTGGGCGTGTTCAGCCACAACGCGGCCCACTCGAACAAGAAGCCGGGCGTCAACCTGGACTTTGCGCCGTTCAACGACGCCGGCCAGACGCGCGAGAGCCGCTACGTGCCGACCAGCGACGAAGGGCCGGACCGATACGCGGCCAACCGCGTGCGCTTCACCTTCAGCGACATCACCACCTACAAGAACAACGACAACGGATTGTGGAACCGCACGTCGTGGCCGGATTACGTGCGCTTTGTGTCGGCGGATAACACTGGCATGTTCTTCGCCGGCGCGGGCGACGATGGGACGGTGACCAATTCGCTGATCGTCGGCGTCAGCCTGAACAACAGCACACCGCCGCCGATCAGTGACCAGCCCAACACTGCGGTGGCCAGCTACCACAGCACCTTCGACATCTTCAACAACGTGATCGTCAACTTCCCGCTCGACAGCCGGACCGACCGCGCCAGCGGGGCGTTTGCCACGAACGATTACTATACGCTGGCGGTTGATCGCGGGCTGGTGCGCAATCCCAACAACGTGTTGATCAACAGTCATCCAGGCCGGCGGGTGGTCTCGCCGAACATCAACGCGCCGGTGGGCAACGCGGCGCTGGCTGGCGCGCTGTGGGATCCGCACGGCTACTGGGGGCCGGCGGGGAACTACTGGGTGTACAACATCCCCTTTCTGACCGACGGTCGAACGTGCACCGCTGTGGCCGGCGAGACTCTGAGCGCGAGCTGCGCGGGCACATATTACGGCGTGGGCGGTTACCGGATCGACAACAGCGACCGCTACGTGCCGCAGACGCCGCTGACCGTCGTCCGCCTGAATAGCGCCATGCAGCCGGTGGACACGTGGATCGTCCGCGACGGGCGCGGGGGCAACGTGAACACGTTCAACATCATGTCGCACATGCGCCACTTCGCTGCCTCGCCGGGCGCGCGCTACGTGATCAGCTTCACGGATGACCTCGGCAATAGCTGGCCGATGCCGACCCAGGAGGTGATGCTAACGCTCTCGAACATGCACACGAACACCGATCAGATCATTCTCTCCGTGCCGTTCAGCGGCAGCGTGGTGATCACAGCATATCTGACCACCCATGAATCGTATCAGAATCCGCCGCTCGGCGCGCCGATCCGCTATCTGACGCCGGTCAGCACACAGTCAGCGCTGTTCAGCGCGCCCAACAGCGTCTGGCGCGACAGCGCCAACAACCGGGTCTGGGTACACGTAGCGGGCAGGATGGCGCTGCCCGGCGGTGAGCCGTCGAATCCGATCTCGGATCAAGCGCTGTATCGCACGATGTATCTGCGCATCTACCGGCAGCCCTGAGCGGTGGACGCCCCGTTTCGCCCGGCGCGGCAGCCTGTGCGTGGATGTTGCACACTCCTCACACTCCCGGAATCTTTAAGATTCCGGGAGTGTGAGCCAGAAGTGTGAGCCAGATTCTGGCTATCGCACCGGCGTCAACCAGCCCCAGCGATCCTCGACCCGGCTGTTCACGATGTCAAAGAAAGTGGACTGAATGCGTTCGGTGATTGGGCCGCGCGACCCGCTGCCGATGGGCGCCTTGTCCACGCTGCGCACCGGCGTCACTTCGGCTGCCGTGCCGGTGAAGAAAATCTCGTCGGCCATGTAGAGCAGTTCGCGCGGGATGTTCTGTTCGCGAATCTCATAGCCCAGGCTGCGCGCAATCTGCATCACGCCGGCGCGCGTGATGCCCAGCAGAATCGAGCCGGCCATCGGCGGCGTGTAGATCACACCGTCGAGAATAACGAAGATGTTCTCGCCGCTGCCTTCGCTCACGTGCCCTTCGATGTCCAGCGCAATCGCCTCGCTGTAGCCATGATCCAGCGCCTCCATCACCATCATCTGTGAGTTGACGTATTGCCCGCCGATCTTGCCCATAGGCATCCCCACGCCCGGCACGGTGCGCCGCCACGACGACACGCCGACATCCACGCCCTGCTCGATAGCCTCTGCGCCCAGGTAAGCGCCCCATTCCAGCGTGAAGATAGCCGCGCGCACCGAGCAGCGGCGCGGGTTGACGCCCAGCGCTTCGTCCCCGCGAAAGGCAATCGGGCGGATGTAGCAAGCCTGGTGGTTGTTCTCACGCACAACCGCCTTCACTGCCTCGCACAGAGTCTCTTCGGTGTAGGGCAGTTCCATGCGATATGCTTTCGCCGAGCGGAACAAGCGCCGGATATGCTCTTTGAGGAACAGCACTTTCGGGCCGGCCGGCGAGGCGTATGCGCGGATGCCCTCGAACACGCTGCTGCCATAGTGCAGCGCATGCGTCTTGACATGAACCGTGGCCTTGTCCCACTCGATCAGCTTGCCATCCATCCAGATGTATTTCGCGTCTGCCATTGTGTCGTTGCCTCTGTCAGAAGAATGAATTGACACTGATTGTAGCCGCGATGCGATTGCATGACTGCCAGGGCCTGCGCTGGAACACTGACCACGAGATCGTTGCGGACGCGCCGATCCTTCACGGTCGTCTGCGTCCGCCGACGGGCGAACCAGGGCGCCTGCGCAAGGCGCTCATCACCCGGCACTTGCCACTCATCACTCATCACTCACCACTCACCACTCAGCACTTTGACCTATTGACAGCCCCAGGAAGGGGTGGTATAAGCCGCCCCTGGATAACAACTGAAGAGCGCTTGTTAGGTGAGGCTCCTGGCTGAACAAAAGCTGCCGCCCGGAAACGTCGAAAGACGCCAATGGGTAAAACAGGCAAGGCCGGATTAAGGCTGTGCCCGTAGTAGCTGATTCTGATCCCGATGTGCGCGCTTGCGCGCAGCGTGAGCGCAACGGAATCTACGTCCGCCAGTGCCAAAACTCGACGAGGGGCGCAGCGCACATCGCATCACAGCAACGCCTGTTCAGGCGTTGTCACGCGAATAGAAGAGCGGCCCCTCGGGTCGCTCTTCTGCTTTTTCTGCGAGGTGATTGGTATGTGACACAAGCCCTGCGCAGGGCATGGAGGTGAGCATGTTGCAGCGAACATTCCCGACGCGCGAAGCGTTGAAGCGCCTGCCATTTGGCCTGGCCGATGTGGCAATTCTGCTCGGCGTGATGGCGTTGATCTATCTGGTCGCGGCGGTCGGCGCCGGCGCTCTGGTTGCGTTCGAGCCGCCGGAGAAACTGCCGGCGATCAGCCTCGACCCGGCCAACCTTCCGTATTACCTCGCCCGTTCGACGCTGCGCATGTTCGTGGCGATGGGCTTCTCACTGCTATTCACGTTTGTCGTGGGCTATCTGGCGGCGTCCAACCGCTACGCCGAGCGGATCATCATTCCCGCGCTTGATGTGTTGCAGTCCGTGCCGGTGCTTGGCTTCCTGTCGGTCACCATCACCGGCTTCATTGCCCTGTTTCGCGGCAGCTTGCTGGGATTGGAGGCGGCTTCCATCTTTGCCATTTTCACCAGCCAGGTCTGGAACATGACGTTCTCGTTCTACCACGCTCTGCGCAATGTCCCCGTGGATATGCAGGAAGCCGCGACGGTCTATCGCCTGTCGCGCTGGAAGCGGTTCACGCATGTGCAGGCGCCGAGCGGCGTGATCGGGCTGGTGTGGAACATGGTGATGAGCTTTGGCGGCGGCTGGTTCTTCGTGGCGGCCAGCGAGGCCATCAGCGTGCTCAATCAGGAATACACGTTGCCGGGCATCGGCGCGTATGTCACCGAGGCGGTGGCGCAGCAGAATATGGGCGCGTTGCTGCTGGCTCTGGCCGCCATGGCTGCGCTGGTGCTGGCCCTCGATCAATTGCTGTGGCGACCGCTGATTGCCTGGGCCGACCGATTCAAAATCGAGCAGAACGAATCCAGCCAGGCGCCGCATTCGTGGGTGCTGGAGATGTTGCGGCGGTCGTCCATGCTGCAAGCGTTGCGCAATGGATTGTCTGAGGCCGGCGAACGGCTGTCGGCGCAACGGCGCGCGGCGCGCCGGCCCGGCCGCTCGTCGCGCCGGCTGACACGACCGGCCATCTCACCGCGCGCCCTGCGCTGGTTCGACGCCCTGTTCAATGCTGTCCTGTTGCTTGTGACGCTGCTCATCGTCGGCCTGGCCGTCTGGTTCATTCATACGGAAGTTGGATTCGAGGAGATGCTCCACGTCGTCTGGTTGGGCGCGCTGACCTTTGCGCGCGTGGCGGTCATCGTTGTCGTCAGCACACTGCTCTGGACGCCGCTCGGCGTTGCCATCGGCATGAACCCGCGCGTGGCGCGCATTGCCCAGCCGGTGACCATGTTTTTGGTGTCCTTTCCGGCCAACTTCCTGTTTCCATTTGTCACCATTGCGCTGATTCGGCTCCACATCGCCCTCGACATTGGCGGCATCGTGTTGATGGCGCTGGGGTCGCAGTGGTACATCCTCTTCAACGTGATCGCCGGCGCGCAGAGCATTCCCAACGACCTGCGCGAGATGGCCGGCAACATGCGCTTGAACGGATGGCAGCGCTGGCGATTGTTGATCGGCCCGGCCATTTTCCCCGCCTGGGTCACCGGCGCGCTCACCGCGTCCGGCGGCGCATGGAACGCCAGCATCGTCGCTGAGATGGTTTCGTGGGGCGACACCACCCTGACGGCGACCGGGCTGGGATCGTATATTGCTCATGCCACCGCGGTCGGCGATTGGCCGCGCATTGCGCTGGGCGTCGGCATGATGGCGCTGTTTGTGGTCGGCTTGAATCGCCTGCTGTGGCGACGCTTGTACGCGCTGGCCGAAACGCGCTACCGGCTGTAAAGCCCGCTTGCATCTGACCCGCATTTTCAATCAAGTTCTTTGGAGGTTGCCATGACTCTGACCATGACCCGACCGACAAGCGGCGCCGTGGATGCTCGTCCAGTGCTGCTTCAAGCGACCAGAATCTGCAAAGCGTTTGATCTGCCCGACGGCAACGGCGCGTTCACCGTTTTGCAGGATATCAATCTCACCATCCGCGAAGGCGAGATTGTGGCGCTGCTGGGCAAGAGCGGCAGCGGCAAAAGCACGCTGCTGCGCATTCTGGCCGGCCTGATCCCGCCATCCAGCGGCTCAGCGGTGTCGTGCGGCAGGCCGGTTGTTGGCCCCAATCCTGATGTGGCGATGGTGTTCCAGAGTTTCGCGCTATTGCCCTGGTTGACGGTGCAGGAGAACGTGGAGCTGGGCCTGAAGGCGCAAGGCGTGCCGCGCGAAGAGCGCCGCCGGCGCGCGTTGCAGGCCATCGACCGCGTCGGCCTTGATGGCTTTGAGAGCGCCTATCCCAAAGAGCTATCGGGCGGCATGAAACAGCGCGTGGGGCTCGCGCGCGCCTTTGTCATGCAGCCGGCCTTGCTGTTCATGGACGAGCCGTTCAGCGGATTGGATGTGCTCACCGCCGAGAACCTGCGCAGCGAGGTGGCTGACTTGTGGGCGGCGGGCAATTTCCCCGCGCGCAGCGTGCTGCTGGTGACGCACAACATTGATGACGCGGTGCTGCTGGCCGACCGCGTCATTATCCTGGGCGCCAATCCAGGCCATGTGCGCGGCGAGGTCACTATTGACCTGCCGCGCCCGCGCGAGCGAACCATGCCCGGCTATGAGCAGATCAAGGACGCCATCTATCTGGCGATGACGAATCCTCAGGCCGATGTGCAGCAACTGATCGCCGGCATCGACCGGCGCGCCGAAACGCGCTTTGCGCCGTTGCCGCACGCGCGCGTGGGCGGCGTGAGCGGTTTGTTGGAGCTGGTTGACGAACATGGCGGCGCGCATGATATCGCCGAGCTGGCCGGCGAACTGCATATCGACACCGACGACTTGTGGCAATTCCTCGACGCCGCGCGCTTGTTGGGCTTTGCCGAGGTTCAGGCCGGCGCCGTGGCCCTGACGCCAATAGGGCGCGCGTTTGTTGAAGCGGATATTCTGCAAAGCAAAGAGCTGTTCCGCCAACAGGCGCTCGAGCGGGTGCCGATGTTGCGCTTCATCGTCAACACGTTGAAAGGCTCTAAACGCGGCGCCATGGACGCCGATTTCTTCCTCGATGTGCTGGACGAGCACTTTCCCGCAGACGAGGCCCAACGCCAACTGGAGACGGCAATGGAGTGGGGACGTTACGCAGAGTTGTTTGAGTATGACGCGGACAAAAACCGCCTGCGTTTGCCGGATGAATCGCTGGCCGGCGCGAATTCGTGATGCGCGCCGGCCAACCCCATCGTCGCTCGATCACAATCGCTCGATCACGGCTGCGCCCATCTCTCTAGTGCCCAGCACTGTGGCGCCGTCCGACGCGATATCTTTGCAGCGCAACCCGTCGTTGAGCGCGCGTTCAACGGCCCCTTCGATGCAGGCCGCTTCCTCATCCAGGCCGAACGACCAGCGCAACATCATGGCGCAGCTCAGGATGGTGGCGAGCGGATTGGCGATGCCCTTGCCGGCGATGTCCGGCGCGCTGCCGTGGATCGGCTCGTACAGTCCGCGCCGATGGCCGTGCCGGTTGAGCTTCTCGCCCAGTGAGGCGCTGGGCAACATGCCCAGCGAGCCGGCCAGCATGGCCGCCTCGTCGCTCAGGATGTCGCCGAACATGTTCTCCGTGGCGATCACGTCAAAGTTCTTCGGCGCGCGGATCAGGTGCATGGCGCAGGCGTCCACCAGCGCATCTTCAAATTGCACGTCGGGATATTCGGCGGCCACCTCGTGGGCAACCGCGCGCCACAGCCGCGAGGTCGCCAGCACGTTGGCCTTGTCCACCGAGGTGAGCTTGCGCCGGCGCTGTCGCGCCAGGTCGAACGCGATGCGCATCAGCCGGGCCACTTCAGCCTCGGTGTAATGGGTGGTGTCCACCGCTTCGCGCGCCGGCGGCTTGCCGCTTTGCCCCTGCGGTTTGCCGAAATACGCGCCGCCGGTCAGCTCGCGCACAATCATCACGTCCACCCCGCGCACTGCCTCCGGCTTGAGGGTGGAAGCGCCGATCAGGGCGTCGAACACTTTGACCGGCCTCAAGTTGGCAAACAGTCCCAACGCCTTGCGGATGCCGAGCAGTCCCTGCTCCGGGCGCACTTTGGCCTTTGGATCGCTCCACTTTGGCCCGCCCACCGCGCCGAGCAGCACGGCGTCGGCAGCCTTGCAGGCGGCTGTGGTTTCCTTCGGCAGCGGCTGGCCGGCGCGGTCGATGGCGATCCCGCCGATCAGGGCGTGGCTGATGTCCAGCGTGTGCCTGCCACGTTTGACGACTGCCTTCAGCACGAGCAGGGCTTCGCGGGTTACTTCGGGGCCGATGCCGTCGCCGGCGAGGACGATGATTTTCAGATTCATGGCAGGGAATTGAGGGATTGAGAGATTGGGTGATTGGGTCATTGAGCCATTGAGTGATTGGGTGATTTGTCGAATGACTCAACGACCCAATGGCTCAATGGCTCAATGAGTCAATGACCAAATGACTCAATCATGAAAGCGGGCGACGGGATTCGAACCCGCGATCTTCTGCTTGGAAGGCAGACGCTGTGCCACTCAGCTACACCCGCGCAGCCGCAATTCTAACACTGCCTGATGATACACTCGACAATCACTATGCCCGAACACGCCATCCTCGAAGGCTGCATCTCCATCGAAGCCGCGCTCGTCGCGCGCAGCCGGCCCATCCATACGCTGATGCTTGCCAGAGATCGCTGGGATGCGCGCGCCCTGCGTCTCGAGCGGGCTGCCCGGTCCATCGGCGCAGAGGTGACGCGCAAAGACCGCGCCGAGATCGACGCGCTGGCCCAGGGAACCACGCATGGCGGCGTGCTGGCCCTCGTCGGCGACCGGCAGTTCGTCGCGCTGCGCGACCTGGGCCGGGACAATCCCCGCCCTTTCATCGCCATGCTCGACGGCATCGAAGACCCGTTTAACTTTGGCTCGGCGGTGCGCTCGCTCTATGCCGCCGGCGCCGATGGGCTGGTGTTGCGGGCGCGCAACTGGATGTCCGCCGCCGGCACGGTGGCCCGCGCCTCGGCCGGCGCTTCCGAGTTGATCCCCGTCGCCGTGGCCGACGATCCTGAGCAGGCGGTGCAGGCGTTTCGCGCGCGCGGCCTGATGATCGCCTGCGCCGCCGCCGAACGCGCCAGGCCGGTTTATGAGGCTAACCTGACCGGCCCGCTCTTCCTGCTCATCGGCGGCGAGAAACGCGGCATTCACAAAAGCCTTTTGCAGCAGGCCGACATTCGTCTCCGCATCCCCTATGGTCGCGCTTTCCCCCAGGCGCTTGACACCGCTTCGGCCACTGCCGTGCTAGCCTTCGAAGTCATGCGCCAGCGACGCTGCTCAATTGACAATTGAGCGATTGACGATTGAGGGATTGACGATTGACGATTGCAAGCGCCTTTCTGCAAATACGCAATACCCAATACGCAACACCCAATACGCAATACGCAACACGCAATACTCGATACTCAGCACTCTCCCCGCTCAACCCTCAACCCTCACCCCCCTGAACAACGCCTTGGCGCGCTCGTCCTTGCGCAGGATTTTCTTGCGCATGCGAATGTTGAGCGGTGTCACTTCGACCAGCTCATCGTCGCTGATGAACTCGACGCAATCGTCCAGCGACATCTGGCGGATGGGGGGCAGCCGGCTGGTGTCGTGATCGACGGCGCGCGTGCGCACAGCCGATAGCACTTTGGTCTTGCATACATTCACTTCCAGATCTTCATTGCGGCTGTTTTCGCCCACCACCATGCCTTCGTAGACCTGCGTGCCAGGCTCGATGAACAATGTGCCGCGCTCCCAGGCGTTGCGCAGGCCGTAGGTCACGGCCTCGCCATCTTCCCACGCAATCAACGAACCGCGCTCGCGCTGGCGGATGGGGCCGGCCATCGGCTCGTAGCCGGAGAACAGCGCGTGCATGATGACCGTGCCGCGCGTGGCGGTGAGCGCCGCGCTGCGGAATCCCAGCAGGCCGCGCGTGGGCACTTTGTACTTCACTGTCACGACGCCATTGTCGCCGTGCGAGATGTCCATCATCTGGCCCTGGCGCTGCCCCAGCATCTCGACGATCACGCCCAGATAGTCCTCCGGCACTTCGATGTACAGCTCCTCGAAAGGCTCCAGGGCCTGGCCGGTGGCGGGGTCGGTCTTGAAGATGACCTCGGGTTTGCCCACCTGAAACTCGTAGCCTTCGCGGCGCATGGTTTCGATGAGCACGATCAGGTGCAGTTCACCGCGCCCGCTGACGATGAATGTGTCCGCGCTGCTGCCGTCCGCCACGCGCAGCGACACGTTGTGCTCCAGTTCTTTGTACAGCCGCTCGCGCAGCTTGCGCGAGGTGCTCCATGTCCCTTCCTTGCCGGCGAATGGGCTGGTGTTCACGCCGAACGTCATGCGCACCGTCGGCTCCTCCACACGGATGGGCGGCAGGGCGACAGGATAGGCTGGATCGGCGATGGTCTCGCCGATGAAGATTTCCGGCAGGCCGGTCACGGCCACGATGTCGCCGGCTTCCACCGTCTCTTTCTCGATGCGTTGCAGGCCGAGGTGAGTGTACACGCCGGTCAGTTTGCCCCTGGATTGCGCGCCGGCTGTGTCGATGCGCGCAACCTCCTGGCCTTTGCTCAGGCGTCCGCTGCTCAAGCGACCGATGGCGATGCGGCCCTTGTAGTCGTCGTAGGCCAGCGTGGTAACCAGCATCTGCGCCGGCCCGTCCAGATCAACGCGCGGGCCGGGGATGTAGTTCAGAATCGTGTCGAACAACGGCTGGAGATCGGGGCCGAGGCTGTCTGCTGTGAGTGACGCCTGGGCGGTGATGGCATTGCTGTACACGATGGGAAACTCGGCCTGTTCGTCGGTCGCGCCCAGCTCGATGAACAAATCGAAAGTGGCGTTGGCGACAAACGACAGGCGCGCGTTGGGGCGGTCC
>Ga0272446_1006493_pt1 | contig 12166 bp, 11 predicted proteins | sample YNPCB0061_FD_194587 | JGI IMG/M metagenome (GOLD analysis project Ga0272446, IMG submission 194587) | Hot spring microbial mat communities from Yellowstone National Park, WY, United States - YNP-CB-006-1 | ecosystem: Environmental > Aquatic > Thermal springs > Hot (42-90C) > Sediment | place... | reverse complement strand
CCAGACTTGGCGGCAGTTACAGCAGAGGGGTATGGTGATGGACTTCAGTTGGGAGACCTCAGCGGAGCGATATTTAGAGCTTTACCGATCGATTCCCAGCTTAGGAGGCTTGTAACCCTAGCAAATAATGCGCTCTATTTGATGAATTCAATGGACAAGGGATATTTCCAGAGGCGACCTCTACTAGCTTGAATGCCACCGACTATAGGAAATATAATCGCCATTATGCCAAAGATTGGTATCAATAAAAATCCAACCACGACAAAAGTAAGTAGAAAACTAACTACAAAGTAAGTAAATAGAAGAAGAAATAATCCAATTAACAACTACTTTGCCATGGGGGTCTATACCAGGTAGATCAGCTTTTTTGAGTTGCCAGATCACGATCGGGACAATTAACCCCCCCAGAGGAATGATAATTCCAGAAAAAAGTGAAAAATGTAGAATTGCCGCCCATTGTCTTGTTTCTTCATCATCCATAAATTCACACCCAACTCGACATCAATTTACCACAGCATAGGTAACAAAACAACTTTAGGGAATCGATACCTTGTTCAAATCGAATTTACCAAAAAATATTGTCATGCTTCTTGCTTTTTCTAAATCGAGGTTTTGATATTGCCCTTAGATAAATTTGAAAAATACTTTAAGGCTCTAATGATTTGTTACCAAGTATGTCAACTATTTTTTTTGGTGGTCAACCATACCAAAATAAAATACAAAGCCTTGACTAAAAAGACAAATAACCCACCAAACCGATAACGTGCCATTGCAATATGAAATTGAGCAACCAGATTGAAGGGAGAATTGGGATGAGAGAAGACTGCCGTGAAACTTTTGTCCCTGGCGGATTGTAAGTATTGCAGGAAGGGAGGCACAAAGGGATAGCTATTTAGCACAGTCGCCATAGCTGTGCCCAAAATTATGCCGCTATAGCCGGCTCTGGTCGCCTTCAATGTGTAGATTGTATCTGCGCCATAGTTGGGAATTTGTTTTGGGTCTGGTGTGCCAATTCGGTCTACGATCTCAGAGGGAAAACCAACACAAAAGCCGTACATACTCTCCACGATCGTGTCTTGCCCCTCCCGCAACCTCAGGGATGCTCCCCCCTTTAGCCCCGTCGGAATCAGTTGGGCGTTGCCTTCTCTATAACAGCTTGCGCCGACATAACAGCGGTCTTTCGATCGGAGATACTTCAACATTTGGGACAAAGTTTCCGGTGCGGGTAAGCAGTCGGGCAGTAGCCAAAAAATATAGCGGGCATCGAGGGTATGGGCATATTGCATCCCCCTGGCAATTGCCCCCGCCCAATGGAGGTTGCCATCCCCCCGCAGGAGAGTAACATTACTGAAACGATTTTGGATGGAATTAGCAGTGCCATCATTGGAACCGTCATCTACCACAATTACTTCAAAGCGATTTAGGTCACCAATTTGTTGGAGATGTTCTAAACAACGAAGGGTAATTTGTTTGCGGTTTTGCACAGGGATAATTAGGCAAGCGAGGGATTCTGCCACAATTTATCCTCCGTAATAAAAGGCAATCTCCTTATCTTTTAGGGGGGCAAAACCCGCTTCTATTAACATATTGTTTAACTCCTCCCGATCGATATGTTTTGCACCAATCCTGACAATGCGGGAGCGCATAGAATTTTTAACCCCGCTCCGTTGACGACCCGCTTCTAATGCCATTACCTTCTGGTAAAGCTCTAGCATGGCAGGGGGAATCGGGCTTCCATCTAGGTCTATGCCCTGAGCGATCGCTTGATCAACAGCATCTGCACCTGTATTCATAGAATTTTTAATAATAACTGAGGTATTTTATCACTTAGGGGAAGTAATCAAAATCAATTGGTCTTTCTCTTGTAAGTAATAATTACTGTCTGGGTTACAAATTATTTGTCCCTGGTGATTTTGTACAGCGATGACAATGCTTTGGTGGCTGGTTTTGAGGAAGGCAAGGGCATCTAAAAAGGTTTTGCCTAGTAGCTCTGGCGGTAGGGGAATTGTATAAGTGTGATTTCCTATACCAGGGGAGAGGAGTTCATTAAAGAGTCTACTGATGCCGTGATTAAGGGCAGACTGGCAGATCAACATGGCGCTGACTTCACTGCTCACAATAATTTCATCGGCGTTTGCCCTCTGGCAATGTTGCAAATACCGTTCGTCGGAAAGTTCAACAATTGTATAAACGGCGGGATTGAGACTTTCGACAGTCAGGGTAGAAAGAACAACTTTGGCATCCCTTGCCCCACTCTCTAGGCGGTCGTCTCCTAAAATAATTACTGTCCTGGCTTGGTCAATATTTGCTCGCTTTAGGGTTTCGTCATTAACTGTACCCCTAATAAAAAATAGGCACCTATCCTCGATCGGGCGGCGTTCCATTTCAGCAATCAACACGATCGGGGTATTTTTAGTAATCTGGGTGCTACGGAATTGCAATAAAATCGATCGGGCACGTTCGTTCCATTCACAAAAAATAATATGCTTTTCAAACTGATAGGAATTCATGCCTTGCTCTTCCTTAATTTTGCGGTCAATTAAAATACTGGCAACCGTAGCGCTAATTGTAATACTAGCAGTAGTGAGTAAACCAATCCCTAAAATCATAATTAAAATGGCAATACTCCTACCCCCGATCGTTTTGGGTGTTAGGTCGCCATAGCCCACGGTTGTTAGGGTAACAATACTCCACCAGAGGGCATCGGTAAAGGTAAAATCTGGTTCAATTAGAGAAATAATCCCCGAACTAACTAACACAATGATCGTAATTAGTAAGAGGACTAAAGACAGATTTTCTTTTTTAAGAATTTGCCCGCTAAATAATTGTTCTTCCAGGTTCATTATATTTTTTTATGCCCCAGGTTTAGTTTACCCGATACATACTCCATTCCCCACCCACTCAAGCCATAGCTTGGTCGAATCTTAAGTTCTCCAATCTGCTCCCTGAGCTTGTCATACCTTACCAAGGTGAATAGGGCAATAAATGAAGTGAAAACCTTGTGTAATACCACAGAAAAATATTAACTAGATAAGGAAGTAAGATTAAACAAAAGTTAGTAATTCCCTATGGCGCGCCCCCTCCTTATTGTGTTAGATGATGACCCTACCGGCTCTCAGACGGTGCATAGTTGCCTACTCCTGACTCGATCGGACCAGGAGACAATCCGGCTTGGGGTCAGGGATGGGGCTGGTTTGTTTTTTATCTTGACCAATACTAGGGCGGTCACCCCCGATCGGGCAGCGGCAATTACTAGGGAAGTATGCCAAAACTTGCGCCTTGTTTTAGCAGAAGAAGGGGTTGATAATTTTTTGATTGTCAGTCGCTCTGATTCCACTCTCAGGGGGCATTACCCGATCGAGACGGATGTGATCGCCCAAGAGTTGGGTAATTTTGATGCCCATTTTTTGGTGCCTGCTTTTTTTGAAGGGGGGCGCTTTACGGAAAATAGTACCCATTATCTGATTGTCGATGGGGTGCCTACTCCTACCCACCTGACTGAATTTGCCAAGGATTCGGTGTTTGGCTACAGTACCAGCTTTTTGCCAGACTATGTCCAGGAGAAAACGAAGGGGCGCATCCCGGCAAATCAAGTCCAACGTTTGGTGCTAGACCAAATCCGATCGGGTGTAGTCCCATTCCTCCGTCAGTTGGAACACAATACCTGCGTGGTGGTGGATGGCAAGGAGCAAGCAGACCTCGATCGGTTTGCCGAGGATATTTTAAGTATTACAGGCAAGCGTTTTTTATTCCGCAGTGCCGCCAGCCTGATTACTGCCCTTGCTCAACTGCCCCCCCAGCCTATTCCCCCTGAAGCAATGGGCAAGGATGTCCAAGCCCCTGGTGTGGTTTTGGTAGGCTCCCATGTCAGTAAAACGACCCGCCAACTCCAGCCCCTCCTAGAGTTAGACAACATCGCCCCGATCGAGGTGGAAGTTGCCCAACTTTTAGAACATAAATTCACTGACTTACAACGATCGGTTTTGGCAAAAGTAAACCATGCCCACCAAAAGGGCTTGACCCCCGTAATCTATACCAGCCGAGCGGAATTGACCTTCTCAAACCTAGCCGATCGGTTAGCCTTTGGGGAAGAAGTATCCCATCTCCTAATGACGATCGTGGCAGAATTACCCCCTACGATCGGTTACCTAATCAGCAAAGGGGGAATCACCTCAAATGATGTTTTAAGTAAGGGGCTAAATTTAGGATCGGTGCGTTTATTAGGACAAATCCTGCCCGGAGTTTCGGTTGTTAAAACAGATGACGGTCATCCCCGTTTCCCCAACTTACCCGTTGTTCTTTTCCCTGGCAATGTAGGTGAACAGGACAGCTTAGTTAGGGTCTATAGGAGCCTCAGCCCAGTTTAGTCGCCAGCTCTGGTATTTCGCCCCTGGCAAAGCTCCGGGCAATCTGGTCACACCGGTCATTATTTTGATCCCCTGAATGACCCTCCACCCAACGCCATAAGATGTTGGGATGATTTAGTTGGTCTAACTTCTGCCAAAGTGCTTGATTTTTGACCGGTTGTTTGTCTTTCGTCTGCCAACCGTTTTTCTTCCAGCTATGAATCCATTGAGTGATGCCATCTTTCACATAACGACTGTCAGTAAAAAGCTCGATTCTTTGCCTTTCAAGATAGGGGCTACAGAACTCTAGGGCACTGATCGCAGCCTGTAACTCCATCTGGTTATTGGTGGTTTCGGCTTCACTGCCCCCCAATTCCGTTTTAGTACCATCGGCAAAGTTTACCACTACCCCCCAGCCCCCTGGACCAGGATTCTGTAAACAGGAGCCATCGGCATAAACTGAGGCAATGCCTTCCTTCTCATTGTTATTTTTATTTTCTTGGCATATTTCTACTGCAACTGCTCCCTGAAAGTCCGGTATGGGCGGATGTTTAATTACCTTAACAATCACCTTGGTAATTTTTTTATTTTGCAATAGCTCTGCCACGATCGCTCCTGCTAGGCGTTCAATCAGGGCAAATTTGCTGGTCTTAATTAAATTCTCGATCGTGTTTATGCAACTACGGTAATCGATCGTTTGGTTAATATCATCCGTCTTGGCTGCCTCTAAAAAGTCTACCCATAGCTCCGCATCCACTTCAAACCATTGCCCCAAGATGTTTTCCTCCGGCAATAACCCGACATAGCCATAGGCACGCACGCCCTTGAGATAAATTTTGCTACAGGTCATAGGAAATAAATTTAGGTAAGTTTTGTATCTTACCACTAATTACCAAAAAAATGCGCTAGAATATTTTGCTCAACTTAACCTATTCTTAACTTAAGGTTGGGGGGAAATGAATAAATCTTTGACGAACGGAATCACGATCGGGGAATGTGCCGTCACAGCGATCGGGAGCTATTTTAAGAAATGGGTCAACCAAGAAGACCCAGTAAGGGCAGACCAGAACCCAGAGGCGCTACATCAGATGCGGGTGGGGCTTAGGCGTTTACGATCGGTTTTAATTTGTTTTAGTCCCATTTTGCCCCCAGAGATCGGCGGGCTTGCGCCCCGGCTAGGCAAAATCATGGGTATTCTTGGCAGAGTCAGGGATTTGGATGTTTTGCGTGAGGAACTAGAGCAGAATTACTTACCCCTCCTGCCCCCCGATGAACAAGCGCGCCTAAGGGAATACATCGCCCTGATCCCCAATCAACGTCAAAAGCGATTTGCCCGCGCCCTCAAATTATTGGCTAGTCCTTTCTACCAGAAGACTAAGAGTACAATCCAGAAATGGCTACAGAAGCCCCGCCTCCAGGAAAGTGCTGATTTTTCCGTCCAGGAGATGCTCCCTACCCTGATGTTACCCGCCCTCAAAAACCTCTTAATTCCGAATTGGGACATCAGGACAACCAAGGAACTCCATGACCTGCGGAAACAATTTAAGGTGGTGCGTTACCAATTAGAATGCTTCGATCCCTATTTTAACGAAGACCTGCGTCAGAGTCTCCGCCATCTCCGCACCGCCCAAGATGTGTTGGGTTTCCTCCACGATCGGTTGGTGCTGATGAAATCCCTTTCTGCCAAACGCTGGAAGTCAATGCCCCGTCTCCATGAACTGGTCAAGCAGCACCAGTCAGAAGATTGGCGTACTTGGTATAGTCTGCACCACAACCTAGATTGGCTCCAGGTATTGTTGCAAATTAGAAACTTTTAATTAGTCTCTTTTCAACCGCTCCCTTCGACAAGCTCAGGGAGCTGGAGGACACTAGGTTGTAACTAGACTGGGCACCAAAGACCGATCGGTTAGGATTTCGTAGCCCGATTCTGTGACTAAAACCGTATGTTCAAATTGAGCCGAGAGGCTATTATCTACGGTCACCGCCGTCCATTTGTCCTTCAAAATGCGGACATGGCGGGAACCCTCATTCACGATCGGTTCGATGGCAAGGGTCATGCCCGCCCTCAGCTTGACATTGGGCAACTTATGGGTGCGGAAGTTAAATACAGCCGGCTCTTCATGTAGGTTCCGCCCTACCCCATGCCCAGTAAAATCCTCCACGATCGTGTAACCGTGGGACTTTACATGATTTTCAATCGCCGTACCCAAATCTAATAAATAAGCCCCCGCCTTGACCAGGCTAATCCCCGCATAGAGCGCCTCTTCTGCCACCCTGACCAAGCGCGCCACCCGATCGGATACAGGGGGCAACACAACCGTAATGCAAGAATCGCCATGAAAACCATTTTTGTAAGCACCCGTATCCACCTTAACCACATCCCCTGGTTTTAGCACCCGCCGGTGACTAGGGATACCATGCACCACCTCACTATTGACACTGATGCAAATGCTAGCCGGAAAATTGTGATAGCCCTTAAAACTAGGCACTGCTCCCATCTCCCTGATCCGTTTTTCCGCATAGGCATCCACCTCTAGGGTAGTCATACCAGGCTTCATCATTTCCGATACTTCTTTGAGCACCGTTGCCACAATGCGAGCCGACTCCCGCATAAATTCCACTTCTCGCTTTGACTTGATCTCAATGCCCTTACTAGCCATGGGACGGGCTTCTTCCTGTTGTTTTTGTCTCGATCGGGTCTTATGATCGGATTTAAGGGCACTAATAATATTCATGGATGTTTAAGTAAACCAATGTAAAGCTATTATAGTTTTAGCCTAATTCGGCTGATTGTGGGTCAATTTTTCGCTAAATTTAGACAAGTCCCCTACCTTAGGTACTACTATGTCCTTGCCTCCTATTCCTCCTCCACCAGGCGCTAAGCCCAGCCAACCAACCAACCAGATGACTAAGCCAGTCGAAAAGGGAGCGGTTCCCCCCCCTCCACCAGGTGCGGTAAAAAAAGTCAAGTCCGCCGTACCGCCGCCCCCTAAAACGCCAGTCCGCCCTGGTCCGCCCGCTAGCCAAACTCCCGTAGCTGTTAAAGGACCCAACCAACCAACCCTAGCCGAACTGGTCAGGGATGCCTACGACCAAGGTTGTTCCGACCTCCACTTAGGGATTGGGGAATATATCCGCTTCCGTAACCGTGGTCTGATTGTCATTCAAGACAAGTACCCCATCCCCGATGAACCCACCTTTTACTCTTGGCTCCGGGAAGCGATGGACGAAAAGGGCTTGCAAAAATTCAAAGATACCCTGGAATATGACGGCGCTTTCCAGTACGACTACTGCCGCTGTCGTTTGAATGTGTTTGATTCCCTCAAGGGAGCCTCTCTGGTTATCCGGATTATCCCCCTCAAAATTTTGACCCTAGACCAGTTGGGCGCGCCCGAAGTTTTTCGGGAGTTGTGCTACACCCATAAGGGCTTAATCTTGGTTACTGGTCCTACGGGTTCCGGTAAATCTACTACCCTAGCAGCAATGGTGGACTTTATCAACTCGGAAATGCCCAAGAATGTAATCTCGATCGAGGATCCTGTGGAATTCGTCCATCCCAGTAAAAAATCGATCGTGAAGCAAAGGGAAGTGGGCATCCATACCCTCAAGTTCGACAATGCCCTCAAAGCTGCGCTGCGGGAAGACCCGGATGTGATTCTAATCGGGGAGATGCGGGACCGAGAGACCGTCAACACTGCCCTCAAAGCTGGTCAGACTGGTCACTTAGTATTTGGTACCCTCCACACCAACAGCGCCATTAAAACGATCGAGCGGATTTTGAACCTCTACGAACCCGACCAACAGGGACCAATGCGGGACCAGTTGGCAGAAACCCTAGTCGCCGTAATTGCCCAGACCCTGGTCAGAACCACTGATGGTAAGCGGGCAGCCGCCCATGAAATCATGGTCAACACCGATGCTGTGCGGGACTACATCAAGCGGGGTGCCGTAGAAGAAATTGAAGCCATCATCCCCCGTAGTGCCTTCGATGGTATGTGCTCCATGAATCAGTCCCTCTTCCGTTTATATGAAGAAGGCAGAATCACAGAAGAAACAGCGATCGAGCACTCACCCAAGCAAAACGAAATGGCACAAATGCTCAGAGGTCGCCTGTAGACGACAAAATTTGCCGGACTCAGATCGGGTTCGGCAACCTTCCTAAAGTAGTGTTTTTCAACTCTAAGATCATCTCTATCCAAGCATCTTACCAGCCCAATCTAAATTTCTGCTTGTGTGTATAACTCTTGCAGGATGTTGTACATATCCCTAGCGAACTGCTTCGGGTTCCATAACGGACAGAGATTATCAGGGTTTTTCCCCTTAGCCAAACGCTCCTTGATCGATAGCCTCAGATCGTGATCTGTGGCTAATCTTACCGACCATTCAATATACTCTTCCCAAGAATGGGCAATTCCTTCCGTTATTCCCGCTGTAGACAACAAAGAATAACCCATCCGCGCAAAAGACTGTTCACCGCAGTAGGTCACAACAGGCAAATCACACCACAGCGCTTCTAAAGTTTGGGAACCCCCATTATAGGGATAGGCATCTAGGTAAATGTCTGCCATCTTGAAATAAAACCTATGATCTTCATTACTAGGAGCATGTTTGATAGGAATAACTCGATTAGAATCAACTCCAGCTAAATCCAACTCCTTTTTCCATACTGCAAGAGGACGATCGAGAGCACCGTGGCTAGTTTTAACTAGAATTACGGAATTAGGAACTTGTTTAAGAATTTGAGCATGAGCATAGGCAGTATTAAAATTAAATTTTCGTACTGCGGCAGTATAAATAAAGGCTATTTGGTTTGACAAAATTCCCAGAGCCTCTCTCTCTCGATCTCTATCTTTGTCAGCCACAAGAAATCCTTCAGAACACATGTGGGAATGAGGCATTCTGACAAGCTTTTCTACATAAAAATCGTCAGCTGAAATAGGATGGGTAAACCAATCACAAAGGAAATAATTATCAGGAGAGGCATAAATAGCATCAAATCCTAACCAACCAAGGTTGAATCGCGCAGGCTTATAGTATTGTATGGGATAAGAAAAAGTAGAAGTTGCTCCATCCAATTCGATCAGAAAATCAAGTTCTAAATTACATAAAAGCTCAACTAAATTATGTACTGAGCCACAATGTTCATGTATAGAAACATCTGAAGTCTCTCGCAGTTCTTTAAAATAGTCTAAACTAGACAAACGAGGATTGATAGGAATCATAACCACATCAACTTCACTTAGCTCACTTAAACTAAGAATTACCTCTTTACTGAGAATACCGACTGTATGTCCATGAAAATTAGGGGACATAAAACCAACCCTTAGGGGCTCTTTATTCATTGAAAACTTACTATTTACTTTTTTGTTTAAATTCTCAGGGTGTAAAAAGTCAATAACTAACTTCCACTGTTCTATCCTGACTCTATATTGGTCACTTATGGCATGGAATAGAAGGCTATTAAATAATATGTCGTCTCTAGCAGAAGGGACTATAAAAGCTAAATAGTGGTATATAGCCATCCATTCTTCCCAGTTTCCGTAATTTGATTGCTTTATGATTAGTTCTTGGAAAGTGTCTAAAATTTGGTAAAGTTGTAAGGTTAAACCTAGGTCTAAATAAAATTTAGCTAACTGTAATGATGCGTGGAGTCTAAACTGAATATTGTTATCATCCAGATACTTTTTAATGATTTCTGATGCTTCCACCAACTTACCGTGATCGGCAAGATTGACTGAATAACTGATAACAATATGGAAATTAAAAGGGGTAATAGTGTATGCTTTCTCTAATAATTCTAAAGATTTATCATGATAGCCGATTGTGCCAAGCAATGAAGCCAATCGATGTTTTGCTCTAATACCTAAAGGGAAAGCATTTGAAGCGGCATGAAAGCAACGCTGGGCAAATTCAAAGTCCTGATAATTAGAAGTGCAGCTACCTAAACCAATCATACATTCATAGTAAAACGGTATAGTTCTTATCACTCTATAGAAACTTTTGTATGATAAATCTATATTTCTTGTTTTCCTAAAGAAATTTGCTAGACTGATATTTCTAGCTACAATGCTGCTAATACGATCGTTGGTACTAGAAAGTTGGTCATAGGCATCTTGATTCTCTCCATAGGAGTCAAGAACTACAGCATATTCGATTGCACAAAGTAAATTCTGGGGAAAAAGGATTAAAGATTTTTGTAGCAGATGTATTGCTTCTAGGGGTCTATTTGTTGCGAATAAGTTTTGAGCTAGTCCCCAGTATGTAATGGGTGTGTATCCATGTATTTCTACAGACTTATTAAAAAAGTATGAGGACTTTTCATGATCTTTTATTATCAGATAAATTTCTCCGAGTTGCTGATATAGCCTTCTTGATTCTAAGTATTCTAATGTGAATTGGAGTAAGTTTTCTGGAATTAATCTAGTGGAATAGTTATCTTCAATTTTAGCCAATATGTTCTTTACCCTTAAATAGAACCAATCAAACCTGGGTTCATCACCAATTATTATTTCTTCTAGTGGGCTAAAGTCACATTCACTGATTGGTTTTATTGTTAATTCAATGTCTAAAATTGAGATTTGATTAAAAAAATTATCAGGGAGAGTTGATTTCCTTATATCAAGGGCAACTTGATAACTAAACCCCGTTTCGTGCCTCAATGCTTCAAGTTCAAATGCAATCTTTTCGATTTTTGAGTATGAGTTAGGAGTTTCACCATACAACAAAAATTTTGCCACCTTAATGTTAGCTTGGTCATAAGGGCAATCTGAACCATCTAGTAATAAAATAAATTCCTCATACTTTTGTTGATCTAGTAATTGATATGGAGAAGGTGTTTGCATTGGCTATTCTTGCACAAGATAGAATTAGTGAGTTGCAGTCTATTAGAATATTTCCAATCCTATTGAGCAACTGTTTAATAGATTGTAGCTAATAACAAATAAAAAGAGTAGCTAGAAAGCTACTCTTAGCTGTATTTAGTGAAACTTATTTGCCGAGGTTAGTATAGTTAGTAGGAGCCGCAACTGTAGGAGCAGCAGGGTTTCCAACAACGGCAACTGTTGCAGTACCAACCTTGATAGACTCAAATACTTGGGTATAAACTTCAGGGATGGTAGCACCACCGATCTGTGCAGTCCAGGCTACACCAATGTAGGTTTTAAGGGTAGGGCGCTTGGGAGCTGCATAAACATTGGCTGTTGCAGAGAAGTTAGTACCACCGGTAGCAGCGTTGGTTGTTGCCAAGGAGGGGGTATAGTACCTTAAGTCAGTCTGCAAACCAACTTCGCCTTGGAGACCATTAAAGTCAGTGGCAAAAGCGTTTGTCTCAAGGTAAACAACTTGCTGAGATTTAATAGCAGTAGCAACATAGTTACGAGCCTCGGCTTGACGAGCTTTGTTTACCTGACCCAAGAAGGTAGGCAGAGCAATTGCAGCCAAGATACCGACGATGATTACTACTACGAGCAATTCGATCAAGGTGAAACCTTTTTCGGAGTTCTTGCGGTTGAGCAAGTGTTGGATGAGTTTAGCTTTGAATTCGGATTTCATGGTTTTTCCTAAATGAGGTGTAGAGGTTTTAGGTTTTGGGCTTGCGCCCTAGCAACATTAACTTACCCGCCTGCGTCGATCGATCGATCACTAGCTTGAAAAATTTTTGTTCTTTATCCTCAGGCTCGATCGGCTTAACTCTGAGAAATTAGATTTTGGCTTGAGGGGGTACAAGTTTGGGTATTTATTTGCTAATATAAAAATCCTTGGGCGGATGGCGAAACTGGTAGACGCAGCAGACTCAAAATCTGCCGGTGGTGACACCATGA
>Ga0272446_1006492_pt1 | contig 12167 bp, 10 predicted proteins | sample YNPCB0061_FD_194587 | JGI IMG/M metagenome (GOLD analysis project Ga0272446, IMG submission 194587) | Hot spring microbial mat communities from Yellowstone National Park, WY, United States - YNP-CB-006-1 | ecosystem: Environmental > Aquatic > Thermal springs > Hot (42-90C) > Sediment | place... | reverse complement strand
GAGGCGGGTCGGTATCAAGCCTTGTTTAATGCGGCACGCCTCTCGAGCGGCGTGTATTTTTATCGGCTGTCTGTTGGCTCATCAAGTTCGCAGGCAGGCATATTCGTTGAAACGAAGAAGATGATTCTGATGAAGTAACATACGATGAAGAAGCGACACACGCGCTCTGGTTAAGGCGTCATTCTCGGTAGATTTTTAGTGTGCGGGGTAGGACTGAAAATTTCAGCATTCCAATGAAATCCCAACCCAAACGCGCTGCGCTTGCAAGCAAGGGCGCGGCTGAAAATATCGATGCGCTGCTTAATGAAGTGTTTGTGGAATTGCGCCAATCGCCGCGCGAGACGATGCCAAAAATTCATCGTGCGCTTGACCTATCGCATAAACAAAAGTATGACAAAGGCATTGCCAGAGCCTTGCTTGCCGAAGGCATCGCCGAATACTTGCTCTCCAATTACGATAAGTCATTTCTCGCCCTGCAAGACGCCAACGCTCGATTTGAAAAGCACTGCGACAAACAGGGTATTGCGACCGTGCGCAGAACGCTTGGCGCGATTTACATTCGGCAAGGCGCTTATGACCAAGCGCGGACAGAATTCGAAGCGGCAAAGCAACTTTATCAAGCATTAGGCGACGAACTCAATGCGGCGTTGCTCGTAAATAATCTGGCAGGTATCGATGAGCGTGCGGGCAATTTCAAAGACGCGCTGAACGGTTTCTTAGAAAGCGCAGATATTTTCGAGCAGCTGGGCGACGGACAAAACCATGGCGCGTCTCTTTCAAACGCAGCCGTATTGTTCGAGCATCTTGGAGATTATCAAGCGGCGCTCGACTATGCGTTGAAGAGTTTGCATCAAATTGAAAAAAACGGTAACACGCTGCACGCGGCAGCAGTGTTCAATACGCTTGCCTCGCTCTCAATAAAGTTAGGAACCCTTGACGCTGCGACCGACTATGCGCTGACATCGAAAAAACTGTTTGAAGCGGCGGGCGAAAAATACGGCATTGCAACCGCGCTGACCATGCTGGGCGAAGTGCGTCAAAAACGACATCAATTTTCCGAATCCCTCCAAGCATATCGAGACGCATATACGCTGCGTCAAGCGTTGCAAGACCGATGGGGAGAGGCGGACGCTCTGATGCGCATCGGGCAGCTTTACCGAGAACGGCAAAAGTGGAACGACGCAAAAGAAGCCTATCAAACGGCACTTGCGCTGTTTGAGCAAGGACACGAAAAGCCGCGCATTGCTGAAGCTCAATTAGAACTTGCGAAAATTTTACTCGAGAAAAAGCGCTACAAGCAAGCAGAAACGCTCCTATTAGACGCATTGCAGCTTGCCGAAAGTTCGGCGGCGCTCGAGCAGCTTGCCCCAATTTGCAAAGCCCTCTCGGAACTGTATGCCAAACGAGCACACTTCGACGCGGCGTATCACTATCATCAACGCTTTTTTGAAGCAGAGCAAAAACTCAATAATGCTGAGCGGCTTAAGCAACTGCGTGTGCTTCAAATGCGCTTCGACGTTCAACGGCTTCAAGATGAACGCAGATTTTTTGAACGCAAAGCCGAAAAGCTCGAACACGATATGACGCGCAAACAAAAAGAGCTCTTAACGCTGACCATGAGCCTTGCTAAGAAAAATCAGTGCCTCCAAACGCTCTATGAGTCGCTGGGCAGGACGCAAACGGGCACGAGAAAAAAAATGCAACGCGACCTGCAAAAAATAATGCGAGACGTCAAGCTGAACCTGCGCTCCGAAGAAACGTGGCAACTCTTTGAAATGCACTTTTCCGAGTTGCATCAAACATTTCTACGCACACTTTCGGAACGATACCCTGCCCTGACAGGCGCGGAAACAAAAGTCGCCGCACTGCTTCGGCTCAATCTCTCCACAAAGGAAATCGCCGCACTGCTCTACACATCGGAACGCACAGTCGAAAGTCATCGACAAAACCTGCGAAAGAAACTTCAACTTGGCGCCGAAATGGGACTGCATACATTTTTATCGACGCTCTGAAATGACGCAAAAACGACAACGGCAGTCTGTAAATCAAGCAAATTTTTAGGAGTGTTTAGAGCAGTGCAACCCACGAAAAAATAAAGACTTACGATACATCTCCGTAGAATATCCGTAGCAAAAATCCGCGCTTGGTGCTGTAAGTTGAACTCTATGTTTGAATTATCAATCATAACTTAAACCTGCACAACGATGAAGAGCTTAACTAAACTCACGGCAGTGCTGCTGTTGCTGGCAACGCAGTCGCTCCTTGCTCAGGATGACGATAGAGACATCGAGGGCGGAAAAGACCATCCGCTCTTCACGCGCCTAACGGGATTTGCCATATCGCGCTACGAAGAAAAAGACTTTGACCGCGCCGAAATGTCCGTTCCTGCTGGCAAATCGAAAAGTGAACGTGAACTCAAAGAGATAGAGGGTAAAGTAACGAGGATTCACTACCACAATAAAAAAGGCGTCAAGGCATCACGGTTGCAAGTGGCGCGAAATTACATCAACGCGGCAAAAAAAGCAGGCGGCGAAATCGTCTTTAACGGAGACGGCAAGGAGTGGTATTTTCAAGGCGGACTGGCTCGGTCGGAAGATGTAACCATCAAATTCGCAAAAGATGGCAAAGAAATCTGGGCCAACGTGAGTTTCGATGGCAGCTACCTCGACCCCGATTTAGCATACTTCCTGACCATTGTCGAGGCGACAGAAATGAAACAAGACATTACCGCATCGAGCGAAATGCTTGACGCGCTCAACAAAGCGGGTCGCGTCGCGCTCTACATCAACTTTGATACGGGAAAAGACATCATCAAACCCGAATCACAAGCGATTGTGAGTGAAATCGTCAAACTCTTGAAAGAAAATCCGTCGCTGAACTTATCCATTGAAGGGCATACCGACAATACCGGAGACCCTGCGGGAAATCAACGCCTGTCGGAGATGCGGGCGGCGGCCGTGGTAAGCGCGCTTGTCTCCCAAGGCGTTGATAAAAAACGCCTGACCGCTGTCGGCTTCGGACGCCAGAAACCTATTGCCGATAACAATAGCGACGACGGCAGAGCTAAAAATCGACGTGTCGAGTTGGTTAAAAGATAAGCGGCTGCTGTATTGCACTGACAGGTTCACAATGAAACGGTCAACGGTTGTTGAGCGGAGATGTGTCATGGCAGCGAATGTAGAGCAAGTTGCCAATGATGCAATCAGATGAACCAGAGCGAAACAGCTTGCTTGTATGCGAATCGCACTGTAAATTCACGCCGTTCTGGTTCTTCATCAAAATGGTTTCATCGTCAACCCGAGGATATGTTTTATCACAGGTTGGGACACATCCCGCCGAAACGACACATTCAGTTTCGAAAGCCCGACGGCTCGCTCTACAGCGAAGAACTGATGAGCACCAAAGGCTTCTCAGGCATTTACTCTAATGTCTACAAACTCTCTCCCCCGACCAAAGTAACGCAGCTTGGCGCAACAGAAACAAAGCCGCTTGTAGCGTGGAACGAGCAACGGTTGCGCCACCACCATCTACGCACAAAAGCGGCAGCACGCAAAGGCGACTATCTCTCTTCGCGCGTTCCAATTTTATTCAACAGCGATGTGGTTATGTCAATTGCGCTGCCGAGTGAACAAGCATCGTTTTTTTATCGCAACGGCGCGGCGGACGAAGTGGTGTTTGTGCATGAAGGCGATGGCGTCTTAGCCACTCAGTTGGGTAACATTACTTACAAGCACGGCGACTACCTTGTGATTCCGCGTGGCTTGACCCACCAATTCCGATTCAGCGCGGGCAACCAACGTTTTTTCATCATTGAACTCAATTCGCCTGTGCAAACGCCGAAGCGCTATCGCAACGAGTTCGGTCAGCTCTTAGAGCATTCCCCTTTCTGCGAGCGCGACCTGCACCCGCCCACTGTCTTAGAAACGCACGACGAGATGGGCGATTTTGAAATTTACGTCAAGAAAGGCGACCTCTTTGCCCGATACTGCTACGACCGACACCCGTTCAATGTGGTTGGCTGGGACGGGTTTTACTTTCCGTATAAATTCAGCATTTACGACTTTGAGCCAATCACAGGCCGAATTCATCAACCGCCGCCAGTGCATCAGGTCTTTGAAGCAACGGGCGTTGTGATTTGCAACTTTGTGCCGCGCCTGTTCGATTATCACCCCGAGGCGATTCCAGCACCCTACAACCATAGCAATGTGGATTCCGACGAGGTGCTGTATTACGTCGATGGGAATTTTATGAGCCGTAAAGGCATTGATGTGGCATCATTGACCATACACCCGGGCGGCATTCCGCACGGGCCGCATCCCGGCACGGTCGAAAAAAGCATCGGCGCAAAAGAAACCAACGAATACGCGGTGATGATTGACACATTCAAACCGCTTACCCTTGCCAAGGATGCCGAACAATTTGATGATGCAGCTTATCCAATGAGTTGGAGCGTGTGAACATCGAGCGTGCGCCACAGGCGAACCTGCAAGGTGAATGAGGCAATGGGCAGAGGACGTCAGTTGGTCGCATCTGACCGTTTTCATCTGGATTCCGATTGATGTATTTTCCGAACCAAACATGAAGTCTATGGGAAGATTAAGCCAAAAAGTTCTGGTGCTCAACCAAAGCTATGAGCCGATGAGCGTCTGCGATGTGCGCAAAGCCGTGTTACTTATCTTCGGTGGCAAAGCGGAAATGGTAGCAGCATATCCTGATGAGTTCATTCGGTCGGTCTCGTTGCAATTTCCGATGCCGAGCGTGGTGCGGCTGGTGGTCTTTATCGCTGTGCCGTATAAAAAAATCATGCTGACGCGGCGCAATATTCTTCGGCGCGACGGCAATCGCTGCCAATACTGCGGGCGCGTGGATTTGCCGCTCACGATCGACCACATTGTGCCGAAATCGCAAGGCGGTGGCGACACATGGGAAAACCTCACGACCGCTTGCACCAAGTGCAACAACAAAAAAGCCAATCGCACGCCCGAACAAGCTGGTATGCATCTACAGCGCCGACCGATTCGACCGAGCCATATTATGTTTATGCAGCGATTTATGGGAACAGTAACCGACTCGTGGAAGCCGTATCTCTTCATGACCTAATTCAAGGCAACTCTCGGCAGGGTTGCCTTTTTTGTTCGACTGCTTCTCCGCGCTGGTGCTGCCTTCACGGGGCAACCCTATCGTCCCGAATTACAGCAAGCCTTCTGCGTGTGTCCAATCGGAAAACGCCGCTTTCAATTGCTCAAACGAATCCAGCACGAATAAAACATCTTGCAGATGCCACACGTCGTAGTCCTGTGCGACGACGGTCTCGACGCTGAACGGATGCACCGTCACTTTATCGGAAAGCGCATGCTTAACCTCTTCGCTTGACGAAAGTGCGCCCGACCCGAAAATCCGCACGCCGTCTGATTCGCGCACCAAGCCGAACTCGACCGTAAACCAATGCAAGCGTTCCAACATCACACGATGCCCGCCTTCGGCATGCAGGGCAGCTTTGCCAAAGAGTTGATAGAAATCTGCAAAGTCCTGATGGGTGAGCATCGGCAGGTGTCCGAAGATGTCATGGAACAAATCGGGCGCGGGCGTGTAGTTAAGTTCGTGCCGTCCGCGAATGTAGTCGGTTGAAGGGAAGATGCGGCGCGAGAGCAATTCAAAAAAATCGCGCTCGTGCAACAGTCCCGGAATGCGTGCCACGCGCCAGCCAGTTGCTTTCTCGAGCGTCGCCGAAAGTTCGCTGAGTTTCGGGATTCGGTCTGCTTTCAAGTTCAGCAAGGCAACGCCAGAGAGGAAATCCGTCGACGCTCGGTTCGGCAAAAGCGCGCACTGGCGACTGTAAAGAAATTGCCAAACGGCATGTTCATCATCGGAGTAGGTCGGGTATGGGATGTCGGCGCCGATGGGCGGTTCGCCGTTCAAGTGTTCGGGAATGCAGCGCGGGTCGAGGCTGCCCTCTTTGTTGGCTTTTTCGTAAGCCGACAAAATTTCGCCTTCAAAAAAAGGCTCAACAGTTGCATTAGGCATAAACACTCCGATAAAGTAAATGTGATGAAAAGCTCTACAAATTAGAACTTTTGAGAGAATTGCAAAAGCAAAACATTTCATACCTTTGCAGTAAGTTTAGTTCTGCCAATTCAGAATTCTCGAGCTATGATTGAAATCCTTTTAGTGTTTCTCGGCGCCTTGTCGCGCCTCGTGCCACATCTGCCAAACTTTACAGCAGTTTCAGCCGTTGCGCTCTACGGCGCTGCTAAACTCGACGACCGCAAACAAGCCGTGTGGATTCCCGTCTTGGCGATGCTCATCTCCGACAGCGTAATGGAAGTGATGTATCGCGCAGGGCTCTCGCCGATTCAAGGCTTTCACGGCGGCATGGGCTACGTCTATGCAGCATTTATCGTCGTCAGCTTTATCGGAATGTGGATACGCAGCGCGTTCAGCTACGGGCGACTCGCCTTGGGAACGCTGTCCGCCTCGCTAAGTTTCTTCATCATCACGAACTTCGGCGTTTGGCTCGGCGGCTGGTACGGCCACACGCTCGAGGGGCTAACGGCGTGCTACATCGCCGCAATTCCGTTCTTCCGCAATCAACTGGCGGGCGATGTGTTTTTCGTCGCGTTGCTCTTTGGCGCCGATGCGCTCCTGCGTGCATTTGTGGCGAAAAAACAAACGGCTTAATTGAGCCGCGCGTCATGCGAATCGTGTTCAAGCAGAAATCTTTAACGCATGACGCGCGCTCGTGCTTTCGCAGCGACAGCACTGCAACCTACGGCGAAATGTATCGACTCCCGATACTGGCACGACCTTCATTCATTACGTCGTCGAGACAAAGTTCGGCTTCACAAATGCCTGTTTTAGGTCGCTCAAAAACGGGTGGAACATTGAAGACTCTCTCGTCAAAGAGAATGCAACACGGCGCTTCCAGCCGCGCTCACAAGTTAATTCTATGACGTAGTTTTTTTAAGTTGGAATGAAACATCAGTCTGGACTGTTAATTGAGTCAACTATTCAACTGAAGTTCGTCCGATGAAAAAGAAAATAGCTGTTCTGGTCGCCACCTACGGCGAAGTCGAAGACCCCACCTTCAAGAATCTCTATCCAAACTCGCAGCGCATTTTGCGTTACATCACCTCGCGCATCGCCAATTTGCCGAAGCCAATTCAACTGCTCATTGCCGTTTTGCGCAGCCGAAAGCGAAAAAACTACTGGGGAAAATTAGGCTACCGCTCGCGGCTCAATGAGGTAACGCGAAAACAAGCCGACGCCATACAAGCCGCCCTGAATCGCTTGTCAAATCAAGGGTCGGTGGAGTTAGCGTATGATGTCCGAGAAGCGTATTACTTCGTGCCGCCGTATTATGAAGATGTCAAAAGAGCGGTCGCGCATTACGACGCAGTCATTGTCGTGCCGATGATTCCTGTCGAGTCCGAATTTTCCTGCGGAATTGCGTGCTACATTACGCTGAATGAATTTCGAGACATCGCCTTTGAAAAAGTGCGCGTGTTGAAACACCTCTGGAACGACGAAAAATTACTTCAGCTCTATGTCGACCATCTCTTCAAAAAACTGGAGCCGAAACTTGCCGAGTTAAAAGGTCAAAAAACAGGGTTGGTCTTGTCGGTTCACGGCACGCTCGTCAAGGATAGCAACGGCGAGATGCCGACAATCAACACGGGCTACAAAGAAACGATGCTGTTTTTCGAGAGGTTGAAATCAGCAATAGAGCGCGACGAGAGAAATGTGTTCCAGAGCATCAAAATCGGCGCAATGAACCACCAATTCGGCGGCGAATGGATGCCAGAAACCTTAGCCAAGGCGTTAGAAGAATTTAAAGCCGAAGGCATTGAGCAAGTGGTGAAGTTCCCGTATGGATTTTTTGCCGACAATAGCGAAGCCGACCTTGAAGGCATTGAGGAAGTCAAAGCGGCAGGCTACGACAAGATGATTTACGTTGAGTGCATCAATGAGTCGCCAGAGTTTGCCGCGTGGCTTGCCGAGCGTGTCAGACAGGCAGCAGAGCGCTTGATATGGGCAAAGGAAACTTCAATGGCAATACGCCAAGCTGCAATTGCTTAATGCGCAACCGAGCAGCGGGTGCAGCCGGCTTGAGCAGTTACCTCTCCGTGCGGCTGACTTTTTTGTAGGTCGGTTTCACATAGGGCGATTTGATGTTGCTGTGCCGAATGCGCACTAACACATAAAACATCTCTTTCTCGAGCGAGTGCCAACGCTCCATGACTTCAATATTGCGGAGCGAAAATTTCAATTTCATCACCGATGCTGTCTCGAATGTGCCGCCGTCGGAGGCTTTCTCGGCGATGCGCATAGAATACATCTTTACGGCGGTGTTGGTGAGAATTTGAAAGTAGGCTTGTTCCTCGGCGGTTTTCCACGCGTCGTTTTTGGCGCCGCGCGCCGTGTAGAATCCGACACCATAGGCATAGTCGCCCTCTGTCCAATAGCGTTTCTCTGTCCACTCTGGCGTGGGCAGAGACTCAATGCGTAAAAATTTTCGTTCTAGTTCAAGCGTCTTATCAGTCGAGAACGCGCCGACGATGTCGCGCCGCGCCACGCTGGTAATGAACGAATCGTGGCAATACAAATTGCCCTGAATCGCTTGCAAGGTGCTATCCGAAAAGTAGTAGTAATAATCGCTGTTGATGAGAAAAAGGTCATTCGTCTCGTTGTTATAGACTTCAAACGTGCCATTGACGACGCACTCTTGATAGACGCAATACATTCGCTCGGCATCGACGGCAGGGTCGGTGCGGTTGTAGCTGAACCCCGCAATGATGGTCGGATATTTTGCGGGATACAGAAACCAGTCGGGATAGGATTGCGCGGAGAGCGACATGGAGAACAAAAGCGCACAAGCGAAAACAACGACGCGGTTCATAACATCAGCAGTTGAGAGCCGTTTGAGACTGTTGTAAAAAGAAAAGGCGTCCTCAAAAGAAGACGCCTTTTGGATAGCCGCTACGGTTTATTGACCATCGTATGCTTCCATTTCCTTTTGCAGGTCTTGGAACGCTTGCGAGGCACGGAAGCGCTCATAGAGTTTCGGATTGGTTTTGGCTTGATCCATGATGGATTGGTTCAAGTTGTCTGGGTCAATGCCATAGACGACGTAGCAGGTGAATTTGCCGCTTTTTTTGGATTTAAAGGTCTTCGGCGGTTTGAGTTTCGTTGCGCCTTGAAGCACGGTCTTCGTCGAGGCCTTGACGGTATTGCTGAAGAGTTCATTGATTTCTGCGCCACCCGCGGAGGTGTTTCCAGAGACTTCTTCGGCAAAGCGCTTGGTCAAGCCCGCAATTTTAGTTTCATAGCGCTGCGAAATCAGGCGCTGTGCTTCAATGATGGCTTTTTGTTCTGCAAAGTCTTCACGCTCCGATTCGGCGAAAGCGACTTCGGCAACACCGCCGCCTTTGTTAATTTTTTCGGCAAGCGCGTAGAATTCAGGAGCGCGCTGTTTTTGCTCGACCATATCGTCATCGTCTTGTTGAGCGGTCTTAGAGCCGCCGCAACCGATAACGCTCGTCGCCACAAGGGCAAGCAGCAGATAATAAGAAACTTTACGCATGGATACCTCCAAATTTGATTAGTTGAGTTGCCTCAGAATGGGTTCTGAAAGCGGGGTAAATATAACGGTAAGAAAGGTGATGTTCAAAACGCTGGGCGGCGCAGAAAAGCGGCTTGTATTATCGAAGGACGAGTGAAAAATCGTAACTTAAAAAAAACGCTCACGCCACAATGAACATACTGCAAACGCTTTTGCGTCAAGCACAAAAATCCAAACTGGTGCTGTCGTTGGTCGTCGCGGTTGGCGGATTCATGCTGGCTGCGCTGGTTTATGCAACGAGGCTATTGGACGTGGCCGAACTGAAATCGCTCGACTTTCGATTTCTAAACGCTTACCGTCCCGACAAGGCGGACACGTCGGTGGTGCTGGTTGCGATTGACCAAAACAGTTTAGATTTTTTTCAGAAGCAGGAAATTCGCTGGCCTTGGCCGCGCGAGTTTTACGGCACCTTGGTTCGCTATCTCTCCAAAGCAGGCGCAAAGACGATTGCGTTTGATATTGATTTTTCGCAGCCCGACATTGACCGCCTGAACGCGGACGCAAAAGAATCTGACGCTGCATTTGCCGACGCGATGAAACAATCGGCGAATGTTGTTTTGGTGGCGCATCTCTCGAACAGCGACGGCGGCTTGAGTGGAAATCCAATTGAGGCAAGGCACTTGCTGGCGGCCTCGACATTTAGCGGCAATATGCCGACATTTGAACGGGCAACTGCGCCAATTCCCGCCTTTCAAGATGCGGCACGGTGCTTGGGCGTTGTCAATTTTGAGAACGATAAAGACGGCATTGCGCGCCGCGCGCCGCTTCTCTACAAACTGGGCGCTGGACATCTTCCGTATTTCGGACTGGCCGGGCTAATGACGGCGAAAAACATCTCAAACGCCGCCATTGATTCGCTCGTCAAAACAATTCCACTTTCGAAGAGCGGCGATTTTTTGCTCTATTGGTATGGCAAAGGAGGACCAGACGGCGCGTTTAAGTATTACTCGATTGCCGCGCTCATTGTCTCTGCCGCAAAATTAGAGCAAGGTGAAACGCCCGATGTCCCACTCGACGCATTTCGCGGAAAGCATATCGTCGTTGGTGCCTCTGCGGCTGGGCTGCTCGATTTCAAGCCGACGCCCTTCACCGAACTCGAGCCGTATCCGGGCATGGAAATTCACGCGACGATGATGAGCAATTTGCTCAACGGGCATTACCTGCGTGAAACGCCCGAATGGGCGACCTATCTCATTGGGTTGCTATTAGCCTTAATTACATCGTTTGTTTTTTTTAGAGTCAATCAAATCGGCGTCAGCGTTGGCGCTGTTGTGGTGCTGGCGGCAGGATACTTCGGTGCGGCAATGGCGGTGTTTTACAATGCAACTGTGTGGATGCCGATAGTGATGCCTGAGCTTGCGCTCTCTCTCTCCTTTGCGCTCGCCGCCGTCGTCAGTTATGCAACCGAAGGCAGCCAGAAACGCGAGCTGCGAAAAGTCTTCAACCGATACTTGAACTCCCGCGTCATTGATGCCATTGTTGAAAATCCCGATGTGGTCGAGCTGGGCGGACAAGAAGTGGAGGCGACGGTGTTCTTCTCCGATATTGAGGGCTTCACGGATATTTCTGAAAAACTCTCGCCGAAAGACCTTGTGCTGTTTCTCAACGAGTATTTCACCATCGCGAGCCGTGTGATTCTCGACCGCGAAGCAATGGTCGATAAATACATCGGCGATGCGATTATGGCGGTCTTCGGTGCGCCGATTGCTAAAGACCTGCACGCGGCGTCGGCGTGTCTTGCAGCGCTTGATGTGCAGCGCAAACTCACGGCGTTCTACCAGCAAAAGAGCGCAGACCTGCCGCATTTTCAGACGCGGATTGGACTGAATACGGGCAAAATGGTTGTTGGCAATATCGGCTCGGAGATGCACTTGGACTACACCGCCATCGGCGACGCCGTCAATCTTGCCTCGCGCTTAGAGGGCGTCAACAAAGAATACGGCACGCGCATTTTAATCAGCGAAACCACCTACCAATTGGCAAAAGACATGGTCGAGGTGCGCGAACTCGACAACCTGCGCGTGAAAGGCAAAGCAATTCCCATTCGCATCTACGAATTAATTTGCGAAAAAGGCGAACTCTCCAAAGAGCAAGATGAAAAACTCAAGCTCTTCGCCGAAGGCTTGTCGCTCTACCGAAAGCGCGAGTGGACAAAGGCAATCAAAGTATTTGAGGACGTCAAAAAACTTGACCCAAACGACGGACCGGCGCAAACTTACATCAAACGCTGCTACATCTTGTCGGAAGAAAATCTACCCGACTCGTGGGACGGCGTGTATGTAATGAAAACAAAATAATCTGACCTCCACCGAAAAGGCTTGCGTCGACCATCTGCAAGCCCTTTCGGACAAGGCAAGACGGACAATCATGCGCGAGGATTGCCGTTATTCGCTTTTCTCCATTTCGCGCACAATGTTCATTGTCTCCACGCTCACCGTGCAGACGCGCTGCAAAAGGTCAATCACCCGTTCCTTGTAATCGGCAAAGCGGTAGGTGTCAAACCTTTCGGCAATCGTCTTATCCTTTGGCTTCGTTTCCTTGTATTGGT
>Ga0272446_1006491_pt1 | contig 12168 bp, 9 predicted proteins | sample YNPCB0061_FD_194587 | JGI IMG/M metagenome (GOLD analysis project Ga0272446, IMG submission 194587) | Hot spring microbial mat communities from Yellowstone National Park, WY, United States - YNP-CB-006-1 | ecosystem: Environmental > Aquatic > Thermal springs > Hot (42-90C) > Sediment | place... | reverse complement strand
CCCGTCTGATTGAACTCAGCCGAGGCGATACCCGGCATCGACTGGTAGCGGGCCAGTTCTGCCTGGGGATCGGCACCGACAGGAAGTTGAACCGTCTGGATGTCGCCATTTTGCGTGACCAGCAAGAGAGTGGAAGTGTCTAGCGGCGTGGCACTCAACAGGGAGCGATCTTCGAGTTGCTCCAGCAGTAAACAGCTACGCCGGATGCCATGGCCTCTCCCCCAGGATAGACGAGCCTGCATGGATGAATCCTCAATGATGTCCGGATACACCGACAGATCGCGAACCGATCTGCCGGCCAAGTCGTTCACTTCGCCAGTAGACAAAAATCTACCGTGCTGCCGATCCTGTTCGTTGAAAGGAGGTCAGGTGACAGCATCTCGCTTGTATGAGAACGTAGTCATGATAATGGGAGCCAACCACAGCCGCAACGGTCTTCCTGATAATTTTATGAGAATCTGTGTTTCTCCTCTGCCCGGCTAGGCCACCCCATGCTTCTTGAACCAGGCCAACATTCGCTTCCAGGCATCATCGGCCTTGTCCTTGCGGTAACTGGGTCGGTAGTCGGCATAAAAGCCGTGTGGCGTATCGGGGTACAGGATGATCTCGCTGGGCTTGCCCTTCTCCTTGAGAGCGGCTTGCATCTTGGCAACCGTTTCGTTGGGGATGCCGGTGTCGGCTCCGAGAGGTCGTGGCGAGTGCTAGGCCAGGATGTCGCGAATGACCTCGCCGTGGACGTTGGTCAATCGCCGCTTGATGCCATTGTGATAGAAGGTCAACCGCTCGTGGTCGATGCCCAGCAGATGCAAAACGGTAGCGTGGAAATCGTGCCAATGGATGGGCTTGTCCACCGACTTCCAGCCGATGTCATCGGTCGCGCCGTAAGCCAAGCCCGGCTTGAGTCCGGCACCGGCCAGCCAGACGCTGAAACCGTACATGTTGTGATCGCGTCCGGTGCCGACGACGTTGGCGGCGGACTGCGTGAAAGGAGTGCGGCCGAACTCGGTGGTGAACAGCACCAGAGTGTCCTCGAACAGCCCGCGTTGTCGCAGATCGCGGAGCAGAGCCGCCACAGGCTGATCAATGCGTTTGGCTTCCTGGCCGTGGTTGTCGCGGACGTTTTCGTGGGCATCCCAGTTGATGCGCGGCGAGCCGAACGGGCCACCTGAGAAGAGTTGCACGAACCGCACGCCCTGTTCGATCAGTCGCCGTGCGAGCAGGCAACTGCGGCCGAAGTCGGCGGTATCGGGCTGATCCAGCCCGTACATCTGTCGGACGCTGGCCGGCTCGCGCGACAGATCGGTCACGCGGGGCACTGCCAGTTGCATGCGAGCGGCCAACTCGTAGCTCTTGAGGCGAGCCGTCAGCGCGTCGCTGCTGCCCACACGCTGCTGATGCAGCGTTTCGAGTTGTTCGAGCAAGGTGCGGCAGTCGCGTTCGGTATGCTGTGACACGGGCCGACTGGGATACAGATCTTCGATGGCGACACCGCGGGTGCGTAGAGGAACTCCCTGATGGCGAGCCGGCAGGAAACCGTTTGACCAGTTGATCGTGCTGCCGGCCGGCAAGCCGCGAGCATCCGGCAGCACCACATAGGCGGGCAGTTCATCCGTTTCGCAGCCCAGCCCATAGGAGATCCACGATCCCATCACTGGGAAGCCGTTGAGACGAAAGCCAGTGTTCTCCTGAAAGGTCGCTGGAGTGTGGTTGGCCGAGTCGGCGACCATCGAGCGAAGGACGGTCAGTTGATCGGCCTGGGTGGCCAAGTGAGGAAACAGATCGGACATCCACAGTCCGCTCTTGCCGCGCTGGCGAAATGCCCAGTCGGGCTGACGGAGCAGACCCACTTGACCGAAGAAGGTTTCCGGTTTCTCGGAACTCGGCAGCGGTTTGCCATGAAATCGGCTCAAGGCCGGTTTGTAATCGAACGAATCGAGGTGACTGAGTCCGCCACACAGACACAGATGGATGACACGTCGTGCTTTGGGCGGATGATGCGGTGGCGGGTCAGCGGCCTCGCCCGGCACTCGAGCGGCCCGCGCTTCACGGCCAAGCAATCCGGCCAGAGCGACCAGCCCGCCCAGCCCCGTCCAGGAACACCATTCGCGTCGCGTCCACATGACCAAGTCCTCTGCAAGCGAGAAATGAGAACTAGGATATCGCCACCGAGGACACAGAGAACACAGAGAGTACTTTTTTGATCGCTTTCCTCTCTGTATTTTCTATGCCCTGGGTGGCTACTCTACTTCGTGGCCGACTCAGTGGTTGAACTGGAAGGCCTTGGAGTTAATCAGTGCCCAGGCTAGATCTTGCAAGCCGGGATGGCGACGATCCACCGGCGGCGGATTTTGGTTGACCTCGGCGATCAGTCGGTTCAACTCGGCATCCTGGGCACGATAGGCCGCTGTCAGCGTCGCCAGTTGTTGCGGCGTGCGCTTGTCCGGCGGGGTGTCGAGGATGCTAGCTAGGTGCGTCGGCGGGCCTTGCAGTGTCAGCGGTTGCTTCGTCGTCGTCACCGACAGGCGGAACTTGCCGATGGTGTGCTGAGTGCCGAAACGCTGGATCAACTGCACCGTAAACAGGGCCCCCTTGGGGAAGTTGATCGGCGTGCGGAACTGGAACATCGCTTCGCTGGGCTTGCCGAACTGCGACGCGATCGCCCAACCCGTCGCCGGGTTGTTGTCGATGGCGTTGCCCACCGGGAAGCCGCCCTGCTCAAAGGTCGCCTGGGCACCGAACAGTGCCACAGGTGCCTCTTTGGCCTTCTTTTCCAGATCGACCACCGTTAACTTCAACTCGTTGAGGACGAAGTTGCCGTTGGGTGCCCGGCCCGGCCCCTTGGCAGGCAGGCTGTCGTCAGGCAACACTTCCAGCCGCAGAGCCGTGATGCCCGTCAGCGGAGTCTTGAACTGCACGGTGTAGCTGTCCTGTGCCTCGTTCTTGTCGGTGGCGAGGATGCTGCCGTCAGGCATTAGCTTGAGGGTAGCCGCCTTGGCCTTGGCCGAGACGATCTCCACCGGCTTCCACTCCGGCCGACGACTCAGGCCGGCTTCCCAGGCGGTCAATCGTGCCGGGATGGTCTTTTCGTAGGCCGCTAGTGCCTCCTTGCGTTGGTTAGCGCGGGCCAGCAATTCGTTGTAGTCTTCTTCTCCGTCCTTGAGAGCCTTCAGGCCGGCTTCCATCTCCTTGGCGGTCGGCAGACGGCACAGGAAGGCCAGGTAGACTTCCTCGATGACACGCCGGTCGTCTTTCTCGGTGCGGAGCAGTTGGGCGAGGCGATTGTTCGGATCCTTAATGGCCTCAGCGACCACGGGGCCATTGACCAGATTGAGTACCGGCCCCAGTTGCACGCCAGTGACCCGCTCGCACTCACAGGAACTTTCGCGCGGCGGCTTGCCGAACAGATCCAGGAATCCGCCCGGCACGTCCTGTGCGCTGTCGAGCAGTTGTGCCGCTCGGGCACCTGCCGGCAGCCCCGGCAGTCGGCTGACCGAACCCGTCGCCCGATGGATGGCATCGTAGAGAACCTCCGCAGGCAAGCGGCGAGCGATGGCCCGGCTGTAGTTGATCTGGTCATCGACGTTCCAGGCGTTGGCACTCACCGAGTGTTGATAGGTACGCGACTTGACGATCAAGCGCATCATGTGCCGTACATCGAAGCCGCTCTTGATGAACTCCTCGGTCAGTCGATCGAGCAGTTTCGGATTGGTCGGCGGGTTGCCGGCCCGGATGTCGTCGATGGGCTCGATCAGACCCACGCCCAGCAAGTAAGCCCACAGTCGATTGACGTAGCTGCGAGCGAAGTACTGGTTCTGTGGTGAGGTGAGCCACTTGGCCAACTGGACGCGACGCGGTGCCGTGGCCGGCGCGAGATCCTTGTGCAGATACGGGAACGCAGGCGGCGAAACCTTGTTGGTGCGAGCATGAGTGATCTCGCCACCGCCGACATCCGCGATGATCTCCACCAGCGGTTTAGCACCTTCCACATCGGTGCCGCCAATGCGCTGGTTGGCATAACGCGGATCGGGCGAGCGGCCCACTTGGGCGAAGTAGGCGGCCAAGTGGTAGTACTGATCCTGCGTCCAACGCTCAAAGGGATGATCGTGGCACTTGTTGCAGTTGAAGCGGACGGCGAGGAACAGTTGCGTGGTGTTCTCCATGACCGCATCCGCCGTTCGCAGCGTCTTGTAGTAGCTAGCGGCCGGGTTGTCGATATTCGAGCCACTGGCCGTCAGTATCTGGTAGACGAACCGATCGTAAGGCATGTTGTCGGCTATAGCCTGACGGATGAAGGCGCGGAACTTCTCCGCCCCAAGATTGCCCAGGTACTTGCGGTTGACCTGGAGCAGATCGGCCCACTTGTTCGTCCAGTGTTCGATGAAATCAGGGCTGCCGATCAGTCGATCGACCAGTTGCTCGCGTTTGGCCCGACTCGGAGTGGTGTCGGCCAGGAAGGCGCGGACGACGGCCGGCTCGGGCGGCACGCCGGTCAGATCAATGTGGACGCGACGAATGAACTCGCTGTCGGTGCAGACCTCGCTAGGCAACACCTTGACCTGACGCAGTTTCTCGTAGACCAGTGTGTCGATCCAGTTGTATTCCTCGACCGGCTTCCAGGCGAAACCGCTGCGGTCGCCCATGACGATGAGCGTCGAGGCGGCATAAGCTCCCTCATAGCGAGCGAGGATGGTTGCCTCACCGCGACGCACTCCGGTCACCGTGGCTTGACGATCCACGGTAGCTACTTCCGTGTTGCTCGACTCGAGGAAGGCTTCGGCCGACACGTCGCGCACTTTGCCGTCGGTGTAGGTGGCCAGCACAGCAAGCTGTTGCTTTTGTCCAGGCAGGCCGATGACCGCGTTGCCGGGCACCACTTCCAGCGAGCGGACGCGCGGGCTGGCCAGATCGAGCTTGAGGCCATCGGCGATCCAGGTCTTGACGACCTCGTAGTACGGCTCGCCTGGCTGGAACAGCACGCCGCCGACATGGGGCACGGCTCCCGACGGCTTCATGAGCATCAGACTGGCATCTGGAGCCGCGCGGTTGATGCGTCGGCCCGCTAGATCGTCGGTCAGAGCGCGGTAGTCGAACAGCGGATCGTAGCCGCGTAGCGACAACTTGAACCCGCCCTTGCCGGCCTCCGCACCGTGACAGGTGCCTTGATTGCAGCCGAGCCGAGACAGGATCGGCATCACGTCCCGAACAAAGCTCGGCTCAAACTTCGTCTTCTGACCGCTGACGGTCAGGGGCACCTCGGCCGTCTTGCCTGCTAGGGTGAACCGCATTACGCCAGTGCCGTCGGCCAGGGGACGAACCTGTCCTGTCGGGCTGATACGCACCAGCGGCGGAACGGTGATGTCCACCATCCGCGTCACATCGAGGCGTTCGCCATCGGCCAGCACGCCGGTCAGCACGAGTTGACTGTAATCGAAGACATGGTTCAGGACGATGCGGGCCGGGTGGACTTCGATCCGCTCCAACCGGGCATTGGCAGGCAGCTTTTCGCTAGCGGCCTGGGCCATCAGCCCGGTCAGGGCGACCACCACCACGGCGGCCAGCCAGTTGCTTCTCATGTTGCTCAACCTCCAGATGGTCTATCGTGATTGCTCCAGAGAACGCCTGAACCTCAGTGGAGTTAGACGTTCTCCAGGAGCATCCTTACTGGTCTACTTGTTGCTCAACGGGACGGCGACAAACTGCTTGACGACCTTGCCAGTGCCGGCATCGCTGAGGCGGACGATTCCGTCGAAGCCCGCCGAGGCCACTAGCTTGCCATCGGGGTAGAAACGCACGGCGTAGATCGACGGCACCTGATCGAGTTTCGAGAGGATGGCTCCCGTGTCCGTGTTGTAGACACGCACCTCGCCCTGGCCATCGAGACTGCTGCCAGCCGCGAACCGCGTGCCGTCCTTGGCGACCGACACGGAGAAAATCCGCCCCGGCATAGCAGGGTAGTCACGCACCTTGTTGTCGTTGTCACCGATGGTTCGCTGCTTGACACGGTGGATCTTGTAGAGGTGCGGCACGCCGTCTGAACCGCCGATGAGAACCTCATCGTAGATGCGTTGCTGCCCCTCGACATTGGTCACTTTGGTCTGCTTAAGTTGCGGTCGCAGAACCACTGTCTGGAGTCCACCTTTGAGTTGACCAGGGGTGATACTAGTGATGTTGTCTACGAAGCGTTGCGTGGCGACCACGGTGAGCTTCATCGACATGTCGCGACTGACGGAGACGAGGTATTCGCCGTCTTGCGAGAACGTGGTGCCCAATACCCAGTCGCTGTGTGCGCCCTGGAAGAGAATCTGCTTGCCGGTGTCGGCATCGATGGCCCGCAGGGTATTGTCGGCACAGCCGAAGGCCAGTTTCTTGCCGTCGGGCGACCATGACACGCCGTAGAGAGTGTCGAAGGTCAGCGGAATGGACAGCCGCAGTTTCTTGCGAGCCACATCCCAGAGTTGCACTTCGCCGAATCGACCGGGCGAGCCACCGACGGCGGCCAGAGTCGTGCCATCGGGCGAGAAGGCCAGCGACTGGATGCGTTCGGACAGACCGATGAGTCGGCCGACCAGTCCCGAGCCGTCGGCCTGATGCAGCAGCACTTCGTGATAGCCGGCCACCGCGAGCAACTTGCCATCCGGCGACACATCCAGGGCAGTGATGATGGGCGGCTTGACGTAGACGGGCGGATTCTTTTCGTCGATGGTGTCTTGAACGCTCTGCGGCGTGTCGTCCTTGGCTCCTTCGCTGATCCAGCGTTTGACCAGATCCACATCCGCCGCTGACAGGGCATCGCGATTTTTGGGCATGAGTGCCCGACCGTTGACACCAGGAACGATCTGGGCGATCAATTCGCTCTGTTCGGGCTTACCGGGCACAATGGGAGCCTTGCCGCTGTCACCCGGCTTGAGCAGAGCGGCGAAGGTGGTCATGACGTAGCCGCCCTGCGGTTTGGCGGGCTGATGGCAGCCCTGACAGTTTTGTTGCAGAACGCGGCGAACGTCTCGATAGTAGCTGACCGGGCCGGACGGTTTGTCTTTGTCCTTGGTGGGATCGGCACTCACGTCGAGTTGACCCAGGATCAGAGCGAGCAAAGCAAGCACATACAAGCGTGATGAAGGCATGGAGAGCAACCTCACAGTGTAGACCCAGAGTGCATCAGGGCACGGCAGGGGGGCGATGGGCCATTCTTGATCAGAATAACAGGGCGAAGGGCTACTAGCAAAGGGATTTTGCAGTTAAGCGAGGGAGGCTCTCAAATGTCCTTCCACACCTCGGGTTGCTTGTTCTTCTTCTTGCTCGTCGGTCGCTTGCGCGCTTGGGCAGGTTGTTGGATGGCCTCGGCTTCGCTTTCGCCCTCCTCAGTCGGCCCGTGCCGCTTGCGGAGTTCGAGCCGAATGGTCACTTCGCTGAAGGGCAACTGATCGCGAAACGTCCGCAACAGATAGCGGATGTAGGTATTGTCGAACAACTCTGAACCGTTGGTGAACAGCACGATGGTAGGCGGATTGGTGGCGGCTTGGGTAGCGTAGTAGATCTTGGCGCGGCGATTTTGCCGCACCGGCGGCGGATTTTTCTCCAGGGCGTAACGCAACACGCGGTTGAGATCGCCAGTACTCACTCGAGTGCTAGCCTGTTTGTGCAGAGCTTGTGCAAGGTTCAGCACCGCTTGCACGTTCTTGCCCGTGCGCGCCGTGATGAAGGCGATGGGGACGTGATCGAGACTGGGGAACGTCTGACGGATGTAATCGCCCATCTCACTGGTCGCCATCTCGCCTTTGAGCAGATCCCACTTGTTGACCACGAAGATAGCCGGCTTGTGCTGCTCCAGAATGTACTCGGCGAGTTGCTTGTCCACTCGGCTGATGGGCTGGGCGGCATCGAAGAACAGCAAGACCACGTCGGCTCGACGAATCGAGCGTTCGGCGCGCGCCAGGCTGTAGAACTCGATGTCGTTGGCCAGGCTCTTCTTTTTGCGAACGCCTGCCGTGTCGATGGCCAGATAGACCTTGCCGTCCCGCTCGAAGCGAACATCAACGCTGTCGCGAGTGGTGCCGGCCACCTCGCTGACGATCATGCGTTCCGATTCGGCCAGGCAGTTGATGAAGGTACTCTTGCCGGTGTTACGTCGGCCGACGATGGCCAACTTGAGAACCACCTCGCCGGGTGCTTTTTCCTCGGCGGTCGGCTTGGGCAAGCGTTCGGCGATGGCTCGCAGTAGTTCAGCCTTGTTGCGATTCTGCTGGGCACTGACACATTGCAGCGGCCCTAGCCCCAACTGAAAGAACTCGGCGGCGTCCGGCTCGATCTCTGGAACGTCGCACTTGTTGGCCACCAGCAACACCGGCTTGTTGACGGCCCGCAGTCGCTGCGCCACCTCCTCATCGAGCGGCACCCGCCCATCGCGAGCATCGACAACGAACAGCACCAGACTGGCCTGATCGATGGCCAGTTGGATTTGTCGCTCGACGTGTTCGGTCAGGTTATCGACATCCTCAATGCCCAGACCGCCCGTATCAACTAGTTCGACCGTTCGCCCTTGCACGTCGATCAGGGTCGAGAGGCGATCGCGTGTGACTCCGGCCGTCGGATCGACAATGGCGATGCGGCGACCGGCCAGCCAGTTGAACAGAGAAGATTTGCCGACATTCGGTCGGCCCACGATGGCAATCACAGGAATAGTCACGGCACGTCCTCCACGGCAATACAGCCCGAACGGCCGGGCACAGCTAGACTCAGCATTATAACGGAATGCTTGCCCGCTGTCTGGCTGTCTGCCGGGATTGAGCTACAATAGCGGTGAACAGGAGGTGTCGAGGAACCGAGATGGCGACACCAGAAAGCCACCGGCGCAGAGAGGGATAAAGCATGCAACGCATCGGCGACGTTTACCTTGCGCCCGGTGCCGTGGTGACCGGGGATGTGGTGCTGTCGGCCGGAGTCAACATCTGGTTTGGCTGCATCGTGCGTGGTGATCTGGCCCGCATTACTCTGGGAGCGCGAGTCAATTTGCAAGACGGCTGTATCGTTCACACCGACTTCGACGCACCTCTGACCGTCGAGGAAGGGGTGGTGGTCGGTCATCGAGCCACCCTGCACGGCGTTCACATCGGCCGGGATACCCTCATCGGCATGGGAGCGATCTTGCTTTCGGGAACCGAGATCGGCCCGGAATGTCTGATCGCGGCCGGCACTCTAGTGACGGAACGGCGGCGCATCCCGGCTCGATCCGTAGTCATGGGCACTCCAGGTAAAGTGGTGCGCGAAGTGACCGACGAAGATCTGCGGCGAACGCTGATGATTTCGGCCAGCTACCTCGAACTGGCGCAACGCTATGCCGCTGGTGAGTTCCCGCCGCCCTGGAATCGTGAGGTCAAGCCGTGAATGCCGACCAAGCCGGTTCCTCAGTCCGTCCGCAGAACCAGGTCACTCCGAGTTCAATCCCTCCCCACGATACCCTCTCGGATCGACGAGCCGACATCGAGGCCAAACAGGCCAGCGTCGCGGCTCTACTTCGGGAAACCGGGCGAGATGGCTTATTGCTGCTCGAACCAGAAAACTTCACTTGGATCACCGCCGGAGCGACCCCTCGTGGCCATCTCGAACCATCGAGCTTGCCCGCGGTGTATTGCACGCCGGATGCCCGCTGGCTGATTTGCAGCAACGTCGATACCCAGCGACTGTTCGACGAGGAACTGGACGGGCTGGGATTTCAACTTAAGGAATGGCCCTGGCATTGGGGCCGCGAACAATTGCTCGCCGATCTGTGCGCCGGTCGCAAGCTCGTTTGCGACCGCTACCCAGGCGACTTCGAGGCCAATGCTGTCCGCATCGATCAAGCCTTATGGCAGTTACGTTGCTGTTTGTCGGTCTACGAGCAAGCCTGCTTGCTGTCGCTGGGCGAGGTGGTGGCGGATGCTCTGGAGACGACCTGTCGCACCCTACACGCCGGTGAATCTGAACGCGACATCGCTGGGCAGATCGCCCATCGGCTCATTCGACGCGGTGTCTATCCCCTGCAAACCGGAGTGGCCGTCGACGGTCGCTCGCGTTACTACCGGCGATTCGGCTTCACCTCGGCGGTTCTGGAACGCACGGCCGTATTGTGTGCCACCGGACGCAAGTATGGGCTGCACGTCAGTGCCAGTCGCACGGTATCGCTGGGCGATCCTGGCGCTAGTCTGCTGGCCGAACACACGACGGCGGTGAAGGTTTGTGCCGCTTACCTCACCTCGACCTGCCGCGATGCCGTCCCCAGTCAGGTGCTTCAGAACGGCAAACGCCTTTATCTGCTCGGCAATGCCGAACACGAATGGTTGCTCGCCCCCCAAGGGCACTTGACCGGTCGCAGGGCCGTCGAGCAACTGTTTACGCCGCAGACTTCTCAGGGGCTGAGGGCGGGATCGGTCGTCACCTGGTGTGCCAGCGTGGGAGCCGCTCTGTGCCGCGACACCTATCTAGTCACCGATCAGGCTCCACTAACCGTCACTCCAACGAATAACTGGCCTCTCAAACGCATTCGCGCTCAGGGCGAGGAATGGGTTCTTCCAGACATCCTCATTCGCTGATCGCAGCAGCAGTGATCACGGCTCGATGAGTTCGAGTTGCAGCAACCACAGCAAGATCAGGCCGAGTATCAACCGATAGAAGATGAAACCCCAGGTCGAGCGAGTCCGCAGGTAGGCAATGAGCCAGGCAATGGCCGCATAGCCGACGATCCCGGCGACCACGGTAGCGATGAGCAAACTGCTGAGGCTATCTTCGGTTTGCAACAACTCGGCTCGACCGCTCGAGCTGATGAACTGGTAGAGGCCGGCCCCAAAGATGGCCGGCAGCGACAGCAGAAACGAGTAACGTGCCGCCGCTGAACGCGACAGGCCGACGAACAGCGCCCCTGTGATCGTCGAGCCGGATCGCGAGGCCCCCGGCACCAACGCGACCGCCTGAGCCAGGCCGATCACCAGTGCCTGCCAAAAGCCGAGATTTTCGATCTCTGTAGCTGGGTGATGGCTCTCCTGGCGCAGCTTTGTCAGCCACTCGGCGAGGCTAAGTAACAGAGCCAGGCCGATCAAGGCAGCGGCAATCACATAGAGCGAACGAAACGACCCCTCGATCTGCTTTTTGAGCAGCACTCCCATCACCACAATGGGAATCGTGCCCAGGGCAATCATCCAGGCCAGGCGAGCTTCCTGCGTGGCCAGAGGGCGTAGGGTGATTAGTCCGTGGAAAAAGGCAGCAAGGATGCGTAGCAGATCGTGGCGGAAGTAGACCACCGTGGCCAGCCAAGTGCCCCATTGCGTCACGGCGGTGAAGGCGGCTCCGGGATCTTTCCATCCTAGCAGGCTAGGTATCACTTTAAGATGTGCCGTGCTGCTGATGGGCAAGAATTCGGTCAGCCCTTGGATCATGCCCAGAATCACTGCCTCGAACCACGTCATACTCGTTCCTCGATGGGCTGCCCTCGTTCAGCAGATAGGCTAGCAGCCCATCAGGAACTGACCAGAGCCGTCTCCAGCCGCTGACGCCAGCTGGCTCGCTAGCGAGCCGCCCCGCGTTAGCGGGCGGAGTCTTCCAAACTGTCTGCCCGCCGGTCGTGATCGGGAGTCGCAGCCGCCGGCGGAATCGGCTCTTCGACGAGTTGTGAGAACGGCTCATTGAGCGGATGGATCATCTTGAGTCCGCTGGCGTCCACACCGACGACGAAATTGCTGTCCTCGAATTCCAGCAAATGGAGGGAACACCCTGCTCCCAGTCCCAGCGAGGCGACCACCTGAAGCCCGTTGCCTGGTGTCTCGCGACTGGCACTAGGCAATGGACGAAACCACCACATCAAGGCCAGGAGCATGACAAGCAACAGTCCGAACAGCAGAGCCACCCGCCATAGCAGAGCCGACCCCAGAGGCGAGTCTGGCCAGACAGGCGGGGTGTAGTTTTCTTCAAAGGCCAGCAACAGCAGCCAGGCCATGCTCAACGCACTCCTTTGCGGGCGCGGGGACTGACTAGTTCCTTGATGCGGACGGCGAAGCGGTCATCGACCACGACCACCTCGCCGCGAGCGAACAAAACACCGGCTACCAGCAGGTCGATCGGCTGACTGACTTCTCGATGCAGTTCCACTACCGAGCCCGGTTCTAGTTTGAGGATCTCTTCGATGGGCATGGTCGTGTGTCC
>Ga0272446_1006490_pt1 | contig 12168 bp, 11 predicted proteins | sample YNPCB0061_FD_194587 | JGI IMG/M metagenome (GOLD analysis project Ga0272446, IMG submission 194587) | Hot spring microbial mat communities from Yellowstone National Park, WY, United States - YNP-CB-006-1 | ecosystem: Environmental > Aquatic > Thermal springs > Hot (42-90C) > Sediment | place... | reverse complement strand
CTGGAGTGGCTATCGTTTTTGATCCTCCATCGAATGTAAGAGAGTCACCAAACGAAGCTATCTTATGTCCAGTCGGGGAGAAAACCACAACTAACATTTACAGCTCTACAAATTCCTGGCATTACATGGATGTATGTGGCAGTATGGGAGTAATTGATTCTAGCCAAATAGCATTCAATCCGAATTGAGCTTTTGTGTCTCTGTAATGAAAAGCCCATGAAACAATTCAAAATTGTCATTGAAAAGCATTCGGATGGTTACGTCGCCTACCCGATTGGTGTTGTGGGAGCAGTTGTTGGTCAGGGCGATACCTACGAAGAAGCCTTGACTGATGTGAAGTCGGCACTCGCTTGCTATATCGAAGTCTTCGGCAAGGAGATTCTTGACGATACACCTTCTGTTGAAGTTTTCATCGCTGAGGCCGGAATTGCTGTTTAATGGCGAAATTTCCGGTAGATGCCCCACAGCGTCGAGTAATCGCAGCGTTTGAGTTACTGGGTTTTGTAGTGGTTCGTGAGCGTGAGCATATAGTTATGAAAAGAGAGAGCGAAGATGGCACAGAAACACCATTAGTTATGCCTAACCACTCCAAAATAAAAAGTGGTACTCTGAGAGCAATTTGCACACAAGTTGGCGTTTCCAGAGAAGAGTTCTTGAACGCCTACAATCAAATTTGACTCATCGTAGTACGTCTAACAAGTCGCTGCACCGGACCGGAACACCGCAAGCCAGTCAATTGGGTTGTCAAGGTTATCTGCGTCCGGTGAGCTTGGTCGTTATACCAACACCCGCTTCTTTGATACAGTAATGTATTGAGGAATACTTCCATAATGGCAACCAAATAATTTATTCTCTTTTAAGCCAATAATTCGGAGGTTTGCAAGTGAAATACAGATTAGGCATAGCCGTCGTAAGTGTTGTAGCTACTGTTCTGGCAACAGTATTGTTTGGATATGACTCGATATCTGCACAGGAAATGAGGACACCCAGAAGCATATACACTGGTTTGTGGCAAGGTGTTGATGAAGTAGATGGCGGCAATTCTCTCCGTTCGATTCTTCCAACTGAATCTGGATTCAGAGTGGTGGGGCGTGATACGTGGCATGGCCCTTGCGGTTATGGCGATCCTGCTGCCGTTCTAGCTCAATTAAGTGTAGAGCAGGGATCTCTAGAGGGTACTTGGAGGCTAGATTGTCAAGCAGGAGAGACCGCTGAAACTGGTGACAGATCGTTCAAAGTTCGCTATACCTTCGATCCTGCAACACAGACGCTCACAGAGACCCTACTTGATCCGCGGACAGGGCAACCCATTAACCGTATACCTATCGTTTTCTTCCGCATCAATCCACGATGATGATGATATAACAACCCGATTAGAGCAGATTGCTGAGAGCTGTTTATGATGTCAAAAGTTATTAGCTACTGCTCCAGAAGTGTTGAAAGATAGATTAAGTGGCGAAAAAAAGGGGCAGAATTCTGTATTTTGCTCCTAACTTGTCAAGTCGATTTTAGTGCAACTTTGTCCGCATGATTACCCCGTTTTGAACTCGTGCCTGTTCTTTGAAATCCGGTTGACCTTCGTGTTAGACAAGGGCTTGACCAGCATTAGGGACTTATTTTACCGCCATCGAACATTTTCTACCACCACAATTATGGGTCGGTGCTTTTATATTCATGGATAATTTGCCAGCACATAAAGTTGAAGAAATCGAGCCTTTAATTGCATCTAATTGCATCAGTTGGTGCAAGCGTTCTCTATTTGTCCCCGTATTCTCCTGAATTTAATCCTATTGAACATTAGTGGTCACAATTAAAATCATTCCTGAAGCAACTTTCCCCAGCCACCGCATCAGGAGTTGATGGTTTAATTAAAATAGCCGTTCAATTAATAAATTCTGAACATCTCAGAAATTGGTTTGCACATTGCTGCTACTGTACCTCATAAACTCCAAATCTGCTGTGACTATTCGACTCAGGACTTAATAGCCGCTAGAAAATCAGCCATGGGAAATTCCACATTAGTGCCACCCAAACCACAATAACCACCAGGGTTTTTGGCCAAATATTGCTGATGATATTCCTCAGCATAGTAAAACTCAGGAGCAGGTAAGATCTCCGTGGTAATTTTACCTTGGCCAGCGGCACTCATAGATTGTTGGTAAGCAGCGCAGGAAGCTTCAGCTAGTCGCTTTTGCTCCTCAGAGTAGTAGTAGATTCCTGAGCGGTACTGGGTACCCTTATCATTGCCTTGACGCATTCCTTGGGTGGGATCATGGCTTTCCCAGAAGACTTTGAGAAGCTGACCGTAGCTAATTAATTTGGGGTTGAAAACTACTAAAACTACTTCATTATGGCCAGTCATCCCAGAACAGACTTCCATGTAAGTGGGGTTGGGTGTGTAGCCAGCTGCGTAGCCCACAGCGGTGGTAAACACCCCTTCCTGTTGCCAGAACTTGCGCTCTGCCCCCCAAAAACAGCCTAGTCCAAACATAGCTTGCTCTAAACCCTCTGGGAATGGGGGCTGGAGAGGATTTTGATTGACAAAATGCTTGCTGGGCACAGACATCTTAGTATCCCTCCCTGGAAGTGCATCCTGGGGTTTGGGCATGGTTGTTTTCTTTCCTAATCCAAAGATCATAAGATTGTTGGTAATTCGTTGTTTCTTAGCTTTTTACCTTTCCTAGGGTTATTTTAGCCCATGGCTCTGGGTAGTTTGGATTAGTTGCAGATGTCAAGATTTTTGCCACTATCCGGGATGGCTGTGCTATGTTTATATCTGCGAATTATTGCTGGTGTAGCTCAGTGGTAGAGCACTCGCCTTGTAAGCGAGCGGTCGAGGGTTCAAATCCGTCCACCAGCTTTTTATAAATTTCAGCACTAGTGAAGTTTTTTGCCACGTAAATACAGGTCTTAGGTTTTAGTCAGAATTTACTTCTTGGGTTTCCTGGAACAGTTTTACATAGATAAAATAAATTTAAATTCATCCAGAGTGGGGTGATGGCCAACAAAAATTTGTGGTGCAGACCTTTTTAGATGATTTCTGTATATTTTGATACTGCAACTTGACAGGCTCAGTTATTGCAGACTATTGGGTTAGAATTAAATTATTTTTATCTTTACAGGTTAGGCTGCCGTGAAAACAACTACAGACCCCTTGGCCGAGGCTGGCTTAGATACCAAGGCTCTTGATCGCCAACTTATCATTATTTTGGATTTTGGCTCCCAGTATTCCGAATTAATTGCTCGCCGGATCAGGGAGACAAACGTTTATTCTGAGGTGATTTCATACCGCACTGGGGCAGCCCAAATCAGCCAGCTTGCTCCTAAGGGGATTATTCTTTCTGGTGGGCCGAATTCTGTGTATGACTCAAGTGCACCCCACTGCGATCCAGAGATATGGAACCTGGGGATTCCGATTTTGGGAGTGTGCTATGGGATGCAGTTGATGGTGCAGCAGTTGGGTGGGGTGGTCGATCGCGCCGCAAAGGCTGAGTACGGTAAAGCATCTTTGTATATTGATGACCCGACGGATCTGTTGACTAATGTGGAAAATGGCACCACCATGTGGATGAGCCATGGGGACTCCTGTCACATTCTGCCAGAGGGGTTTACGGTGCTGGCCCACACGGAAAATACTGCATGTGCAGCGATAGCCCATAGCGATCGCCGCCTTTACGGGGTTCAGTTTCACCCGGAGGTGATCCACTCCATAGGCGGCATTGCCATGATCCGCAACTTTGTTTATCACATCTGCGGTTGTGAACCCACTTGGACTATGGAAACCTTTATTGAAGAGGCCGTGCGGGAAGTGCGGGCTAAGGTGGGTGAGAAACGGGTGTTGCTGGCTTTGTCTGGGGGGGTTGATTCTTCGACGTTAGCTTTTTTATTGCACCGGGCGATCGGCGATCAATTGACCTGCATGTTCATTGACCAGGGTTTTATGCGTAAGGAAGAACCCCAACGACTACTGAAGCTTTTCCAAGAGCAGTTTCATATCCCCGTGGCCTACGTCGATGCCAGCCAGAGGTTTTTAGAGCGGCTCCGGGGAATTACAGACCCGGAAGAGAAACGCCGCCGGATTGGCCATGAGTTTATTCAAGTTTTTGAGGAGGAATCCAGACGGCTCGGCCCCTTTGATTACTTGGCCCAAGGCACTCTTTATCCAGATGTGATCGAGTCGGCTGATACTAATGTGGATCCCAAAACCGGGGAGCGGGTAGCGGTTAAAATCAAAAGCCACCACAATGTCGGCGGTCTGCCCAAGGATCTGCGGTTTAAGCTGGTAGAGCCGTTGCGGAAGTTATTTAAAGATGAGGTCCGCAAGTTGGGGCGATCGCTCGGCTTACCAGAAGAAATTGTCCAGCGCCATCCCTTTCCCGGGCCGGGGCTGGCCATCCGGATTGTCGGAGACGTTGACCAAGAAAAATTAGATATCCTCCGGGATGCGGATATGATCGTCCGTCAAGAAATTAACCGGAGTGGCATCTACGGGCAAATTTGGCAGGCCTTTGCAGTGCTGCTGCCAACAATTCGTAGTGTCGGGGTCATGGGCGACCAACGCACCTATGCTTACCCGGTGGTGCTGAGAATTGTCACCAGTGAGGACGGCATGACCGCTGACTGGGCGAAGATTCCCTACGAACTTTTGGAAACTATCTCTAACCGGATTGTCAATGAAGTTGAGGGAGTCAACCGGGTGGTCTATGACATTACCTCTAAGCCGCCGGGCACGATCGAATGGGAGTAGGATCAGTTGATTGACAATCCGCTGTAACTTTTATTAACAAATCATTTAAAGTCGGGAGCTTATGCACAGACGTAGGTTTTTAGCTTGGGCTGGGGCTGGTTTAGCGGGGGCAATTATTCCGCAGTTAACCCCAGCCCAGACCCCTAATTTAGGAATTCGCTGGCTGGGGCACACTTGCTTTTTGTTCACCGGTAGCGGTTTGCGGATTTTAGTCAATCCGTTTCGCAACATCGGCTGTACGGCTGGTTATCGGCCGATCGCAGGCACCGCAGCAGATGTGGTACTCCTGAGCAGTCTGTTGTTTGATGAGGGACACATCGATGGCCTAGCGGGCAATCCCCGGATCCTTACGGAGCCGGGGCTGTACCAGTTACCCCAGTTGCAGGTACAGGGAATCAATGTGGTCAAAGACCGCCAGGAGGGACGTAGATTTGGGCGCAACGTAGCCTGGCGATGGAATCAAGGGGGGTTCAATATTTTGCACTTGGGTAGCTTGGCTTCGCCGATCTCCTTAGAGCAGCAAATTTTGATGGGCCGACCCGATGTACTTTTAATTCCGGTCGGCGGTGGCCCCAAGGCCTATACTCCCCAGGAGGCTCTCCAGGCGATCGATACCCTCAAACCCAAGCTGATTATCCCGACCCATTTCCGTACCCAAGCGGCAGACCCAGCGGCCTGTGAAATTTTGGGGGTGGAGGAGTTTCTCAGCCGGGCGGGCGGTAATCCCATCGAGCGGGCCAGTGGTGATACGATCGCCCTGACTCCAGCTAGCTTGCCAGCCCAGGGTTCCCGCATCATCGTACCTGCTTACCAGTTTGCCGGTTGAGTAGGCCATAAACAGCCATAAATAAACATCAACTAAAAAACCGTAGCCAAATGATTGAAAGGATTTCCCCCGCCGAGTATCGCGATCGCCGCGATCGCTACATGGCCATGCTCGGCCGGAGCACAGCCATCCTGAGCAGTGCCCCCCCGGCCATCATGCACAATACTGTGGAATACCCCTTCCGCCAAGATAGTAGCTTTCTGTACCTGAGCGGCTGGGCCGAAGAGGGGGCGGTGATGGTTTTGGCACCCCACCACGAGGAGCATCGATTTATCTTGTTTGTCCGGCCCAAGGATTGGGAGCAGGAGGTATGGAGCGGCTATCGTTGGGGAGTAGAGCAAGCCCAGGAAATATTTGGAGCCGATGTGGCCTATCCGATCGCCGAATTACCGGAAAAATTACCCCAGTACCTGCTCAAGGCCGAGACAATCCACTACCGCTTGGGACAAAAACACGACAATTTGATTATCAAAATGCTCCACCAGGGGCTGCGCCAATACCAAAAAACTGGCTTGGGGCCCACAGCGATCGTAGACCCAATGCCTACCCTGAGTCGCCTGCGCCAAGTCAAAAGCCCAGCCGAGTTAGAAATCATGCGATACTCGGCCCAGATTGCCAGTAAAGCCCACAACCACGCCAGGGAAATCGCCGCGCCGGGCCGCTACGAATACGAAATTGCCGCTGAGATCGAGCATATCTTTCGGTTGGCTGGGGGCGGGCCTGCTTATCCGTCGATCGTTGCTTCCGGGGCCAATAGCTGCATCCTCCACTACATTGCCAACAACCGCCAAATGCAAGCCGGGGATGTATTGCTAATCGATGCCGGTTGTGCCTACGACTACTACAACTCCGATATCACCCGGACTTTTCCCGTCGGCGGTCAATTTAGGGGCGAACAGCGGGCAATTTATGAAATTGTCTTAGCAGCCCAGGAGGCAGCGATCGCCCAAGTCCAGCCCGGCAATGCCTACCATCAATTCCACGAAGCCGCCGTTCAAGTTATTACCGAAGGACTAGTCAGCCTAGGGCTACTCCAGGGGGATCTAGAGGAACTGGTCAAAGAGCAAAAATATAAGCCCTTCTTCATGCACGGTACTGGCCATTGGCTGGGTCTGGATGTGCACGATGTGGGCATCTACCGCCGGAGCGCAGAGGAGGGCGAAATTCTCCAAGCCGGGGAAGTAACCACCGTGGAGCCTGGTATTTACATCGGGCCAGAAACCAAGCCCCTGGAGGGACAACCGGAAATTGCCGATCGCTGGCGGGGCATCGGGATCAGAATCGAAGATGACGTGTTAGTCACTAGCACGGGGCATGAAATTCTCACAGCCGCTGTCCCCAAAACCCCAGACCCCTAAAGGCTCAAACCCTCATGTTCCTATTCCTCTCTAAACTCCTACCCCTATTTATCTATCCCCTGGGTTTGGCCTGTTTGCTGTTGGGTTTAGCTCTGCTGGTGGGTTGGTGGCGGCCAGCTTGGCAGACTCCCCTGACGACCGCAGCCTTGCTGGTGTTACTCCTGGGCAGCAATGGCTGGATAGAAAAACTGGTGGTCAAATCCTTAGAGTGGGATAGCTTACCTACGGGGGAATTGCCCAAGGCCGGGGCGATCGTCATTTTGGGCGGGGCCGTGCGGGCCACTGGTGCTCCCCGGCCTTTTGTGGAGGTGAATGAGGCGGGCGACCGGGTGATCTACGGCGCGAAGTTATACCGCGATGGCAAGGCTCCGGTGGTGGTGGCTGCGGGCGGGCGCATCGACTGGCGGGGCGGTGGTGATCACCCAGAATCAAAAGATATGGCTACCCTGCTGCAAATGTTTGGGGTACCAGCAGCGGCGATCATCGAGGAACCAGCTTCTCTAAATACCTACGAAAACGCCGTCAACGTTAGAAGCATCCTCAAGGATACTCAGAAAATTCTCCTGGTCACCTCTGCTATGCACATGAAACGATCGCGCCTCATTTTCCAGAAACAGGGCTTTGAGGTAATCCCCGCCCCGACAGATTTTTTACTCAGCCAAGCAGATCTCCAAGAACCCAACCGGAGCCTACAGGCGACCATTTTGAACCTGATTCCCGATAGCGATCGCCTCCAGGACCTGACCCGCGCCCTCAAGGAATACGTGGGCATCTTGATCTATTGGCTGAGGGGTTGGCTATGAAGTTCTACCGTTGGCTCATTTACGGTTTAGTAGGCCTTTTTTTCCTTAGGACTGCCCTCCAGCACTGGCAGCACCTGCCGCCCATGGGTTCAATCTCCTGGGCTTTGGTAGTTGCTGCCACGGGGATGACCCTTTTAGCCCACCTGTGGGCCGGGGTAGTCTGGTGCGGGATTTGGCATTTCCTGGGCATCCCTCATCCCGGGCCGTTAGTCGCCCAAGTCTTGCCTGTGTATCTCAAAACTAATTTGGCCAAGTATCTGCCCGGCAGTGTCTGGCACTACTACGGCCGGCTTAGGGCGGTGGTGCGATCGGGCGGTGACTTGCCAACGGGCTTGCTGAGTGTTTTGCTAGAGCCGTTGCTAATGGCTGGGGTAGCCCTGAGTGTTGCCCTATTTGGCACCGGACTGGGGTGGCTAGCTGTGATCTTGGGAGCATTGACGGTGCACCCCTGGGTGATGAATCGATCGCTCCAATTTTTTGCCAAGTTTAAACGCACCGGGGAACCCCTGCCGGAAGTCAAGGGCTATCCCTGGTGGCTGCTGGCCGGGGAGTTGGGCTTTTTATTGCTGCGCTTTGGGGGCTTTAGTTTGGCTTTGCGGGCTATCACCACGGTGGGCCTGGGGCAGGTACCTATGCTTTTAACCGGGTTTAGCTGGGCTTGGCTTTTGGGTTTACTGGTACCTACGCCGGGGGGTTTGGGAATGTTTGAGGCCAGTGCGATCGCCATACTCCAGCCCCAATTTTCCCCCGGAATCCTACTGGCTAGTGTGGTTGTGTATCGCTTGATGAACATTGCTGCTGAAGCGATCGGCGCAATCATTGGCTTGAGCCTCCAACCCCACCAGAAATAAGTACAATCACACTACCCCTAGACAATCCACACAAAAATCGGCAGTCATGGTCTGTATTGATTTTCAGCTAGCAGATCAACTCTTTGAGCAAATGTGTCTGGATAATAGAACTCGCCTGGGTTGGCTGATTGACCCAGAGACCAGTCCATTGCGATGGCTTGGGGAAGCCGGCCCAAGTCCTGGAGTTCCCGATCAATCTAGCCGGGGAGGAGGTTTTGGCCAGCTTTGCCATGGAGTTGATCTTGATTTGGAGTTGGTTTCTATGGAATCTCTTACGGACGGTTTGGCTTACTGCCGTTTGGCTCACCAGTACCGGGATGCAGGGCAGTACGAAGCGGCAATTCATGCCTGCTGGCAAGGGATTGAGTTATTTCCTGGGGAGCCGCTGCTGTATTCAGAAATGGCTTGGTTACTGCACCTCTGTGGCTACAGCGAAGAGGCTCGTTGGTTTGCGGGTTATGGGGCTGACAGATTTCCCCAGGTGGGGCAACTGCAATGGGAGCGGGGGCTGCTTCTGCCGATCGTCTATGAATCGGCCGCAGAGGTGCAATTTTGCCGCGATCGCTTTGCTAAATCCCTAGCCCAATTCACTAGCCAAACCCCTTGGCCAGTGGCAGAGCAAGCAGCGGCTATTTACACTAATTTTTTTCTCCAGTACCAAGGCCAAAACGATCTGCATCTGCAAAGGCAGTATGGATATTTTCTCCATCAGGTGATGGCAGCACGGTTTCCCCAGTGGGCTAGGCCTAGACCGCTGCGGGCCAGGGCGGGTAAAATCCGCGTCGGCTACATTTCCCACTTTTATCATTGGCACACGGTATTCCGGGTTTTCCATGGCTTAATCCACAGGAGCGATCGCACTCAATTAGAAATTTTCTGCTACTACAGCGGTCAGGTTTGGGATGATTGCACAGAGCTAATTCGCGCCTGTAGCGACTACTTTTATCAAATCAATGACCTCCTCGGCCTGTGCCAGCAGCTCGACCAGGATCAATTGGATATCTTGGTATTTTTAGATCTGGGAATGCAACCCCTAACCAGTCAAATTGCCGCCCTACGATTTGCCCCAGTGCAGTGCAGCCTGTGGGGGCACCCGGTAACCTCTGGACTGCCGACGATCGACTACTACCTTTCTAACCAATTGATGGAGCCAGAAAATGCCCAGGAGCACTACTCAGAACAACTGATCCGCTTGCCTAATTTAGGTATTTTTCTGCCCCAGCCGCCCCCTGTGGCCCTGGTAAAGCAACGGGCAGATTTTGGCTTGTCTCCAGAGGACGTGGTGTATCTATGCTGCCAGTCCTTATTCAAATATTTACCAGAATATGATTACCTCTGGCCGGCGATCGCCCGGCAGGTTCCCCAGGCTAAGTTTGTGTTTGTGGCGGCGGCCTCCTGCACCACCCCAATGGTTACAACCAAATTTATCCAGCGGGTCAGCCGCTGCTTTGCAGCCTATGGCTTGGCTGCTGGCGATTATCTGGTGGTGTTGCCGGGATTGCCCTACGGGGATTTCCAACAACTCAACCTCTTAGCAGATGTGTTTTTAGATTCCTGGGGATGGTCTGGGGGGATGACCAGCCTGGATGCGATCGCCTGTGGTTTGCCGATCGTCACCTGCCCAGGGGAGTTGATGCGGAGCCGCCAATCAGCCGCAATTTTACAGCGGATCGGGGCAACAGATACCATTGCCGCAAATGCCCAAGAGTATGTAGCGATCGCCTCTCGCCTAGGCCAAGATAGCCAAAGACGAAACCATCTCAAGTACCAGATCATTACCGGATTACTCAATCTCTGGGAAGATGACACCAGCCCCCAAGCTCTTTTAAAGTTTTATCAGAGTGTTACAAAAGTCCAGCCATAGCGTCAGTCGTAAAGGATATAAGCGTTCCTAAAGCAGGGAAATCAAATCACTTGTTGTAACCACAATGACCCCAGCTATATCAAAAGACATTGACAGACAGTTTGCTCATACATTAACATAACAAATAGGATTGTGGCTAAGAATTGCTTACTCACAACTAAACTGGTTTGATCGCCATGTCTATTTTCAAGTCCCGATCGCAGCCTAAATCCGACCAATCAGTCGTTGCATCCTCCGGAAAAATTCAAAAATCTCAGCCCAAATCAATAGAGCAGCTAGAGGCCGAAATTCTTAGACTCAAAGCCACTGGTGATTATTCACCAAAGCGCCCTAAAAATAATTTCTTTTCTCAACTGAAAACATTGGTTTTACTCATTGGAACACCCGCAGTCGTAGTGGGTATAGCTAACATTCCTGTGCCAGAGTGGCGTAGTCAAGTGAGAAAGACTGCACCAATACTATTATTTCCTACCTACTGGAGTCGGGATCAAAATTACAAGCAAGTCACATCTAACCTAACCCAAGCAGAACAGTTGATTAACAATCCCACTAGCCCAGCGGATTTGGAACTAGGAGAACACAAGCTGGCCTCAGCAAAGAAAGCTCTAGAGAGTTTACCTGGCTGGTATTCAGAAGACGATGGGCAATCACTAGGTTGGTATAGTTGGTACTACACAAGGGCAAAGTTTGATATCGATCGCACACTATTAGCAAATCTAGAGAGCAAGTTATTTCAAGAAAAAAATGCTCAAAAGCAGCTAAAGGACTCAGAACTAGCCATCAATCGCGTCAAACAACAGTATCAACAAAGTAAGACCCCCTCGGAAAAGAAAGTTGCCGCCGATAGCTGGCAAACGGAACTCAACAAAATCAGGCAGATATCACCAGGCACCCTAGCAGGCAAAAATGTTCGATTACAACTAAGCCAATACGAAAGAGATTATCAAGCAACAGTGGGCTTGCTTGCCAGTAGCGAGTCTACCCGTACCCTAGTCGCAGCCGCTCAAAAATTTGCTTGGCAAGCCGCACTCCAATCACAAAATCCTCCCCATAGAGCCGAGAAGTGGCAACAGGTTATTTTTTTATGGGAAAAGGCTATTAAGCAATTAAGCCTTGTCTCAATCACAGACGATAATATTGGCTATCTTGAAGCCCAAAAATTATTAGCTGAGTATCAAACCAATAAAACTCAAATCGAAGTTAGACTAGCTGCTGAGAAACAAGCAACTGATAGTTTTGAGAACGCCCAAGACTCAATTAGTAGGCTAGTTTCATTGTCTCAAGGCCTTGATCGTAATGCTAAAATAGCCCGCCTCCAAAACATTATCAATCAACTGGAAAGAATTCAACCCGGAACAACACCCTATGCTGAAGCTCAAACTCTCCTGAATTCAGCCAGACAAAAAGTGAGAGAGCTAACAAATTAAAGCTTGTAACTCTTAAACATCTGATAAGCTTTTACTTCAATAATGACAGATTCAATCTCTGTTATTGTTAATTGTTAAAGTATTTTTTGTGACTGCACCTAGTTGGTAAAAGACAACTGAGGCTCAATCGCCTCCCTACTGCGCCTTCGTCACTAACCAACGCCTCTAGATTCCTGATCGCCAGATTTATACTTACCCTGATGTGATGGTTGTCGCTGAAGTTTTGTCTGAATCAACCAGGGGCTATGATTACGGTCAGAAATTTGCCGCCTACCGGACTATACTCACCTTG
>Ga0272446_1006489_pt1 | contig 12170 bp, 9 predicted proteins | sample YNPCB0061_FD_194587 | JGI IMG/M metagenome (GOLD analysis project Ga0272446, IMG submission 194587) | Hot spring microbial mat communities from Yellowstone National Park, WY, United States - YNP-CB-006-1 | ecosystem: Environmental > Aquatic > Thermal springs > Hot (42-90C) > Sediment | place... | reverse complement strand
GCCAGCTCGTCGTCGTCGCCTTTCAACTGCTCGATGAGCAGGCGGACGCCGCCAGCGCCCCGCGCCACGATGGCGCCGCGCGTGGCGGCCACACGGATAGAGGGTGGCGACGCCGGGGAGCGCAGCCGGTCGTAGATCGCGATGGCGCGCTCCCGGTTCCCCGCGAGTAGGAGGCGCTCCGCTGCTTCCAGCAGCCCCTCGCGGACGGCCGCCGCCACCGCCGGCCCGGCCGATGGCAGCGCCTTCAGGAGCGCGTCGGCACACGTCGGCGAGCCGATGCGGCCCAGGGCGGCGGCCGCGGCAGCCGCGACCTCCGGGTCTGCGGAGCGCAGGAGCCCGGCGAGCTGCGGGACGGCGCGAAGGTCTCTGCGGACGCCGATCGTGTTCACCACGCCCACGAGCTGCGCTCCGCGGACGCAACGCAGCGCCGCACGGAGCGCCGCGTCGATGGGCGCGCCGGGTATCGCTTCGAGAGCGAAACGCGCCATGTGCGAGAGACGCGGATCTCCGAGCAAGCGAGCCAGCGACGGCACGGCCGACGCATCGCCCCAGATCGCGAGCTGGCGGCAGGCGTCCGACTTCTCCTGCGCCGAGGCCGCGGGCTGCAGGGCGGCCAGCATCTGCGCCATCGTCGGCCGGGGGCCATCGCGCGTGCCGATCTCGAAGACGAAGCGACGCCGCCGGTCCGGCACTCCATCGAGGTACGCGCAATCGTCGGTGCCGTAAGAGACCGGGTCGGCGTAGAGCCCCACGCGCGTGGAGCCCGTGCGGGCGTCCACTTCCCAGTAGTAGACGCCGGGCGGCAGCGCTCTCCCGATGAGAAGGGCGATGCCCTCGTTGTCGCGGATCTCTGCGTAGGTCCGCGACGCGAGTTTCTTCCGGCGGGCCGGGCTGTCCCAGAGGGTGAGCGTGAGGCCGCCCTCGGAATCGAGCCAGCTCGGGACGGTGACCCAGAGAGTGTCGAACGGCCGGTCTGCGGTGAAGCGCTGGCCCAGCCGCTGGTAGTCGTTGAGGGGCACGGCTTCCCGCTGAGCCCGCGCGGCATTGGGGGGCGCGAGCAGCGCGGCACAGAGCGCCAGAAGGAGGCAGCAAGATCGCATGGTGTTTCCTCTGAGGGCGGACCCGCTGGACCGCTCGGCGACCGGCGCCGAGCGGCCGCGGCCGCTGCGGAACGCTCCGACTACAGTCGCCACGGCTCGCGCATCGCGCGGGAGCGCAGCCGGTTCGCGGCGTCGTCGCGCGCGAAGGTCTCCGTCGCCGGGTCCCACACGAGGGAGCGGCCCAGCTTGAACGCCAGATGAGCCAGATGCCCGAGGGAGGCGGACCGGTGGCCGATCTCCTCGCCGGTGCTGGTCTTCCCGCGGGTGCGGATGCACTCGAGCCAGTTGGAGTGGTGGTTGTTCGGGCCCGGCACGCCGCGGTTGCGAAGGCCCATCTCGTCGAAGATGCTCGGCGGACCCCCTTCGATCGGCCCGCCGCCGGACATCGAGGTCACCCAGCCGCGCTCACCGACGAAGAGGCCCCCGAAGAGGCCGTCCAGTCGCGCGTCGTCCGGGACGGCCCCGTACAGCCGCTTCACAGCGCCCCAGTCCTCCACCAGGTGCAGCAGCGTGCCGTTGGCGTACCGGTAGGTGAGGGTCGGGAAGCGCCCGCTGTCCGGATGGATGATCTCGACGGGGCCGCTCTCTTCGACGCCGAGCGCGTACTGGATCACGTCGGCGCTGTGGGAGTGGTGCCAGGTGACGGAGGCAGCGCCGAAGTCCTCGCAGAAGGCCCACGGGACCACGCCCGGGATCGGGTTGCGGTGGAAGCGGTGGTTGTACGGCCTCCACGGGGCCGGGCCGACCCAGAGGTCCCAGTCCAGCCCGTCGGGCACCGGCTCCGCCGGCAGCGGGTAGCTGACCGGCCCGTAGCTCCCCTCCACGCGCGACCAGATGCAGAAGGCGTGCTTCACCTTGCCCAGTCCGCCGCGTCGCACGAAGTCGCAGACCCTACGGATGGTGGGCGCAGAGCGGTACTGCGTGCCGGTCTGAAACACGCAGGCGTGCGCGCGCACGACGTCCACGAGCCGCCGCCCCTCCGCGATGGTGAGCGAGACCGGCTTCTCGCAGTAGACGTCCTTGCCGGCCTGGGCGGCATGGACAGCCTGCGGCGTGTGCCAGTGGTCGGTGGTCGCGATGATGACGGCGTCGAGGTCGGGCCGCGCCAGCATCTCGCGGTAGTCGTTGTAGGCGGTGACGCTGCTCGTGTTCCCGTAGGTGTCGCGCACCCGCTGCATCCCGGCATCGCGCCGCACGCGGTCCACGTCGCAGAGGGCGATGAGCTGGATGGCCGGCTCGCCGAGGCAGTAGGCCAGGTGGCCCGCGCCCATGGCGCCGAGGCCGATAACGCCCACCGTGATGCGCTCGCTGGGCGCGACCTGACCGCGCGCCCTGGCGGGCAGAAGCCACGGGGCGGCGACGGCCGCTGTGGCGCCCAGCGCGCGCTGGAGGGCTTCCCGACGGCTCACGCGCGTCCACGATGCGGCAGCGCTGCGTTTCATCGGCTCTGCCCTCCCGCGAGCGAGAGGCTGACCCGGTCGAAGAAGGCGGCACACTCCGCCACGGGGCGCTCGTTGTCCTCGAACTGGTAGGAGTACTCGATCCCGAACATCGTGGGCGTGATCTTCCGCCGGTGCATCTCGCGGAGGATGCGCTCGCTCTGCCCGGCGCCCGTGCCCCATGGCACGTCGTGGCCCTGCGGGCTGCGTTCATGCAGGTCGTGGAACTGGATCGTGATGAGCCGGCTGCCCAGCTTGCGGACGCCCTGGACGGGGTCGATCCCTCCGCGCATCCAGTAGCCGATGTCCGCGGCGGCGCCGATCCGCTTGCTGCGGCCCTTGCACACCGCCAGGATGGCCTCCGGGCTCCAGTAGTGCGGCGATGCCTTGCGGTCATGGTTGTGCAGCGCCACGTTGATGCCGTACTCGTCCGCCATGCGTTCGATGGTGTCGAGCGACTCGACGGCCGGCTCCGTCATGAAGGTCTCGATGCCCATCTTGCGCCCGAACTCGAACACCTTGCGGCAGCCCGCCTCGTCGCCCGGGATCTCCTGGATGTAGTAGGTGAGCATCCGGAGACCGGCCTCGTCGAGCTTCATCCGCACCTGCCGCAGCTCGTCGTCGGAGAGCGAGGGGTCGAAGTTGCGCGGGATGTCGGCGCTCACCCGTTGGAAGCTGAGCCCTCCCACGTAGGCCAGCCCGAGGCGCGCGGTCTTCTCGATCGCCTCGAAGAGCGTGAAGCGATGGAAGGTGTAGGCCTCCACGCCCAGGCGCCAGCCGAGCTTCTCCTGCGCGCGCAGCGCTGGCGTGAGGCGCGCGCTTGGAACCGTGGGCGCCGGCAGATCGCCGAGGACGAACTGCGTGGCCGCCAGGTAGAACCGGAGCATCGCCGAGTCCCAGAAGACGCGGGGGTTGTGGGCGATCGTGGAGTAGAAGACGCGCCCGCGGCCGTAGCTCCGCACCCAGGCCAGCGCGTAGTCGTCGTCCTCGCGGAAGCGGTGCACGCGGTCCTTGCCCTGCAGCTTTGCCGAGCGCTCGTTGTCGATGCTCAAAAGCACCCGGACCCGGTTGCGGGAGTAGGGCGGCCCGAAGCGGAAGAACTCGTCGGCGTACTCGAAGTCCTTGCCGCCGAACGACCGGAGGACGGGGTGGTCGGGCTCCTCCAGCCGGACCAGGACCCGCTCGTTGGCGTCGAGGTGGTTCGCGCCGCGCGCGCCGAGCATCGCGCCGAACTCCGGCCAGTCCTCCGCCGCTCCCTGGTCCCACCGGGTGAACCCCACGGAGGTTCCGTGCACGCCCATCAGCCCGCCGCCGCCGGTGACGAACTCCAGCAGGCTGCGGCGCAGGTTCGGGTCCTCGAACAGGTTGCCGACGGTGTTGTTCAGGAAGACCGCATCGAAGCGGCGCAGGCTCTCGGGGCGGAAGACCTCCGGGTCGCGGCTGATGACCGTCTCGAACGCGCCGGTCTTCTGTCCCATCCGGGTGAACGCAGCGTTGGCGGTGACGATGGAACCGTGCCCGCCGTACCCCACGTTGCGGTCGAAGATGAGCAGGCGGCGCGGCTTGAGCGGCCGCGCGGGCGCCCGGGCGGGAAGCGCGGCGTCGATGCGCGCCAGCTCCTCCGGCGACTGCGCGGCGGCGTCGCGCGAGGTGGCGGACATCGCGGCCGCAAGGATGGCGAGTGCCCCGATCGAGGCCAGTCTCTCCCGCGTGAGCATCGTGACGAGACCTCCCGTGTGCGCCGGCACCCGGCCGGCGAAGTCGGGAGGCAGGTTCTCCGCGCGCGGCGCGATACCTGCCAGCGTGAGGATGTGCGCAGCCAGCGACTGCGTGTGATGCATCTTGACAGGCGTTCTGGCGCGTCGTAGAATAGCCCTGTTGGCGATCGGCGCGCTCATTGCGGAGCGTGCGCGTCCGCTGGCGTCGCTTCAGCCGCTGCGACCGAGAGGAGGTGAGGAAGGCCCGTCGCGGCGATGCGGCCGGGCGCCAGTTCCCTCACGCGCACTCCCTTCCTTGATGCCCCTGGTCGCGCTCATTCCGCCCGGCGCCGCTGGCGGCGCCAAGAAGGCGGGTCATTCTACAAGGAGTGGTTTCCATGAAGCGACGCGCGTTCACGCTCATCGAGCTGCTCGTCGTTATCGCGATCATCGCGATATTAGCAGCCATCCTTTTTCCTGTCTTTGCCCGCGCGCGTTCTCAGGCTCGGCGTACCATGTGCCTGAGCAACATGAAGCAGATCGGCAACGCGCTGCTCCAGTACACGCAGGACTACGACGAGCGCATGCCCCTGCCGGCCTGGGCCGGAACCGACGACGTGGTCGCGAACGTTCCGGTCACCGGGTGGGGCAACCTGCCCGTGCGCAACCGCTGGTCGTGGCGCTGGGCCTCCCAGCCCTACATCAAGTCCTCGAAGATCTACCTCTGCCCCGAGTGGGAGTACGAGGACGAACCGCTCTTCTACGACTGCTGCGCCACCATCGGCTATGATCACCGGGACGGCATCCGGCGCTCCTACGCCGGTCCGAACAACTGGGCGCATCCCGGCGCGCCTGGCGCGTCCAGCGGTCAGAAGCTGGCGAACGTCACCCGGCCGGCCACCATCCTCATGGTGATCGAGTCGCGCGAGTTCTACTCCGACCTCGGCACGTGGACCCTGAACTGGCGCGTGTGGTTCGACAGCGCCAAGGGCATGTACAACGGTCACGGCAGCGGCAAGGCCAACTGGGCCTTCTTCGATGGCCACGTGAAGTCGCTGAACCCCTGCACCACCTTCGGGCAGCTCAACTGGGCGCCGGGTCAGGTGCCCACGGACGACTACCTGTGGGAGTGGTGGGCCGGCCCGGACTCCAACGTCCTTCGCGGCTGGCAGCGGGAGTGCTACCAGATCCCCGAGTACCGCTGATCGACCACGCGGCGTGAAACGGGCGCGCGCCTTTGCCCCTCCTCCGGCGCGCGCCCGCTTTCCTTCCGGGCGACCCCTCCCATGACCCTTGCCCGCGAGCCCCGGATTCTCGGGGTGAGCTTCTTCGTCGTCGCGGCGGCGATCGGAGCGGGCCTGCTGTTCGCGAGCCGCCAGCCGCCGCCGGTCCTGCTGCCCGACCCCGCGCCCGACCCCTCCGTCCATCGGGACGACCTGATCACGCCCGACGCCCACACGCTCGGGCCGGCGGACGCGCCGACCCAGCTCGTCGCGTTCGTGGACCTGCAGTGCTCTCTCTGCCGCATGGGGTCAGAGGAGATCCGCCAGCGCATGCGGGCGCGGCCGGGTCGTCTGCGCCTCGTCGCGCACCACGCGCAGTTCTCGGTCACCCATCCCCACGCGCCGCTCATGGCCGCCGCCGCCGAGGCGGCCGCGCTGCAGGGCGCCTACTGGCCGATGCACGATGCGCTGATGCGCAGCCAGAAGCGTTTCGAAGCGGTTCCCGCGCCGGCGGCGCGGCAGGAGGCCGTGCGCATCGCCACGCGCCTGAAGCTGGACCGGTCGCGGTTCGAGCGCGACCTCGGCTCGGCACGCGTTCAGGCGCGGGTCCAGGCGGACCTCGCGCTGGCACGAAAGGTTGGCGCGACGCTCGCGCCGACGTACTTCGTATTCCGCGCCGAAGAAGCGCCGCCGATCCGGCTGAGCCACATCCACCATCTGCAGAAGTGGATACGCGACCCCGCGAACTGGTAGGCGGCTGCGGCGCCTACCGGCGCGCGGCCTCGACGAGCAACGCCCAGTCGCCGTTGGCAGGAGGCTCCAGGCTCCTGGCGCTGGCCTCGCTGACCGTCTCGACGCGCGGGTCGAACCGGCCGGAACGCGGGTCGTACCACCGCAGGCGCAGCGGACCCCGCAGACCGCTCAGATCGAGCGTCACGCGCACGGTGGCCGGGAAGTAGGCCACGAGAAGGCGGCCGTCCCGGCTGGCCGCTGCGGCGACGCGCCGGGAGTACTGCGGTGGCTGGTCGCTCAGACGCTCGGGACACGGCTCCAGCCGCCACCAGGGCAGAGCGGCCAGGAAGTCGCGGAGATGCGTCATCTGCGACGAGCTGTGCAGCGCCAGGGCGCGCCGCCAGTGATCGGGCTTCGCGGGGTCCGTGCGCCACTGGTAGAGGTCGGTGCCGTACGTGTACCCGCACGCGCCGGAGAGCATGGAGAGCCATCCCAGCGACCGCGCCTCGTCGGCCCCGAAGGCGCCCCTCCGGTCGCGGCCCTCCGTGTCGTACATCGCCTCCAGGTTCACCACCGGCTTCGGCGGCTCGCGCCGGTAGATCCTCAGGTTCCACTCGATCGCCTGCCGGGCGCTCCGCTCGCGGTCGCCCCCGTTATGGCCGGACTGCACTCCGGCGAAGTCGAGGTACGCGCGGTCGAGGTAGGCCTCCGTCCAAATCTGGCCGGGCCTTCCGCTGGGCGTGCCGGGGTGCTGCGTGATGAGGTGAACGGACGTCGCGCCGCGGATGGCCTCTCCGACCGCGTCCCCGAGCGGCATGGCGGGGCTGTCGAAGCTGGGCGAGAGCATCACCATATCGCCGTGCAGGCGGGCAGTGAGCCAGCGCGCGAAGACCGCCGCATCCGGCGGGGACGGGTAGCGGCTCACAGGCTCCATGAGGCCCACCACGAGCACGGCGAGGCCGGCCTCGTTGGCCGCCTGCACCTTGCGCTCCCAGCCTCGCCAGAAGGCCGGGTTGGGCCGCTTCGGGTCGCCTCCCTCCAGCGGACGGTTCCCGTCGGGGTCGGTGGGTCCGGCCCAATCGGGGGCGGGGCCCACCTGCACCACGCTGAAGCGCTTGGACACGCGGTCCCGCAGGTAGTCCGCCCAGTCTGCGTCCGATGCGCGTTGGGGCGCCGCCCAGGCTGTGTCACCGATCCAGAGGAACGGCGTGCCGTCGGCGTGGCACAGGTAGCGCCGGTCCTCGCTCACGCGGAGCCATCCATGCCGGAAGAGCGGGTTCCGCCCGCGATAGGCGCGGACGCGGACCTCGCCGCTCCGGTGGTGCAGCCCGGCGTTCGCCGTGTCGGAGCACTCGGTGCTCCACTTCCACAACCCGGGCGTCGGGAAAGCGGCGCGGACCCGGAACGCGTCGCCTCCGTCCCAGAACGCCAGACCGCGAAAGCGGCGTCCGCCGGGGCCATCAAAGGAGACGCGTACCGTCACGTCGGCGCAGGGCGTCGCGTAAGCGCGTGCGCTGCGCAGCTCGGCTTCCCAGCGCCTCCAGCACTGAGCGCTGTCGGGCGCCGGGCTCAGCCCGGCGACAAGCGTTGCCAGCAGGAGCATCGTACTTCCCCCGTTCCTCTCAGCGGCGAACGCGGGGCGCTGGCCGCGGGCTGGTCGTCGGGCCGTCCACCACCGGCACGTCGCCGATCCACACCATGCGGTCGATGCGCAAGGTGCGCCCGGCCGGGTTGGCCCCGTACCGAGGTTCGCCGCGGGCGTCCCACCCGTGGTACACCATCCAGTGCTCGCCGCCCGGAAGCGCGTGGATGCACTGATGCCCCGGGCCATAGACGCTGCCGGAAACCGTCTGCAGGACCGGCCGCGGGTCCTTGACGTACGGCCCCGTCAGCGAGCGCGAGAACGCGCGGTAGACCGCGTAGCAGGCGTCCGCCTTGTTGGACTGGAACCAGCCGGACGAGTAGAAGAGATGGTACACGCCGCGGCGAAGCACCATCGTCGGCGCCTCGACCACGCCGCGCTCGATCTCGCGGTCCGGCCGGAGCAGCTCCACGCGCGGGCCCACCACGCGGTCCAGCTCAGGGGAGAGCCGCCGCAGGACGATCGCGCGCGGGTCTTCCTCGGAGTAGATAAGGTACGGCGTGCGGTCGCGGTCGAAAAAGACCGTCGCGTCGATCACGCCCACGCGGTTGTCGTCGCCGCGGACCAGGATCGCGCGGTGGGTGAACGGACCCAACGGCGACCGCGCAGTCGCCACGCCGATGTCGTGCTTGCCGGTGGCCGGGTTCGTCGCCGAGTAGGTCATGTGGAAGAGGCCGCGCCGCCAGACGACTTCCGGCGCCCAGTAGTGCGTGTCGGACCAGGGCGGCCGGTAGGCGACGCCGCGGTGCGTCCAGCGCACAAGGTCCGGCGACTCCAGCACCTGGAACCCCTTTTCTCCGGACTCCGTGGCGTAGGCGTAGAAGCGCCCCCGATGGGCCAGCACGAAGGGGTCGGGGCAGTCCCGGTCCCACACCGGGTTCGTGTAGGTGTCCGGCGGCGCCGAGTCCTCGTGCGGCTCGGCGGCGGCGACCAGCGCCAGCAGAGCGCCGATGACCATGGCAGACCTCATGGTTCCGACAGGACCCGCTCGACGGCGGCGCGCAGCGTGGCCAGGTCGCGCTCCCCCTCCCAGCGGTAGCGGACCATGCCCTTCCGGTCGATCAGCACCGTCACTGGCAGCTCCTCGATGTCGCCGAAGGCAAGCGCCATCGGCTCCGGCGTGAGCCCAACGGGGTACGAGAGCCCTTCCTTCCGCAGCCAGTCGCGCAGCTCCGCAGCCCCCATCCGCTCGCCGGTCGCCAGCCCCAGCACGTCCACGCCGCGCGGGCCGCAGGTCCGCGCGATCTCCTGCAGGGCGGGCAGCTCCGAGCGACACGCGGGGCACCACGACGCCCAGAAGTTGAGCAGGGTGACGCACCCTTCCTGCCCGCTCTTGCTGAAGCGCCGGCCGTCCAGCGCGGTGAAGGAGTAGGCGGGCGCCGGGTCGGACCGCGCTGGCAGGATGGGCCGCAGGCCCTCGGTCCCAGCGCGGTCGGGCCAGGCGGAGCGGTTCTCGGACCACCAGCGGCGCCATCCCCTCAGGACGGCTTGCCGCTCCGGGCCTGGATCGCGCACGCGGTAGACCCAGGGCTTGCCCGTCAGATCGCGCAGGGCGGCCGTCGCCATCGCGACGACCAGCTCCTCGGGGTCGTCGAGGGCGGCGATGAGCGCGGGCACGGCCTCCTTGCCGACCTGAGGCGGGCGGCGGCCCGCCAGCACTCGGAGCTGCAGCGCGGCGGTGTGCCGCATCCAGGAGTCGTCGTCGCGGAGGCCGGCGAGCAGCAGGCGAACCCCTCGCCGTCGGTCGAGGAGATGCAGGCGTTCCAGAGCGCGCTGCCGCACGATGGAGCTGTTGTCGAGGTAGGCGCGCTCGAGAGCATCGGCGGCGCGGTCGCCTTTCAGGTCTCCGAGCGCATCCACCGAGGCGAACCGCGCGGCGGGACGGGGGTCGTCCACGTAGCGCAGGGCGACAGCGACGCGCTCGGACGGCGGAACGCTCTCCAGTCGCTCCTGCAGGGCCAGCGTAGCCGTCTCGTGGTTGCCGCCGAAGGGGTCCCGTGGCTCGTGTGGGCCGGGTCTCCAGAGCGCCCAGCGCGCCGCCAGGACCGCCAGCGCCAGCAGCAGCAGACCCAGCAGGACGCCCAGCCTGGCCATTCCGCGGTAAGTGACGCAGCGTCGTCTATCCATGGGTGTCCCCGCTTCGGCTGCTCGTCGAGGCGGCCTGCACGCACCATCCTCGCGGCCCCTTGACGAGGCGCGCGATGGGGAGGGCGTCCGGTCCGAGCCGCCTCGCCAGCGATCGAGGCACGAGGCGCACCGTGGCGAGCTCCACGACCCGCGTCGCTTCCATGCCGGCGTCGCCGGACGTCGTCGCCGGAACCGGCTCGACCGGCTCCTCCCGGAGGTCGAGGACCACGTGCAGCTCGCTCGCGGTCGACCGCACCGGGACGCGGGCCGTGGCCCCGACGACCAGCTCCTCGCCGCGCGGGCTGATCGCGACGCCGGGTGCCACGACGACGACCGGACCGCCGCGCGCCCCCGGGTCGACCGAGACCTCGAGCCCCTCGACGCGGCCGGGACCGCGCGCCAGGAGGTTCGCGCGCCGCAGACGCGCCCGCACGTAGTCCTGCTCCGCCTGCAGATCCGCGGCGCTGAGGAGCAGGCCCGTGAAGTACCGGACCCTCTTGACCCGCGCAGGCATCTGTTCCATACCGCTCCTCTCTTTCCCGGCCCGCACGGTCCTAGACCCGGTAGAATTGCCAGTGAAGGGCCGTCACACTCGGACCGATAATGTTCACGTTCCGCGCAATGACGCGTTCGAGGACACTCCGGTGCGCTTGGAGCCACCCCCCTCGCCCTTGTGCGCCCGCGAGCACGGCGCTGCCCGACCGTGCCGCTTGCCTATACGACGCTCGCCGGTCTGCCGGCGCAACCCGGCCGAGGGGGGACACGCATGTCATTAGCCGAGCCGCTTCTCCGCGGCGCCCTGGTCGACGCCTCCGCTTTTCGCGTGCCGCTGCGCCACTGGCGCGCTGCCTGCGCCCCGCCCCAGGGGGAAGAGCCGGCCGCGTGCGCGGCCTTCTGGGACGTGCTGCCAGGCGGCATCCTGGTGGCGGCCATCGCCGACGGGTCGGGCGCGCCCCGCGGCGCCGCGGGCGCCACCCTCGCGACCCGCCACGCGGCGAAGTGCGTCCGAAAGCGTCACGAGTCGGACGGCGGGCCGCGCGGCCCGGCGGATGCCCGCAACCTCCTTTTGCACGCCTGCCACGCAGCGCGAGCGGCGCTGGTGGCCGCAGCCGAGCGCGGCCGCACGGCTCCGGCCGAGCTGGACTGCGCGCTCCGCGTGGTGCTCTGCACACCGGATCTGCTCGTCTGCGCCGGCGTCGGAGAGACTGGACTCAGCGCCGAGGACAGCGCGGGCCGCCGCATCGAGGCTGCCTGCGACGAACGCGCCCTGCCGTCCGGCCCCGCACTGGCGCGACCGGACGCACTGGAGCGCGCGCGCGTGAGTGTGGCGCGCTTCGAAGTGCGCCGGCTGGTCGTCACCTCCGCCGGGGCGTGGGCGTCGGTTCGCCGTCTGCTCCATGCCTCCGACCCTTCGAGCGGGGACTCCCTCACGCGCGCGATCGAAACCTCCCGCGACGAGCGAGAGGCGTCGAGCCGCCTGGCGCAGCTCCTCAGCCCTGCCGCGTCCTGCAGCGTCCCGGCCGTCGTGCTCGTCGCATCGCTGGATCTGCCGGCGGCAGCCGCGCTCGGGCCGGGCGCACGCACTTCGCGGGGCGAAACCGCTCCCGAAGCCCTTCTCCGCGCCGCCTGAGCGGGTCGATCACCGTCTGGGGGAGGCGCGCTGCCGGGGCGCGCCCTCCCCTCGCGCGGATGTGAGCGACCAGCAGGAGGCTTCCATCGCCGGGGCGAACCTGACCGCATGCGGACAGCAGCAGCCAGGAATCGCGGATCGGCGCGCCGCCACCGGTTTGTCAGCGGCCTGTGCGCCTTCTACCTCCTTGCCATCGGAACGATCTGGGCGGTGGAGGCGACGGTGGCCGAGCACGTCTGGCCTTCGACGCTCCTTCTCTACGCGCCGCAGCCCGTTCTTCTCCTGCCTGCCGCACTGCTGCTGCCGCTCGCCGCGTGGGCGCGCTCGGGGCGCGGGGCCTTCGCGTGCCTCGGGGCCTGCGTGATCGTCGCCTGGCCGCTCATGGGCTTCCGCTGGAACGCGCCCGCGGCGCCTGCCGACGGAACGCTCCGCGTCATGACGGTCAACGCGCACGGGGGCGCCGAGGGGCTTGCGCTGCTGACGGAGACGATCCGCGCACAGAAGCCCGATGTGGTCTGCCTTCAGGAGGCGCTCGGGCCGGACGGCAAGCAGGGGCCGGCCGCGCTCTTGCCACGCGACC
>Ga0272446_1006488_pt1 | contig 12172 bp, 9 predicted proteins | sample YNPCB0061_FD_194587 | JGI IMG/M metagenome (GOLD analysis project Ga0272446, IMG submission 194587) | Hot spring microbial mat communities from Yellowstone National Park, WY, United States - YNP-CB-006-1 | ecosystem: Environmental > Aquatic > Thermal springs > Hot (42-90C) > Sediment | place... | reverse complement strand
GCTGCGGCTAAAACACAGGCCCAAAGGTTCGGGCGCGTCTCTTCCTCATCCAGCACCCGCAGCAGCGCCCACATGGCGAGTGTAATGGTTGCGGTCAAAATGACGTCCGGAATCAGAATGCGGGTGAACAGAAACAGGCCGCCGCAGGTAGACAAAGCCACGCCTGCCCACAGCCCCGCCTCCGGCGAGAAAGCCCAGCATCCAAAGCGCCACACCAGCCAGCACAGCAGCACCGAGGACAGCGCCAACGGGATGCGCGCCGCCCAGTCGTACACGCCGAATACCTTGAAAGACAAGGCAATCATCCAGTACTTCAGCGGCGGCTTTTCCAGATATTTCACGCCATTCAGCCGCGCCGTCACCCAGTCGCCCGATTCCAGCATATTGCGGGCGATTTGCGCCTGAACGGCGTCTACATCGTCCATCAGGGAAGGCGGGCTGAAAATAGTCCCAAAGAAAACTAGGACCGCAACTGCGACGACGGCAACGCCGCCGCCAACTCGGGTCCGGTTTGAATGCGCCATTGACGAATCCACAAAAACAGGATTAAGAGACCCCACAACTGAAATCCGAGATTAGCACGCCGGCTCAGGTGTTGCCGCACCAGCGCTTCCACCGCCGCACCCCTAAAAATGCCGGTGCGCTCGGCGGCTTCCGCCGTCACGGTTTCACGCAGCAGATCGCGCAGCGGTCCGCGGAACCAATCGTGCGCCGGAATGTCGAATCCCTCTTTGGCGCGGCGAATCACCGCCGCCGGCAGTTTGTCGCGCATCAGCTCGCGCAGCACGTACTTGAGCGTCCGCCCGCGCACTTTAAGCCGGGGCGGCAGCGATGCGGCAAACTCGATGATGCGGTGGTCCAAAAAAGCCGGGCGCACCTCGAGCGAATGCGCCATGCTCATGCGGTCGCATTTGTACAGAATGTCGTCGGGAAGGTAGTAGGTCTGATCAAAACTCAGATAACGGCTGCCAGGGTCCGGCGGCTGAGAGGCGAACAGCGCTTGCAGGCTCTCGCCCGTCTCCACGCGCAAGAGTTCCCGCCTCTCTTGTCTGGAAAAAGCGCCGTTCCAGTACACATGCGCCTCGTCCGGGCTCAGCAAGGAGCCCTTGAGAAAGCGCTTCAGCTTGTACTCGAAGCTGATCTTGTCGTCGGCCACCGGCCACAGCGACGCTGCGCGCAAAGCCAAGCGCCGCAACGCCGCCGGAGTCCAGCGCAGCCAGCGCGCGTAACGGTCCGCAAGATACGTATAGTAGCCGCCGAATAGCTCGTCCGCGCCTTCCCCGCTCAAAGCCACGGTGACGTGGCGGCGGGTCATCTTCGACAGGAACCATACCGGCAGCGCTCCGGCGTCCGCGCTGGGCTCGTCGGAATAGTATGGGATCTGCTCGATCGCCGCGGGCAGGTCGACCGAGGGGTTGAGGTCAAACTCATGGTGGTCCGTGCCGTAGCGCGCCGCCACCTCGCGGAAATAGGGGCTTTCGTCGAAATTGCGGCCACGGAACGAGACCGAGAACGTCTTGAGGCGCCCGGGGAAAGCTTCCGAGGCGTAGTGCACCATGGTCGAAGAGTCCAGCCCGCCGCTCGACCAAACCCCCAAAGGCACGTCCGAGATCAGATGCTCCCGCACGGATTCGCGCAGCAAGCGGTCAAGCTCCGCCTTGGCGTCCTCCAGTTTCCACGGGCGCCGGCGGAATTCCAGCTTCCAGTAAGCGCCGCTGCGCTCTTTGCCGTCACGCCATTCCAGCCACTCTCCCGGCGGCAGCTTGCGGATGCCCTGAACCAGAGTAAACGGACCGGGAACGTAGTTGAACGTGAGGTAGTGGCCAAGCCCCTCCAGATCCAGCGTCCGGCTGATTTCCGGGTGGACGAACAGGGCTTTTAATTCGGAGCCGAAATACAACTCGCCGTTCCGCCGGGCGATGTAGAGCGGCTTGATGCCGGCGCGGTCACGCGCCAGGATGAGCCGCTTTTCCGCCTCCTGCCAGATGGCGATGGCGAACATGCCGCGGAGGCGCGAAAAGCTGTCGATGTCCCACTCCAGAAAAGCGCGCAGCGCCACTTCCGTATCGCAGCGGGTGCGGAAACGGTGTCCGCGCTGCTCGAGTTCGCGGCGCAACTCGGCGTGATTGTAGATCTCGCCGTTGAAGGCGATGGTCGAGTTGCCGTCGGCAGTGGAAATGGGCTGGTCGCCGCCCGCCACATCGATGATGCTCAGCCGCACCGCTCCCAGCGAGGCGCAACCGCCCTGCACTACCGCCTGCTGGTCCGGACCGCGATGCACCAGACATTCGGTGGCCCGTTCGATCCGCCGCCGGCCGGGACTGCCTCGCCTATGCGTAAATCCAGCGATGCCGCACAAGTTCCTAACTCACCCAAGTATCGATTTCAGGCTAACACAGCGCCGCTTCCGCCAGCCGCGCCGTGGCGATCAGGCGATGGTCGCAGCCGCGGCTGTCTGACAATTGCAAGCCGAGCGGCAAGCCCGGCGCGGGCATGGGGATGGAAATCGCCGGGCGCCCCGTGCCGGTCCAGGGCGAATTCAAAGTTGGCGCCCCGGTCGAAGAAAGTCCGCGCGGCGCCGCTCCCGGCGCCGCCGGGGTGGCGATGCAGCCGGCGCCCTCCAGCAATTCTGCCGCCTGCTGCAACAACTCGAGGGCTGCGCGGTAGCGCGCCTCCGGCATCGCCAAACCGTAGCGGATCAAGTCAGCCAGCTTCAGCCCCAACCGGGGGCCGAATCGCCGCCACCATTGCTCCAGCGACCGCGCTCCTTCGTAAGCCTGAACGTCCCGGACGGCGTCCACCATCGCCTGCCAGTCCACCGGCAGCGGGAAGGGCTCGATCGTGAAACCGGCGCCGCTTAACCGCTCGAGCGCGTTCTCGAACGCGCGCTGCATTTCGTCTTCCACGGCGGAGATCCGCGGCGGCACGCGCAGCACCCGCACAGGGTCCGCCGCGGCGCTTCCCACCAGAGCCTCCCAAATCAGGGCCAGGTCGGAAACCGTCCGGGTGAAGAACCCCATAGTGTCCAGAGAGGGAGCGAAAGGCAGCGCTCCTTCGCGCGGCAGCGCGCCGAAGGTGGGCTTGAAGCCCACCACGCCGCAGTAGGATGCCGGACGTATGATGGATCCGGCGGTTTGGGTCCCCAACGCGAAGCGCGCCATCCCACAGGCCACGGCGGCGGCGGAGCCGCTCGAACTGCCGCCCGGGGTATGCTCCAGGTTATGCGGGTTACGGGTGGGCGCCGGGTCGAAGTACGCGAAGGCGGTGGTCTGCGTCTTGCCCACCAGGACCGCTCCCCGCCGCCTCAATTCCGTCACCAGCACGGCGTCCTCGGACCCTTTTCTGCCCCGCAACAACGGGCAGCCCAGCTCGGTGGCCATGCCGCGGGTCTCGAAGATATCCTTCGCGCCGAATGGCCAGCCTGCCAGCGGTCCTTCGCCGAGAGCGTCCAGCGGATTCACCTCCACCCAGGCTCGGATCTGTGGTTCCAGCTTGCGAATCTGTTCCAGGCAGAATTCCACCGTCATTTCAGCGCCTCCCGCATCGCCTCCATCATACGGCTCACTCCTTCCCGAAACGTCTCGGGGCGTGTGAGCAGGCTGAGCACCAAGAAAGCTTCGGACTCGAAATCATAGAAGTAACCGGGTTGCACCAGCACCCCGGCGCGCTCCAGCGCCAGCAGCGTCCATTCCTCTTCACTCATGATGCGCGGCGCCTGGACTATGGCGTACCAGCCGCCTTCGGACGGCAAAAGCTGCGCTTCCGGAATCAAGGCGCCCTCCAGGAATTCGCGGTTGGAGGCGAGCCGGGCTCTGATCTGCGCCTGAAGCGCCTCGGCTGCCGACAGCAGCACCGGCAGCGCGTGCTGCACCGGCGTGCTGACCGAAAGATAGGTATCGGCGATCAGTTCCAGACGCTCGGCAGCCTCAGGGCGGTTGCTCACAATCCAAGCCAGCTTCATCTGCGGCAGCGCGCTAACTTTCGACAGCCCACTCAAGCAGAAACATGGCGCATCCTCGAACCCCGCCAGCGTTTCCACCCGGCTGGGATCTTCTCGCAAGGCGAAATCGCGGAAGACCTCGTCGGAGACGATGGCCAGCCCCCGGCGCCGGCAGAAGGCGGCCAGCCGGTCCGCCTCCGCGCGCTTCAGAAAGGATCCGGTGGGGTTGTTGGGATTCACCACCACCACCGCTCTGGTCCGCTCGCCCGCCAGCGCTTCCAGGCATTCGAAATCGAGCGACCATTCGCCGTGGTATGCCAGCGGATATTGGATCACCCGCACGCATTCGAGCGCGGCTAGGAATTCGAACAGCGGGTAGGAAGGGCGGGGAACTAGAATTTCATCGCCGGCGTCGCACAGCAGCTTGAACAGAAACCCGTAGGCTTCACTCGTGCTGGCGGTGAGAAGGATGCGCGAGGCGTCCACACCGTCCCCGCGCCGGCGGTAATAGCCGGCCACTGCCTCGCGAGCCTGCCGAGCGCCCGCGGCGGCCGGTTCGTAGCGCAACGACCGCGGGTCTGACAGGGCCGCTAGAAGCCCGGGAGGATATTCGAACCCCGCCGCCGTTGGATTCGATTCGGTCAGGTCCAGCACCCTTTGGCCGGAGCGCCGCTTCCGCTCCAGGCAATCGCTCAGCCGGTTGGGTTTCAGGTTCCAGGGAATGCGCGAGGAAAACCTCAAGACGGATACACCCAGGGCTTGCGGTAGGGGCGGCTGAGCAGACGGTTGGCCTCCTCGTCGCCCACGACCACCTCTTTGACGCCATCCCAGTTAAGGCTGCGTCCGGTCTTGTAGGAAACCATCGCCAGCAGGCTCATGTTGGTGGAATAGTGCCCCAGCTCGATGTCGCACACCGCGCGCCGGTTGGTCTTGATGCACGTCAGAAAGTCCGCCCACAGCTCCTTGATGTTCTGGGAATCCGGTTTGTGCAGGACGGGCTCCTGATGCATCACTTGCGCGCCCTTCTTAACCGGATAGAAGGTCCAGCCGTCTTGCCATCCCAGATGCAGCATGCCTTCCGTGCCGTAGAAGTAGCAGCCTACGTTGTGCTTTTCGGCGGCATTGCCGCCATAGGCGCGGTTCTCCCAAGTGACGTCGAAGTGGTCGAAGCGGTAGACCGCAGTCTGCGTGTCGGGGGCGGTGGTGGAGTCCTGCTTGATGCGCCTTCCTCCGCTGGAAAAAACGGTCTTGGGGTACTTTTCCTCCATGATCCACAAGATCTGATCGAACCAGTGGATGCCCCAATCGGCAATGGTGCCGTTGGCGTAGTCCAGATGCTGGCGGAATCCCCGCGGGTGGATGCTCTTGTTGAACGGGCGCAAAGGCGCCGGTCCGCACCACATGTCCCAGTCCATCCCGGGCGGTGGGTCCGAATCGGGCGTCTTCTGTCCCGGACCGCCGCCATAAAGCACGAATGCCCGGATGTAACCAATCTTGCCCAGCTTTCCGGAGCGGATGAATTCGCGCGCGGAGATGTTATGCGGCGACACGCGCCGGTGCGTGCCCACTTGCACCACGCGCCCCGTCTCCCGGGCGGCTTTCACCATCGCCCGCCCTTCTTTGATGGTGTGCCCGATGGGTTTTTCGACGTACACATGCGCGCCGGCGCGGCAAGCGGCGATGGTCACCAGCGGGTGCCAGTGGTCCGGCGTGGCGTTGATCACGATAGCGGGCTTTTCCTTGGCCAGCAGTTCCCGAAAGTCCTTGTACTTGCGCGGTTCGTCGCGGGTGAGTTGTTTGACCTTCTCCACGGCCGGGTTCAACTGGTTCGGGTCGACGTCGCACATCCCCACCACCTCGCATTCACCCGAGGCGATGGCTTCGCCCAGAATGTTCATGCCCCACCAGCCGGTTCCCACCAGGGCGGTGCGGAACTTCCCGCGCTGCCCGAATAATGGCGCCGCTCCCCAGGCGGCCCCCGGAATCTTCAAAAAGTCTCTGCGCTCCATGACTGAGATTGTATCGGAACCGCCGCCGTCCGGCAGCCGATGGTGTTAAGATGGCGCCAAGGAGAGTTAGCCCGTGAAAGTCTCAAGACGCGGCTTTTTTTATTCCGCCGGAATGTCGCTGACTGCGGCGGAAGCCACGCGCGTGATGGGCGCCAATGACCGGATCCAGGTGGCCATTGTGGGTCTAGGCGGGCGCGGACGCGCGCACGTCAACATCTTTCATTCCTCCCAGGAATGCACCATCGCGGCCATTTGCGACGTCAACCAGGCGGCGCGCGAGCGCGGCGTGGCGCTGGTGAAGCAAGTGGCCGGCAACACGCCCAAAGACTATGTGGACATGCGCGAGGTCTTCGCCGACAAGTCCATCGACGCGGTTTCGCTGCCGCTGCCCAACCACTGGCATGCGCTGGCCACCATTTGGGCCTGCCAGGCGGGCAAGGATGTTTACGTCGAAAAACCGGCCTGCCACAACATTTTCGAAGGCCTGCGCATGATCGAGGCCGCCCGGAAATACAACCGCATGGTGCAGGTCGGCTCCCAAGGCCGCAGCGCCCCGCACAAGCGTAAGGCCATGCAGTTGCTCCAAGAGGGCGTGATCGGCAAGGTGTACATGGCGAAGGGCCTTTGCTTCAAGCGGCGCAAGTCCATCGGCAAGACGCCCGAAGGCCCGGTCCCGCCGGGCATCGACTGGGACAAGTTCCTCGGTCCGGCGCCCTACCGCCCTTACAGCGAGAACCGCTTCCGCTATAACTGGCACTGGTTCTGGGACACCGGCAACGGCGACATTGGCAACCAGGGCATTCATGAAATGGATATCGCGCGCTGGGGCTTGGGCCGCGGGCTCCCGCTGGACGGCGTCTCGACCGGCGGCAAATTTGTCTATGACGACGATCAGGAGACGCCCAACACGCAGCTTGCATCATTTAACTACGGCGATGCGCAACTGGTTTTTGAAGTGCGCGGACTGATGACCGGCACTGAGGGCGGCTTGCGGCATACCGGCAATGTCATCGGCAACCTGTTCTATGGCAGCGAAGGTTGGATGGCCGTGGACGGCGCAAGCTTCCAGGTATACAAGGGCGAAAGCAATGAAAAGGTGATGGACGAGAAGGTGTCCGACCGCGAAGGCGCCGGGCACGTCAAGAACTTTTTCGCCGCCATGCGCAAGCGCGATCACAGGATTCTGACCGCCGACGTGGAAATCGGCGTGACATCGGCCGCGCTGGTGCACATCGCCAACATCAGCTACCGCCTGGGCCGCCGGCTGAAGTTCGACGCCAAGAACTGGAACTTCCCCGGCGATGCGGAAGCCAACAAAATGCTGACCCGCCCGCCCCGCCCGCCCTACGTCGTGCCGGAAAAGGTGTAAGGCTGCCGGAATAGGGGGACATCGCGGACTGCCCCTCGCCGGGACGCCGGTTACGGAAGGTTCAGCTTGACGCTGTAGACCTGCGGGACTCCACTTTTGTCCGTGCTGAACATCACCATGCGGCCCTCGGGATGAAACTGCGGATGCGGATGCGACGGCTGCCCTTTCCAGCTCGAGTCGTGCCGGAACAGCTTTTCGACTTTGCCGATCCTCCGGCCCTCGAGCGTCACCAGCGCCAGCACGCTGCCGTCCCATAAATCCGTCACCCAGTGGCGTAAATCGCGGAACATCCGCGTGTGGGCCGCTCCGATGGGCGCCGGAATCATGTAGTTATCGCTTCCGTCGGCGGCGAAGCTCCCCAGAAAGGCCTGCCCCTTCTTCGGCCCCCACAAGTAACGCGCCGAATAACCCATCCGAGAACCATCCGGAAACCAGAACTCGTGGGTGCGGTGCAGTCCGATGTCCTGGACGCTCAACGGCCCTCCCTCGCTCCCGTCGATCTTGATCCACCACGTCCTTTGCGGCGTGTTGCCGGCAAAGCCCGGGCTGCCCGAATCAAGCAGATGCTGCCAGCAGTAGCTGATGCGGGTGGGATCCGTGGGGCTGGCCTGAAGGTGCCCGATCATAAAGCCGAGATCGGGGCTGATTTGCACCGGCTCGCCCCCGGCGATGGGCAGGCGGTAGATGGCGAATGGCCCCGTGGAAAGACGCCCCGGCTTGGCGCCTCCCTCCGCCTTGTTCACCGCGAAGACAAGAAACCGCCCGTCGCAGGTCACGGTGAACGCCTGCGGCCGGAGGCCCTCCAGCGTCCTGATCGTGCGCGTGGCCAGCGTCTGCGTGTTCATCTCCTTGAACGTCGAGCCCACCAGATACCAGAGCGTCTTGCGTTGCGGCCAGTGCCATATGCGGGACCCGGAGACCCCCGCTTCGCTGGTCATCTGAGTCATCTCACCGCTATTGAGATTGAGACGGTAATAATTCGGCTGCCCGGAGCGGTTGGAAACAATGATGGCGTGATCGCTGTCCAGGAACGTCTCGATGTTGAAATACAAATGATGGCTGCCGGATGCATGCTGCGTCCACTGCGTGATCTCCTGGCCGAATTCAGGATCCTTCCAGGTGCGCCGCTCCGCGGGCCACACCTTGCCCACTTCCGAGGCCATGCAGACCCCGGCGCAAAGAATCGTCAGGACACGCACCGCCGCCATGGCTCGTCTCATCACCTTTTCAACCTCTACGCCGATGATACGCCGATTGAGACTACCCCATTGACACCGCGCACAATCCGGCGTTTCATACCGGGTAGGGAGGCGTGAGACGGCCATGCTGTCAACCAAACTGGTCGGATTGGTCGAGGATCACTGGGAACAGATCACACAGCGGGTCATGGAGATGATCCGGAAGGACCCGGCGCTGAACAACCTCAAGCGGCTGCCCGACAGCGAACTTCGCGATCTGGGGCGGCGGACGCTCAAAAACCTCAGCCACTGGCTGCTGGAGTCCAGCGACGCCGACGTCGGCCGCTATTACGAGGAAATCGGCAAGCGGCGCTTCCATGAGGGCATCCCGCTCCACGAGTGCGTGCGCTGCGCGCATCTGTTCCGCGAAAGGCTGGTCGATTGGGTGCGCGAACAGGGACTGGCGCAGAGCACCATCGACGTTTTCGCCGAAGAAGAGCTCGAATACCGCGTGGGGCGTTTCTTCGATAGCCTGGTATACCACGTGGTCAAAGGCTATGAGCAGTGCCTGCGCAGCGAAGCTTCTATGAATCTAGCCTGACCCTGTCTCTGGGCGCCGAGGCGTTTACCGCACCGGCCGCAATATGATGTTGCTCGCCGGACACGAATCCCGCACGCTGGCCGAACAGGCGCGCGGCTCCAGATTTCTGGTCAAGCAAATCCGAACCTCGCTGAGATATCTTCCCCTGCACGCCAGCTTGATGCTCCCCCGCGGGTAAGAGGGATTGGCGGCCAGAAGCTTCTGCCGCACGCTTTCCGCCGGCATTTCCACCTGCTTCAACGGCTGGCGGAAATCAGCCGGAATCTGAAAACGCCGGAACGCCTTCTCGGTCCACTCGAAGTACGAGGCGGCGTCCAGTCCGCTGCACGTGCCGTGCTTGCGCCACTGGTGCTGAATCAACCCCTCAGCCGGCATGAGGGGCAGCATCCGGGCCACGATGGCCGCGTCCACCGGATTCGCCGCAGCGCAGTCTTGCGGCCAGCCGCGCTCGTACTGCGGCCACAGGCCGTGAACCACGAATCCGTACCGGCGTCCTTCGCCGCATTGCTCGGAATTGCGCGCAGCGGCGGGTCCGGCGCAATACTCCGGCGACCATGACAGGCTCAGCACATAGTAATCAAACCTCCCCGGCGTATGCTGGGCGCACGCCGGAACGAGAATCAGAAAAACCCATAGGGCCAGCCGCAATTTCCCTCCCTCCTGTACCACTATATTCGTCGCTTTGCCGGCATGGTGCGTTTCTTCAGCGGAGATAGACGCCTCTTGTCGCGCGCGCAGCGCCCGTGGACAGAGCTGTGTGGCTCCGCCTCCCTCTGGTTCCATGATGCCCCGCCCGCGGCGGCGAATGTTTTTGCCAAAATGGATGCATGTCAGATCCTGTGATCCTTGTCGCCAGCGGAGATTTGCGCCTGTCGGCCAACCAGGTGTGTTGGGAGGCGCAGAACCGGGTGGAGCAAGCCGTCATGGCGGCCATCCGGAATGAAGGCCGCCAAGTGCGCCGCGGGCACCCGTACCTGCCCAGTAAAAAACACGGCTTTATCGACAGCCAAAAATACGGTATCGAGGTTTTTCGGAACATCCCTCCTCGTGCGCCGGTTGTGGTTTGCGAGGCGGTGTGGCAGTACAGCCACCACGTGCTGCCGGGACTCCTCTCCCACCAAGGCCCCATCCTTACCGTAGCCAACTGGAGCGGCCAGTGGCCCGGCTTGGTGGGCATGTTGAACCTCAACGGCTGCCTGACCAAGGCGGGAAAGAAGTACTCCACCCTGTGGAGTGAAGACTTCACCGACGAGTTTTTCCTGCGCGGCTTGCGCAACTGGCTGGCCGGCAAGCCGGTCAAGCATGATCTGAGCCATGTGCGCAAGCTGAAGGATTTGAAATTGCCCGGAGCGGCCGAAAAACTCGGTACGCGGCTGGCTGAGGAGCTGCGCCGCGACAAGGCCATCATGGGCGTTTTCGACGAAGGCTGCATGGGCATGTACAACGCCATCATCCAGGATGAGTTGCTCATGCCGCTCGGCGTGTACAAAGAACGCCTCAGCCAGTCCGCTCTGTTTGCTGAGATGATGCGCACCAGCGACGAGGAAGCCAAGGCGGTGAAGGCATGGTTGGACGCCAAAGGCATGAAGTTCGTCACCGGACCCAACCCGGAAACCGACCTGACCGAAGATCAGATCCTCAGCCAGTGCAAAATGTACATCGCCGCTGTGCGCATCGCCGACGACTTCGGCTGCGATCTGATCGGCATTCAATATCAACAAGGCCTCAAAGACTGCACGCCCGCCTCCGATCTGGCCGAGGGACTGTTGAACAACGTCGACCGGCCGCCGGTAAGGGCGCGCGGAAACGGCCGCGTCCTCTACCGCGGCAAGGCGCTGCCCCATTTCAATGAAGTGGACGAATGCGCCGGTCTGGACGCTCTCTGCACGAACCGCATCTGGACTGCGCTGGGCTTCGATCCGGAGACCACGCTGCACGACGTACGCTACGGCGAAACCTTCCCCGTGGATGGCCGGGAACAGTTCGTGTGGGTGTTCGAGATCTCCGGCGCCGTGCCGCCCAAGCACCTGATCGGCGGCTATAAGGGCGCCACCAGCGAACGCCAGCCGCCCATGTACTTCCCGCTCGGCGGCGGCTCCATTAAAGGCGTCAGCAAGCCCGGCGAAATCGTCTGGAGCCGCATTTACGTCGAAAGCGGAAAGCTTTGCGCCGATCTCGGCCGCGCGCAGGTGGTGAAGCTCCCCAAAGAGGAAACCGAGAGGCGCTGGCGCATCACCACGCCGCAGTGGCCCATGATGCACGCCGTCACCTACGGCGTCAGCCGCGACCAGTTGATGGCCAAGCACAAAGCCAACCACATTCAGGTGGCTTATGCCCCCAGCGCCAAAGACGCCAACTTGGCCCTGGCTGCCAAGGCGGCCATGTTCCGCGCCATGGGAATCGACGTCAATATTTGCGGCACCAACAACGGATTGTAATTTCGATTGGAGGATCTTATGCGTGTAGGAATCATCGGGACCGGCGCGATCTCTCACAAGCACGCGCAGGCTTACAAGAATATCGGCTACGAAATCACGGTGTGCACCGACGTCTACGAGCCCGCCGGCCGGAAGTTCGCCGAAACTTACGGCTGCGAGTTCGTCGCCGGCTACGAGCAGGTATGCCGCCATCCCAAGGTGGACTTCGTCGACGTGTGCACGTTTCCGGATTTCCGCTTGCAGCCGCTGGAAATTTGCGCCGAAACGAAGAAGCACATCCAGGTGCAGAAGCCCATTTCCACCAACCTGGAAACCGCGCGCAAAATGATCGACACGGCCAAAAAGGCCGGGATTGTGCTCGGAGTGGTCAGCCAGCACCGTTTCGACGACGCCACCATCTTCCTGAAGAAGGCCATCGCCGGCGGGCGCCTGGGCAAGATCCTGCAAGCCGACGCCTATGTCAAATGGTGGCGTTCTGCCGAATACTATTCGCGTCCCATCAAAGGGAGCTGGGCCACCGAGGGCGGCGGCGCAATGATCAACCAGGCGATTCACCAGGTGGACATTCTTCTTTATCTGGTAGGACCGGTGAAGGAACTGTTCGCCTACTGGCAGCTAGGCGCCCTGCACAAGATCG
>Ga0272446_1006487_pt1 | contig 12173 bp, 10 predicted proteins | sample YNPCB0061_FD_194587 | JGI IMG/M metagenome (GOLD analysis project Ga0272446, IMG submission 194587) | Hot spring microbial mat communities from Yellowstone National Park, WY, United States - YNP-CB-006-1 | ecosystem: Environmental > Aquatic > Thermal springs > Hot (42-90C) > Sediment | place... | reverse complement strand
ACATAGTGGAGATTATAGTTGTCAGAGTTATCTGTCGTCTGTCATCTGTTGTCTGTGCTCTGCCATTTGTCATCTGCCGTCTGTCGTCTATGATAAGATTCCGCCCATGCGCTTTCGGCTCCACAAGCTGATTTTTGCGCCGGTAGGAACCCGCCAGGTAGAGCAACTCGACCGCGGCCCCACATGGTTGGACGATGAGCTTCATGTGTCGTACCTGCGGGGCGAGATTACATTCACCAGAACCAACGATCGTGTGCTGGTGGAAGGCATGATCGAAACAGCCACTCAGGCCCAGTGCTCCCGATCGCTGGAGATGTTTGAATTGCCGTTGCGCTTTCCGTTGGAGGACGTCGCCTTTTTTTTGCCCGGCCACTACACCTCCGACCCGGACCGGCGGCTGCGCGAAGATGGCCGCATCGATCTCACCGAGACCCTGCGCGAACACATCATCATGGCGATGCCCATGAATCCCGTCAGCCCCGCCTACCGCGATGACGCCGGCGCCGCGCAACTGATCGACCAGGAGGATGCCGACTGGCTGCGCGTCAAATGGTCGAGCCGGAGCTGAGCAAATGGAGAATGACTCACCATGACCATGACGTTTGATGAGGATCAGATCGTTGCCGCATTGTTGATCAAAGCCGAGACCCAGGGCGGCGTGGTCATCGACGATATCCTCGAATTGCTGCCGGAGGTCGACGACGGCTACGAACAGGTGGATCGGGTCATTGCGCTCCTGGCGGAGGCGGGTGTTCAGCTTCAGGATCTGCCGGCTGAAGATGAAGAAGCAGCCGACGACCCTGGCCTCGAAGAGGATGACGACGACGAAGACGATGAAGACGACGCCGCCGCTCTCAGCGCCGACGACAGCATCGGCCTGTACCTGCGCGAGATGGCGCGTGTGCCGCTGCTGAGCATGGCCGAGGAGATCCAGCTGGCCAAAGCCATCGAGCGCGGAAACCGGGCCAGGTCGAAAGCGCGCTCGGTCCAGGATTCGGCTCAGCCTGGCGAGCTGGACAAACTGAACCAGTGCATCGAGGAAGGCCGGCTGGCGCGCGAGCATCTGATCAAGGCCAACACGCGCCTGGTCGTCAGCATCGCCAAGAAGTACATGGGGCGGGGCGTGCCGTTTCTCGATCTGATCCAGGAGGGCAATCTCGGCCTGATGAAAGCGGTCGAGAAGTTCAATCACAAGCTCGGTTTCCGCTTCAGCACCTACGCCACCTGGTGGATTCGCCAGACCATCACCCGCGCCATCGCCGACCAGGCGCGCACCATCCGCGTGCCGGTTCACATGAGCGATCGCATCCGTCGGCTGTACAAGACCACGCACGAGATGGAGCAGGCGCTGGGCCGCAAGCCCACGCCCGAGGAACTGGGCAGCGAGCTGGGCGTCGAGTCGGACAAGGTCGAGTGGATGCTGAAGGTGTCGTGGCGGCCGCTTTCGTTGGAGCAGCCCGTGGGCGAAGAGGAGGACAACGAATTCGGCTCGTTCATCGAAGATGAAACCACGCCCTCGCCATCGCAGACGGTGTACGATGAGTTGCTGCGCGACAAGATAGAGCAGGTGCTGTCCACCCTCACCCCGCGCGAGCAGCGCATCCTGCGCCTGCGCTTCGGCCTCATCAACGGCAAATGCTACACGCTCGAAGAGGTGGGTCAGAAGTTCGGCCTGACGCGCGAGCGCATCCGGCAGATCGAAGGCCGCGCGCTGCGCCGGCTGCGCCATCCCCGCCGCAGCCGGCAACTCAAAGATTTCCTCGATTGAGCCATTACGCCGTTGCCCGGTGTGCCAATGGCCCAACGACTCAATGCCCAAATGAACCGATGAAAACGCTTTCCTATAGCGAGGCAATTAACGAGGCGTTGCGCGAAGAGATGCAACGCGACCCCGGCGTGTTTATCCTCGGCGAAGACGTGGGCGCGATGGGCGGCGTGTTCGGCGTCACCGCCGGCCTGCTCGAGCAGTTCGGCCCGGAGCGCGTCATGGACACGCCCATCAGCGAAGCCGGCGTCATTGGCGCCGCCCTCGGCGCGGCCATGATGGGCATGCGCCCCGTGGCCGAGATCATGTTCGGCGACTTCCTGGGCTGCGCCGGCGATCAGATCATCAATCAGGTCGCCAAGGCGCGCTACATGAGCGGCGGCAAAGCGCGCGTGCCGCTCACCATTCGCGTGACGACCGGCGCCCCCGGCGCGGCGGCCGCCCAGCACTCGCAAAGCCCCGAAGCGTGGTTCATGAACGTGCCCGGCCTGAAGATCGCCTGTCCCGCCACCCCCGCCGACGCCAAAGGGATGCTCAAGGCCGCCATTCGCGGCGAAGACCCGGTGCTCTTCTTCGAGCACAAAATGCTGTACGCCGCCAAAGGCGCAGTGCCCGACGGCGACCATGTGGTTGAGCTGGGCCAGGCCCGCGTGGCGCGCGACGGCGCCGATGTGACGATCATCGCTGTCGGCGGGATGCTGCCCCATGCGCTGGCTGCGGCCGAGACGCTGGCCGCTCAGGAACATCCCATTTCCTGCGAGGTCATTGATCCGCGCTCGCTCGTTCCGCTCGATCTGCCCACCCTGGTCGATTCGGCGAAGAAGACCGGGCGTGTGGTGATTGCTCACGAAGCGCACAAGCGCGCCGGCCCCGGCGCCGAAATTGCCGCTCTGCTGGCCGAACACGCAGTGGACTATCTCGATTCGCCCATTCTGCGCGTGGCCGCTAAAAACGTGCCGCTGCCCTACGCGCCGGCCCTCGAACAATTCGTGCTGCCGGGCGCGCAGGATATTGTCGATGCCGTCCGGCGCGCCATGCGCTAAGACTGCTTTTCCTCATCCCTGATCCTATGACGCTCACACCGGAACGAAAGCAACAAGTCGTCAATATTGCCCGCGATCTGCTGCGCGCCAAAAGCCTGGCCGGCCAGGAGGCGGCTGCCGCGCGCGTCGCGGCAGAGGCCATGCGCGCGTTGGGCTATGACCAGGTGCGCGTGGATGCGCTGGGCAATGTGATCGGCGCGCTGACGCCCGCTGCGCCAGACGCCGCCGGCAGCATCCTGTTCGATTCGCACATCGACACGGTTGAGGCGGCCGGCCGGTGGACGAAAGACCCCTTCGGCGGCGAAGTCAGCGACGGCAAACTGTGGGGGCGCGGCGCGGCAGACATGAAAGGCGCGCTGGCCGCCAGCCTGTGCGCCGCCGCCTACGCCAAAGCCGATGGCCGGCTGCGCAGCCCCGTGCTGGTCTCGGCCTCGGTCAACGAAGAGCAGATCGAGGGCCTGGCGCTGGCCGATGTGCTGATGGAATATCGCCCGGCGCGCGTCGTGATCTGTGAATCGACCGGCCTGAAGCTCAACATCGGCGGGCGCGGCCGGGCCGAGGTTTTTCTCACGGTCGAGGGCGTGCCGGCCCACGCCAGCACCCCGCACCTGGGCGTCAATGCGCTCAAGCAGGCCGCCCGGCTGATTCTGGCCGTGAATGAGTGGCAGCCGCCGCGCGACCCCGACCTGGGCGAGGGCATCTTCGAGCCGACCGAAATCATCAGCTCGCCCTATCCCAGCGTGTCGGTGTTGCCCGATCGTTGCCGCATGCGCTGCGACCGGCGCTTGCTGGTGGGCGAAACCGAGCGCGACGTGCTCGACCCGCTCAACCAGATCATCGACCGCCTGCGCGCCCAGGACACCACTTTCCGCGCGCGCGCCGAGATCGACACGGAGACGATCACGACCTACACCGGCGCGCAACGCACCGGGCTGAAGTTTCAGCCGGCCTGGAAGATGCCCCCCGACAACGACTTCGTCCGGGCGGCCCGGTCGGCGCTCGGCGATCCCGTGATTGGCTATTACGCCTTTTGCACCAATGCCGCGCGCAGCGCCGGCCTGATGGGCATCCCGACGATCGGCTTTGGGCCGGGGCGCGAGGAGCACGCCCACATCGCCGACGAATTTTGCGAGCTGGAACAACTGTGGGGCGCGGCAGAAGGCTACTATGCGCTGTGCGGGTTGTGATCGTGTTGTAGAGACGCGCCACGGCGCGTCTCTACGCGGCGCGCTGTGATTCGCACAGCCAACCAGCGGGGCGTTCCTGCCGGCGCAACCATCAATGCGGCGCGCCGGCCTGTTGCTGGCGCGTGAGCTGGAGCAGGCCGGCGTAGGCCAGCGCCAGGGGCGAAGTGTCCTGCAGCGCCGCGTCGAGCGCGCGCAATTCCTGCGCATTCGCCTGCGTTTCCGCCACACGGTTGGCGTATTCAACCAGACGCTGGTGGCGCGCAAGCTGCCGCTCCAGGTCGAGCTGGCGCACCTGCTCAGCGACAGCCGTAATGCCGGCCGGCAGCGTGATGCTGACAATCCGCGTGTGGTCGAGCATCAGGTTGAATAGCGGCGCGCCGTACAGATAATCTCCCACCCGCCGGTCGATGCGAAAAGCGATCAGCCGCGCGTCATCCTGCGCCTGTTCCAGCGTGCGGCTGATGATCTCGTAGTTCAGGCAGGCGCCGATCAACTGTTCCAGCACGGTGGGCGGATCGATGCCGATGCTGAGGTGGTTTTCCAGGTAGCGTTCATCGATCTGCCAGCGCGCAGTCACGCGGATCGCCACGCGCACGCGGTCGCGCGTGACGCAGTTGAAGACGCGATCGAACAGCTTCTCGCGCAGGTCGATGATCTCCAGCTTTTCCCAGGGCAGCACAAAGGCTCTGCTGCCGCCTGGGAAGACGACACACTCGCGGCCCTGGCTCTTCCAGATAACGCCGGCGTATCGCTCTGGCACGCGCTTGTAGAACAGGCGGTAGCCGGCGATCAATATCAGCGCGAAGGCGGCGCCGGTGAGCAGTGTTCCCAGCAGCGCAATCAGCACAGGGAATGGCAGTTGCAGCGCAACCACCGCCGCGACCGAGAGGAGGGCCAGCGTTGGCGCGCCGACGAGAAAATAGACGAGTGGATGTGGTCTTGGCGCTTTCATTCGGGTTGGGCAGGCGCCCATGGCGAGTTGTCTGCGCCAGAGCATAGCCGGCCTGCGCGCAGAAAAGTCCGCATCGCCGCTCGGAAATTTCGGAGCAGCGCGCCGGCAACTTCAGAATGCTTCAGTGTTACCATCCCGTCAGGCAGACCACAAGGATGCGAGCCTATGGCCGGAATATCGGACGCGCGCGCAAAAATCAACGCAGAGTTCGGGCGCTTGCTCAGCGGCGCCATCAACAGCATTGCCACCTACGAGGGCAAAACGGCCCCGATCGTGGAGCAGGAACTGGGCCAGCAGATCGGTTTGACGGTGGCGTCGATCCAGCGTTACAAGGGCGGCCGCCTGCCGCCCGACCCGCGCGCAATTCGCATCTTTGCCGAAGCCGGCGTGCGTCGGGGATACCTGAACCGGCGCTGGCTGGCGCGCTTTCTGCACGTGGCCGGCTACCCGACGCCTGACCCGCTGATCGACGAGTTGTGCCCTGCCACGCTGAGCGAGCGGGCCGGGGAGCGCGTGCTGCACAACCTGCCGCCGCCCAGCTATGGCCGGTTCGTGATGCGCGCGCAGCCGTTTGCCGAGCTGCTGGACGCGCTGCGCCAGCGCACCGCCGTGGTGGTCTTGTCCAGCCTGGGGGGAATGGGCAAGACCAGCCTGGCGCGCGAGGTCGCCGCGCGCTGTCTGGAAGAGGGCGCCGGCGCGGTTGACCCCGGCGGCGCCCCGCGCTTCGACGGCGCCGTATGGGTCAGCGACGCGGAACAGCCCGGCTATACCACGTTGTCCGGCGTGCTGGACGAGATCGCGCACACGCTGGGCTATGACGGCTACGCCAACTATGGGCTGGAGGAAAAGCGCCGCGAGGTCGAGCAGCTTTTGCGCCGCCAGCGCATCCTGCTGATCGTGGACAACTTCGAGACGGTCACCGACCCGGCGCTCCTGCGCTGGCTGTTGAAACTGCCGGAGCCGAGCAAGGCGCTGATCACCACCCGCGAGTATCGCCGCGAGTTCCGGCAGGGCGCGTGGCCGGTGGAGCTGCGCGGCATGAGCGACGCCGAAGCGCTGGAGTTCATCGAACACCGGCTGCAAATGCTGCGCATGGACCGGCTGGCGCTGGCTGGCTCAGCCCACACGCAGGCCGGCCAGGATGGCGGGTTGTTCGCGCCGCTGCTCGAAGTCACCGGCGGCAACCCCAGGGCAATCGAAATGGCGCTGGGATGCGTCAAGTACGAGCGCCGGCCTTTGCAGGCGATCATAGACGATCTGTACAGCGCGCGCGGCGATCTGTTTGAAGATCTGTTTCAACGCGGCTGGGCGCTGCTCGACGAAGCAGCCCGCCGCGTGTTACTATCGATGACCCTGTTCGCGCCCAGCGCGGATCAGGAGGCGTTGTCGGCCACAGCCGACGTGCGCGGCATGACGTTTGCGCGCGCCGTGGAGCGGTTGACCGATCTGGCCTTCATGGACGCGCAGCAGGCTGATCTGAACAGCCCGCCGCGCTACACCCTGCACCCGCTGGCGCGCGCCTTTGCGGCGCGGGAACTGGCGCAGGATGAGTCGTTCGAGAGCGCCGCCCGCGCGCGCTGGCTGAACTGGTATGTGCGATTGACCGGCCAGGTGGGCTATTGCCCCAATGACCTGGGCCGGCTGAAACTGCTTGACCCGGAGCGCGGCATGTTGCACACGGTGATCGGGTGGGCGATGCGCAACGGGCGCCATGAAACGGTTTTGGCGCTGGCGCGCGGGTGCAGCTTTTACTGCTATGTGCGCGGTCTGATGAACCGTGAGCCGGACATCAATCCGGTGGCGGCCCAGGCGGCGCAGGCATTGAATCAGCCGGTCGAAGAAATACACTGGCTGGCGCGCCACGTTCAGCGCCTGGCGCGGGCCGGCAAACTGGCCGAGGCGGAACCCTGGCTGGCGCGTATGCAGGCGCTGGCAGCCATAAATGCGTTGCCCGCTGATGTGGCCGAGCCGTATCATCACGGCCTGGCAACTTATCACCTGGCGCGCGGCGCGGTGGATGAGGCGGAGCGCGAATGGCGCGCGCTGCTGGCCGGCCTCGCCGGAGCGCCCCCGGCTCAGGCGGCTTCGGCGCGGCTGCTGGCCCTGAAGTGGCTGGCCACCTGTCTGCGCCAGAAAGGGGATTTGACGCAGGCCCGCCAGGTGGTGTCGGAGGCGCTGAGCATGGCCGGCAGCGAGGCCCCCCTGCGCGCCACGCTTTCGCTGCAACTGGAACTGGCGCGCGTATTGCTGGAGCAGGGCCAGCTCGACGCATCTGAGCAGCTTGCAGCCGCGTGCCGGGAGCGCGTCGTTCGCCATGTGGTCGATCGGCACATGCCGGACGTGTGTTTTGTGGAGGGGCAGTTGTTGCGCGCGCGGGGCGATCTGGCCGGCGCGCGCCGCGCGCTGAGCGAAGCATTGGACGGCTTCGAGCGGATTGGGTTGCGCCGCGAGATTGACGAGGCGCGCGCGGCGCTGAAGCAAGTGATCGGGTAACATCTGCGCCATGCGCGCTCTTGTGCTATCCGATCAACTCTCATTCGACCCGAATTACCCGATGCCCGCGCCGATGCCGGGCGAGGCCCTCATTCGCGTCACCCGCGCCGGCGTCTGCAACACAGACCTGGAGCTTGTCAAAGGCTACATGCGCTTTCGCGGCGTCCTGGGTCACGAGTTCGTCGGCGTTGTGGAATCCATCATGCCGGCTGATACGGAAGCGCCGACCGACATTCGCCCCGGCGATCGCGTGGTCGGCGAGATCAACGCTGTGGGGCCGGCGTCGCCCTCGCGCCACTGGCATGAGCGCGCCCAGGACCCGACGCGCACCACGTTGGGCATCGACCGGCGCGATGGCGTCTTTGCAGATTACACGCGCCTGCCACTGGTCAATTTGCACCGCGTGCCGGACACGGTGAGCGACGACGAGGCCGTGTTTGTCGAGCCGCTGGCGGCGGCGTGCCAGATTCTGGAGCAGGTTCATATCACGCCCACGGATCGGGTGGCGGTGCTGGGCGACGGCAAACTGGGTTTGTTGTGCGCGCAGGTTCTGGCCACCACCGCCTGTGATCTCACCGTCATCGGCAAGCACGCCGCCAAGCTCGACATCCTGCGCCGGCGCGGGATCAACACATTTCTGCTCGACATTCCCGGAGTCTCTAAGACTCCGGGAATGTCGTTCGATGTGGTGGTCGAATGCACCGGCGCGCCGGCCGGCTTCGATCTGGCGCGGGGCCTGTTGCGCCCGCGCGGCACGCTCGTGCTGAAGAGCACCTACGAGGGATTGCCGCAGGCCAATCTGTCCATGATCGTGGTGGACGAGATCACCGTGGTCGGATCGCGCTGCGGGCCGTTTGCGCCGGCGTTGCGCCTGTTGGCGCAGAAGCGCGTCGATGTCATCTCGCTGATCCACGCCCGCTATCCGTTGCGCGAAGGATTGCGCGCGCTGGAACACGCAGGCCGGCCCGGCGTGTTGAAGGTGCTGCTGGACATCGCTTCCTGACCGACGCAGTACACTACCCGATACGCCATACGCAATACGCAATACGCAACACGCAATACGCGACACGGAGCACCCATGATTACTGGAACGATGAAAGCCCTAGTCAAGAAATATCCCCGCGAAGGCCTGTGGCTGGACGAAGTGCCCATTCCCCAGCCCGGCATCAACGATGTGCTGATCAAGATTCACAAGACTTCCATCTGCGGCACCGATGTGCATATCTGGAACTGGGACGCCTGGTCACAAAAGACGATTCCTGTGCCGATGGTGGTGGGGCACGAGTTCGTCGGCAGGGTCGCGGCGATGGGATCGAACGTGCGCGACCTGAACATCGGCGATCTGGTGTCGGGCGAGGGGCACATTGTGTGCGGGCGCTGCCGCAACTGTCTGGCTGGCCGGCGTCATCTCTGCAAGGACACGCAGGGCGTGGGCGTCAACCGGCCCGGCGCGTTTGCCGAATACCTGTGCATCCCGGTCACCAATGTCTGGCACGCGGATCCGTCCATTCCCACCGATATCCTGAGCATCTTCGATCCGTTTGGCAACGCTACGCACACGGCGCTCTCGTTCAGGGTGCTGGGCGAGGACGTGTTGATCACTGGAGCCGGGCCGATCGGCGTGATGGCGACGGCGATTGCGCGGCACGCCGGCGCGCGCTATATCGTGACCACAGATCTCAATCCGTACCGGCTCGAACTGGCGCGCAAGATGGGCGCCACGCTGGCCGTCGATCCGCGCGAGAAGAGCCTGGCGCAGGCGCAGAAAGAGCTGGGCATGAAAGAGGGGTTCGATGTGGGTTTGGAAATGTCTGGCAGCGGCGCGGCGTTCCGCGACATGCTGGCCAACATGTGTCACGGCGGCAGGATCGCTATGCTGGGCATCCCGACAGCCGACCTGGCCATCGACTGGAACACGGTCATCTTCAACATGCTGACCATCAAGGGCATCTATGGCCGCGAGATGTACGAGACGTGGTACATGATGCAGTCGATGCTGCAATCCGGCCTGGACATCAGCCCGGTCATCACCCACCGCTTCCACTACACCGAATTCGAGAAAGGCTTCCAGGTCATGCGCTCCGGCAATTCGGGCAAGGTGATCCTGAACTGGGAGTGAGCGGGCGGCAGGGTTGGTAAGGTTCGTAAGGTTGATAAGGTTCAGCAGGTTGCTGAGGTAAACATGGCAGACAAACTCGATTTCATCCGGCAGGAGCTGGATGCGCTGCGCGGGCAAGGGCTGTACAACACCATTCGCACGATTGACTCGCCGCAGGGGGCGTGGCTGGTGGTGGATGGCAGGCGCGTGTTGAACTTTTGCTCGAATAACTATCTGGGGCTGGCCAACGACGCCCGGCTGAAGACTGCGGCGCAGCAGGCGGTGGAGCAATATGGCGCCGGGCCGGCGGCCGTGCGCACCATCGCCGGCACATTGTCGTTGCACGTCAAACTGGAGCAGCGCCTGGCCGAGTTCAAAGGCGCCGAGGCCACTATCTCGTTCCAGTCGGGCTTCACGTCCAATCTGGCTGTGGCGCCGGCGCTAATGGGCAAGGAAGACGTGATCTTCTCCGACGAGCTGAACCACGCCAGCATCATTGATGGCTGCCGGCTGTCGGGCGCGAAGATCATCCGCTACGCGCACAACGATCCGCAGGCGCTGGAGCAGCAGATTCAGCAGGCGCAGGGGACGTATCGGCGCGGCATGGTTATCACCGATGGCGTGTTCTCGATGGATGGCGACATTGCGCCGCTGCCGGCATTGGTGGAAGTCGCCGACCGGCATGGGTTGCTGACGATGGTCGATGACGCGCACGGCGAAGGCGTGCTGGGCCGGGGCGGGCGCGGCATTGTCGATCACTTTGGACTGCACGGCAAGGTGGATATCGAAGTGGGCACGCTGTCGAAGGCGTTCGGGGTGGTGGGCGGCTATGTCGCCGGCCGGCCGGAGATCGTCGAATGGCTGCGCCAGCGCGGCCGGCCTTTCCTGTTCTCCAGCGCGGTGACGCCGGCCGACGCGGCGGCCTGTCTGGCGGCGGTGGACATTCTCGAAGCTTCGACCGATCGCGTGGACCGGCTGTGGGCCAACACGCGCTACTTCAAGCAGGAGATGAAGCGCCTGGGGTTCGACATCGGCCACAGCGAGACGCCGATCACGCCGGTGATGCTGGGCGAGGCCGAGCTGGCGCAGCGGTTTTCGCGCCGGCTGTTCGAGCGCAACCTGTTTGCCATGGCGATTGGTTTCCCCACCGTGCCGCGCGGCAAGGCGCGCATTCGTGTGATGATTAGCGCCGCCCACCAACAGGCCGATCTGGACCAGGGGTTGGAGACGTTCGCCCAGGTGGGCAGGGAACTGGGTGTGATCGGCTGATAGAATCGCTGCATGGCCCGCTCCTCAAGCGCCTTGCTCGATCACCTGTTGCGCGCCGATGAGATCGGAGTGCGCCTCGAAATCGTCGGCGGTTTGCCGATCTGGGAGGCGCATCCGCTGCTGCGCCACCAGGAACACATCGACCGCATCCGCGCCTCGATTCATCCCCGCGCTGCCGGCCCTGCCGCTGGCTGCGGGTGTTTTCACATCGCCGATATCTACATCCAGTTCCCAGATGGCTCCCTCAAACGACCCGATATCTCCATTTTCTGCCGCCGGCCGACGGATGAAGACAGCGCCGTGACCGATGTGCCCGAAGCCGTGGTCGAGGTGATTAGCAAGGGCTACGAAGCCAAAGACCTGGAGATCGCTCCGCGCTTCTATCTGTCGCAGGGCGTCAGGGATGTCATCGTGTTCGACCCTTACACGTTGCTGGTGCTGCACGTGCAGCCGGCCGGCGCGGCCCGTCTGGTGTCGCCGGTGCCATTAAGCCTGGCCTGCGGCTGCGACCTGATCGTGTGAGGCAGCATCGCCGTGCCTTCTGTCTTGTTTGTCTGCACCGGCAACATCGCCCGCTCACCGCTGGCCGAGGCGATGTTTCGCTGGCGTTTGAAGGCGCGCGGCCTGGATAGGGACTGGGTGGTCGAGTCCGCCGGCACATGGGCTTACGACGGCCAGTCTTCTCCCGATTCCGTCCAGCAGGTTGCGCGCGACTATGGGCTGGACGTGAGCGCCCATCGCGCCCGGCGCGTGTCGGCTGCGCTGCTGGCCCCATTCGATCTCATCCTGACCATGGAGCGCGGCCACAAGGAGGGGATTCAGGTGGAGTTTCCGCAGGCAGCCCGGCGCACGTTCCTGCTCAGCGAAATGGTTGAGCAACACTACGATGTGCCGGATCCGTGCGATGCGCTCGACGATGTGCGCCGGGCGGCGCGCCTGATCGACGCGCTGTTGACGCAGGGCTACGATCGTATCGTCGCGCTGGCTCAGGCCGGCGGCGATGCGCCAGAGGAGCAGGGAGATGGATGCGGCGGCGCATGACCCGGCGCCCCCCGCCCGGCAACGGCCCATCGTGGTGGGCGTGGCCGGCGGCACCGGCTCCGGCAAGACCACGCTCGTGCGCAACATCGTCGAAGCGGTCGGCCCGGCCAACATCGTCGTGTTGCAGCACGATTCGTATTACCGCGACCGCAGCGACCTGCGCTTTGAAGAGCGCGCCCGTCTGAACTACGACCACCCAGATTCCCTGGAAACAGCGTTGTTTGTGCGGCATCTGGAGCAGTTGATCGCCGGCCAGCCGGCCGATGTCCCGGTGTACGACTTTGTGACGCACACCCGCCGGCGCGAGACGGTGCGCGTCGAACCC
>Ga0272446_1006486_pt1 | contig 12173 bp, 12 predicted proteins | sample YNPCB0061_FD_194587 | JGI IMG/M metagenome (GOLD analysis project Ga0272446, IMG submission 194587) | Hot spring microbial mat communities from Yellowstone National Park, WY, United States - YNP-CB-006-1 | ecosystem: Environmental > Aquatic > Thermal springs > Hot (42-90C) > Sediment | place... | reverse complement strand
TGAATGCCCCTTACCAGGAAACGATCGCGCAACCGATTCAGCCGCATCACAGCTCATCCCTGTTACCGATTGGCGAAGAAATAACAACCGTCATTACCGAGCCTGCGATGGCGGAATCAGTTCAAGAAGAAGCGCTGGCACCCCCAGAAACCGCTTCGCCAGTGACGGAATTCACGGTTCCAGATGCCCATCCTGTCCCTCCAAAGGAAGTCGTTCTGACCTTTCTCAAACAGGCAGAGGGCGTCCGGTTAGCTGAGATTGAACAGGCTTTGAATCTGGATCGATTTCAAACTGTAGATTCCCTGCGGCTTTTACTTAAAGAAGGGCTGGTCGAACAACGCAACCGCTTTTATTTTGCCAAGGAGATGGCCTCATGAGTACAGCAACGCTCTCGCCCCGAGATAGCGATCGCGCCATTCGCACAGCCACCCCTGGTTCTACCCTGGCAGATGTGCTAGAGCGGGTACTTGACAAGGGTCTGGTGATTGCGGGGGATATTTCAGTATCGGTCGCTGACACCGAACTCCTCAACATCCGGATTCGATTGTTGATTTCTTCTGTGGATAAAGCGCGAGAAATTGGCATCAACTGGTGGGAAAATAATCCCCACTTCAGCGCCCAAACCCGCGAATTGGTGGAAACCAATCGTCAACTCTTGCAACGAATCGATACGCTGGAAACAGAGCTGCGCGAGTTACGCCAGCTTGCCCCGGCGCAACCGATTACCTAGCATGGCAAAGTCTTTTGATCACGGAGATGATGGCGGAGAATCACTTGTTAGATGCTACACGGCAACGCGGTGAAAATATGGACAAACTGCTAGGTAATTGGCTCCCAGTTGGGACTAACTGGCTCTTTTCTCTAAGCGGACTGACAAACACAGTTGGTGGAATTGCCAACCTTGGTCGCCCTGACTAGGAATGATAGCAAGGTTATCAACGGCCTATCTAGAGTCGGAGTAATGAACGAGTATGGGGGGATTGAGCGGGGAGCGCGATCGCTCGAGAGCAGTCAACGATGGACTCGTCCATGGTTCTCATCTTCCATCTAAACGGGAATAGGGGCTATTATCTGTTAGCGCGATCGCCTTGGTTGCACCTTATTCCATCAGCCCTGTTCCCTAACGATCTGTGGATTCAGACTTACCCGTTCAAAGAATTTCAACCCCCGCCAAAAGCAATCGCGAAGCGGGGTTGGCTCCCCTATTGTTAACCGTGATTGATCTGGTGCGGCAATTGATGGAGGCCCAGGTTATTCGGCGGATGGAAGCGGAATTACTCACCGAAGATGAACTCGAACGGGCGGCTGAAAGCTTGCGCAAGCTGGAAGAACAGGTCATTCGACTCTGTGAAATCTTTGAGATCGACCCTAAGGATTTGAATATTGATTTGGGAGAGTTTGGTACTCTGCTTCCTAAAGCGGGTGGATATTATCCAGGTGAACCTTCGGCCAGTCCAACGATTTTAGAATTGTTGGATCGACTATTGAATACGGGCGTGGTGCTGCAAGGAGATGTAGACTTAGGGCTGGCCAATATTGATTTGATTCATGCCAAGCTCCAGTTGGTGCTTACTTCTCAACCCGTTGCATCCCAGAGTGAAGCGGCGGATACCCGTTAAAAACAAACAACTCATCGTGCCCAAAATGATCAGCATAGCGTTGGTCAAAAAGTCCAGGACAAAACCAAGGACTGAAACGTTGATGCTGGGTAGGCTTGATGACCTGACTGGCTGACAAAACGATTGAAACCCCTGATGCTGCGCCCTTTAAGCAAGTGACTAAAGTCGCGTCTGGCCCACTAAAGTCCACGGCGGCGGACTCGGTAGATCCAGGGGTTCGTCACCCGCGAAGGCAGGTTTTGGTTGCCTCGCTGCGGTTTCAACCGCCCAGGAGAAAAGATTTGTCAGGCAACCAGGCTTGATGACGCATAGTCGCCATATTGCTCACAGCGACCGTCATAACATCGTTGGTTTGGCATCAACACATCCTCCGCTGAGGAGAAGTTTCCTTCTGCAAGCATCAATCAGCCCTACAAAAAAAGGGAAGCGAATGCCCCCATCCGCTCCCCGGTTAGCTTATGCTCTACACATGCTTAAGATTAGCCGGAGAGCGGGAGACGCCACTTCATCCGCTGTGATCATCTATTCAGGTGATTTCTAGCTCACCCAACTGCATGACAATCAGAGAAAATTTCTAAATTCAAAATGTAGTCGCCCAGGCGCACTTGATCTGCCCATAATTCGTACTCTACACGCACAAAGCGGGGTAGGGGCGAGCCTTGCATCATCAGGCTGCGGGTGTAATTGCGTAAACAAAAGAGGCGGCTGGGGCTGGTGATTTCTTCCTGAAGCCAATAACGGCTGATTCCATAGAGACCCCGATCCCAAAGATGTCGATAACTAAAAGGGCTATTTCCCTGGGTGGTGAGACTGACTCGGGAGGGCGACAATTCCAACCAGAGCAGCCGGGGGATGGTGAGAGTTGTCGTTGCTGTAGCACCTGGGGGGAATTGGACTGGCGCGATCGCTCTCATTGCCGCTGGTTCTGTCAAGACTAGATGAAACCGTTGCCAGTCATTTTGGTAAAGGGTAGCTGTCGCCTCAAACTCGGAGGAGTAGGGCAAATCGCTAGCCAGATGGTGCAGCGAAACAGAGCAAGAATAGTGCTTCAGCATAGGCTGGTACAGGTAAGAAGGTAGAAAACAGCAAGCATTGCGGGAAGAAAGTGTCTGCTTTGCCCTGGTGGCAAAGGAGGAACGGTACAGAACGCAGTAAAATCGCCATAGTGCGAACACGAGGTGAATTGTTCGCAGTGTTTGCAGTTTACCTGATCCCCATGGAATACCCGACAATCATTTCTCTTCATCACAACGAAATTCAGCAGGTGTTGACGATCGCTCCTCCACCTGGGGGCCTCACCCTACGGGGCCAAATCCAGGTGCCGGGAGATAAGTCAATTTCCCATCGTGCTTTGATGCTGGGGGCATTGGCGCACGGGGTCACTACAATCCATGGGTTACTGTTGGGAGAAGACCCCCGCAGTACGGCCCGATGCTTTACGGCAATGGGGGCCGATGTTTCTGAGTTAAATTCTGAGCAGGTGACCATTAAAGGAATCGGGGGCAGTGGCCTGCAGGAACCGATGGACATTCTGGATGCAGGTAACTCTGGCACGACCCTGCGGCTGATGTTGGGAATTTTGGCGGCTCAATCGGGGCGGTTTTTTGCTGTGACAGGGGATCCTTCTCTGCGATCGCGCCCAATGTCACGAGTCGTTACCCCCTTGCGCCAAATGGGGGCCGCCATTTGGGGACGCAAAGAAGGTTCTTTGGCACCTCTGGCGGTGCAAGGGCAAACCCTCCATCCACTGCATTACCATTCCCCGATTGCTTCGGCCCAGGTCAAGTCCTGTATTTTGTTGGCTGGTCTGTTTACCGAGGGCAAAACCACTGTAACCGAGCCTGCCCGTTCCCGTGACCACAGCGAACGAATGCTGCGGGCCTTTGGCGCCAACATTGAGGTAGACTTAGAAGCTCAAAGTGCAAGCATCCTAGGGCCAGCCCAACTGCAGGGGCAAACGGTTGTGGTACCGGGAGACATCAGCTCGGCAGCCTTTTGGCTAGTTGCGGGAGCGATTATTCCCGGTGCAGATTTAACGATTGAGAATGTAGGGGTCAATCCGACTCGCACAGGTGTGCTAGAGGCTTTAGCCGCAATGGGGGCTGATATCACCCGCCATAACGAACGAGAAGTTGCGGGCGAACCCGTGGCTGACCTCCGTGTGCGCTACGGTGGCAGCGGCGATCGCTCCCCCCTGCAGGCCTGTGAAATTAGCGGCGACTTAATCCCGCGCTTAATTGATGAAATTCCCATTCTGGCAGTTGCGGCAGCCTTTGCCGAGGGTACCACGGTGATTCGCGATGCGGCAGAATTACGGGTGAAGGAGAGCGATCGGATTGCGGTGATGGCGGCCCAACTTAGCCAGATGGGGGGCGTGGTGAGCGAACGGGCCGATGGCCTGGAGATTACCGGCGGGCACCCGCTGCAAGGAGCCACACTGGACAGTCATACCGATCACCGGATTGCCATGAGTTTGGCGATCGCGGCTCTGGCCGCCCAAGGGGTGACAATCATCCAGCGAGCGGAAGCAGCGGCGATTTCTTACCCCAGCTTTGTGCCGACCCTCAAATCCATCCTTCAATAATTGACGTTTCCTATGAATTCTGTCATTGCTCTGACGACTGACATCATCCAGCAATTAGATTTGACCCCTGCAACTCAGCCCATCACCACCTGGCAGCAGCAGGAAAGTTTGCTACAACAGGAACAAACCCTGCAATTTCAAATTGACTATCAGCGATCGCCTGAAGACCCTCGTGAATTGTCAGAGATTCCTGAAATTCGTCTCTGGTTTATCCGTCTCGATGCCCGGTATCCCTGGTTCCCCTTTTTACTAGACTGGAAAGCAGGGGAATTGGCCCGCTACACGGCAATGCTAGTGCCGCACCAGTTTCATCCCAGGGATGGGATTCTCTACAATCCAGAAGCACTAGAAATTTTTGTGATGCAAAAGGTATTTGTTTTGAGTGATTGGCTCAAACAACAACAAATCGAGGGAAATTCGCGCTTACAGGCGATGACTCAAATGCTTGGCTACGAGCTGGATGATGCTTTCTTTGCCCTGCTATGACTCTGCTGTTGAAGCAATTAGAGCCAAGAGTCAATACCTGATTTGATTCAATGCATCTTTTCAAATCGTCGGAATTCGCTAACCATCAGTGGGAATCAAGCGATAGCGCTGAGCGATCGCAGCCTTCAGAAGAGCAGATGGGGAATGGCTTCTAAAGGGCACATTGCTTTTCTTGGGTGCCCAATCGAGTCGTCTCGCAGGTTGCTAGTTGCTCGCAGCACTGCTAGTACTTTGCAGCATCCGTTTCACCACCGATCCCCCTCATCCCCCAGCCCCTTTTCCCAACTTTAGGAGAAAGGGAGTGAGCGGTTTGAAGTCCCTCTCTCAAGCTTGGGAGAGGAATTGAGGGTGAGGGCCAAGAGTGGGCAAATTTACGCCGAACGGTACTAGCTGATTAAATTAGATTTGAGGGGTAACTGAGCGCCAGGAAGTTGATGAGAGCTAAATTTTAAGGATCTGCAACCGATCAAAACTTTTCTGACGAAGCACCAGGTCACTCGAAAAAAGCTGAAATAAGGGGGATCAACTCATTCATCCCCCTCTCTTCGTTCAAGAATCCGCCTTTTTAGTAGCAACGGGGGAAATCCGCTTGCGATATAATCCCCTCAGCCTTATCCCTGATCCCATCACGCAGTTAGCTAGAGTGCAAGGAAACCCGACCCAGTGGAACGACTCAGTCATAATCGACATGCTTCTGATGCATCCAAGTCTTCTCCTTCCCCTAATTCAGCGTCACCTGTTGCAGCAGTGACGGCTCCCTCCTATCGCAGATGGGGAAGGCGATTGGGGCAAACAGTCTTGCTTCTGGCAACGGCCACTGTTTCCGCTTCGGTTGGGCTGCTAGCTGCTCTGACGGTGCCTTTGCCGAGTCATCTTTTCCCGAATGATCGCGGCCCAGAATCGATTGAAGAAATTCTCAAGTATGGGTTTCAGTACCGCCTCTCGCGGCCTGTGCATATTCTGGTGATGGGAATTGATCGAGTTCCCGGAGCTGATCCTGGTTCGGCGGCTTTGTTTGAGGGACGCAGTGACACCATGCTGCTAGTGCGGATTGATCCCAAGACTGATTCGGTGAGTTTACTCTCGATTCCCCGCGACACCAGGGTTACGTTGCCTGGGACGCAAGAAATGACAAAGGTCAATGATGCAAACGCCCAGGGCGGTGCAGGTTTAGCAGCCGCTACTGTGAGCCAAATGCTAAACGGTGTGCCGATTGATCGCTACATTCGTGTTAGTACTGACGCCTTTCGGGAATTGGTTGATGCCTTAGGCGGGGTACGGGTATTTGTACCGGAGAAAATGTCTTACACCGACAATACCCAAAAGCTTAAGATTGACCTAGAGCCAGGCTGGCAGGTGTTGGATGGCGATAAGGCGGAGCAGTTTGCCCGCTTTCGGCAAGATGGCTATGGCGATATTGGCCGGGTGCAACGGCAACAGACATTGCTAAAAGCACTCCGCGATCGCCTCACACACCCAGCAGTGATTCCCCGATTGCCAGCCCTAATTGGCTCAATGCAGAAATATATTGATACCAACCTCAGCCTGGAAGAAATGCTAGCGCTGGTTGGGGCAGGGCGGCACATCAGCCAGGGTAACTTTCGTCAGGTAATGTTGCCAGGCCGCTTCAGTCAACCCAATGAGTACATTGCCAGCTATTGGATTATGGATCCGATAGGGCGCGATCGCATTCTCCAGCAATATTTCAACTTCAGCCCTGAGGGCATTGCTGAGTTGAGAACTCCAGAAATATCCGCCCTCCGCATCGCCATTCAAAACGCCTCCAATCAGCCGGGTGCAGCGACTCAACTCCGGGCCCAACTGCAAGACATGGGGTTCTACAATACCTACGTGGTGGCAGACTGGGCCGATCAACAAAATAAGACAGAGATTATCGTGCAGCAAGGAGACCTGGATCGAGCGAAAGAACTGGCCACAACCCTTGGATTTGGCTCTATTAACCCTGCATCCGTTGGCGATATTGACTCAGAAGTGACCATTCGGGTAGGAAACGACTGGGCAAAGCGGATGAATTAGAGTGTTGAGAAACGGAGACCAGTAAGGGGGTTTCCTAGCAAACAGATGACCGATTCGCTTGCTCTCTCGAGAAGATCTGCCAGGAACGAAGCCCAGCCGCCGCGCCCCGAACAGCCTGTTTTAGGCGACTTGTCTTAAGGAAGTCGAAAGGTGCTGAGGCGGCTATGTCGCAGGGGACGCTCTTCTCTAGAAATCGTCTAAGAGGGCGTTTGAAAAGGGTTCGGCGGTTAAAACCGCAACGACGCCAACCAAGTCCGCCGCCGCAGACTCAAGCCAATGAGGGATTGCTATCACCTGCATCGGCAGGTCTTGTCCCTATAGTCGCGACTTTAGTCGCCAAGGCGACAGGGGAATAGGTCTTTAAAACACACTCTAAGCTGATGTAGCGCGACACAAGCATATTAAGACCTTTGGGTGAAGGGGGCGATGGGGGCTTTGACCTTAGCCGCTGGTGGAACCCCTGCATGCCCTTCTCACCTGAGTTCGTACTACTGCTACTTTACGAAACTCTATAGTGGTGGCACAGGTTGATCATTTTGTAAATATAGCTGTTGCAAAAATTAAACCTATGGTTAGACTGGAGATAGGCCGATTGCACCATGGCGATCCATAGGAGGTAGCAAGATGGGATTGACTCGTAAGGTTGAGGTTTATCGGCTAGAGTCGCTTAAAAGCGGTACAGCCCAGTTTTACACCCCCCAGGCCAGCGATGAAACCATGCTGGTCCAGGTTCCTAGTGGCACTGTCGATGAGTTATTTGTGCATCATTACCAGACGGATCAATTGCTCGTCGTGCGGGGCAGCTTTGTCCTGGTAGTATTGCAGAATCGTCAGTACGATTACATTCCAATGAGTGAGCAAGAACCCAAAGTGGTGAGGATTCCTCCAGGTATTCCCCATGGGGCGATCAACTTAAGCACCAAGGAATGTGTCTTAGTCAATGCTGTATTGCGCCACGGGCCAGCCCACGAGCGTGATTATCGCCCGCTGAAGCGCCCCTTTGCCTATGACTTAAAGCAAGCCGAAGCAGCGATGCATCGCCTTGAAGCCACTATTGGTGTCTAGAACGCATTTCAAGAGTGTGTGGCAGTGGAAACGCAATGATGGCAACAGAGTTCGCTTGGGTGGATTCTAGCCCATGGGTCGCTGAGCAATAATGCCAGAAAGCTTGGAAACTCACTGGAAGATAACAGCCCCCTTGAGCGTGGTTTTCTCATGGACACGTTACGTGTCTCAGGCTGCTCTATGGAACGACTATGCTCGGCCCTCAACAGTTTTGTGGTTTGTTATCATAGCTGCCGCCAAAACAATTGGGATCTTGAAACTGGAGAAAACTAGAGACGGGTGGGGGGGCTGCGCCCCCAGCCATGGTTTCCCTCCCTGCACCCTGTTTTAACTAAGATGGCGATCGCTAGAATCTGCCGATTCTCTAGGGTTTGGTCTCATCTGTTGGGAATGGGTCAATTGGCAACTTGTTGGCCTCAGCATCGTTGGTCGATAAGTCGTTGAAGGGTCGTTCGGTGGGCTGATTTGTCTGGGGATTGGCCGGGAGCCAAAGCTGGGTTGTTGCTTCAAGAAACCCGTCAGATTCATAAAAGGTGTCTAATGCCTTCAGTTCCTGATCCGATAGCCAGAAATCATCAGCATTTGGGGAAGATTCGGTTGCGATGGAGGCGGATGCCACCATTTCCAGAGCCTCTAGAACTTCTTGAGCGGATTCATAGCGTTGGCTAAAGTCTCGTCGGATCATTTTTGTTACAACCTCGGCAAGAGCCTGGCTTACCTGGGCGCGATCGCGCCAGAGTAAATCGCCTGTGCGATCATCCGTTTTAAGATGACTGGGGGGTAAGCCCGTCAAAGCCTGCACTCCGGTCATGCCAATGGCATAGAGGTCACTACTAAAGCGCGGATTGCCGGCATACTGTTCATCGGGCATAAACCCCCTGGTGCCAATGCCAACGGTTGCACTGGAAAGTTGTTGTGTTTGTTCGACCAGGATCGGAATTTCTTTGACAGCACCAAAGTCAATCAATACCAGCTTGCCGTCAGATTTGCGTCGGATAATGTTACTGGGCTTAATATCGCGATGAATCACATTTTGGCTGTGGACGAAGGCGATAATTTCGAGTAAATCCCTTAGCAGGACAATCACACGATTTTCAGGAAAGGGCATGCCAATCCGCAGTTCTGTACTGAGGGGATGCCCTGGAATAAACTCCTGCACTAGATAAAATTCGTTCTCTTCCTCAAAGTAGGCTAGTAACTGAGGAATCCGGTCGTGTTTACCGAGTTTTTCAAGAATAGTCGCTTCGCGCTGAAACATGGTGCGAGCTAGTTGCAGCAGTTTGGGGTTATCGCTAGTTAGGCGCAGGTGCTTGACCACACAGGTCGGGTGCCCCGGTCGGTGGGTATCTTCCGCAATAAAGGTTTCACTAAACCCCCCCGATCCCAAAACTTTGAGAATGCAGTAACGCCCCTTCAGAGTTTTGCCAAAGACGGCCTGTTGGCGCAGGATCAAAATGTCTTGTAAATCTTCCTGTTGGCTAATGATTTCTTGGACGATTGGGGAATTGGCATACTGAGCCAGGGTTTGCCGTAGCTGCATCCGGCGCAGGTAGTCGCTGGCGGTTTGCGTGAGAAAATAGCACACCCCACTCAGGGCGATCGCCCCCAGAGGTATGGCGGTTGGCAGGCTGAGATAACGGTAGGTAAAGATGCCATATCCCAGAGTGGCGATTCCCAGCAGAATACCAGCGGTAATCAACAATTGCTGATGGGATTGCCTTGCCCGGCTCTGAAGCCAACCTGCTCCCAAGCAAACGGTCAGAACATAAGCAGCCTGCCCCCAGGGTGGGGCGATCGCCATGGCAATGGCACGATTTTCCATCAAGGTGGCGATCGCGTTGGCGTTAATCTCAATCCCGCTCATCGGGTTCGGGTAGCGGAAGGTGCCTGCAAAGGGGGCATTGTGAAAATCTCGATAGGCAGCAGCCGTTGGCCCGATCAGCACAATCTTGCCTTTGAAGGTGCCATCTTTCAGATGCTTCTGCCAGTTCGTTTGATCCAGAATATGCCAGAGGGGCACTTGGGGAAAGGTATTTTTAGGGCCGTAGTAAAAAATATCTGTTCCCTGGGGGGGAGCATAGGCAATCTGCGCTGATTGCAATGCTGCTTCAGCGAAGGAGGGAATCTGGGCGCTGGTCTGTAAAAAGTCTGCAGCTATATCCGGTGGATAGGTTTTGGCTACCATCAGAGGATACTCACGCCCCAGGGTATGCAGTTTACCGTTTGGTGCGGGCGCATAGTTGATATGCCCGATGCTCAGCGGAGCGGCTTCAAAGATAGCGTGGGGGGTAATCACTTGAGTTCGCTGGCCCGCATTGTCGATGACATCTTCGTATTGAGCCGCTAGGGTAACCCTTTTGGGATATTTTGCTAAGACCTGACTGAGTTGCTGATCGGCTTTCGGGCTGGCACTTAATCCATCTAGGACGACGTCGATCGCAACGGTTTTGGCTCCTGCCTGCATTAACCGATCAACCGCGATCGCGTAGGCGCTGCGTTTGGGGGGAGCTGTTTCCAGCGGTTCCAGATCCGCATATTTTTGTGGATCGGTAGGATATACCTGGCTCCCCTGCACAGATGAATCTTCATCCAGGCCAACAATCACAATGTCAGCGGGTGGTGTCAGCGGGCCACGAAACTCAAAGAACCAGACCTGCGCCTGACGTTCGAGGAGCTGACTCAGGCTGGTTTGATTGCCAGTCATCAGCGCTCCAGCGATCGCCCAAAGCCCCATCAGCCAGTGGCCTAACTTGGCCGTGTGTTTTGCTCTTAACGAAGTGGACGTTGGGGCAACGGTTTGATTAACCGTGGAAGGCAAGCCTGCAACCAGGGTTGCGTCCTCTAGCGATGACGATTTCTCAGGCATGATCCCAATTCAAATGGTGCAACCGATACCCTGCACCCCCTGATGATTCAGCCCTCTCCTCAAAAGAAGCGTAGTGCACAGCTTGAGGCTAAGGAAAAAGGCTCTCTGCCAGCACTCTGGTCAGAAGGGCAACATTACTGTCGTCTATCCTGGCTTAGAAATTAAATTTTGGCTAGTCCTCTGGGAATTACAAAATTGACTGTGAAAGCAGCCGCAATCAACGAGCTGACTCCCATGGCAATCGTTTTGTCTAACCAAGCAAGGTCGTTTCTGGTGTGGTCAAATAAAACTATTGTTGATGTTGTAGTTTAAAGGTTGATGGGCTGATAAAACGACGAAAATCCCTGATATTCCATCTTTTAAGCGGGTGACTAAGTTGCGCCCAGGCAACCGCAGTCTGCCTCCGCAGACTCGATATATTACGGGATGTTATGGTTTTTTGTCGCCAGCGAAGGTGGGTTTGGGTCTTCTCGCTGTGGTTAAAACCGCCTGAGAGAAAAGATTTGTCAGTCAATCAGGGTTTAAGAGTTGACGGCATAAAACCGTTGCAAAACTGACCAGGTTTCTATTCCAGTGCGGGTCCAGCTAAATTGTTTGGCCTGCTTAAACCCCGCTAATCTTAATGTTTGGCTGAGATTGGCATCTGTGGCGATCGCACTCATAGCAGCGGCAATTTCTAGGACGTTATAGGGATCGACCAAGAGGGCAGCATCGCCAGCGACTTCAGGTAACGCGGCCAGGTTAGAGGTAATCACAGGGGTGCCGCATCCCATTGCTTCTAACACGGGTAAACCGAATCCTTCCCAAAGACTGGGAAAGACTAGGGCGATCGCCTGGTTAATGAGTTGTGGCAATGCCTCTGGAGCCACATAATCGAGAAACTTTACCTGGGCCTCAATGCCGTGGGCAATCGCGATCGCCCGCAATTCAGGAATGTAGCGAGCATCGCAGGGGCCGACCAGCCACAACTCATAATTAGATCGTTGGGACAAAGCCGCAAAGGCGGCCAGAATCCGTTTTCCATTTTTATAGGGAGCCATTCGCCCCAAAACCAGAAAGTAATGGCTTCTGGGTAGGTTGAGAAAACGAAAGTGTTGAGCATCATACCCTAGGGGAATGGGCGTAATTTTATGGGCAGGCACTCCTAACAAATGGGTAATGTCCCGTGCGGTTGCCATGGAGTTGCAGACCACATGCTGGGCAGCGTGCACAATCGCTGACACATAGTAGCGATTGTAAAGATAGGCCGAAGAGGTGCGGGCAAAAAAACGCAAGGGTATGAGGTCGTGCACCATCACTACGAAAGGAATCTGCTGATAAAGCGGAGCCTCTGGCAACGGGGAAAATAACAGACGGGCCTGTACCTGGCGATAGAGGTGTGGGAGCGATCGCTGCGTCCAGATTAGGCGGCGGAGATGCCCCATTGCCCCAAACTCTGCAGAAAGATGGGCTGGGGTGAGATGGGTTTTGGCAGCAGTTAGGGGAAACGGTGCTGCCACCTCAAACTCCCTGGCTG
>Ga0272446_1006485_pt1 | contig 12178 bp, 17 predicted proteins | sample YNPCB0061_FD_194587 | JGI IMG/M metagenome (GOLD analysis project Ga0272446, IMG submission 194587) | Hot spring microbial mat communities from Yellowstone National Park, WY, United States - YNP-CB-006-1 | ecosystem: Environmental > Aquatic > Thermal springs > Hot (42-90C) > Sediment | place... | reverse complement strand
AATGTATGAAAAATTAACGCAGCAAAACCATCTTCTTTGATTGGTGAAAGTCATTGACTGATATTGAATAAAAATAAATACCACTTGCAAGATAATTACCATTAAAATTTATTGAATGAATTCCTGCAGTTCTTTCCTCATCAATAATGGTTTCAATTTCTCTTCCAAGAATATCAAATAATTTAATTGTAACTTTCCCTGCAACTGGTATTTGAAAACTGATTACAGTATGCGGGTTGAATGGGTTAGGATAGTTTTGATAAAGTTTGTAGCTGTTTATTTCAAAAATATTATCATTAACAGATGTAACAACAACACTGTCTTCATTAAAAAAGATTAGACCTGCATATCCAGTAGGATGTGGAGGACGATTAGCACGTAATCCATAAATTTTATTGTTGTGTTTATCTGTTGTTCCAACTGTAAAAATATTATATGGAATTGGCGAGTTGTACGATGAAAAAAGTGTCCAAATATTATCATCAAACTTTAACAATCCAATTGCTGAACCAATAAATTTATGATTGTTCGAATCAACAGTCAGTGTATTATAAGAAAATCTTGTGGAATAGCCAATTGAAGAGCTGTCAAAATATGACCAATTTAAACCATCAAATTGTGCCAGAAATCCGCTTGCAACATAAAGTATATTCCCTGCAAATAGAGCATTAAGGTTTCGGTCTAAAGCAAAAGAACTTAATGAAATAGAATCAGCAAAAATTCCAACACCTTCCTTTGTCCAGTTAATTCCATCATAACTATACAAACCATCATACTCCGACCCGAACCAAATAATTCCTGAGCTATCGGCTCTTATAAAATTTAAATCCCATATTCCGTTGAAAGCATTATTATGATCGAATAATGTCCAATTAAAACCATCATATTTCATTGCTCCATAACCATTTATTCCAATCCAGATATTATTATTCATATCTACACTTATACATTGTAATTCATTAGATGGCATTGGAGAGTTATTGGAATTAAAAATTTGCCAGTTTGCTCCATCAAATATGTAAAAACCTTCACCCCAATTAGCAATAAGTAAACGATTGTTAGCATCTATAGCAAGATATTCTGCTAAATCATTTGTAAGGGGAGAATTCGTAGAATTATAAACTGTCCAGTTTTCACCGTCAAAGCGAACTAGTCCGCCTTTAATTGTATCATTCCCGCTGAATTCCCAACCGCATCCAATCCAATAAATATTATTATTCCAATCATATAATAATGATGTTATTCTGTTAGAGGGTAAAGGTGAATTTTCTCTATCAAATAAATACCAATTCTTAGATAAAATAGTCTGCGAGAAGAGTGAACAATTAAACAATGCTAAGAGAATTATTAAATAGAACATCTTAAATTTTCCTATTAATTTTTAATATCATTGTCAATTACACGATGGTAAATTATTGAAACAATTATGTAAATCTTTATACAACAGATCATTTCTGCAATATTTAAGGTTATCAGATATTTGACTGCTATCATAAAAATATTCGTCAATAATAATCTGCTGACCATTTCCTCCATATATTATTTCAAAAACTGTATTGAATTTATATTTTTTATTATAATAATTCTCGTGATTGCAATTCGGGCTTTTGCAAAAACCAGAACCAACAGAGGGATTAAAAGAATATGGAACTGAGGTTGGAGCATTCGGTGGTATAAATGTTCTGGTTGTTGTTTTCCAACCATCAATTTCATTCCAATGGTGCAATGTAACTTTTATATTGTAAATTTGTTCTTTGTATTGTTATTTCACCCCAATTTGCATTATAATCATAATCATTAGGTCCTGGAGAACAGTTAAAAGTCCAATAAAAATTTGGAATATATTGTGACATTTTAGCCTCCCTTTTTACAATAATTAGTTGGTATGTATATAATATATATATCTTGAGTTTGTCAAGAACTAAAAAATTACCTAACATCAGAATCAGAAAGATATATAATTATAAAATATTTTTCTGAATATAATAACTTATCTGTAGCAATCTAAGTTCATCAAACTGTTTTGCAAAAAGCTGCACTCCGATTGGAAGTTCTTCAGAATTCCTTGAGATAGGTATATTTAGCCCAGGTATCCCCGCAAGATTTGCTGAAGTTGTATAAATATCACTCAGATACATCTGCAGTGGATCGTTTGATTTCTCCCCGAGTTTAAACGCAACAGTTGGAGTAGTTGGAGTTAAAATTATATCAACATTTGAAAAAGCTTTATCGAAATCTTCTTTAATCAGTCTTCTTACTTTTTGTGCTTTTCTGTAATAAGCATCGTAATAACCTGATGATAATACATAAGTGCCGAGCATAATTCTTCTTTTAACTTCAGCACCAAAACCTTCTGTTCTTGAATTTACATACATCTCTTCAAGAGTATCGGAATATTTAGAACGATAACCATATCGTGCACCATCATATCTTGCGAGATTTGATGATGCTTCGGCAGTTGTAAGAATGTAATAAGCAGCTATGTTATACTCTGTCATTGGTAGAGAAATTTCACTCACATTAAATCCTTCATTCTTTAAGGAGTTAATCAGTGAAAATATTTTTTCTTTTATCTCACTATCCAGACCTTCAGCAAAGTATTCTTTTGGCAATCCGATTTTTAATTTTTTTGCTTCGATATTTTGCGCTTGCAGTTGAACTTCTGAAAAATCAACAGAAGTAGAATCATTTTCATCTTTACCGGAAATTACATCAAGAATCAAAGAAATATCCTCAACATTTTTTGCAAATGGACCAATAGTATCAAATGATGATGCAAATGCTGTTAATCCAAATCTTGAAACTCTTCCATAAGTCGGTTTCAATCCATAGATTCCGCAAAATGCTGCCGGCTGACGAATTGAACCACCTGTATCAGTTCCTAATGAAGCATCGCACAAATCAGCTGCTACCGCAACTGCAGAACCACCACTTGAGCCACCTGGAACTCTGCTTTCATCAATTGGATTTAAGACTGGACCGAAAGCTGAATTTTCATTTGATGAGCCCATTGCGAATTCATCGCAGTTTGTTTTACCAATGATAATTGCATCTTCGTCAATCAATTTTTGAACTGCGGTTGCTGTGTATATAGATGTAAAGTCAGATAAAATTTTTGATGAGCAGGTTAAAGGATGATTTTTATACGAAAGTACATCTTTTATAGCAATCACAGCGCCGGCTAATTTACCGTGATTTCCTGATATGATTTTTTGTTCGATAATTTCAGCAAGCTGTAATGCCTCATCACCAAAAACAAAATTGAAAGCATTGAGATTTTTTCTCTGTTCAATTCTGTTGAGAAACTCTTTAACATTTTCGACTAAAGAAATTTTATTTTCTTTAATGAGTGAAATTTTTTCTTTGATGTTTTTATACTGCATTTGAAATCAAACTGTCTGGTAAAATATTAAAAAACCGTTTCCAATAGAGAAACGGTTTGAAATTTCGGGAGAGAAAAGTTTTATGATTTCTTTTCTTCTTTTTTTACTTCTTCGTCAGTTTTCTTTATTTCATCTTCAACATCACGAACTGCTTTTTTGAATTCCTTCATACCTTTGCCCAAACCCTGAGCAAGTTCAGGAATTTTCTTTGCTCCAAAAAGAAGAAGAATGACAAGTATTATCAGAATTATTTCACCAGCTCCTAAATTTCCAAACATAATTACTCCTTCGTTTTAATTTGTTAAATAATTTATTATTGACTTAAATATAAATTGCCCATCGGTTTTGCCAAGTACTGAATCACAAGCTCTTTCCGGATGAGGCATCATTCCAAGTACATTTCCTTTTTTGTTGATAATTCCTGCAATGTTCAATAAAGAACCATTCGGATTTACTTCATCATTTACATTTCCATCTGCATCAGAATATCTGAAAACAATCTGATTATTATCCTGAAGTTCTTTCAATACATCATCGCTTGCAAAATAATTTCCTTCGCCGTGAGCGATAGGAATTTTGATAGCTTTTTTATCTGAAGGAATTTCTTCTGTAAAAATTGTCCTTCTATTATCTGTCGAAAGATAAACATCTTTGCAAACAAATTGCAATGAAATATTTCGTAGCATAACACCGGGCAATAATCCTGCTTCGAGAAGAATCTGAAAACCATTACAGATACCAATTACAATTCCGCCTTTATTTGCAAAATCAATTACTGAATTCATAATTGGCGAGAAACGAGCAATTGCACCCGTTCTTAAATAATCACCGTATGAAAATCCTCCAGGAAGAATAATTACATTAGAATCATTAAGATTATTTTCTTTATGCCAAAGAAAATTTACATCTTGACCAAGAATTTTTCTTAGCACATAATATGCGTCGTGGTCACAATTTGAACCGGGAAAAACTACAACACCAAACTTCGGTCTCATATCACTTCACTTCTTCAAGTGTAAATTCATAATCTTCCATAATTGGATTTGCAAGCAGTTTATTGCAGTATTCGTTGACTTCTTTTTCTGCTTCCTTACGATTATTGCTTAACACATCAAATTCAATGTACTTACCAATTCTTGTATTTCTAATGTTATTTAAGCCAAGATGTTGTGCACCTTTTTCAACAGCTTTCCCTTGAGGATCAAGTATTGATGGTCTGCGTTTAATTATCACTTTTGCTCTGAACACAATTAACCTCTGCTCGATTTATTAAAAAATTTAAAATAAAAATGTCGAAGAATTCCAAGCAAAATCATTGCTACAAAACTAAAGAAAAGACCTTTTACATTAAATATTATTATGGCAATGGATGCTAATAAAATGAAAATAAACTGGACAGGTTTTTCTTTTACAGTTTGTAAAGAAAATTTGGGCAATGTATCATATCTTACTTTACTAACCATAAGAAATGAAATGATAAGTACCATCGGAAGCATAAGCACATCGTAAAGATATTCAAAACCATTTTTTCTGAATGATAAAATAAATGTTGCTAAAGTTAATGCTGCAGATGGAATTGGTAATCCGGTAAAATGTTTTTTATCAAAACCCACAAGTTGCACATTGAATCGTGCTAATCGAAATCCACCTGCAATTAATGGCAGCGAACTGATAATAATCCCAATCGTATCAAACTGATAGAAATAGAATTTATAAATCATAAAAGATGGTGCTGCTCCAAAAGAAACAACATCGGAAAGTGAATCAAGTTCAACTCCGAGTTCACTGCTGGATTTTGTTAGTCTTGCCATTAAGCCGTCGAGAGTATCAAAAATTGCAGCTACAATTATCAACCAGCCTGCATAAACAAAATTATTCTGACTTGTATAAATAATCGAAAGAAATCCACTGAACATATTCAAGGCAGTGAAAAGATTTGGAACAACTGAAGGTGTGATTTTTAATCGGCTCATTGTTATTGAGTTATTTCAAAAAGAATTGTTTCACCTGCAAATACTTTATCATCCTTTTTAACTTTTTCCTGCCAGGTATTTGGAACAAGAATATCCACACGGCTTCCAAATTTTATCATTCCAAATCTCTCTCCGATTTTAACTTTATCACCAACTTTCAAATCGCAGACAATTCTTCGTGCTACAAATCCGGCAATCTGAGTAAACAGAACTTTACCTTTTTCTGATGTTATTCCTATTTCTGTCCTTTCATTTCTTTCTGACGCTTTATCTTCAAACGCTGCAATGAATTCACCTTCATAGTGTTTTAGATATTCGACAGTTCCTGAAATTGGAATTCTGTTTACGTGAACATTCAGAGGAGACATAAAGATTGAAATTTGTTTTGCTTTTCCATTTAAGAATTTTTCATCAATCACTTCTTTTACGAATAAAACAGTTCCATCAGCTGGCGAAACTACTATATTATCTTTCGATGGAGTTATTCTTTCAGGATCTCTGAAGAAATTTAAAGTAAAAATGAGTAACAGAAATGCTATCACAAAAAGCGGGTACTTTATAAATCCATTATTAAAAAAAATTCCGGCAACAATTAAAAGAAATGAAATTATAACAACGATTCCGATTGTAGTGTAACCGTATTTAGTGAACATTATTTCGGACTCACAATATTGTGTAAGAATTCAGTGTATTTTTTTATTTCTGCTGCAGTATTCATCTTTTCCGGGTCAGTCCATTTTTTATTTTCTTCTTTAGGATAAATTTTCAGACCAAAAGGTGAAAAATCACCACTCAGGCAAATCTTCTCTTCAAATTTACCAAAAGTGCAGGAAAGTTGTGATAAGATTTCATTCCTTCTGTCAAAAAAAGATTTTAGTACAGCATTTACTTTTGAACTTATGCGAAGAATAATTTTCATATCTTCAGAGTTGCAAAGATCAAATGAGATTAAATGACTTTCAGTAATTAATGTGTCTTTGCCTTCACCATAATGAAATTCAAAAACAGGAAGTTTAAGTTCTGAATGTTCTTTTAGTCCGAAAATTTTTGCAATTCTTTTGTCAGCACGATTTAAGATTTTTACATAGAAAGGAAAAGGTTTATGATTAACAAATTTCAAAATTGTTTTGTCATCTTTTTTCACATAAGCAGTCGGAATCTGAAAACCAGTAGCATATTCAAAAAAGAAGTGACTCAGTTCGCAGGTTTTTTGTCCTATATCTTTAACTTTCATTTTCTTTTTTTCTAAAAGAACTGTGTCAGTATATTCAACCTGAATATACTTTTCGTCCATAGGATTTGAGTGAAAAATTGTTTCTAACATAAAAGACCTTTTTCTTTTTGTTATCTATGTTTCAAATTTGTAGTAAGAAATAAATAAAGTCAAACCTTTATCATATATTTGTACAGGTAATTTTTTCCTTATTAAAATTATTTGGAGTTCAAAGAATGAAAAATTTACAGGGAATGCTTAAACAAGTCCAGAAAATGCAAGCCGAAATGCAGAAAGTTCAAGAGCAGCTTGCCAATATGACAGTAACTGAAGAAGCTGGCGGTGGAATGATAAAAGCTACTGCAAATGGCGCAAAAGAAATTGTTTCTATTGAAATTGATCCTCAGGTTATAAATCAGGAGGAAAAAGAAATATTAGAAGATCTTGTTGTTGCCGCAGTAAATAAAGCTTTAAGTTCAGCCGGTAAAATGGCGGAAGAAGAACTTGCTAAAGTTACTAAAGGTATGTTGCCTCCAGGTATGAATATTCCGGGATTTTAACTGTGCAAATTGCTGAAACACTTTTAATTGCTATTGATGAATTAAGTAAGCTTCCGGGCATTGGTAAGAAAACAGCCCAGAGGTTAGCGCTTCATATTATTAAAAATGACAGAGAATCTGCAGAGAAATTAGCAAAATCAATTGTTGATTTGAAAGAGAAGTTAATGCTATGCAAAAAGTGTTTTAATCTTTCTGAATCTGAATTTTGTGATATTTGTAAAAATCCTAAAAGAGATCAAACCACAATCTGCGTTGTTGAAGAAGTTAGTGATGTAATTGCTATAGAAAAATCTCACGAATACAATGGACTTTATCATGTTCTCGGTGGTGTACTTTCTCCTTTGATGGGAATTGGTGCCGAAAACATCAGAATAAAAGAACTGATAAATCGTTTTCACGATGAAGAAATCAAAGAAGTAATTCTTGCACTCAATCCTGACACAGAAGGTGAAACAACTTCTTTATATCTGGCAAAGCTAATTAAACCACTTGGAATAAAAGTTACAAGAATTGCCCGTGGAATTCCAATTGGCGGTGATCTCGAATTTGCTGATGAAGCCACAATCGGAAAAGCAATGATCAACAGAATTGATTTATGAAAAAAGAGTGGTTCGTTGATTGGTTTAATACCGATGAATATTTATCTGTTTATAAACACAGAAATGAAAAAGATGCTGAATGCCACATAAAGTTTTTACTTTCTAAAATTAATTTACCGTCAAATGCATCTATCCTTGATTTAGCTTGCGGTTCAGGAAGACATTCAATCCTTTTAGCAAAACAAGGTTATAATGTTACCGGAGTTGATTTAAGTGACAGATTACTTTCAGAAGCAGTTAAATCTGCAAAGGCAGAAAATCTTAATATTAAATTTATAAAAGCGGATATCAGAGATTTCCAGACCGAAGAAAAATTTGATTGCATCTTAAATCTATTTACAAGCTTTGGTTATTTTGAATCTGATGAAGAAAATTTTTTAGTTTTTGAAAAGGCTTTTAATTTCCTGACAAAGAAAGGGTATTTTGTCCTGGATTATTTTAATAAAAATTACATTGAAAAAAATCTTGTGATGTACTCAAAAGAAGAAACAGAAAATTACTCTATTACTCAGGAGAGAAAAATTATTAATGAAAGAGTTGTAAAAAAGATAACTATTCATAGAAACGGAAACGAGCAAATTTATTTTGAATCTGTTAAACTTTATGATAGTAATTTTTTAATTCTTAAGTTGAAAGAAATTGGATTTGACATTGTTAATTTGTTTGGAGATTTTTTAGGAAATGAATTTGACGAAAATTTATCGCCAAGATTTATCGCATTATGTCAAAAGCCCTGATTCAAATATTATTTTTATTCCTTTTGCTGTTTAACTCTGGATGCGATCTTTTCAATACAAGAGATCCGCAAAAGCCGGATGAGAATCGTGCAAATTTTCAACCGCCAAAAGAGCCTTCAATCGTTATTGAGAATTTGAAAAATTCCTTTAACGATAAAAACACTCAGAATTATATTTCCTGTTTTGTTGATACTTTATTTGTTAATAAATCTTTCGTCTTTCTGCCATCAAGTGAGGCAGCTTCAACTTATGCTTTCCTAACTCAGGATTGGGGACTTGATGATGAGCGTAGATACTTTAACAGTGTTGTTTCCAAAGTACCAAAAGATTTTCCAATGACTTTAACTTTTAGTGATGAAAGTTATAGTAGTTTATCAGGCGATACTTTAATTTATTCTGCAAATTATTTCATTAATATTCCACATAATTCATCTGAGCCAAAAAATTTTTCTGGTAATCTTCAATTCAATATGGTTCGGGACAATCGTTCTGATTGGTCAATCTATTATTGGAAAGATACAAGAAGCAGTAATCTTCCAAGCTGGAGCGAATTGAAAGGAATTTTTTATTAACAACTTTATTTACATATCGCTTACTCTGATTTTATTTGGATGTACAAATCCATTTGCACCTTCTTTTGATGAAAGCATTGGAGATGACAAACCACCAATTTCTGATCAGAAAGATATAAATGGTGTTTTTCAGAATTTTCAATATGCTTATACTTTTAAGGATACAACAATTTACGGACAACTTTTAACTCAGGATTTTATTTTTACTTATCGTGACTATGATCAGGGTTTTGATGTTTCGTGGGGAAGAGATGATGAAATGCGAACTACGCTTGGATTATTTCAAAATGTTCAGAGACTTGATTTGGTCTGGAACAATATAATTCTTTTAACTCAGGATTCTTTAACAGCAAATGTTGTGAGAAGTTTTAACCTGACAATTATTTTTAATCCAACAGATGTAATACGAGTTGATGGAAGAGTTAATCTTGCGATGAGAAGAAATCCTGATAATGATAAATGGCAAATTTCCCGTTGGCTTGATGAATCCAATTTTTAAAGAAGGATGATATGCGTTTTATTTTAAAGGAATCTTTCAAACTTATTGTACGATCGAAATTAAATTTTTTCCTGAATCTGATTTCATTAACCCTTTGTGTTTTGTTGATCATTCTTTCTTTTTATTTGATAAGAGCATCAAAATTTCTTCAGGAATATGTACAGCAAAACATTACACTTAGTGTTTTCATTAAAGATAATGTTAATCAGGAAACAATAAACAAATTCTCTGAAAAATTAAGTCAGCAGCCATACACAGCAAAAGCTGAGTTTATCTCAAAAGAAAAAGCTGCAGAAATTTTTCTAAAAGAAACAGGAGAAGATTTCAAAAAAATTCTTGATTACAATCCACTTCCGGCATCGTTTACACTGTATCTCAACTCAGGATATTCAGTTAAAGATTCATTAGACAAAATTATTTCATCGCTTAAGCAGGAAGATATTGTGACTGAAGTGGTTTCTAAAATGGAATTTTTGCAGAAAGTCATTTCGCTTTCTGAGAAAATGAAAAATTACATTTTCATCTTCACAGGATTTATGTTGTTAGTTTCAGTTTATCTTGTCTTCAGCACTGTGAAATTAATTATGAATTCAAAATACGAAGAGCTTGAAACAATGAAATTAGTTGGCGCTAAGCTTAGCACTATCAAGTTACCGATTGTCATTAATATAATCTTTATAGGTATTCTTGCCGGGACAATTTCATTCTTAATTTTAATATCAGCAATTAATTTCTTTAAAGTAGATTGGGCTTTACTTACCAATCTGACTGGCTTCGATCTGAGAATAATGATTCTGATTATGTTTTTGATCGGTCCTTTCATTGGTTCTTTTGTATCGTTGATTGCATTAAGAAAAATTTCACTAAAAGTATAAAGTGATTTATAATATTTTTACATTATCATTAACTTTGTATCCGAAAATTATCTATCAATGGGAACAAAATTGAAAAGCAAATTATTTACTTTCATCTGTTTATTGTCTTTCTATTCAATATATGCACAGGTTTTTCCTGATTATCCCGAAAGAGGATTGTTGGGATTGAAAGATTCGACATTATTGGCTCAATATTTATCACTCTCATCTGAAGGCGCTCTTAATCCGGATGAGTATAAAGTTGGTCCCGGCGATTTTATTTTTATATCAATAAGTGGAATAGAAGAGAAAAATTTTTCGGTCAACATTGACCCAGAGGGGTTTCTTTACATACCCAGAATAGGAGTTTTGGATTTAAGAAATAAAACATTGTCCGAAGCAAAAAGCATTATTAAACAAAGACTATTAAAAAGTTTTAAAGATGTTGATATTCACATCTCTCTTCAGAATTACAGAAAGATTAAAGTATCTTTACTCGGCAATGTTAGAAGCCCATCTACTTATGTCCTCAGTTCATCTTCAAGACTTTTAGATTTAATCGTCATTTCTTCAGGACTTTTAGGCACTTCTGATATCAGAAACATTTCTATCATTTCGAGAGACGGAAATCAGAAGAAAATTGATTTACTTAGATTCTTACGACTTGGCGACTATTCTCAAAATCCGTATCTAAACGATGGTGATATTGTTCAGATTGATAAAGCAGAAAAAGTTGTTTCTCTTTTGGGTCAGATAAAATATACTGGTAATTATGAATTCAAAGAGAATGAGACAATTGATGAAATATTTAATATAGCAGGCGGGTTACTTTTTAAGGCACGAAAAGATTCAATAGAATTAATTCGTTTTACTGAAGATGGTAAATCACAGTTCAGCAGGTTTTATAACTTTGACCAAATTGAAAGAGAAAAGATTAAATTACATCATAGAGATATCATTGTCGTTCGTGAGATTCCGGATTATTATGAAATTCAATATGTGCAGTTGAATGGTGAGATAAAATATCCCGGACTTTATAAAATCAAAAAAGATGAAACCACACTTAGTCAGATAATTAATGAAGCAGGTGGATTTAAGAAGGACGCATCCTTAAAAGATGCTATCTTATACAGAACAAAAGCTGATTCAACTTATGATCCGGAATTAGAAAGATTAAGACTCATTCCAAGAGCTGATATGACAGATGATGAATATGATTATCTCAAAGCACGATCTCGTCAGAAGAGAGGCAGAGTAGTAGTTGATTTTGAAAAACTTTTTTTTCAAAAAGATTTATCTGAAGATGTTATCCTAAAAGTTGGAGACATAATTTCAGTACCAGAAAAGAAAGAATATATTTCAATCATTGGACAAGTAGTAAATCCCGGAAACCTTTCATTCAGGCCTGGATTAACTATTGATGATTATATAGAAATTGCCGGCGGCTTTAGCTGGCGGGCAAAAGAAGGTGATGTTCGTGTTATCAGAGCAAATACAGGTGAATGGATTGACGCCGATGATGTTGATGAATTAAAACCTGGCGATACTATCTGGGTGCCTGAAGATCCACCTGGACCAAAATTCTGGGATGTCTTTACAACGAGTTTACAAGTTCTTGGTCAGGTTGCAGCCATAATTGCAGCCACAGTAGCAGTAATTGTAGCAACGAGGTAAGCAATGGATTTTCACACAATTGTTCACACAATTTTGGTTAACTGGAAGAGAATAATCAGTGTCACGATATTATCAATGGTTTTATTGTTTCTGATATTTATGTTTGTTTATCCA
>Ga0272446_1006484_pt1 | contig 12180 bp, 9 predicted proteins | sample YNPCB0061_FD_194587 | JGI IMG/M metagenome (GOLD analysis project Ga0272446, IMG submission 194587) | Hot spring microbial mat communities from Yellowstone National Park, WY, United States - YNP-CB-006-1 | ecosystem: Environmental > Aquatic > Thermal springs > Hot (42-90C) > Sediment | place... | reverse complement strand
GGCGGTTTACGACAGCCGATGCCAGGGTCAAATTACACAGACTTTACCCGTCAATTATTAATTGACAGAACACTAGCCCAGTGTGGCGACAATTTGTCCGATAGAGCGAACCGCAAGCACAGCCGACTCGGATTCAGACAAGTCGGCCTGCACAATTCTTGTTTGGCACAACCGGCCTCAACAAAATTGAGTGAGATAGATGGGGCGCGCTTTAATTTTTGAGTCGTCCTTAGCTCAATGACGAATTTCCAGCATCAGCACGTAATGTCCCAGAACCAGACTTGCGGACCACAGCTCGTAGTCTATTCGCAGAAGTCGGGGTAGGGGGCTGGCCTCCAGGGTGAGGTTACGGGTAAAGTTTCTCAGCCGTAACTGATCGCCCTGGCCAAACTGACTGGATTGCAGCCAGTAGCGGCTGAGGCCGTAAACGCCCCGTTCCCAAAAATGACGATAGCTAAACTGCCCATTGCCTTGCATGCTCAAGGTCACCCGGTAAGGCGATAACTCCAACCACAGCAACCGGGGAGTAGCATCCCAGGGCAACCGTTGTTCCTGTCGGTCGGCCAGCAGCAGGGTGCGATCGCAGATGGACGGTTCCGTCATCAGCAGATGGAAACGAGACTCATCCTTCTGATACAGAGTGGCGACCGTCTCCAGTTCCGAGCAGATGGGCAGGTCGGTCGAGAGGAAGGAGAGGCAAACCGGGTAGCGGTAATGGGTCAGCATGGAAGCAGCAGGAGGGAGAACAGGTAATACTCCATAACATCAGCCTGGTTCCAGACGAAACCCGGCCCGGTTATTAAAGGCTTGGAATAAAGCGGTAGGATAGCTAACGCAGTGTCATGCCAAGTCTATCCGATCCCCATGCCAGTTCCGAGCACCATTTCATTGAATCTTTCTGAACATCAGCAGGACTTAACCATTAGCCAACCGGCTGCGGGCCTTTCGCTTCAAGGTCGGCTGCAGGTGCCAGGGGACAAATCTATTTCCCATCGAGCCTTGATGTTGGGCGCTCTGGCGGCCGGGGAAACCGTGATTCATGGTCTGTTGCTGGGAGAGGATCCGCGCAGTACAGCCAACTGTTTTCGGGCGCTGGGGGCGCAAATTTCCGAGTTGAACACGGCGGCAGTCCAAGTCCGGGGCATTGGTCTGGGTCAGTTGTTAGAACCGATCGATGTGCTGGATGCGGGCAACTCTGGCACCACAATGCGCCTGATGTTGGGCGTGTTGGCGTCCCATGGGGGTCGGTTCTTCGCCGTGACAGGGGATGCATCCCTGCGATCGCGGCCCATGTCGCGCGTCGTCAAACCCTTGCAGGAGATGGGGGCGGCCATCTGGGGTCGGAAAGATGGCTCTCTGGCCCCACTGGCCATTCAGGGGCAAACCCTGCGGCCTATCCATTATCAGTCTCCGGTGGCCTCAGCTCAGGTCAAATCCTGCCTACTGCTGGCCGGACTGATGACCGAGGGGCTCACTACCGTCACAGAACCGGCCCTTTCCCGCGACCACAGCGAGCGCATGCTACGAGCCTTTGGCGCAGAAGTGCGGGTTGATCCGGAAACCTGCAGCGCCACCGTAGTCGGACCCGCTCGCCTCACTGGACAGACCGTGGTGGTGCCAGGAGACATCAGTTCAGCCGCATTCTGGTTAGTGGCCGGGGCCATTGTGCCGGAGTCAGACCTGCTGATTGAAAACGTCGGCGTCAATCCCACCCGAACCGGCGTGCTGGAAGTTCTGGAGCAAATGGGCGCTAACATCACCCAGGAAAATGCCCGGATCGTGGCTGGAGAACCCGTGGCCGACCTACATGTGCGCTATGGTGGACCGCTGCAAGCCTGTACCATCGGTGGGGCTGTCATTCCCCGCTTAATTGATGAAATTCCCATTCTGGCGGTGGCCGCCGCCTTTGCCCAAGGCACAACCGTTATCCAGGATGCGGAAGAACTGCGGGTCAAGGAGAGCGATCGCATTGCCGTCATGGCCAGTCAACTGAGCCGCCTAGGCGCGCACATTGTGGAACGGCCAGATGGCCTGGAAATTAGGGGCGGTAACTCCCTGGTGGGTACGGATCTGGATAGTTTTACCGATCATCGGATTGCCATGAGTCTGGCGATCGCGGCCCTCAACGCCACTGGTACCACCACGATTCACCGGGCTGATGCGGTGATGATTTCCTACCCCAACTTTGTCGCCACCCTGGAACAGGTGGTACAGCCGGGATAAGCTGCCATCGGCCGACCAACGGATAGGCAGCCCGACTGGAACGAGGCGACTGTATAGGCCCGGTTGCACCTGCAACCGGAGATTCCCTGGCGAACTGCTAAAATCCAAACAGCCTCAGGAAATCCACACCCCAAGGCTCTTGTCAAGCGGGGGGCGTTTGCCCTCTCCTCAGGTTGGCGTTGTCTGGCTAAGATGCCAGGGCAAGTGTGCGACAATCCTGCTACGAGTCCATTGTGCACCTGTGTCAGTTTGCCTTCTAGGGCCTGCGAAAAGGACCGTTATTCCCCACCAGAAACATTTTTCTTCTCTGATGGGTTGCCTGAGTTCCGATCGGTTTGAACCATCTGTGTCTCTACTCGGACTGACTCAAGACTCAACCACAATGCTGGTTTCCACCGCAGACCTGCGGTGCATGTTTGATCAGCTAGCCGTTGCGATCGCCCTGTTTAATGCCGATCAGCGATTAGTTCTGTGCAACCAAAAATTTGCCGATTTGTGGGAAATCACCCCCGAACAGCAGGCCACCCAGCCAACCTGGCACACCCTGGTCTCAGCCTTTAGCGCCCACAGTTCTCACCCCCATGCCCCATTGCCAGAATTCGATCAGTCGCTAGCGGATCTGGCGGCTTCTGGTGCGCTGCTGCGACTGCCACAGCCCGAAAGTCGTTGCCTGGAAATTACCTGCAAGCCCACTCCCAGCGGCTATATCCTATTGACCGCCCAACTCATCGATCTGGACTGGCAAGCCTGGCAGGATACGCTGCAACGGTTAACCTTCCATGTAGAAAATTCTCCAGTCGGGGTGGTGGAATGGAACACCAAATTGCGGGTCACCCGCTGGTCGCGCGAAGCCGAAAATATTTTTGGCTGGCGGGCTGAGGAAGTATTGGGCAAACGTCCGGGAGGAGACTGGAAATTTCTCTACGAAGAAGACCGAGTTGCCACCCTTAGGCGGGTGGTGGAGTTGTTTTCTGGCCAGCATCAGCGCAATGTCAACTACAGTCGACACTATTGCAAAGACGGGTCGGTGCGCCACTGCGAATGGTACAACTCTGTCCTGTTTGATCGGGCTGGCAAGGTGGTGTCAATTCTGTCGCTGGTGCTGGATGTGACAGAACGGAAGCAGGCAGAAGAGTTGCTGAAGCAACAAAGTCAGCGATCGCAGCTGCTCGCAGAAACCACCCTGAAAATTCGCCAGTCGTTGCAGCTCAGCACCATCCTGCAAACCACCGTTGATGAAGTGCGTCACCTGCTGCAGGCAGACCGGGTCCTGATCTATCAGGTCTTTGCCGATGGCAGTGGCCAGGTTTCAACGGAAGCAGTTGTATCAGGAGTTGCCAGCCTACTCAATCAAACTTTTCCGGCAGAAACCTTTTCCGCCAGTAGCCAAATCTACTTCCAGCAGGGCAACGTCCAGGTCATCGAAGATGTCGCCACTGCGAACTTGTCGGCTAGCCACGCCACCTTCCTGACCGATTTAGGCATTCAAGCTCAGTTGGTGGTTTCCCTACAGCAGGGTCACCGCTTATGGGGACTGATGTTGATTCACCAGTGTCGGGCCGGACGACACTGGTCCGAGTTGGAAATTGACCTGTTGCAGCAGTTGGCCAACCAGGTCAGCATCGCCTTGGCCCAGGCCCAACTTCTGGAAGCCCAACGGGAAAGCGAAGAACGATTTCACCAGCTAACGGAGAATATTCAGGGAATTTTTTGGATTCGCCAGACGAATCCAGAGCGGGTCATCTATGTCAGCCCAGCCTACGAGCAAATCTGGGGTTGTTCTTGCGAAACCCTCTACCAGGACCCTGACACCTGGATGGCACGGATCCATCCCGATGACCGGCGCTATGTTCTGGCCTCTCTAGACAAGCAATTGGTGGGCCAGTTCGATCAGGAATATCGCATCCTCAGACCCAATGGCGAAATTCGCTGGATTCGCGATCGCGCCTTCCCCATTAAAGACAGCAGCGGTCAGGTTTACCGGATCACCGGCCTAGCGGAAGACATCACCGAACGCAAGCAACAGGAAGAACGACTGCGGTTACTGGAATCAGTGGTAGTCAATGCCAACGACTCCGTGGTGATTACCTCTGCTGAGCCCATTAACCGACCCGGCCCCAACATTCTGTATGTCAATGAGGCCTTTACCCGCATGACGGGTTGGCAAGCGGAAGAAGTGATTGGCAAAAATCCTCGCATTCTCCAGGGGCCGAAAACCGACCGGCCAACCCTGAACCGAATCCGGCAAGCCTTAGAAAGTCGCCAGCCGATTGTTGTCGAGCTGCTCAATTATCGGAAAGATCGATCGGAATTCTGGGTCGAGTTAAGCATTGTGCCCGTCCTCAACCGCAATGGGCAATACACCCACTGGGTGGCGATTCAGCGGGAAGTGACCCACCGCAAACAACTGGAAGCAGAACTGATCAAAACCCTGGAAAAGGAACGGGAACTGAATGAACTCAAGTCGCGCTTTGTGACGATGGCTTCCCATGAGTTTCGCACCCCCCTCAGTACCATTCTGTCAGCATCAGAACTGTTGGAATATTATGGCCATTCCTGGCCGCGGGACGAACAACTGGAACAACTGCACCTGATCCAGGACACGGTGCAGCACATGACCGATTTACTAGAAGACATTCTGATTCTGGGACGGATCCAGTCAGAGCGGCTCGAGTTTACCCCAACCGACCTGGACTTACCCCGATTTTGCAGCGATCTGGTGACTCAAATCCAAGCCAGCATTGGTCGAGAGCATGTGATTCAGTTTCACTGCAGCGAAACAACCGCGATCGCTCAAGTCGACGAGAAACTGTTGCGGCAAATTCTCAGCAATTTGCTCTCCAATGCCGTCAAATATTCCCCGATCGGCAGCCGAATTGACTTCGACCTGCAACGAGACCCCAACCAATGGGTTTTCCAAATCCGAGATCGGGGGATTGGCATTCCAGCCACCGATCTGCCCCACCTGTTTGCAGCCTTTTTTCGAGCCAAAAATGTCGGCTCAACTCCCGGAACTGGTCTGGGTCTAGCAATTGTCAAACACTGTGTTGATGCGCATAATGGTCGGATTACAGTTGCCAGTGAAATTGGTATTGGCGCCACCTTCCGCATCACCTTACCACGGCTCGATCATCAGTCAGCCTGAGCCAGACCCATGGAAATCTTGATCGTCGAAGATGAAGCTGAAATCGCCCAATTGATCCAGATTTATCTGGAAAAAGAAGGCTTTTTTTGCCGCACCTGTCGGGATGGCTTAACCGCCCTCAATCTAGTTCAAGAACACCAACCCGATCTGATTATTCTGGACTTAATGATTCCCGGCCTAGACGGACTGGAGGTCTGTGCCCGGATTCGACAAAAACCAGGATCGAAGGATCCCTATATCCTGATGCTGACGGCCAAGGGGGAGGAAATAGACCGCATCATTGGCCTCTCTACCGGAGCCGACGACTATCTGGTCAAACCCTTCAGTCCCAAGGAGTTGGTGGCTCGCGTGCGGGCCCTATTGCGCCGCACCCTGCGTCAGGGGGGCCAGCAAAGCCAGATCAACCGCACCCAACACTTTTCTATAGACAAAGAACAACGCATTGCCCAACGATGGTTGCAACCCAATCAGCCAGAAACACTCGATTTGACTACTCTGGAGTTTGACCTGCTGAGTACCTTCATGAGTTATCCAGGTCGGGTCTGGAATCGCACCCAACTGATCGATAAATTGTGGGGCAGTGACTTCTTCGGCGATGAACGGGTCGTCGATACCCACATTGCCCGACTACGGAAAAAAATTGAACCCGATCCGGCCAACCCCACCTTTGTTAAAACGGTGATCGGAGTGGGCTACAAGTTTGAGGATCCAACCATCAGTTAATCCATGGCTAAATGGGGCCTGCGGACACGATTATTTTGGTCTCACCTCACGGTCATGATTGTGGGGTTGAGTACGTTGTTGGTTGTTGGCAAGATCTACTCGCCCCGGTTGTTTATCCTGCATCTGCAACGGCTGGAAGGCAGCGGATTTAACCTCTATTTCATTCGCCGTCAACTGGTCGAGGGGTTTGAGTTTGCCTGGAGTCGGGGGGCTTTCTGGTCGGTGGTGGTGGGTGGTTCAGCGGCTGGAGGACTCAGCTACCTGGTTTCTCGGAGAATCATTGAACCCTTGTTACAAATGGAGAGCGTCACCCAAAAAATGGCGTCTGGACATCTGGAAGAACGGTTACCGAGCAGCGAAATTCCAGAGTTAAACCAATTGGCCACCAGTTTTAACCACATGGCAGCCAACCTGGAAGGAGTGGAACAACGGCGGCGGGAACTGATCACCGATTTGACCCACGAATTGCGCACTCCCCTCACTGTTTTGGAGGGCTATCTGGAAGGGTTGGCAGATGGCACAATTGACCCATCCACGGATATTTACCATCGGCTGGCGCGCGAAACCGCTCGGTTACGCCGTCTGGTAAATGACTTGCAGGAACTGTCCCAGGCCGAAGCGGGCTATCTACCCATTCACACGCAAGCATTTGACCTGCGACCCTTACTGGAAGCCCTGCTGCGTAAATTTGCCGATCAGTTGCTGGATGAAGGACCAATGTTACGGCTGGCCTGTCCGCCTGATTTGCCGAAAGTACTGGCGGATCCAGAGCGCACCGAGCAGGTATTGGTTAATTTGCTGGGTAATGCGTTGCGCTTCACCCAAGAGGGTTCAATTACTTTACAAACCTGGGTTGAATCGAATGATCTCTGGGTAGCTGTCATAGACACGGGGCTGGGCATCGCGCCGGAAGACTTACCCCATGTATTTGAGCGATTCTGGCGATCGGACCGATCGCGCGATCGCACCTCTGGAGGCACCGGCATTGGCCTGGCCATCTCGCGTCGTCTAGTAGAGTTGCAAGGAGGCAGAATTGAGGTGGCCAGCCAGTTAGGGGTAGGCAGTCGGTTTCAGTTTTCCTTACCCCTGGCATAATTCGACCTAGAGGTAACCTCTCAGTGGCCTGAGAAGAGGAGCATCACCCAATACCCGCGCAAACGTTAAACTGCTGACAACCGGAATGAGGGTCGCGATCGATGGACAGCTTGAACTTACATATTGGTGGCAACCAGGCTCATAGTGATTGGAAAATTCTGGACATTGAAGACCGACCGGAAGTTGACTATGTCGGGGATGCCGCCAATCTGAGCCAATTCGCCGACAATTCGGTGGATCAGATTTATGCCAGCCACGTCCTGGAGCATTTTTATTACGGCATTGAGGATGAACTGCTGCAAACGCTCAGAGAATGGCATCGGGTCTTAAAACCGGGGGGTTACCTGTATATCAGCGTTCCGGACTTAAAAACCCTCTGCTGGCTCTTTCTCCATCCCAACCTTGAACCAATGGATCGCTTCCATCTGATGCGAATCATCTTCGGCGGCCAAACCAACCGCTATGACGTGCACAAGGTCGGCTTTGACTTGGATATTTTGGGCCTGTATTTGCAGGAAGCGGGTTTTCAGGAATTTCAACAAATCTCTGAATTTGGCTGGTTTGAAGACTGTAGCCAGTTAAAAATTCTGGATACGCCGATCAGTCTCAATGTGGTTGCTCGGAAGGATGACAATGGCGAGAGGATGGACTCCCAACCACAGTGACAACCAGCTTTGCTGGCTCAAGGAAATGGCCCAGTGGATGCAACTGTCGCTGCCAGATAGGCCAGTTAACGATGGATAAAGTTGCCCCCAGCCCGTTCTTCCAGGTGATAGAATGCCATCACTTCGTTTACCCATCCAAGTAAGTTACTGAGAGCATTGAAGGTGGTTCAAGCATTGTCTGTAACGTCTTCCGTTCAGTCACAACCCAGCGCTGGTATTGAGTCTGACTCCGATTTAGCAAGCTGGTTGCGGGATCTGGCTGACCAAATCATTGCAGGAAAGCGCCTCACGCGGGATGAGGCATTGGCGCTAAGTCAGATTGAAGGTGAGGAAAAGATTCTGCTTCTCTGCCAGGCGGCGGATCAGGTTCGTCAGGCTTGCTGTGGCAATACGGTTGACCTGTGCAGCATTGTCAATGTGAAGTCAGGGGCTTGCTCCGAAAATTGTTCCTTCTGCGCCCAGTCGGCCCATCATCCGGGGGAAGGATCGCCCATTTACGGCTTGAGGTCGCCTCAAGAAATATTAGAGCAAGCCAAGGCGGCAGAAGCGGCTGGAGCCCGTCGGTTTTGTCTGGTCAGCCAGGGACGGGGACCGAAATACGCGGGACCCAAGTCAACTGAGTTCGAGCGGATTCTGGAAACCGTAAACCTGTTGCTTCAAGAAACCAACATCAAACCCTGTTGCGCCTTGGGAGAGTTAACGCTGGAACAAGCAGAAGCCCTAAGGGATGCGGGCGTCACCCGCTACAACCACAATCTGGAAGCATCCGAAAACTTTTTCCCTCAGGTGGCCACCACCCATAGCTGGCAAGATCGGGTGCAGACTATTCGGAACCTGAAGGCAGTTGGAATTCAGGCCTGTACTGGAGGAATTCTGGGCATGGGCGAAAGTTGGGAAGACCGGGTGGATCTGGCGATCGCCCTGCGAGAGCTGGAAGTGGAATCGGTGCCCTTAAACTTGCTGAACCCCCGGTCGGGAACTCCCATGGGAGATCGCCCCAAGCTGGATCCCTACGAAGCACTGAAGGCGATCGCAATTTTCCGCCTTATCCTACCCGAGCAGATCATTCGCTATGCCGGTGGGCGGGAGGTGGTCATGGGTGACCTGCAAGCCCTGGGATTGAAATCTGGAATTAACGCCATGTTAATTGGCCATTATCTAACCACCCTGGGTCAGCCGCCGGAACAGGATCATGCCATGCTGGAAAAGTTAGGGCTTCAGGGGGGAGAAGCACCCATTCCAGGAAATAAAGAGTAAAAAGTAACAGGGAAAAGACACCATGACCGGTTGGCTTTTCCGCCTACTTTTTACTGGGTACTGCAAATCATGGTGATTGCTGACCTGTTGTGGGCACTCTTTGGTCTGGTTCTGACCATCGGCGGCACCTTTATGGAAGCCTTTGTGGCTGCCCCCAATTGGTCCAACGGGTTCCAGAATCTGCAGACCTACTCTTTGGGTGTCACCTACCAGATTGGGGCAGTCCTCCTGGTAGGGTGCTTGGGCGGCAAGAATGCGGCAGTTCTATCCCAAATCGCTTACTTATTACTGGGATTGACCTGGTTTCCCGTGTTTGCCTTGGGCGGTGGCCCTGGCTATCTGCGAGAACCCAGTTTTGGCTACCTCCTGGGGTTCGTTCCAGGAGCCCTAGTCTGTGGTCACCTGGCCTTCAAAGCCCTGCCTCGCCTTGAGTCCCTAACCTTCAGTTGTCTCACAGGTCTGCTGGCCATCCATGCCACGGGGCTGTTGTACTTGATTCTGGCCGTTAATTGGGGCTGGGTCAAAACCAGTGGGCTAACGCTCCAACAGTTGATCTGGAAATACTCGATTTATCCCCTTCCTGGCCAGTTTGCGATCGTCTGTGCAGTGACCGTCATTGCTTTTACCCTCCGGCACCTGATGCTGTATTAACCAACTCGTCCCTGGCCTCTGCCATGTTCGCAAAGAACCGCTTGTTCTGGATATCTGCTCTCTTGGGACTCGTGCTTGACCGGCTGACCAAGTTTTGGGTGGTCTATACCTTTCCCTTGACTATTCCCCCAGCCAGTTGGCCGTTAGTGCCAGGGATATTTCACTTTACCTACGTGGTCAATACCGGCGCAGCCTTTAGTCTGTTCAACCAGGGAGCTGGGTGGTTACGCTGGTTATCTCTGTTGGTCAGTGCAGGGTTAATGGTCTGGGCCTGGTTTGGGCCCAATTGGAGTCGTTGGCAACAGGCTGGGTACGGGTTCATTCTGGCCGGAGCCTTGGGTAATGGCATCGATCGCTTTATTCTGGGACAGGTGGTGGACTTCCTGGACTTTCGCCTGATCCGGTTTCCGGTATTCAATATGGCCGATGTGTTCATCAATGTGGGAATTGTCTGCCTGTTGATTGGTAGCTTTCAACCCCCATCCAAACAGCCGTCTGACTGACTGCAACCCTTTGCCCAAGCAAAGACCAGCAGTCACCGGGGAACAGTCTGGCGGACCGAGTGGTGTGACTGGCATGATGGGGAGTACCAATTTTTCTGAGAAAAGTAGGCAAGAATCCAAAGATTCCCCCATAACGCTGCTGCAAGTGAACCGATGTCGCGTATTTTGTTGATGTGAGTAGGGGGACTGTCAGCTTACAACCATTGTCACGCGGCTCTGATATCGTTGTCGCACCCCTGTCACCCTGATTCGACCTGGGGTTGGCTGATCCGCAGATTCCTGTAACCCGTCACCCCGCCTATTTGTCTCCTTTCCGTTTCGATCGCCCGAAGGACGCCGCTGATGAACCCTTTACTCAACGCGATTTCCTTTTTTGGTATCTTTGGCCTTTGCCTGGTTGCCTGGTTGTTTTCAGAAAATCGCCGAGTCATTCCCTGGCGCGTAATTATTGGTGGCATTGGGTTGCAACTGGTTCTAGGCTTTTTCGTGTTTCAGTTTTCCCTAACACGAGAGCTATTCCAGATCTTTAGTACGCTACTGGACGGCGTGTTTTCCGCCGCCGATGCGGGTGCCCGGTTTGTGTTTGGCCCCAATCTGGTGCCGCTGCCGGGACAGGAACCCTTTATCTTGCGCCCCCTGCCCAACGGCGTGGACACCTGTACGCCCCCCAATCTGCCCTTCACCCCCGGTTACTGCGGCACCGATAAACTGAACTATGTGCTGGCGTTTCGGGCCTTGCCAGCCGTCATCTTTTTCTCTGGCCTGATGGCCTTATTAGACAACCTGGGCATCCTCCAGAAAATTACGGCCCTGTTTGCCAAAATTTTCTACTCGACCATGCGACTGAGTGGGGCAGAGTCCCTCAGTGGGGCCGCCAACATTTTTGTTGGCATCGAGGCCGCGATCGCGGTTAAACCCTTCATCCCCAAAATGACCCGCAGTGAAATCTGTGCCATCCTGGCCTGTTGCTTTGGCACTGCGGCCTCCTCCACCCTGGCCATCTATGTCAGCTTCCTGCGGCCCATTTTTCCCAATATCCTGGGCCACCTAGTATCTGCATCCATCATGGCGATTCCGGCCTGTTTCGTGCTGTCCAAGATTTTGGTGCCGGAAACGGAAACACCCCTAACCATCAGCGGCATTCCCGTGGAGAAACCAGCCGATCCACCGACTGGACCCAACCAAACCGCAGAAACACAGACCGCCTTTCCCCGCACCCGAATCCAGAATGACGACGGTGACGTGATAGACGATCCGGTGGCTGACAAGCCCCTGGAAACCATTGCTGGCGAACCCATTGAGCGAGTCAGTCCCATGGATGCGGTGATCATTGGCGCCCTGGATGGCGTCAAGATGGCTGTTTCCATCGCCGCCGTGCTGATCATGGTGGTTGGGCTAGTAGCCCTAATTAACCAGATCTTCGCCGGACTGGCCACCTTTCCTGGTTTGATTGGAGCCATCTTTAAAGTCATCACGCTGCAAAATATTTTGGGCGTGTTGTTTTTGCCGCTGACCTTCCTGACCGGAGTTTCCCTGGACTGGAACGAACTCTGGCTGTCATCGGTGATTATTGGGCGGCGTTTGTTGGAAACGGCAATCCCCCCCTATCAGGCTCTAGCCAAAGCTGGGGCGGCGGGTGAACTGGGCGATCGGGCAATTTTGATTGTCAGCTACGCCCTGTCTGGGTTTGCCCACATCGCCTCGTTGGGCATCTTTGTAGGCGGCACGATTGCCCTGGCCCCTTCCCGCCGCAAAGACATTGCCCAATTGGGATGGAAAGCCCTCTTTGTTGGCACCCTGGCCACCCTGATGATTGCCTGCGTCGCCGGTTTCTACGATACGGGCAACCCCAGCATTTTGGGTGAAAAGCCAGCCCCCACTCCCCGCCCCTCGTCTGTCTTGCCGAGACCACCTAAAT
>Ga0272446_1006483_pt1 | contig 12183 bp, 12 predicted proteins | sample YNPCB0061_FD_194587 | JGI IMG/M metagenome (GOLD analysis project Ga0272446, IMG submission 194587) | Hot spring microbial mat communities from Yellowstone National Park, WY, United States - YNP-CB-006-1 | ecosystem: Environmental > Aquatic > Thermal springs > Hot (42-90C) > Sediment | place... | reverse complement strand
TGGTAGTGACGGGTTTCTCCACTGGCGAGGTTGCCCTCGATGACCTGGCCGCGGAGCAGCGCCGTGGCTTCAGGGGGGACCGGGGCTGCCGGTGGGGTGGCCGGTGGTTCAGTGGTCGGGCGCTTGGGCGGAGCCTGGCCAGGGCTGACCAGAGGCCATGCCAGGCATCCCAGCAGGCAGGCAATGAGCAGGCTGGATGAAACGCGCATGGCGGTTCCTCAGCAGGCAGCAAGGGGATGGTATCTGGTGATGGAACGCGATGAATCAGGACAAATCGTATCATGGCGGCGGTGTGGGCGCGGGAAACGTGGGTGTGTGTTTCGTTTTTGGGGCAGGTGCGATACAGTGACGCCGCCTGTGCGGTTCCTCACCATTTCATCTTTCCTGGCTTGCGGCTGACCTTCCCATGAGTTCGTTCAATGCGTTACCCCAGCTTGGCTCGGCTGCCATTCGTGAAGCCTATCCCCGCACCTATGCTGCGTTTTGCGGTATGCCGGAAGGGGAAGTCTGGTTTGAGCGATTGGTCGAGCTCGACCTGCACCGGCATCGTCTGCTGGCGACGCCCCAGCCCATGGTCGTGTTTGGCGCAGCTTCCGGGCCGCAGTCGGCGGTCAGTGAGACCTTTGATGTCATTGTGGCCGGCGGCTGTTTTGGCCTGATTGTGGGCGCGACGCTGGCGGCGCACTATGGCTGGCGGGTGCTCGTGTTTGACCGGCACTGGGTGGGGAGAACCCATCGGGACTGGAACATTTCACGGGGTGAGCTGCAACGGCTAAGTGAGGCCGGGTTGTTTACGCCGTCCGAGATGGAAGCCTTCATCACGGCTGAGTATGAAGGCGGGTTTGTTAAATTCCATGCGGAAGGTTGCCCCATTGCGGCTGAGCCGCTGTGGTTTGACGACGTACTGACGCTGGCGGTGTCGTCAGATCGGTTACTGGCGCAGTGCCGGCAGAAGTTGCTGGCGGCTGGCGGCAGCCGGTGTCTGGACCAGGCGACGCTGGAGCAGGTGCAGGTTGAGGCAGAGGGCGTGACCGTCGTCGTCCGGCAGGTTGAAGCGGGCCGGCTGGCGTTTCGGGGGCAGTTGTTCATTGACACGATGGGAACGCTGTCGCCGATTGCCCGGCAGCTCAACCCACGGGAGACGGTGAGCTATCTGTGTCCGACGGTCGGGACGATTGCCACGGGCTTTGCGACCGGTTCGGCGGCGGATGAAGTCAATGCGCGGGTCGGGGAAATCCTGGTGACGACCGAGCATGCGCAGGACGGGCGGCAGTTGCTGTGGGAAGGGTTTGCCGGGCAGGACGGGGAGTTTACGACCTACCTGTTTCACTACGCGCCGGTGGCAGACATCGGGCGGCTGTCGTTGCTGGCGTTGTTTGAGACGTACTTTGAGACGTTGCCCCAGTACAAGCGGCCCGGAGCGGGGTTTGCATTTCGGCGGCCGGTGTTCGGGTACATTCCGGGGCTGCACCACGTGGGTCTGGGGCCGCAGAAGCGGACGGCGGCGCACCGGGTGTTGCTGCTGGGGGATGCGGCGTCGTTGAATTCGCCGTTGACGTTTTGCGGTTTTGGTTCGCTGGTGCGGAACCTGCGGCGGATCACGCATCTGATTGACTTGGCGCTCAAGGGGCAGCATCTGGATGAGGCGTCGTTGCGGCTCATCAACGCCTACGAGCCGGGCGTGGCGATTATGGCGGCGTTTACGCGCTACATGGTGGCCGATGAGGGGGAGGACCCGAAGGCCGTCAACGAGTTGCTCAACATCGTCATGGAGGCGCTGCATCAGTTGCCGCCGTCGGTACGGACGGGACTGTTCCAGGACCGGATGGCGTGGGGGGATTTTGTGAAGCTGATGTTGCAGATGCAGAAGCTGCATCCGAACATCTGGGAAGCCGTACCGCGCAAGTTGGGGATGGTCTATACGTCGGCCTGGGTGCTGAACTTCGTGGAGTTTTCTGCCTTTGCCCTGCAGAAGGAGTTGGCCGGGGTGATGGGGCAGCTTGGGCGGGGGCTGCGGGAGGATTTTTACAACTACGCCAACTATTACCGTTATGCCCTGGCATGAACGAACGCGCCGGTGCTGGTCCTGGAAACTGGGCTGGGTTCTGGTGGCGATTGGGTTGATGGTCTGGCCCGGCGGGTGTCGGCGTCCGGTGGTGCTGGCGGCCGATACGCTGGTGATGGCGGTTGAGAAGCCGCCGAAGACCCTGGACCCACGGGTGGGGAATGATGCCGTTTCGGCACGCCTGCACCAGATCATCTTCGATACGCTGGTCAACAAGAACGAGCAGCTTGACATTGTCCCGGAGCTGGCGGACTTCACCATTTCACCGGATGGGCGGGTGTTCACCTTCCGGCTGCGGCCCGGGGTGGTTTTTCACGACGGCCGGCCGCTGACGGCCGAGGACGTGAAATACACCTTCGAGAGCCTGTGCGCGCCGACGTTCAACTCGCCCAAGAAGGGGGACTTTGCGCTGGTGGAGGCCATCGAGGCCCCGGATGAGCGGACGGTTGTGTTTCGCTGCCGGACGCCGAACCTGCCCATGCTGGGCAGTCTGGTGGCAGTGGGGATTGTGCCGAAGGGCACGTCGCCGGAGGAAGCTGCCCAGCGGCCGGTCGGGACGGGGCCGTTCCGGGTCGTGACTTACCGGGAAAACCACGACATCTGGCTGGAGGCCAATCCGGCGTACTTCAAGGGCGCACCCCGGCTGAAGCGGCTGCAGATTCGCTTCATTCCCGATGCCATGACCCGTGAGCTGGAGTTGCGCAAGGGGACGGTGCAGTTGGCGGTGAACGCTGATCTGGCCTACAGCACCAACCAGGCGTTGGGGAAGACGCCGGGGCTGAAGCTCGTGCAGGCGAAAGGGACGAACATTGCCTATCTGGGACTCAACTGCGAGGACGCCCGGCTGGCAGATGTACGGGTCCGGCGGGCGCTGGCGCTGGCGATTGACCGGGAGACGATCATCCGCACGGTGTTGCGGGGCATGGCGCGGCCGGCGGCGGGGCCGCTGCCGCCGGAGCAGTGGGCCTACCCGGAAGACCTGCCACCACCGCGCTACGACCCGGAAGAAGCCCGGCGGCTGCTGGCGGAAGCGGGGTATGGCCCGGGGCAGCCGTTGCGGTTGGAGCTGAAGACCTCGTCGGCGGAGTTGTCGCGGCAGGTGGCGGCGGTGTTGCAGGAACAGCTCAAGCGGGTGGGGGTGGAGTTGTCCCTGCGCTCGTTTGAGTTTCAGACGTTTTTGCAGGACACCATCGCGGGCAATTTCCAGATGTTTTATCTCATCAACGTCGGGGCCAACCAGAGTGTGGATTTTCTGAGTTACTTCTACGAGTCGTCCCGGATTCCGACAAAGGCAAAGGGCTACAGCGAGGGGGCAAACCGGGCGCGCTATCGGTCGGCGGAAGTGGATGGCTGGCTGCGGGCGGCGGCGGCGACCACGGACAAGGCTGAGCAGCGGCGGTTGTACGGGCTGGTGCAGAAGCAGGTGGTGAGCGACGTGCCGCAGATTTTTCTGTGGTATCCGAACAACGTGGCGATTGCCCACGAGCGGGTGCAGGGGATTACGCTGGAGTTGTCGGGGAGTTACGCCTTTTTACGGCAGGTGTGGATTGCTGAGGGGGCATCGCAGGATTGATACCTTCGTCTGATAACGTAAAGAGGGTGCCAGACAACAGGGACGGCAGGCACGGCAGGTAAAGCAAGAAAAAAAGCAGGAAAAACAGCAAGCCGGAGAGGGAGGAAGGGAGGCTTGAACGGGCCGGGGCAACTGAAGCGGGTTTGTGTCTATTGTGGGTCTCAAACCGGGCAGGCAACCGCCTATCGGGAGGTGGCCTGGTCGGTTGGAGAGCGGCTGGCACAGCAGGGCATCGAGGTCGTCTATGGCGGCGGGCACGTGGGCCTGATGGGCGTGGTGGCGGAGGCGGCGCTGTCGGCCGGGGGACGGGTCATCGGGGTCATCCCGGAGCGGCTGCTGGAGCGTGAGGTGGCCTACCGTGAGGTGACGGAAATGTACGTCACGCGGACGATGCACGAGCGGAAGGCGCGCATGATGGAGCTGTCTGATGCGTTTGTGGCTTTGCCGGGCGGGATTGGCACGCTGGATGAGTTGTTTGAAATCTGGACCTGGCGGCAGCTTGGTTATCACAGCAAGCCGGTGGGACTGCTCAATGTGGCCGGTTACTATGATGGGCTGCTGGGCTTTCTCGACCGGGCCGTGCAGGAGGGATTTCTGACGCCAGACTGCCGGGATTTACTGATGGTCGAGACGGATTTTGGGAAACTGTTGGCGCGGTTGTCCGTAACTATCATCCGATAACGAATTTTCCAGCCGGGCTTCCTGATGCCAGAGCAGGGCTTGGCGGTAGTCAGCGGGCGTGTTGAGGTTATAGAGCAACCGGTCGGCATTGGGCAGGTCGGCGTAGTCCGGGAAGGGAAGTGGCACTGCGGGGATGGTCTGGAGGAAATCCCGGACGCGCCGGCCGCCCTGGCGCAGGAAAGCGGACAGGGCCGGCAGAATGGCAACGTTATAGGCGGCGCAGACGCCGGTTGGTTTTCCGTCGGCCGTGAGGGGGATGACCGCCGGGGCCGTGCGGTGGGTGCTGGCGAGCCGTGCCAGGAAGGTCGTTGTCAGGAACGGCATATCACACGGGATGACGAGACAGCGCGGGCGTCCGAGCTGGCGGGTATGTTCGACGGCGCAGGCCACCCCGCCGAGCGGGCCGCCATTAGGGATGGGGTCAACCAGGACGTTCCCGTTGAAACAATAGTCTGATAACGTTATCTGAACAGCATCAGAGGCGGCCGAGAAACCAACCGGCGAACACACGACATACACACAACGGGAAGCCACCCGCAGACGATCAACCAAAACCAGCAGCAGTGGGACATCGGGGAAAGGCAGCAAAGCCTTTGGCCACTCCATACGCCGACTCTGCCCGCCTGCAAGGATGTACACCGGACAATCGTCCAGTCCCTGGCAACCGGCATCATGACCAGTGTTGGTGTGCATTCTGGTTTGTGCTGAATCTAACGCTGTGATGCCTGTAGCGACCGGGGCCGCTACGGGGCCTGCGTTTGCGCCCGTGCTTTACCTAAGTCCCGATGTGGTGTGGCGTGTGGGTGAAGGTTTCAATCATGTAGTCGTGGATGTAGTTGAACAGCAGGTTCTGAAACCGCCATCCATAGCGTGGGTCCTGGAGGTCACGGTGTGGAATGACAAAGGTGTAGGGCTCCAGAATATCCGCCACTTTGAGCGAGATGATGACCTGAACGCCACCGGGATGCTCTACGGCCCCGAATTCCAGCAGCGGATGTTCATAACGGCGCAGCTCGGCCTGGATTTTTTCAAGGCTGGAGAGATCGGGCGCAGGCATCAGCACTTTCTCCTGTCCTGACAGCTTCACATGACGAGACCACCGTCGGCACAAAGAACCTGTCCGGTGATGTAGCGGGCATCTTCCGAAAGCAGAAAGGCGGCGATGCGGGCAATTTCCGTTGCAGTCCCAAACCGTCCAAGGGGGATGGTTTCAAGCAGTTTGGCGCGATACTCAGCCGACAGCCCTTCCGTCATCTCCGTTTCAATAAGACCCGGCGCAAGAGCATTGACCGTAATGCCCCGGCTGGCGACTTCCTTGGCCAATGCCTTGGTAAAACCGATCATTCCGGCCTTGGCAGCGGAGTAGTTCGTCTGGCCGGCCATACCGATCACGCCACTGATGGAGCTGATGTTCAGGATGGAACCGCCCTGCTTTTGTTTGAGCAGGAGCGCAACCACCGCTTTGGACAGGTTGAAGACACTTTTGAGATTGGTGTCGAGAACGGCATCCCAGTCGTCTTCCTTCATCATGATGAGCAGCTTGTCGCGGGTCATGCCGGCATTGTTGACCAACCCGTGGAGAGCGCCAAAGCGTTCCCGTACCTGTCTGACAACGGCTTGGGCTGCTTCAAAGTCAGCGGCATCCGCCTGGTAGGCCTGGGCTTCGACACCCAAGGCCTGAAGTTCCTGCTCGACGGCCCGGGCGGCTTCCACCCGACTGTGGTAGGTGAAAGCGATGTTGGCACTGCGGGCCGCCAGTTCAAGGGCGATGGCGCGGCCAATGCCCCGTGAGCCGCCGGTGATGAGGATGGTCTTACCGCGAAAACTCATGGCGTTGTTCATGGCGTTGTGGTGGAGGGGGAAGTTTCAAGGAGTTCCCAGAAAAACACAATGGCAATGGCCTGAATGCCATTGAAGGCGTAGTGGAGCATGACCGAAGGCAGGATGGAACCGGTTGCGGCCCGCAGGACGGTCAGGGTGAGGCTGAGCAGCGCCAGCATGGCCAGCCCGGCCCAGCCGCCCCAGTACTGCGGAATGTGCACGGCCAGAAACAGCAGGGAGACCAGAACCACCGTAGGACGAACCCCCAGACGGCGCTGCAACCCGCCGAAGATGATCCCACGATAGACAACCTCCTCGGCCAGTGGCGCGGACAACGCGGCCACACAGGCAATAGCCACCCGAATCGCCGGCCCCTGGGCAAGAATGCGGTCGAGGTCAGTTTTGGCGTTGGGAAGGTAGCGTTCCAGCCAGGCGCCGACGGCCAGAAACAGCGGCGCTGCAAATCCACAGGCCAGCAGGAATGCCCCCCGCCGGGACCAGAGCGGGCGGTACCAGTCCAGCCCCAGTGCCAGGCGAACTCCGTGGGGCGATGTCCGGCGGATAAGTTGCCAGCACCACAGAAGCGTTATGCCATGGGCAACAAACGTGGACAGCACCAGGGTCAGGGTCAGCGAGCGCGAAGCCGTCAGGTCAGCTTGCGTCGGAAGGGTGGCCCGCTGCAGGTAAAACCAGGTTGTCCAGCCAAGCTGCGCTCCGATGGAAGCCAGCAGGATGGCGCTCATGCTTAGCAGCCACGTCACCAGAGCCGCGCTGGCATTCCAGCCTGTTACCGGAAGGTGTGGCGCCGGGTTGGCCGGAGGCATGGCACCCTGCTCAGTCAGAGAGGTCATGGGCGGGGTAACGCTTTCCCGAAGGCGGCAGGGATGGTTGGGGGTGGGACTGGGCCAGGGCCGCCAGCCGTTCATTCATCGTGGAGGCCACCTGGGTCATGGCCTCTTCAATGGAAAGGTCGGTGACATCCAGCGGTGCGTGGATGGTGAGATGAACCGGGCAGGGGGTCAGCCACATGGAATGCGCCGGCAAAAATGTGGCGGTGCCATGAATGGTGACCGGCACAATCGGTACACCGGCTTCACGAGCCAGGCGGAAACCTCCTGATTTGAACGCTTTGACCCGGGCGGGCTGGACGTTCCGCGTACCTTCGGGAAAGATGACCACCGGAATCCGGGCGTGCAGCACCTTCCGCGCTGCCGCGATCATGTCCGGGGTGGCATTCCGGTTGCCCCGGTCAACCGGAATATGTCCGGCACGCCAGAGAAACCAGCCCAAAAAGGGAATACGGAACAGTTCCTTTTTGGCCAGAATCCGAAACTGAAACGGCAGGAAGGCAAACAGCACCGGAATGTCGAGCAGGCTCTGGTGATTGGCCAGAACTACTGCCGGGGTGTGCCGGGGCAGTTGCGCGATACCGTCAATGGAGACCCGCATGCCAACCGTGAAGGCAATCATCCGGCACCAGGTACGCGCGCACCAGTGTTGATACTCTCCCGTTCTGTCAAAAAGTGACAACAGGAGCGCCAGAGACCCCATGGCCACGGTGTAGAGGACAATCAGCAGAAGCGCGACAATCGAGTGGAGGATACGGATGGTCTTCATCGCAGCCATCGTTGAAGGAATGAACTTTCAGCCATGGTCAGGTATGTGGCGCGGTGACGCTCCAGCCGTTCCCGGTAGCGGGCCTGGGTGGCAGCGTCCGGCTGAAACCATGTTCCGGCAGGCAGCGGGCAGTGGTCACTCGTCAACAGCCCCAGGCGGAGGCTGACCCACAGGGCCACGCCACGGGCTGAAGCTTCCGTCTGGATGACACAGATGGGCCGCCCCAGCGCCTGGCACAGCATCGTAGCAAAAACGGGTGAAGACGAAACACCACCGGAGACGATGATTTCCGTGGAATCCGGGAGGAGTCCGGCGGTTTCCAGTTCCCGGGCCATCCAGGCCAGGCGGAGGGCAATGACTTCGAGCAGTGCCTGCCAGATGGCGACGGGCGTGGTGGAGAGGCGGAGTCCGGCAATCATTCCGGTGGCCTGCGGATGCCAGCCCAGACTGCGTTCGCCGGCCAGGAAGGGCAGGACGGTCAATCCGGTATCTTCCGCCATGGTCTGCCGCAGGGTGGCTTCGAGGATCGGCGCGGCCGGCAGGCGCAGGGTACGCCGCCCCCAGGCGAGCAGATTGCCAGCGTTGCTCAGCGCGCCCCCCACGAGGGCATGCCCGTGGTCAAGGTGATAGACCCAGAGTCCCGGCGGCGGTTCTTCCGGCTCACGTTCCCGGGGAAGGGTCACGCGCAGGGCGGCCGTGGTTCCGATGTTAATGGCGGCCCGGTTGTCGGAAAAACACAGGCTGCCCAGGTTGCTGCAGGCGCCATCGCCAAGCGCGGGGAAGAAACGGGCACTGTGCAGTTGTGGCCAGCGTCTTTTGAAGGACGGAATGAGTACCGTGCCGGGAAGTGACCAGCCATCGCTGGCCACCGGCGGCAGGTGGCAGCGTTCAAGTCCAAGATAGCCAAGGATTTCTTCATCCCAATCCGCTTCGCGGCGGGCATAGAGACCGGTCGCCGAGGCAAGGGAAACGGTGGTGCAGGTCTGGCCAAAGAGCCGCCACCAGGCATAGTCGGCAAAGGACATCCACTGCCACTCCTGGAGCGTCAGGTGACGCCGCAGCCAGGCGAGTTTGAGCAACCAGTAACTGCTGTGGAGGGGGCACCCCGTCCGGGCGTAGAGCTGGTGGCGGGTGAAATGCTCAACCAGATTCTCTCTTTCGGCTTCGGAACGTGTGTCACCCCAAGCAAAAACCGGTGTCGTCGGCGCGCCGACATCCGGCCAGTCAGCCCTCGCCACCACCCGCCGGACGCCCATGAGGCTGTGCATCATGGTGGAGATACCGACGCCCCGGATGACGTAGCCCTGGCGGTCAGCCAGATGAAGTGACCGGCTGATGACCCCGGTGAAGGCGGCAAAGAGCGCCGCGGCCTCATAGGTCATGGTGCCATCCGGCGCGGTGGTGGCCGCGACCGGCCGCCGGGCAAGGGTTTCCGGCCGTAACCGGCCGTCAGGCGTAAACACGGCTGCACGGAAGGAGGATGAGCCCAGATCAACGGCCAGAATCATGGGGCTCCCGGCTCAGGAAAGGTGGGCGTGATATTTGGCATAGCGGGCCGCTCCGAGCAGTGCCGTCCGCTCATTGAGGATGACGGCGACCGGAACCTGCTCCAGAAAGCTCCGAAAGCGCCCCTTGGCAACAAAGGCATTCAGAAAACCACCCTTGGTCATCCACTTGAGAATTTTGGGTGCAATGCCGCCGCCGATAAACAGCCCCTCGGTGGCCAGCGCCTTCAGGGCCAGATTGCCGGCTTCAGCGCCATAAAGGGCCACGAAACGTTCCATCACCGCCACGGCAATCGGAAGACCTGCATCGGCAAACTTCGAGATTGCCGCGCCGTAGCCATCGGTGGCGGCCAAAGCTTCCAGCGCAGCGGAACCGGCAGCGCGCCCCGTGTCGCGGAAAAAATGGTACAGGTGCGCAAAGCCAAAGGTCCCGGACACCAGCCGCTCCCAGCTTACGTGATCGTAGGTCTGCCAGAGGTAGGCAAGCAGGTCCAGCTCGGTCGGGTCACTGGGGGAAAAACTGGCGTGGCCGCCTTCGGAGGGAACGGCAATGTGACGGGTGCCGTCCCAGAACAGAATGCACTCGCCGAGGCCCGTCCCGGCCGAGATCAGGGCCGCATTGCCCAGGCGGGGTGTGCCAGCCTGGAGTTGGTGAAAATCCGACGGCGACAGCAGGGCAATCCCGTTGCCGTTGGCTTCAAGGTCGTTGATGACAAAGGCCGGGCAGTCAAGAAACTGACGCAGTTCATCGGCACGGATGCTCCAGGACAGGTTGGTGATCCGGCACACGCCATCGAGGACGGGGCCGGCCGCACCAATGCAGGCGGCCTGGCAGCGCAGCGCCCGCCCGCCAAAAAATGACCGCAGCATGGCCGGCAGGTCGCTGAAATCGGCGCTGGCGAAGGTCCGGGTTTCGAGCATGGCAAGGGTGGCAGCGTCAAACAGCCCCAGATGGGTTTTCGTGCCGCCCACATCTCCGGCCAGGAGGTAACGGGTCGTGGTCATCGTGTATCCAGGGTTCAGGAGGGTGATTTGGCTCTGGCATGGGCTGCCGGGACAGTGGCCAGCGCAGCCCCGATGATCCCGGCAAGGTTGGCCATCCGGGCCGGGAGCACCGGCGCCGGGCAGGTCAGGTACGCTGCAAACTTGTCGAACTTGTTGCTGGCGCCGCCGCCGAGAACAAAGGCATCACACCAGAGCAGACGATGCAATTCGGTGAGGTATTCGCTGACATACCCGGCCCATTTTTTCCATGACCAGTTCTGCTGCTCACGTGCCGACAGCGAAGCCCGGCGCTCGGCATCCTTGTCGCGGATGATGAGGTGGCCCAGCTCGGTGTTGGGAATGAGCTGCCCGTTGTGGAAAAGTGCAGTCCCGATGCCGGTGCCCAGGGTGACGACGGCCACCAGTCCGGCAAGGTCGCGGCCGGCGCCAAAGCGCATTTCGGCCAGGCCGGCGGCGTCGGCGTCATTGAGTAACGTCACCGTGTAGCCGGTGGTGTTCTTGAACAGGGTGGCAGCGTCACAGCCTATCCAGGACGGGTCAATGTTGCCGGCCGTGTGCGCAATGCCGTGCTTGACCACGGAAGGCAGCCCGATGCCAATGGCGCCGTCACGCTCACTCCATCCAAAGTGGCGGATGAGCTCAAAAACGGTTTCGGCGATGGCATCCGGTGTGGCCGGCTGTGGCGTGAGCAGACGGAACCGTTCCTGGGTGAGCGTGCCGGTGCGGAGGTCAACCGGCGCGCCTTTGACGCCGGTGCCGCCAATGTCAATGCCCAGGGCGCGTTTGGCCATGGTATGCGGACTCCTTTCGGGGTTGGGGAAGTCCGGTGGGAGGCTGAAGGCGGTTCTGGCGGGGCGTGCCGAAGACCTTGGGTGTCGGAGACCCTTAGAGTCTGATAATCAACCTTATGTCAACATCCCGCCCAGCCGCGCCCGCACCCACAGCGGCGGCACCGCCCACAGCTTCGCCCCCAGCGACAGATGCGCCCGCCGGGAAAACACATCGTAGCCATGCCGCTCGATGTCACGCAGAATCCCCCCGTACAAACGACTGCTCAGAAACACGGTAAAGCGACTGTCCGGCGAAAGCAACCGGATACCACACTCCGCCTCACGGTAGAAATCCCGCGCCCGGCAAATCTCGAATTTGAGCAGCGCCACCACTTCCGGCGTCAGCCGCCCCTGCAGAATCATCTCCTCCGTACAACCAAACCGACGCAGGTCCTCCAGTGGCAGGTAAATCCGGTTGCGCCGGGCATCCTCGCCCACATCCCGCAGGATATTCGTCAACTGGAAGGCAATGCCAAGCGCCACCGCATACTGAAGCGCACTCGGGTCAGCGTAGCCGAACACCTCACTCGTCATCAGCCCCACCAGCGAAGCCACCCGGTAGGCATAGGTGTAAAGGTCATCAAACCGCTCAAAACGCACGGGACCTTCTGCCCGGGCGTCCATCAGGCAACCCTGCATAAGCTCAAGGGGATGTTCAGGTTTGACCGGAAAGCACGGAAGAAAATCGTACCAGGCAATGAGCACCGGATGGGCCGGAAAGGGCCGCCCCGCATACACGTCCCGCAGCGCCTGGGCCCACCCTTCAACCGCCAGTGTCACTTCCGTCGGGTCGGCCTGGCGACTGGTGTCCACAAGGTCGTCAACCTGCCGGCACAGGGCATAAATGGCGTAAATGGCCGGACGCTTGCGTTTGGGAAGCGTCTGGGTGCAGAAGTAAAAACTCTTGGCGTGGGTGCGCGTCACTTCACGGCAGTAGGCATAAGCCGCAGCGACCGCCGCCGGGTCGGGCGTCTGAAGCCTGGACTGCCCGGCAAAGGGGTCAAGTACCGCAACACGGCCAACATTGGTTCTCATGCTCGGGTAGCGTGGACGGAATCTGTATCAGCGTCACCGGGTTGGGATAAC
>Ga0272446_1006481_pt1 | contig 12185 bp, 7 predicted proteins | sample YNPCB0061_FD_194587 | JGI IMG/M metagenome (GOLD analysis project Ga0272446, IMG submission 194587) | Hot spring microbial mat communities from Yellowstone National Park, WY, United States - YNP-CB-006-1 | ecosystem: Environmental > Aquatic > Thermal springs > Hot (42-90C) > Sediment | place... | reverse complement strand
CTGAGGATGGGGTCGCCCTGGTGGAAGCCTGGTTAGAGGCGAAAAAAAACATCTTTGCCCCGCCCTATGATTTGGATTTGGCGGCCAATTTCCTGACGGGCCCCGCCTGGACTGATGTTTCCAAACCGGATGGTTCTGTAGATTGGTTGCGTAAAAATAATACCTATTACCGCTATGGGGGGCATCAAGTGACCCTGCAACGACTGCGGAAATCTACTGCCAACCAAGTGGTTTTAGACCTTACCATTCAGGAGCAGTTAAATATTTACAAAAATGGGCGTCTGCGCCAAAGTAAAACCGACCGGGATACCTATCGTTTTGACCTGCGCCGGGTGGGGGATACCTGGAAAATCTATGACCGCCGTAGTGTGAACTAACTAAGAAATTAAACCCATGCGTTTCCCTTTATATTCAATCTATAGCAATCCTCCTTGATTAACAAACAGCAATTCTCCAGAACCAAGTACGGGGGCGGTGCCCCTGCGACCCCTGTTCCATTCTTATTTAGGATCACTATATCTAACTAAACCCCAAGCCCGTGAGGTCACCTGTGTCCCGTCGTTCCCTCCCCAAATTCATCAAACAAGCGAAGCGACTGCGGGAACGTTGGCGGGTTTCCCCTGGGTTACGCAATTTACTGACAGCCTTAGCCCTATTTTCGGGGGTGCTGGTCTTGGGGGTTTTTGGGTATTGGGTCTTGGCGGGTTGGCCGTTTTTGGATGCCCTATATATGGTCATCATTACCATTTTTGGGGTGGGATTTGGGGAGGTGCGCCCCATCAATACCCCGGCCTTACGGCTATTTACGATGTTAATTATTATCCTAGGAAGTGCGGCGGTGGTGGGCACGATTGGGGCTGTGGTTCAGTTTGTGACGGAAGGGGAAATTAAACAGGTTTTGGAGTCGCAACGGATGCACCAAAAAATTACCCAACTACGGGATCATGTGATTATCTGCGGTTATGGGCGCATGGGGCAAATCCTGGCGCAACGGGTGTACGAAGCCGGTTTGGACTTTATTGTGTTGGATATTAACGAGGAGCGGATTCGGGAGGCGACCGAACATGGCTATTTAACCCATCTGGGCAATGCGGAGGATGAGGAAACCCTGGTCTGGGCGGGGGTGGAGCGGGCCCGGGCGTTGGCAACCGTACTCCCGGATGATGCCCTGAATGTGTTTATCACCCTGACCGCCCGGGGGCTGAATGCGGGGTTGACCATCCTGGCTCGGGGGGAATTTCCGGCGACGGAACGGAAACTGCGCCTGGCGGGTGCCGACCATGTGGTGCTACCGGCGACGATTGGAGCCATGCGGTTGGCCTATTTGATTACCCACCCCGCCACGATTGACCTGCTGGATCGCAATGATGGTAGCAGTACAATTAACGAAATGCTCAACCAAATCAGCCTGCGGATGGATGAATTATTGGTGCCGGAACATTCGCCCCTAATTGGCCGCACGGTGGGGGATGTGGAGGTGCGGGGGGAGCGGACGTTTATTGTGGTGGCTCTGCGGCGGGCGGATGGGCTGTTGGTGGATAACCCGGAACGTCATTTAACCGTGCAGGCGGGGGATACGCTGATTGTGGTGGGGCATCGGAGTGATATGCCTTCCCTGGCGCAAAAATTTCGTCTGCGGCGGCAAATGCAGTATCGGGGTGCCCGCCAAAGTTAAGGTTCCTCAGGGTTAATAATGGTTCCCCACCTTGCGATGGTGCACCGCCGTCAACCCCTCCGGTTTGGCAACCCGCCCCGTATCCACCGTGGCATAGACAATCCAATGGTCAGAACATTCCATCCGGGTGGCTACCGTACATTCTAAGTACGCCAACGCCTCGGTCAAAATCGGCGCCCCATTGCTGGCGGTCTGGGTTTTCACCCCGGCAAAGCGGTCATCCCCTGGCGCAAACCGTTTCAAAAAGTGCTTCATCAGGTGTTGGTAATTCCCCGCTTCCAGCACATTCAAAACAAAGTGATCCCCGACCTGCATCAGGGCTTCAATCGCCCGGTCCTTCGCCACCGCAATCGTTAAACCCAAGGGCTGAAAACTCGCCTGCGCCACCCAACTGGCCAGCATCGCCCCGCTCCGTTCCCCCTGTTTGGCTGTGATGATGTACAGACCGCCGCTCAACCGTCCCAACGCCCGGTCCAGGTCATTATCCAGGGCTTTCATCTGTTGGATGGTCCGGTCCCGATTCACCCATTGTCCGAGATCGGTGCCCGCCTCTTCCGCCCGTTGATAGGTCGCCGGGGTCGGTTGCCCTGTCCAACGCAGATGGGGGAAGGCTGTTTCCAACCCCAAATCCCGGAATTTTGCCGCCAAAACATGGATGGACTCGTCCTCGCCGCCGCCCGACTCAAACAATCCTACCCGTTGCTTTGCCTGGACAGAACCCAAAATCGTCCCCACCACCGCCCGGGTGTGCGGGGCAAATTCCCCAGTCACCGGGGGCATCCCCACCACCAGCCCCTGACTGCGCTCCACCAACTCCCGCACCTCTTGCAAATCCGCCGACTTCATATCCACCATTTCCACCGTCGCCCCCGCCTTGGTCGCCCCGTGGGCAATCGCCTGGGAAATCCGGTCGCTATCCCCATAATCTGCTGTATAAAATACCGCAATGGTATTGCCCGCTTGGCTTTGCTCCTGACTCCATTGTTGGTAACGATCCAGCCAGTCCGGGATGTAATGCTGAAGTAAGGGACCATGCCCCGTGGCAATCAAACGGGGTTGCCCCAGGGGAGCCATACGTTTCAAGGCGGCCAGCACCGACCGGGCATTCGGCCCCATCAAACAGTCGTAGTAATAGCGAAAATCCTCTTCAATTTCGGTCAGGGATTCATCGTAGAGGCGTTCCCGGCAGTAGTGCATCCCAAACACATCACAGGTAAATAAAATTTTACTGCCATGATCCCAGGTCAAAATCGTGTCCGGCCAATGCAAATTGGGGGCACTGATAAATTCCAAAATATGCCCCTGCCCCAGGTCAATTTTATCCCCCTGTTTGACCTGTAGCCGCTCGTAGGGACAGTGAACAAAATTATCCAAAAATTGCAGTGCCACCTTGGAACCCACCACCGTCACCTGGGGAGCCAACGCTAAAATATCCCGCACCAAACCGCTGTGATCCGGCTCCGTGTGACTAATAATTAAATAATCCAGTTGGGTAAGATCAATTAATTCTTGAATTTGGGGGAGATACAACTCACGAAATTTGGCATGGGAGGTATCCACCAGGGCGGTTTTGTCCCCCTGAATTAAAAAGGAATTGTAGGTGGTGCCGTTTTGCAAACCAAATTCAATATCAAACCGGTCCCGGTCCCAATCTAATGAACGAATAACCGTGGTTTGGTCGCCCAAGGACGCAACTTGCAGGGTTAACCGCTTGGGTTGGGTCGGTGCAATGGTGGCAGTCATGCTTTTCCCCCCTATTTATTTACATTTCTTAATTGATTTCCATGATAACGGAACCGGGGGGTGGCTGGGCATGGGCAGGATTGAATTTTTAATAACTGAGCCATAATGATTCATTATCTATTGGGTGCCCTGTCCATGACTACAGCTGGTTTTCGTACCCTGCGCCCCCATGCGCTCCGCAGTTTACGGGGACTCCTGCCCTGGCATGACCGGCTGTTGACGGTGGACCCCCGCTCGGGCTACCTGGCGAGCCTTGACCCGCTCAGCGATGACACCCGGATTCTCAACCCCGATACGACCCACTACCTCCAGGATGTGGGGGGGTGGAGCCTGGAAGGGGATGCCCTTTGGTTCACCGACCGGGAACAGGTGTATGTCAGTTATGTGCATCGGGAAGCGGGGCTATGGCAGTTGGCGGAACCGGTGTTGGCACTCACCCTGGACGACCAGGCGGAAGGCATTGTCAAACGGGGAGAATGGCTGTATATCAGCAGTCAGGGGCGGGGCTGTATCTGGGTCATCCGGGTCACGGATGGGAAGGTGGTGCAAACCTGGCGCACTCCAGGGGTGGGGATTTCCCAGTTAGCCGTCCTGGAGGAAAAACTCTGGCTTTGTGATAACATTGAGCAAACTTTGTACCAATTAAACTGGCAGACAGGGCGGGTGGAACTTGCGGTTCTTACCCCCTACGAGTCACCGGTGGGGTTGGCGCAGTGGCGGGGGCGGTACTATGTCGCCTATGCGGGGGAGGAGCCGTACATCCGGGATGAGCCGAATGCCAGCCAGTCTTTACAATTGGGGTTTCGAGACCGGGTGCTGGTGCATCCTTTGGTGTTTCATTACGATCCCGTAGGGCAGTACACCCTCAGTAATGGTTATGTCCTGGAATTGAGCTATGTGGAGGAGTGGTGTCCCCTGGAAGCGGTGGATTTAGCCCAGGTGGAGTGGCGGATTGCCCTGCCTGCTACGACCCATCGTCAGCGGTTGCGGCGGGTGGAGCCGGTGGGACTGCCCTTTACCCTGGAGCAGGAGGCGGGACAGCCGGTGGCGGTGTTTCGCTTTGACCGTTTGACCCAACGGCAGGGGTTGATTTTTGGCTGGCGGGCGGAATTAGAAGTCTTTAGCATCAAATACCAAATCCCGGAGCATCCCGAAGTCCCCCCCCTTGAGCCGGAATTACAACAGCAGTATTTGGTAGATGACGATGAACTGAGTATGGATGAACCGATCATCCGGGCGGCGGCGCGGGAGGCGGTGGTCGGTGCCGAGACCTTCCCGGAACAATTGCTGGCGATTCGCAATTATGTCTATGACCGTCTGCGTTATCACATGAGAAGTACGATTGACCCACCCCACATTGCCCTCCAGCGGGGGACGGGTTCCTGTGGGGAATACGTGGGGATCATGCTGGCGCTGTTGCGGTTGAATGGCATTGCCTGCCGGACGGTGGGGCGGTATAAATGCCCGAAAAACCCAGAATTGTTGGGGGTGCCGCTGTTTCCCCAGTTCAACCATGTGTGGCTGGAGGTGTACTGGCCGGGGCGGGGCTGGTTGCCGATTGAGTCCAACACGGACCATTTGCCGGAACGCCCTTGGTTGCAACCCCAGCGATTTTTCTTGGGCTTAGCCTGGTATCACTTGGAACTGGGGCGGGGGATTCGTTTTGAACGTCTGCGCCTCCCGGATGGCTCTCGCCCGGAGTTGGGCTTGGGGGATTTGGCCATTAATCACATTCGCTGTATTTTGCACGAAGAGATTGCCCCGCCTAGCCCACCCGATACATGAGGGACAGACCCGCCCAGGTATCCAGGTGCAGTTCGTAGGTGTCCTTGGGGGCGGAGGTGAGCTGGTGCAGGTGGGCAAGAATCGCCTGGGCGAGGGGCAGGGGTTCCGGGGGCAGGGGGGTCGCCCATGCGGAGGTGCCCAGTAAAAGGCGCAATTCCGTCAGTCCGGGGGTGGCGGGGGCGTTGAGGGTGAGGGTAACCGGGGTCTGGGGGGGCAGAACCTGGGGTGGGTGGGGGGTGATTTCCTGGTTGGCTTGGATGGTCAAGGGTAGGGCAAACAGGGGTTGGGCTTCCCGGTGGCTGACCTGGCAGGTGAGGGGGCTGGCGGCGGCCAAGGTGGGAATGTCCTGGCTGAGGCCGGTGGCGGTGGGGGTGGGGGCGGTGGTCTGGGTCAAGAGGAGCCGCTCCGCCTGGGCGAGCCGGACGGTCAGGTTCAGGGGGGTGGCCGCCAGGTTATCGGTTAATTGCAGGAGTTTGACCGCCAGGAGGTTTTGCAGGCGGGGAATCAGGCGTTTGATCGCCGCCTTGACCGTCTCATCCGCCTCCCCTTCCGTGCCGAGCAGGAGGTCGTGGCCGGGGGAAAACAGCCCGTAGGTGGTGGGGGTGACCCGTCCCAGCAGGCAATCCACCCGTTGTTCCCCCACCTTGACCGTATTGACATAACTCAAACTGCCCAGGGCACTGGTGGCATCCACCCGTTCGATGCGCTCCAGGTCGGCGGCCAGGGCAATGGTCACACTTACGTTGCTCGGCACGACCCGCACCCGTTCCCGCACCCAATCCCCCACCTGGACGGAGCCGGGGTTGGTGGTTTTACCGATCAGGCCATTGCGGGAGCGCAGTACCAGCGTGACCCCCTGGGGGGTTTCCAGTTGGGATTCGGGGGCTAAAGCGGCCAAAATCCAGGGAGCCAGCCCCGCCAGCACACATTCCACCCCATCGGCATTCACCTGCACCACGCGACCAGCGGCTCCGGCCGCCACCGGCAATCCCCGGGGGGCCCCCACCATCTCCGGCGCCTGTTGGGAACCCACGGTCTGGGCAATCTGGGCGGCCACCTCCACCAAAATCGGGGCGGGGGTCGTGCCCCACAGGGCTTGGGTGAGGGCGTAGGTCAGGGTACCCGCACTAAATCCCGGCCAAGGGGCTTCGGTGGCGATACTCCCCGGGCGGGCGGCTCGGAAGAGTACCCCCGGCGGGCGAGCCGTAGTTGGGGGGGGGAGCAACCCCTCGGGAACGGCCGGGCAGGCCCGCACCCGCACATTGCCGCAGGCAAAACTCCCCGGATAGTCATACCCCGTATCCAGGACGGTGATCACCTGTTCCGTCGGTAATTGCCGCAACCAGTCCAGCAATTCCCCCTCCCCAATGCCGTTTTCAATACCGTTCCCCATGCCGTCAAACCCCGCATCGCTAGGCAGGAGCATGGGTTGAGCCGACCGAGTCCCATAGCCGCTAAAATGCACGACCACCACATCCCCCGCCCGAGCCTGCTGGGCTAAATGCTCCTGAAAGGCTTGGCGAATCTGGCTACGGCTGGCCTGGGCATCGGTCAAGGTCAGCACATCCGTCGGGGCAAACCCAAACCGCCCACAGAGCAATTCCCGCTGGAGCCACACATCCGTCCCACACCCGGCAAGGGCAGGGGTCTTGGTCAGGCGGGGGTAGTGATTGATGCCAATTAACAGGGCCAGTTTGCGGGCAGTGGGGGCGGCCAACACCCGTCCGGTGCCCCAAAAAGCCCCCCCCACGGTCAAGAGCATGGTTTGGAGCCAGGCACGCCGGGTATAGCCCATATTGCCCCCCGTTAATCCCGCATGGCCGCAATCAAAATGGCCGCCACCTCGGGTCGGCTAAATTCCGGGGGGGGTGCTTCGCCCCGGCGCAGTAATTCCCGCACCTTGGTGCCCGAAAGATGGATACGCTCCTCCGGTGGACTGGGGCTGGTTTTGCTGGTCGCCATCCCCTGGGTCCGGGGGCAATAGAAGGCGTGTTCAAAAAACAGGGGGGTGATCCCCAGGGCTGTGGGGTCAAATTCCCGGAAAATCTCCTGCGCCTCGTAGGTGCCGTAGTAATTGCCCACCCCCGCATGGTCCCGCCCCACGATGAAATGGGTACAGCCGTAATTTTTCCGCACCAGGGCGTGGAAAATCGCCTCCCGGGGCCCCGCATAACGCATCGCCGCCGGATTCACCCCCAACACCACCCGCTGGGGAGGGAAATAGCGTTCCAACATCACCTCATAACAGCGCATCCGCACCTCTGCCGGAATATCATCGCTTTTGGTCGCCCCCACCAAGGGATGCAAAAACAACCCGTCCATGATTTCCAACGCACATTTTTGAATGTACTCATGCGCCCGATGAATGGGATTGCGGGTCTGGAACCCCACCACCGTCCGCCAACCCCGTTCCTGAAACACCTGACGGCTTTTACGGGGCGGCAAATGGTAGGCAGGAAAGGGCGGCGTGGGCAACCGCCACACCCAAATTGGTCCCCCCAGATACACCGACCCCTGATCCAGCAGGGCCTGCACCCCCGGATGGGCGGTTTCCGTGGTTTTATAAACCCGTTGCGCCTCCCGTTCCTGGTCCGGGCGGTAGAGTTCTTGCACTTCCATCGCCCCGATCACGGTTCCCTGGTTGTCTGCCAAACGCACCCAAATCCCCGGGGTTAACCCCGCCGCCACCGCCTCCGTCACCGCCAGGGTAATCGGGATCGTCCAGGGCAGACCATTCGCCAAGTGCATGGTGTCCACTACCGCCCGGTAGTCCGCCTCCCCCATGAACCCGGTCAGGGGACTCAACCCCCCCGTGGCGATCATTTCCACATCCGAGAGGGCACGCTCGCCCAAGGTCACAGTCGGTGCCCCCTGGGTTTGGGCCAGCCATTGCGCCTCAGCCGCCGGTGCGACCACCCGGTCAATCAACACCCCTCCGTGGGGAGCAATTCCCAAATCCACAGCCCATTGATGAATGCTACTGCTTGTATCCTACTGGATTTCGGGTCAATATCCCGGCAAACCTAACCTTCCGGGGACTCAGCAGACCCCATCGCTTTGCGTTCCGCCAGTCGGAGCAAAATTTCGGCGTGTTTTTCCCGGGTGATGGGATAAAAATAGGCAAACACCAACCCCAAAATCAACACCAGGGTGGGCAAAGGCCCAATCATCACCCGAATCGTCCACAGGGCGGTTGGGGGCTGGATCGGTTCCGGTTGTCCCGCCACGGTTTTGATAAACCCCGATAGCTCCAAGGCTTGCCCCACCAGAAATAAGCCAATTGCCAAACCAATTTTTTGCAAAAACACCATCAGCGCATAAAAAATCCCCTCCCGCCGTTGTCCCGTTTGCAATTCATCCACCTCAATCACATCGGGAATCATCGACCAGGGGATTAAATAAGCCGTCGCCACCCCCACCCCAGCGCACACCGCCAGGAGAAACATGAGCGCCGTTTGCCCCGGTTGCAGAAAAAATAAACCCGTTTGCGCCCCAATCCACGCCACCATTCCCAGCCCATACACCTGTTTTTTCCCCAGGGTTTCGCTTAATTTTGCCCAGACAAACAGCATGATCAACGCCGTCACCTGCACCGCCAGCACCACCTGGGTAAAGGCTTGGTCGGTCAAACCCATCCAATTTTTCACAAAATAGGGAATAATCGCCACCGTATTTTGCACCGCCAACCAGGAACAGAGATAAATGCCAATCACAAACAAAAACGGGCGATTCCGCAAAGCAATCCGCACCTGCTCCCAAAAAGGCATGGGGGTTTCCTGCGTCGTTTCCCGGCGAGTCCGTTCCGCCCGCACCGCCCGGGGGTAAATTCCCCCCACACACCAATACAGGGGCAAGGTAATCAAAACCGCCCCCACCCCCCCCAACACCAGATATTGTTGCAACGGTTGATTGGGCAAAAGCTGAAAAATCACCAACGCCAAAATGAGCGAAAGAATACTGCCCCCAATCGAAAACCCAAAGCGAAAACTATTCAAACTGGTGCGCTCGTCGTAATCCTGGGTCAATTCCGCCGTCAAAGCCGTGTAGGGCAAATTCACCACCGTGTGAAACGTATTGACCGCAATGGCAACCAGAACGTAGTACCAAAACAGCGGGATTTGATTTTGCGCCGGGTCCGGGGTAAATTGGGGCACCCACCACAGGAAAAAAAAGCTCACCCCAAAGGGAATCGCCCCCCAAAACATCCAAGGTAACCGGCGTCCCCAGGAATTACGGGTACGGTCGCTCAAAACCCCGATCAGCGGGTCATTGACCGCATCCCAAACTTTGCCAACCAGCAACACTGTCCCCGCCAGCCCCGGATTCAACCCCGCCACATTGGTAAAAAAAATCAACTGAAACACCACCATCAAATTGGCGGCTATGGCTGGACCCAAATCCCCCGCCCCGTAACTGAGTTTTTCCCAAAACGACAGCCGCTGATTCATCAAACCCGCCTTACAATTAAAATTGTTCTTTGCCCTGCCGATTCACCCCGTACATGGAGCGCATTTGGATTTACGATACCACCCTGCGAGACGGTGCCCAGCGGGAAGGCTTGTCCTTGAGTTTGGAAGATAAACTCCAGATTGCCCACCTGCTCGACCAATTGGGGGTGCCCTTCATCGAGGGGGGTTGGCCGGGTGCCAATCCCAAGGATGTGCAATTTTTTTGGCAGTTGCAACAGGAACCCCTGACCCAGGCGCAGTTGGTAGCCTTTTGTTCCACCCGCCGCCCCCGCACCACCGCCGCCGAAGACACGCTCCTGCAAGGGATTCTCGCTGCTGGCACCCCCTGGGTCACCGTATTTGGCAAGTCCTGGGATTTACACGTCACCGAGGGGCTGGGCACCACGTTAACCCAAAACCTGGACATGATCGCCGACACGGTCACCTACCTGCGGAGTCAACACCGGCACGTCCTCTACGATGCGGAACATTGGTTTGATGGCTACCAGGCTAACCCGGAATACGCCCTCGCCACCCTGGAAACCGCCTACACCGCCGGGGCAGAATGGTTAGTGCTTTGTGATACCAACGGCGGTACCTTGCCCCACCAAATCACGGAAATAGTCCAGCGGGTCAAAGCCCATTTTCCCCAGGCGCAGATCGGCATCCACACCCACAACGACAGCGGGACAGCGGTTGCCAATGCCCTGGCCGCCGTGCAAAGCGGTGCCCGCATGGTGCAGGGAACCATCAATGGCTACGGGGAACGGTGTGGGAATGCCAATTTATGTACATTAATCCCGAATTTGCAATTAAAACTGAAGTATGACTGCATTACCCCTGCCCAGTTAACTCGCCTGGTGGAGGTGAGCCGAGCCGTGAGTGAGCGGGTGAATTTAGCCCCGGATGACCATGCCCCCTATGTGGGGTTATCCGCCTTTGCCCATAAGGGCGGGGTACACGTGAGTGCGGTGGGCAAAAACCCTCTGACCTATGAGCATATCCAGCCGGAGCAGGTGGGGAATCAGCGGCGGGTGGTAATTTCCGAGCATTCTGGTCTCAGCAATATCATCGCCAAAGCCCAGGAGTTGGGTTTGCCCCTGGAGCGCACCCATCCCGCCACCCGGGAGGTACTGCAAAGGCTCAAGGATTTGGAGGGGCAAGGGTACCAGTTTGAGGCCGCCGAAGCCAGTTTTGCCCTGTTGGTGCGGCAGGTATTGGGACAACGGCACCCCCCTTTTGTCCTGCGTGGGTTCCAGGTGCATTGCCAGACCCAGGCGCAGGGGGAGGGGCATTGGAGTTCCTCGGTGGCAACCATCAAAGTGGCGGTGGATGGGCAGGAATTACTGACGGCGGCGGAGGGCAATGGCCCCGTTTCCGCATTGGACCGGGCCCTGCGGCGAGCCTTGGAGACTTTTTATCCCCAGGTGCGGGACTTTCACCTCAGCGATTACAAGGTGCGGGTCTTGGATGGGCAATCGGGGGCCGCCGCCACCACCCGGGTATTGGTGGAATTTACCCACGGGGCGCACCGGTGGACGACGGTGGGGGTATCCAGCAATATCATCGAAGCGTCCTATCAAGCAGTGGCGGAAGGGCTGGAATACGGGTTAATGCAGACCCATGCGCTGGTGGGTTAGTCTTTTACCCTGATAACTATGGGTAAAATCACTGACAGAAGGGGCGGTGGTTGGTTATTCTGAACCGTAGGACGAACCTTAGGCGGGCAAGGTTGTGGCAGAATTTGCAGTGCGATTTTGGGGTGTGCGGGGTAGCATTGCGGTGCCGGGGCCGGATACGGTGCGGTATGGGGGCAACACTCCCTGTGTGGAAATGCGGGTGGGCGGGCAACGTTTGATCTTTGATGGCGGCACCGGACTGCGGGTTTTGGGCAAAACCCTGATGGGGGAAAAGAACATCCAAGCCCACCTGTTTTTTAGCCATTCCCACTGGGATCACATCCAAGGCTTTCCTTTTTTTACCCCAGCTTATATGGCAGGAAATTGTTTTCATATTTACGGCCCAGCCACCTACAATGGCTACTCGATCAAGCAAAGTTTAAGCAATCAAATGATTGACCCCAATTTTCCGGTGCCCTTGCAAATTATGCAGGCGGATTTGCACTTCCATGACCTGACGGCGGGGGAAAAAATCACTCTGGGGGAAATCACGGTGGAAACCGGCAGTTTGAATCATCCCAACTACGCCCTGGGCTATCGGGTTTCCTGGGGCGGCAAAACCGTGGTCTATGCCAGCGATACGGAACATTATCCTGACCGGCTGGACCGCAGTGTGGTGCATCTGGCCCGTCATGCGGATGTCCTGATTTATGATGCCAATTATACGGACGAGGAATACCATCACCCGGTTACGCCCCGGCGGGGTTGGGGGCATTCCACTTGGCAGGCGGGGGTACAGGTGGCGCAGGCGGCGCAGGTCAAGCAGTTAGTATTATTTCATCACGATGCCAGTCATGATGACCCGTTTTTAGACGAAATTGAAGCGCAGGTGCGGCAGGTTTTGCCCAATAGTGT
>Ga0272446_1006480_pt1 | contig 12186 bp, 12 predicted proteins | sample YNPCB0061_FD_194587 | JGI IMG/M metagenome (GOLD analysis project Ga0272446, IMG submission 194587) | Hot spring microbial mat communities from Yellowstone National Park, WY, United States - YNP-CB-006-1 | ecosystem: Environmental > Aquatic > Thermal springs > Hot (42-90C) > Sediment | place... | reverse complement strand
TTTGTTCAGAAGATGGAACAGTATGCGTTTTGCTGCGATCAAGGGAGCGAGTTCCCTGCTTCCAAAGGTTTCGGCCTTTTCCAGATCCCTGAACACCAGATCCGCATTCGATCGATTGAAATTTTTACATGCCGCAATCACGAAAGACAGAGCTCTGCGTTCGATCACCCGCCGGTCGTGAGGGGCTCGTCGGGCAGCCTCGTCAAGGATTTTTTCGGCCTTCCGGAAAGCGTTTTTCCGATAATAGAGATTCGAGAGCTCAAGGCAAGGATAGGGATCGTCCGGAAAGGTGTCGGCCATGGTCAGAAGCGCCTTTTCGAGGATATCCTTGTTGGTTTTCGAGTTTTTGCATGTATCCAGCAAAAATGAATAGGCATTCCGGTGATAGGGATCCAATTCGATGCTTTGAAGGATCAGCTGTGTCATGTGCTGATGCATCTCTTCCATCGCGAGGCCCCGATTCGGTACCCTGAAAAACGAAGCCTTTCGCCCATACTGATCGAGGAATTCGATCTCTTCTTGCAATTTTCGGGCGCCGAACATACACACCATGGCCTGAAGCCGTTTGCAGCGAATCGGATCGGGAATGGTTCTCTTCAGAAGCTTGCAATAGGATTCAATCGCAGCCTGAAGCCTCGGAACTTCCTCGAGACGGATCTTGGCTTCCAGAATATCGAGATCCGAACCGGGAACAGCGGCCGTCAACAAAGGCCGCATGTCGTGTATGTCCTCGGCGTCAATGGCCTTCTCGGCCCATAGGGTCTCCAGGATGTAGAGAATCGCGAAGGTGGGATCCGCCGGATAGATGGTTCGGGCGAAATTCGCTATGTATGTCGGAAGGGAGCGAATCTGGTTCCATTCCAGAATTCGGAGCATTTCCTCCAGGATCTGTTCGGCCCTTGCCTGGTTTTCCCACAGGGCAGCCGCTGGGGAAAGGGGCCTTGCGGCCGGTGCCTGTGTTTTCAGTGGAGTTGTCCCCTGCAGTCGATTCCGAATGTCCACGAGGATGGGGTTCAGGGGAAAATCGGATGGCATCCGGGCAATTACCTGAAGCAGCTCGTCGTCGTTTTCTGCAAGGAACAGTGTCATGGCCTTACAGAACAGGCGCAATGGGGCATAGGGGGATCGTCTCGACACGGGCTTGAGTTGCTGCAGCGCCGTTTCCCAATTGCCTTCGTTCATGGAATCGACGGCTTTCCGGACGATTGCGGCATCCTGCCGAAGAGGATGATCGGAAGGCAGATGTTCGAGAGGACGCCAATCATCGGATGCCATCAGCCGATAGGCGAGCTGCCGTTCGACCAGGCCGCAAAGAGGGTCGTCCTTTTGGAGGCTTCGGTAAAAACGCACCGCTTCTTCGACGGAGGCATGCGACAGATATCCGATGATATCCGATTCGGCAAGAAGGTTCACCGGCGGCAGAACGGCCGTGAGGTTCTTTCGAACCACATCGGCTTCCTGGATCATCCCTTTTGAACGGAGCTGTCTTTCCCGGATCCGATAGGCTCGGAACAGCAGCAGTCGAAGTGGATCGCAACCACCAAAATTTTTTTCTGCGACTTTCAGGACATCGATGGCCTCACGGGCCTTCCCGTTTTCCAGAAAGGTGCGGGCCTGATCGAGAAGCTGTTCTTTGGAGAGGTGTTGTAGGCTTTTCCGGTCTTTTTTGTCTTTTTTGTCTTTTTTATCTTTTTTTTGCTTTTTGCTCATGGCAGTGCGTTTCTCGGTTGCAGGTCGGCTGCCGCGGAACGGTTCACGGGTTTACTGTTCGACATCGCCGATTTCGAGTTGGAATACGATCCGTTTTTCGGGTTCCGGTTTCTTTTCGAAAGGCCTTCGGTATTCGAAAACGATTTCGGTGCGACCAGGCCGAAGCAGGCGGAAGGGAAACACCGTCTTGCCTCCGGAACCGACGATGCCGGGGGGCACCCGATCGGGGATGTAGGTTTCCTGACCCTCGAGGCGGAGCATGGTATCATCGATGGTCGCAATTTTCCACAGAAAACCGGTCGTCGGATTCGAGGAAAGCTCGATCGATAGAGGTTCCGTCAGGCGGATCCGAACCCATTTTCCGCCGTCACCGTCCTTCAGAACGACGGGATTTCCCGATCCATTCGAAGCGTACAGGCCTCCCGCACAGGCCCCCATCCAGCAGGAGGCTGCAACCAGGCCGAAGAGTTTCAGAAACGCCTTCATGGTGTTCCCCCCTCCTTTGCGAAGTTGCAAACCGGGCAGCCTTGCAGCCGCAGCGGCATTTCGAGCCTGCACTCCTCGAGAAGCGAACGGTTTCGCAGCAGTTCTACCGTCGGACCGTCGGCCGCGATCTTGCCGTTTTTGAGAATCAGCGTTCGTTTGCACACATCGAGGGCCATATCCAGGTCATGGGTTGCGATGATGAGGGTATGATCGAAGCGTTTGAGCAAGGCGATCAGCTGACGTCTGGCCAGAGGATCGAGGTTGGATGTCGGCTCGTCCATCACGAGAATGCTTGGGCTCATGGCCAGCACCGTTGCAATGGCGATGGCTCGCTTTTCGCCGCCCGAAAGTCGGTATGGGGGCCGATGTTTCAGGTGCAAGGCGCCCACCGTCCGAAGTGCCTCATCCACTCGAGCGGAGACTTCTTCCGGAGGAAGGCCCAGATTGATCGGACCGAAGGCTACATCGTCCTCGACCGTCGGCATGAAAAGCTGATCATCCGGGTCCTGAAACACCATGCCGACGGTTTCCCGGACATGGGGCAGGGTTTTGGCGGTGATCGGAAAGTCCCCCACCCGTACCGAGCCCGATGCGGGAACGAGACACCCGTTCAGGTGCATGAGCAGGGTCGATTTTCCGGCCCCGTTTCCCCCGATGACAGCCACAGATTCGCCGTGGGTGATCCGGAAATGAATGTCTTCGAGGGCCTTGGTGCCATCCGGATACACGTAGCAGAGATTCTGGGCAATGACCAGGTGATGACTCATCGTCCGACCGTTTCGACGAGGTGCCCGATCCATCGAGGAACGTCCACGGACCGGAACAGAAGAAAGACCGCCGACCATCCGGCGATGAACCCGGCATCGATCGATCCGAACCGGAGCTCTTGGACCCGGGTGAACCCCCCATTGAATCCTCGGCAGCACATGGCCAGATGAATGCGTGTGGCCCGATCGATGGTCCGCAGGAGCAGATGGCCGATCATGGAAACAAAGACCCGGATGCCCTGTCCGCGTTGTTGAAACGTGCGCAGATTGCGGGCTCGGGTCATACGGCCTGCCTCCTCGGCCAGGACAAAGAGATACCGGAACAGAACCATGAGCTGGGTGACGAAAGCCCGGGGAAGCCCCATTCGCCCCAGTGCATCGCACACGGTCATGAAGCCCGTGGTGGCGATCAGCAGCAGGGCGGCGCTGACGGTGAGCGAAAAACGAAGAAGAATCGATGCGAAGGACATCCATCCTCCGGTAATGCCGACCGCGCCGATATGGGCGATGATCGTTCGATCGAAGACCGGGTTGAAGATGCCCATGAAGAAGGCAAAGGGAGCGGCCCAGAACAGTCTTGTCAGAATCGGTCCGGCAGGAACGCCGGACAGGGCTGTTGTCACAACGGGATACAGCACGAAAGGCAACAAGGCGCTGATTTCGTATTTCCTGAAAGATACGACCGTAACGATGAAGAGCAGCGTTACGACCAGCTTGGCCCGCGGATCGATCCGATGGATCGGGCTGTCTCGATCGGCAAAGGATTCGATCCGGTTGAGATCGAAAAGTGCGGCCTGGGGGGTGGACATGGGCGTTTTCGTGGGCGTCAGGAGTCAGAAGTCAGGAGTCAGAAGCCAGAAGTCAGAAAAAAAGCGGTTGACCCCTGGTTTCATGGATGCAGCGCCGGGAGCATTGGTCGTGAACATGGGTGACGAGTGACCAGTGACAAGTAACGGGTGACGAGTGACGAGTAACGAGTAACGAGCGACGGATCGACATGTTGCTCCCCTGCGGCGGTGACACGCTGCAACGATATGTTTCCCGCCGCAGGCGCCTATATCATGTGGTTTTTCGGGACCATCTGCGCAAGGCGTACCCGATGCCCAAGGCCATCATCAGCGTAATGATCGAGCCGATGATACCGGCAAGGGACGTTCCCGGCTCTACGGCCGGCCAGGCACCTTCTTCCTGTTTCTCTTTGGCTGCCGGTGCTGCCTCGGCTTTCGGCTTGAAATTGTAGTCCGGCAAGAAGGCGGTCCATCGCTGGATATGGGAGAACACCCCATGAACGCCGGTTTCCGGCGCTTCGAGTTCTTCCTTTCCGGTGATACCGGCTATCGACCATTCGAGGCCGTCCGGATGGCTGGAGGCGAACCAGGAAACGACCCCTGCCGTGAGCAGCGCTGCGATGCCGAGCCCGACAAGAACGGGTTTCAGGTTCCCGCTCGATCCCCCTGTTGCGCCGGGTGTTCCAACGAGAATTTCCGGCCGGGCCTTCCAGACGAAGGCGACCACCGCCGCCGTGACGATGCCTTCGACGATGCCGATGGCCAGATGGATGGGTTGCATCAGCAGAACGAAGGTTCCAAAAGGCAGTTCGGAGATACCGGACGCCGTCGTTTCGAGAACCACGGCAAAGGCTCCGAGCTGAAGCGATACGACCGCTGCCAAGAGAATCGCCCAAAAGCGCTTCGTTGCGTTCGAACCGTCTCCGGCCATGGCTTGATAGACCAACGGATACCCGATGAACGCAGGAAAAAAGCCCATGTTGAAGATGTTGCAACCGAGGGCGAGCAAACCGCCATCCGCAAAGAACAACGCCTGCACCACGAGAATGGAGGCGATCACGAGAAAGGCGGCATGCGGCCCGAGCAGGACAGCAAGCAGCATGCCACCTCCCAGGTGGCCGCTGGACCCTGTTGCCGGAATGGAAAAATTGATCATCTGGGCTGCGAAGACAAAGGCGCCGAGGACTCCCATCAGGGGAACCTGGCTGTCTTCGACATGTTGGGTGACCTTTCGGGCGCTGTATGCGGCAATGGATGCCGTAACGGCCCACATCCCGGCACCGACGGCCGGGGAAATCAGGGCGTCTGCCATGTGCATCGTCGGACTCCTTTCATCGACAAGCGGAGAAAATGGATGCCCTCCATGGGCAAGCAATGGATGGAAACGCAGCAGGCATCATTCCGATGCAAGAAGTTCCGAAGACAGGATCGGTTCGGCCGGAGAGGGGGCTCTTCTGCACGTCATCCGGCAAAGCGGATCGAATGTCTTCGGTGCTCCGACGAGGCTTCATGCCCCAATTGCGGCGGAGTGTACTACCGGAGAAAACGAGATGTCAATGAGGTTCTCATCCGGCGCAATCGTCTCCTTCATCCGGTAGAATCTCGAAGCTGGTGGTGATTTCGGCGACCCCACGAACCGTGGCGCCGACGGAGCAGTATTTCTCCTGCGAGAGCTGAATGGCTCGGCCGATGGCCTCCGGTGTGACCTTCTTTCCGCGCACCCGAAACAGGAGATGAATCTTTCGGAACGCCCAGGGCGGGTTTTCGTTCTTTTCTCCCGAAGCGACGACCTCGAGGCTCTTCAGGGGCTGGCGCTTCTTTTCCATGATGGAGACCACATCGACGGAGGTGCAGGCGGAAAGAGCCACCAGCAGCATGTCGGATGGCCTGACGCCGATTCCGTCTTTGGCCGCAGAGAGAACGACCGAATGGTTGCTGGAATCGATGCCCACAAAATGTTCGTCTCCGATCCATTGAACCTTGGTTTGAACCATTTCGCTTCTCCTTTCCCGATCGTCCGGGACGAGGTCATTCGAGAAATCCCCGGATGCCGTCTGTTGTTTCTTCGATTCCCTTGTGAATCACGAGGGCTTTTCCCAACCGCTTGCCATCGTCGTGAATGGCCGCGTCAAAAGCGATCTGCCGACCGGCGATGTGTCGAATGCGTGGATACCGGTAGCGGAAATAGGTTTCGAGCTGTTGGTCTTTGGGGACAACCATCGGCAGATGCGACGTTTTCCACTCCTTGTTCTGCTGGAGCAGCTTCTCCTCGAATCCGGAAAGAATGCCATAGGCGAAATCCACCCGGCGGCGGTTTCCCAGACCTTTTTGGGAAGCGTACCGCGTCCATTCGGAGGCGATGAACCGCTCGATGAAGTCATGGACATAGGATGCGATCTGTAGGTTTGTGCGGGTGCCGCTGATTTCGAGTACCGTGCCGGGCTTGCCCAATTCGGGGTTGAAGACGGATAGCCAGATGCCTTTGACGAAATAATGGCGAATCAACAAGGAGGCCAGAAATACCTGATCCCGGGTTCGGCGCAGGACCGGTTTGCCGATCAGCATGCTGAAAAACGTCCTGTCCGGGAATTCCTCGATTTCCGCAATTGCCTGTTTGGCCGACAGCTCCCTGACCTTGGCGGCTGCAGCCTCCGCTTCATGACAGTTGCAGCTTTTTGCCAGAGCCAGAAGTTTCTGGATTTTTCGCCGAATGGGATCCCCATGCGCTTCGGATGCATCCTGAATCCTCCGGCTCAGTGGAACGAAGGAAGCCCGAGCGTCGGGGTTGATCCTCAGCAACCTGCAAGCCTCATGAAAGGACGGTCCGTGGCTCGTCTCCCCCTTGAAAGGAGCACAGAAAATTTCATCTGCGATCTGGTGGGCGATTTCGTGCAGCAGCACTTCCCGAATGTCGCCCCAGCCGTGGTCCTGTACGAACGATCGGCTCAATCCGATTTCTTTGCGATCGAAGGACCATCTGCCAAGACGCTTGCGGGCATCGAACAGGATCAACTGCGGCTGGGAAAGACGCGAGGAGATTTCCCGGTCGAGAAAGGCGAGGCAATGCCGATATTCCCATTCCAATCCGTACAGAATATGGCGTTCGATCTCTACGATCTGATCGAAATGATGGTCATACATACCGTTCATGGATGGATCCGAGGTCGTTCCTCCTTCCCGATTCCCTTTTTTTCCTGTCGTTAGGGGCGCTTTTTCACCACCAGGGTGTAGAGGTTTTCCTTCTGATAGAAAAACTGCTCGACGTCGTAATTGTGTTCCGGGACGAGATCCAAAACGACGCGCACCTTCGCGACGGGCTGGGTATGCACTCCGACTCGAACCTGGGTGATGTATTTTCCGTTGACCGGCAGAACCTTGGGCACCTTCTTGTCCAGGCCGACTTCGGGAAAATCGCAGATGATCCGGGGCGGAGCCCCTTCCGCAGCGCTCACCTGCGGCGGATGGAATCCGTTCAGCGTGACATTCAGGATTTCTCCGGCCGAATCGTTTTTCTGGATCTCCACCGAAAGCAGCATCTTGGGGGATTTCTCGGTTCCCGTTTCCTTTGCGTCTTGTTTACTGACGGATGGCGACCTTTCCTTGACGGGTGTCTTGCCTGCAGTCTTGGGTTGAGGGGCCGAATCGGCCGGTTGGGTCGGTGAAGGTGTCGTTGCAGTCGTTTTCCCCTTGTCAGATGTTTGGGGTGTCAGCACCTCATGGGAGAGTTCGGCCGGTGCGTTTTCCGGTTGTTGGATCGATGCGGCCGGTTTTTCCTCGATGACCGCAGGGGTGCTCGCTATTGAGGGGCTTGGCGCTGGAGTTGGGACGGTCGATGGGGGAGAGGAAGGCTGTGCGGGTGGAATCTTGAACCGCAGCACCGTGCCCGAAGTGTCGGATGACTGCGCTTCCGCAATGCCGAAGAGTAGGAGGCAGCCAACGAGCAGGGCCCACACGATTTGACCAAATGGGCCAAAAGCCTTCTTCCATTCTTCCGTAAAAGGGTGTTTCAGCATATCCGCTCCTTTCACCGAACCGATTGCACCGGCAACCCGCTATGCGTCCAAACGGCCATCTTGCTTGATCATTCCTATCAGGTCATGATAGAGAAAACAAGGTTCAATCGAAATGTGCCTTTCCAGTGAAGCGCATGAAGGGGGATGGCAGGAACTGCCGGCCCTCCACCATGACAAGAGTCATCAACCGCTTTTCTTCTGACTTCTGACTTCTGACTCCTGACTTCTGTTTTCGCGATATCCTCATGATCACTGTCGACAACCTATCCAAAAGTTACGGCGATCGCATTCTCTTCGATGAAGCCGGCTTCAAGGTCAATCCGAAGGAGCGGATCGGCCTGGTCGGTCGAAACGGGCACGGCAAGACGACCCTCTTTCGCATTCTGGCGGGAAAGGAACGTCCCGATTCCGGAACGGTGCTGATTCCGAAGCTTTATCGGATCGCCCATGTGGAGCAGGAATTCGATTTCACCGAACCCACGGTTCTGCTGGAGGGCATGAAGCATCTTCCGGCCAATCAACGGGAGCATCACTGGAAGGTCGAACGGATTTTGGCCGGCCTCGGTTTTTCCCATGCAGACATGAAACGACACCCGATGGAATTTTCCGGGGGATTTCAGGTGCGGCTCAATCTGGCCAAGATTCTCGTGTCCGACCCGGACATGCTGCTGCTCGATGAACCTACGAACTATCTCGACATCGCTTCCATCCGGTGGATCCAACGGTTTCTGGCATCCTGGCCCCGAGAGCTCATACTCATCACCCATGACCGTGGGTTCATGGATGCCGTGATTACCCACACCCTCGGCATCCACCGCCGCAAGATCCGAAAGATCGCCGGAACCACCGAAAAATACTACGCCCAGCTCGCACAGGACGAGGCTGTCTACGAAAAGACCCGCGTCAACGACGAAAAAAAGCGAAAGGAAATCGAGCTGTTCATTTCTCGGTTTCGGGCCAAGGCGAGGCTGGCGAACATGGTGCAGAGCCGAATCAAGACTTTGTCCCGGATGACGCAGAAGGACAAACTCGAAAAAATCCGGCAGCTCGAGTTTTCTTTCAACACCACCCCGTTTCCCGGCAAACAGATGGTGCGGATGGAGAAGGTTTCTTTCTCCTACGATCCTACCCAGCCCTTGATCCGGGAGGTTTCCTGCACCATCGAGAGCGGCCGCAAAATCGGCGTGATCGGGCGAAACGGCAAAGGCAAAACGACCCTGCTGCGGCTTCTGGCCGGATCGCTTGCGCCTCGGTCGGGAAAGATCACCGTGAATCCAGGTGTCGCCATGGGCGTCTACGAACAAACGAACATCCAGACACTGGTTTCCCAGCGTACCGTCGAGGAGGAAATCTGGTCCGCCAACCCCCGGATCGAGCGGCAAGCCGTGCGGAACATTTGCGGGGCCATGCTGTTCGAAGGCGACGATGCCTTAAAGAAGATCGATGTGCTTTCGGGCGGGGAAAAGAGCCGGGTGATGCTCGGAAAGATTCTGCTCACTCCCTGCAACCTGCTGCTGTTGGACGAGCCGACCAACCATCTCGACATGGACGCCTGCGACGCCTTGCTGGAGGCCCTCGACAGCTATGATGGGACGCTCGTCATGGTCACCCACAACGAAACCTTTTTGCATGCGTTGGCCGACAGTCTCATCGTCTTTCAGGACGATGCCATCACCCACTTCGACGGCACCTATCAGCGCTTTCTCGAAACGGTCGGATGGACCGAAGAGACGCGGCAGACAGGAGGAAGTGTTGGGGCATCCGGGGCGAACGGGGAGCAGGGCGGCACCAAAACCTCCCGGAAAGAGCTGCGAAAGATCCGCTCCGAGCTGGTTGCCGCCAAATCCCGAGAGCTCAAACCGCTCGAGACGGCGATCGCAGAAATCGAAGGCAGGATCATGGCCGATGAGCAGGCCATGAGTGCACTCGGCCTGGCCATTCAGGAGGCAGCCGAAAGCGGAGACGGGATTCGTATCGCCTCGCTTTCGAGAGAGCTGGCCGCCTGTCAGGACCGGATGGAAGCCGATTTCGGAAGACTCGATGTGCTCACCCGTCAATATGACGAAAAGAAAGCCTACTACGACAACCAGTTGAACGAAGCGGCCTGAAATCGGTGCCGCTCACCGCAACGATTGCATGCAGGGAGGGATCATGGCAGCATCCGAACCAACCTACGGCTGGCGTCCCGACATGGGCGTGTCTTTGCTCGACAAGCTCAAGGCGGATCTGAAGACGAGCCTTCTTCAGAAGAACGAAACCCTCAAAAATGCCGTCCGCCAGATCATGGCGGAATTTCCGAAACTGACGGTTCCCTTGACGCTCGAAAGCGGCAAGAAATCCTTCCGTCTGAAGACGGCCGAGGAAATCACGGACGAAGATATCCTCGACATCATCCGGGGCCTCGTCAAATCCGAAAAGACGGTCCTCTCCCTCAAGCCCGATCAAAGCCCGGAATACCTGCACATCCTGGAATCCTATCTACCGAAGATGGCATCCGAGGAAGAGATCCGCCGCTGGATAGAAGAGAACGTCGATTTTTCGAAGTTCAAATCACCCATGCAGGCCATGGGGACCGTGATGAAGCACTTCGGCAAGCTGGCCGACGGGAACGTGGTGAAGCGGATCTTGGGTGAACAAGCGGGGTGAACGACCGGCACCACTCAATACAGGAGGGTTTCGAAAGGGCGTGAAACTCGAAATCGTGCTCAAAATGCTGATGGAGAAGTTTCGCAAGGAAAGGATCGCGTTCGTCTTGTCCGGTGGTCTTGCTCTGAGCACGATGGAAGTGGTACGTTTCACGAAAGATATCGACTTCATTGTGTTTGAAGAAGACAAGGACAAGGTGGACAGGATCATGACCGAATGCGGCTATGAAAAGCAGGGTTTCAGCTCGAATGAAATCATTTCCTACTGGTCCCCCTTGAAGGTTTTTGGACAGGTCGATTTTCTTCTGGCAAGAAGAAAATATACCCGGGCCATGATACAACGTGCTGTTGAAAAGCCCGTGTTCGGCGGCAGATTGAACGTCCATACGATTCGGCCGGAAGATCTGATCGGGCTAAAAGTACAGGCGATATGCAACGATTTCGATAACCGGTATCCTATCGACAAGTCCGATATTCAACGGCTGCTGAAATTGCATCGGGGGCACATGGATATGGTACTTGTTCGGGAATATTTTCGGGTGTTCGACAAAGAGGAATGGCTGGATGAATGGCTTCGAGAAATTGACGGATGAGATGCGGATGGAAATGCTGCTCGACGCTCGGGACGAGGGCAGAAGGGAGGCCTTTCGGCAGGCGCGTCGGCGAAGTGAATCTTGTGATTTGGACGACTACATCCGGTTTCTTTCCGAGGCCATGGAATGGGTAGAGCCCGAGCCGACACCGAGGAAAACGTCGGATTTTCGGCTGTAAGGAAAGGCCGGAACAACCAAGGAAAAGACGATGAAAAAGACGGACGTGAAGTGGCTGGTGGATTGTTTGATCTTCGTGGATTTCTGCAGCCTGCTGGCTGTCGGTCTGATTCTGGCTTTCGCGTTTTCGGAGGGCGGCGGACCTGCTGCTGCCGCAAGCCGCTATTTTCTCTGGCTGCACAAACACCAGTGGGGACGCATCCACTTCTATCTCGCCATGGGATTGGTGGTTTTGCTGCCCATCCACCTGAGTTTCAACTGGACCTGGATTCAGAACACCTTCAAGGGCTATTTCGGAGAAAGATGGTCGAAGGCCCTTGCCGTGTTATCGGCGGCATGGATCGGGGTCCTTCTGGTGGGTTGGCTCGTGTCTTTCATACGATGAGCCATCAGCGCTGAACATCGCCTGCGCCCGTGTCGATCCGCTCCCAGTCGTAGCCGACGATGTTTCGGGTCGTTTTCGAAAACTCGACGCCGAGGAGGAGGATCTCGCCCTTGCCGACATATTTCGCCCGGTAGCGTCTGCTGCGGATCTGGTCGATGGCCTTGCGGGGCGAGGGGTCGAGCTCCACCACCTTGAATTCGAAGAGGTACACCCTGCCGCCGTGGATCACCGCCATGTCGATCCTGCCGACATTCGTCGAATCCTCCACCCGGACATCGAAACCGATCGCCGTAAAGTAGCAGTAGAAGACGCTCGCACAGAAGGCTTCATAGGCCGCCACCCGGCTGCTTGCATACCACTCGTTCGGTATTGAGGCGAAAAAGGCGTGGAAGATGTCCCGAAGCGGCGCCGGATCGCCTGCCACCAGGACGCGATAGAGTTCCGTGCGTCTTCGGGTGCTCTCGGAAGGGGTTTGGGTGAAATGGTGGAGCAGGCATTCGGTGAGGCTCCGCTTGACTTCGACGTTCGGGTATCCCAGACGGTAATTGCGGGTTTCCAGGATGGTCTCCGTTCCGACGATCGTCACATATCCCGTCTGGAAAAGGAGTGCCTCGAGTTCGAT
>Ga0272446_1006479_pt1 | contig 12186 bp, 9 predicted proteins | sample YNPCB0061_FD_194587 | JGI IMG/M metagenome (GOLD analysis project Ga0272446, IMG submission 194587) | Hot spring microbial mat communities from Yellowstone National Park, WY, United States - YNP-CB-006-1 | ecosystem: Environmental > Aquatic > Thermal springs > Hot (42-90C) > Sediment | place... | reverse complement strand
GGCGAGCAAGCGGTTCAGAGCGCCGCGCTCCTTGAAGCTGCCGGTGCGCTGCAGTGTCTCGAGCTTGAGGAACACCTCCGCGCCGAGGCGGCGGGAGAGCCCGTGCGCTGCGACCAGCGGGGTGCGGACGATCTGGCCGGCGATTCGACGCGCTGCGGCCGCGACGTCCGCAGCGGTCGCACCCATCTCAGCCGAAGGCGACCTGGACGATCTCGTATTGCTTCGACCCGCCGGGGGCGGGAACCTCGACCACGTCGCCCTTTTTCTTGCCGAGGATGGCGCGCGCGACCGGGCTCGAGATCGAGAGCAGGCCCTTCTTGATGTCGGCCTCGTGCGCGCCGACGATCTGGTAGGTGCGCTCCTCCTCCGTGTCCTCGTCGACCAGCGTCACCTTCGCGCCGAAGGCGACCTGCGTGCCTGAAAGCCGCGTGATGTCGATCACCTCGGCGGCCGAGATGATGGACTCGAGCTCGGCGACGCGCCCCTCGATGAAGGACTGGCGCTCGCGCGCGGCGTGGTATTCGGCGTTCTCCGACAGGTCGCCATGCGAACGCGCCTCCGCGATCGCGCGGATCACCGCCGGACGCTCGACGGACTTGAGCTGGCGCAGCTCCTCCTCGAGCCGGCTCAGGCCTTCTGCGGTCATCGGGAACTTCTGCACGACACGCTTCCTCGGTTGACCAATCGCTCCTGGCACCGGGTTCCGCCCGACGCCGCCCTCTCCCAGCCGCGCTCCGCCATCCGAAGACTGTGGCATGCGGATGCGCGCGCGGCCTGAGACGAAGCGACGCGCCCGTGGGAAGGCCCGCTTCCAGGCCGGCCCAGGCGGCGCGCCGCGCCTAGAACGAACCCCGAAAATACGACTGGAGGGGGGCCACTTCAAGGGTTCCGGCCCGGAGCGCGGCGATGGCGTGGACGGCGGCCCGCGCGCCGGCGAGCGTCGTGTAGTGCGGCACGTTGTGGGTCAGCGCCGAGCGGCGGATGGCGAAGCTGTCCGACACGCTCTGCCCGCCCGAGGAGGTGTTGATGACGAGCTGGAACGCGCCCGAGCGTATGGCATCGACGCAGTGCGGCCTGCCCTCGAGCACCTTGTTCACCACCGCGACGGAAAGCCCCGACTCGCGGATCGCCGCAGCCGTCCCCCGTGTGGCCGTCACCGCGAACCCCATCTCGGCGAGACGGCGGGCGAGCGTCACCGCCGCCGCCTTATCGCCGTCCTTGACGCTGATGAAGGCGGTGCCCGCGAGCGGCAGGCGCACGCCTGCGCCGAGCTGGCTCTTGGCGAAGGCGCGCTCGAAGGACGAATCGAGGCCCATCACCTCGCCGGTCGATTTCATTTCGGGGCCGAGCAGAACATCCACGTTTGGAAACCGCGCGAAGGGGAACACGCTCTCCTTCACCGCGACATGGCGGCTCACCGCATCGTCATCGAGGCGGAAGTCGGACAGCCGTGCGCCGGCCATCACGCGCGCGCCGATCTTGGCCACCGGAACACCCGTCGCCTTGGCGACGAAGGGCACGGTGCGCGAGGCGCGCGGGTTCACCTCGAGCACGTAGATCGCCTCGTCCTTGATCGCGTACTGAACGTTCATCAGCCCCACAACCTTCAGCGCCTTGGCCAGCGCCTCGGTCTCGGCACGGAGTTCGGCGACGAGGGCGGGGGCGAGCGAATAGGGCGGCAGCGAGCAGGCGCTGTCGCCGGAGTGGATCCCGGCCTCCTCGATGTGCTCCATCACACCCGCGACATAGACGGTCTCGCCGTCGGCGATGCAGTCGACATCGACTTCGATCGCATCGCTCAGGTAACGGTCGATCAGCACCGGGTTGTCGCCCGAGACACGCACCGCCTCGCGCATGTAGCGGTGCAGCTGGATGCGGTCATGCACGATCTCCATCGCTCGGCCGCCGAGAACGTAGGAGGGGCGGATCACGACCGGGTAGCCGATCCGCTCGGCGATCGCCTCCGCCTCCTCGGCGCTCAGCGCCGTGCCGTTCTCGGGCTGGGCGAGGCCGAGGCGCTTCAGCAGGTCCTGGAACCGCGCGCGGTCCTCGGCGATGTCGATCGCATCCGCCGAGGTGCCGAGCAGCGGGATGCCCGCGGCGGCGAGCGCCTTGGCGAGCCCGAGCGGCGTCTGCCCGCCATATTGGACGATCGCGCCAACCACCTCGCCCGCCTCCTCCTCGCGGCGGATCAGGGCGATCACGTCCTCGGCCGTCAGCGGCTCGAAGTAGAGCCGGTCGGAGGTGTCGTAGTCGGTCGAGACCGTTTCGGGATTGCAATTGACCATGATGGTCTCGAACCCCGCCTCCTTGAGCGCATAGGCGGCGTGGACGCAGCAATAGTCGAACTCTATGCCCTGGCCGATCCGGTTCGGCCCGCCGCCGAGAATCACCACCTTCCGCCGCGCGCTCGGCTCGGCCTCGCACTCGGCCGGCTCGAACCCGCCGCCCTCATAGGTCGAGTACATGTAGGGGGTGAGGCTTGCGAACTCCGCCGCGCAGGTGTCGATCCGCTTGTAGACCGGCCTGACCCCGCACCGCTCCCGCAAGGCAGCGACCTCGGCCTCCCGCATCCCAGCGAGCGTGGCGAGGCGTCGGTCGGAGAAGCCCATGGCCTTGAGCCGGGAGAGGCCCGCCCGGTCGCGCGGCAGGCCGGCGGCGCGCACCATGTCTTCGGCCTGGACGATCGCCTCGATCTCGCGCAGGAACCACGGGTCGAAGCGGCAGGCCTCGTGGATCTCCTCGACCGAGAGACCCTCGCGGAAGGCCTGGGCGGCGACCAGAATGCGATCGGGCTTGGGCGTCGAGAGGGCGGCGAGCACCGCACCCTTGCCCGCGCCCGCAAGCTCCGTGATCTCGTCGAGGCCGGAAAGCCCCGTCTCGAGGCTGCGCAGCCCCTTCTGCAGCGCCTCGGCGAAGGTTCGCCCGATCGCCATCGCCTCGCCGACCGACTTCATCGAGGTGGTGAGCAAGGGCGGCGTGCCGGGGAACTTCTCGAAGGTGAAGCGCGGCATCTTGACCACGACGTAGTCGATCGTGGGCTCGAAGGAGGCGGGCGTCACACGCGTGATGTCGTTGGCGAGCTCATCGAGCGTGTAGCCCACGGCGAGCTTGGCCGCGACCTTGGCGATCGGAAACCCCGTCGCCTTCGAGGCGAGCGCCGAGGAGCGGGAAACGCGCGGGTTCATCTCGATGATCACCATCCGCCCGTCGGCCGGGTTGATCGCGAACTGGACGTTCGAGCCCCCGGTATCGACGCCGATCTCGCGCAGGCAGGCGATCGAGGCGTCGCGCATCCTCTGGTATTCCTTGTCGGTGAGCGTCAGCGCCGGTGCGATGGTCACGCTGTCGCCGGTATGGATGCCCATCGGGTCGAGGTTCTCGATCGAGCAGACGATGATGCAGTTGTCGGCGCGGTCGCGCACGACCTCCATCTCGAACTCCTTCCAGCCGAGCACGCTCTCCTCGACCAGCACCTCCGAGGTGGGCGAGGCGTCGAGCCCGCAAGCGACGATCTGCTCGAACTCCTCGCGGTTGTAGGCGATCCCCCCGCCCGTGCCGCCGAGCGTGAAGGAGGGGCGGATGACGGCCGGAAGCCCGACGAGCGCGAGTGCGGCGCGCGCTTCCTCGAGCGTGTGCGCGATCGCGCTCCTTGGGCTCTCGATGCCGATCGCTGCCATGGCGTCGCGGAACTTCTGCCGGTCCTCCGCCTTCTCGATCGCCTCCCGCCGCGCGCCGATCAGCTCGACGCCGTAACGCGCAAGAACGCCCATGGCGTCGAGCTTCATCGCCGTGTTGAGCGCCGTCTGCCCGCCCATCGTGGGCAGGAGAGCGTCGGGCCGTTCCTTGGCGATGATCCTCTCGACCATCTCGGGCGTGATCGGCTCGATATAGGTCGCGTCCGCGAGCCCCGGGTCGGTCATGATCGTCGCCGGGTTGGAGTTGACCAGGACGACGCGGTAGCCTTCCGCCTTCAGCGCCTTGCAGGCCTGCGCTCCCGAGTAGTCGAACTCGCAGGCCTGGCCGATCACGATCGGCCCCGCGCCGATGATCAGGATCGAGGCGATGTCGGTTCGCTTCGGCATCGGTACGGCCCCGTTCAGATGGTCGAGGAGTAGCCGCCGTCGACCGCGATCGCAGCCCCCGTGACGAAGTCCGACGCGCGCGAGGCGAGGAAGATGGCGATTCCAGCGAAGTCCTCCGGCGCGCCCCAGCGGCCGGCCGGGGTGCGGGCGAGCACGCGCTCGTTCAGCCCGGGCACCTCGGCGCGGGCGCGGCGCGTGAGGTCGGTGTCGATCCAGCCGGGCAGGATGGCGTTGCACTGGATGTTGTCGGCCGCCCAGGCGGCGGCGAGCGAGCGCGTGAACTGCACGATGCCGCCCTTCGAGGCGCTGTAGGCGGGGGCGAAGGCTGCGCCGAACAGCGTCGTCATCGACCCGATCGCGATCACCTTGCCGCGGCCTGAGGCCTTCAGCGCAGGATAGGCCGCACGCGCGGTGAGGAAGGCGCTGTCGAGATTGGCCGCGAGCACCGCCCGCCACTCCTCGAAGGAGGCCTCGTGCGCGGGCTTGCGGATGTTGGTACCGGCGTTGATCACGAGGATGTCGAGCCCGCCGAAGCGCGCGACCGTCGCCTCGACCATGGCCTCGACCTCGGGGGGCTTCGTCACGTCCGCGAGGACGGAGGCTGCGCGGTCGCCGAGTGCTGCGACGGCGGCCTCGTTCTTCGCCGGGTTGCGGCCGGCGACCATGACGTTCGCCCCCGCCCCTGCGAGGCCCCGCGCCAGCCCGAGGCCGATTCCGCCATTGCCGCCGGTCACGAGCGCGGTGCGCCCCGTGAGGTCGAACAGGGTCATGCGGTTCGTCCCTTCACCGCCGCGTGTCCGGCATCGCCGCCTCAGGCCGCCTTCGCCTGGTCGATCAGCGCCACGAAGCGGCGGAACAGGTGGTGGCTGTCGGTCGGGCCGGGGCTCGCCTCGGGGTGATACTGCACCGAGAAGGCGGGGCGGTCGGCGCAGGCGATCCCCTCGTTCGTGCCGTCGAACAGCGACACGTGCGTGACCGATACGGTCCCGGGAAGGCTCTCGGGGACCACCGCGAATCCGTGGTTCTGGCTCGTGATCTCGACGCGGCCGGTGGCGAGGTCCTGCACCGGATGGTTGGCGCCGCGATGGCCGCGCGCGAGCTTCTGCGTCCTGCCGCCGAGGGCGAGCGCGAGCAGCTGGTGGCCGAGGCAGATTCCGAAGACCGGCACGCGCGCCTCGAGCACGGCGCGGATCGCCGGCACGGCGTAGCGGCCCGTCGCGGCAGGGTCGCCCGGGCCGTTTGAGAGGAACACGCCGTCGGGGGCGTGGCGGAGGATGTCCTCTGCCGTCGCGGTCGCCGGCACCACCGTCACGCGGCAGCCGGCGGCGGCGAGGCAGCGGAGGATGTTGCGCTTCGCCCCGTAGTCGACCGCGACGACGTGATGCCGCGGCGCCACTTGCCGGCCGTAGCCCTCGCCCCAGACCCAGGTCACCTCGTCCCAGGCGTAGCTCTGGCGGGCGGTGACCGCGCTCGCGAGATCCATGCCTTCAAGGCCAGGCCAGGCGCGTGCCTGCTCGATCAGGGCGGGAAGATCGAACCGGGCATCGGCGGGATGGGCGAGAACCCCGGTCGGCGCGCCGCCATCGCGGATCCGCCGCGTCAGCCGACGCGTGTCTATGCCCGCGATCCCGGCAAGCCCATGGCCGGCGAGCCAGGCGGCAAGGCTGCGGGTCGACCGCCAGTTCGACGGCTCGGTCGGGTCGTCGCGCACGACAAGGCCGCGCGCAGCGGGCGTCGCCGTCTCGATGTCCTCGGCGTTGGTCCCGACATTGCCGATATGCGGGAAGGTGAAGGTGATGATCTGGCCGGCGTAGGAGGGGTCAGTCAGGATCTCCTGGTAGCCGGTGATGGCGGTGTTGAAGCACACCTCGCCCACGGTCGTGGCATGGGCGCCGAAGCCGCGGCCCCAGAGCACGGTGCCATCGGCGAGGACGAGGGCGGCGGTCGCACCCGGCGGCCGTCCGTCGCCAGAGGGAGCGGCGGCAGGTGAGGCGCCCGGCATGTCATCGAGCGAGAGCCCGGTTTCCTTCAGGATCACGGGCCAGTGGCGTGCCGGAATAGCCTTCCCCTGCCGCCACTTGCGGATCGCCTCGGTGCCGACGGCGGTGAGCTGGGCCGCCCGCTCGGGGCCTCCCAGACGCTCGATGATCTCGTCTACGCTTGCCATGGGAGCGAGCTACGGGAAAACATTTCCCAGTTCAAGCCCGCAAGAAACTCGGGAAAGATCTTCCCTGCCTCGCGAGGTGTGGCGCACACCCCTATAGTAGAGGGCTGTCCAGTCGAGAGGAGGGGCGCATGGGCCTGCGCGAGCAGTTCACCGAGGCGATGAAGGCCTCGATGAAGGCGGGGGATTCCGCGACGACCTCGACCATACGCATGATCCTCGCGAAGCTGAAGGAGGCCGACATCGCCACCCGCGACCTGACCAGGCCCGGGGTGCCACAAGCGGCAGGCGAGGAGGCGATCGCGTCGATGCTGCGGGGGATGATCAAGAGCCGGCGCGAGAGCGTCGCCCTCTACCGCCAGGGCGGGCGGGAAGACCTCGCGGCGAAGGAGGAGGCAGAGATTGCCGTGATCTCCCGCTTCCTGCCGCCCGAGCTCGACGAGGCGGCGCTGCGCGCGGCCGTCGCCGAAGCGGTGAGCGAGACCGGAGCCGTCTCGCCCAAGGACATTGGCAAGGTGATGGGGGCGCTGAAAGCGAAGCACGGCGCCGCCCTCGACCTTGCTAAGGCAGGGCCGCTCGTGAAGGCAGCGCTCGCGGGCTGACGGGGCGCCGGCGGTGGCGATCCCCGAGAGCTTCCTCGACGAGCTCCGCGCCCGGCTGCCGCTTGCGGCGGTGGTGGGGCGGCGCGTGCAGCTCCGACGCGTCGGGCGCGACCTCAAGGGCCTCTGCCCCTTCCACGCCGAGAAGACGCCCTCGTTCCACGTGCGCGAGGACAAGGGCTTCTACCACTGCTTCGGCTGCGGCGCGCATGGCGATGCGATCCGCTTCGTCATGCACACGGAGAACCTTGGCTTCCTCGACGCGGTGGAGAAGCTCGCCGCCGAGGCCGGGCTCACGGTGCCGAAGCCCACGCCGGAGGCCGCCGCCGCCGCCGCACGCCAGGCCTCGCTTGCCGAGGTGGCGGAGAAGGCGGCGCGGCACTTCGCCGCACGCCTCTGGCGCCGCGAGGGCGCCGCCGCGCTCGCCTATCTGCGCGGGCGGGGGCTGGCCGACGAGACGATCCGCGCCTTCGGCCTCGGCTGGTCGGGCGAGGGGCGGGGGGCGCTCGCGCAGGCGCTGAAGGGCGACGGGGTGACGGAAGACCAGCTCGTCGCCGTTGGCCTGATGAAGCAGGACGATCCGTCCCGCCCGCCCGTCGATCTCTTCTTCAACCGCGTGATGTTCCCGATCCATGACCGGCGGGGGCGGGTGATCGGCTTCGGCGGGAGGATCCTCGGCGACGGCCAGCCCAAGTATCTCAACGGGCCGGAGACGGTGCTGTTCGCCAAGCGCCGGACGCTCTACGGCCTGCACCACGCCCGCGCGGCGGTGGCCGCCGGCGCCGAAGCCGTGGTGGTCGAGGGCTACATGGACGTGATCGCGCTCGCCCAAGGGGGGTTCGGCGGCGCCGTCGCCCCGCTCGGCACGGCGCTGACGGAGGACCATCTCGCCGAGCTCTGGCGCCTCTCGCCGAGCCCCATCCTCTGCTTCGACGGCGACGCTGCCGGTGCGCGGGCGGCGCTGCGCACGGCAGAGCTCGCGCTTTCCCGGATCGGCGCCGGCCGAAGCCTCCGCCTCGCCACCCTGCCAGCGGGCGAGGACCCGGACACGCTGGTGCGCAAGGGGACAGAGCGGTTCCGCGCCGTGCTCGACGGGGCGGTCGGCCTGGCCGATGCCCTGTTCGAGGCGCTCTGCGGCACCCGCGCCACAACGCCCGAGGGACGGGCGGCGCAGCGACGGCGGCTCGAGGACCTCGCCGCCGGGGTGACCGACCCGACGCTGCGCCAGGAATACCGCCGGCACTGGCGCGAGCGCTGGTTCGCCGCCGGCCGACCCGGCGGGCCCTCCCGCGCCGCCGCGCGCGCGACGCTACGGCCCGATCTCCTCCCAGAGCGGGCGGCGGCGGCGCGCGAGCGCGACGTTCTCGCCCTGATCCTCGGCCACCCGGCGCTGCTCGCCGACGCCGAGGAGGCGCTCGCCGGCCTCGCCTTCCGGAACGCGGCATGCGAACGGCTCAGGGCAGCCCTGGTCGCCTGCGCCGAGTCAGCGCCCGACCTTGACTCGGCCGGGCTGATCGACCACCTGCGCCGGATGGATCTCTCCGAGCCGCTTGACGCCGTGCTTGGAACGCGCCTTTCCGCCCTTCCGGCCTGCACCCTGCCCGGCGCGACGCTGGCCGAGGCGCGCGCGGCGCTCGCGCGGGCGATCGCGGCACTCGACCCGCACCGCCTCGCCGCCGAGATCGCCGCGGCCAGAGCGAGCTTCGCGCAAGAGCCGACCGAGGCGAACGAGCGACGCCTCGTGGCCCTCGTCCAGGCCCAGGCGGCAGCCGGGGCGGACGATCCGCTGCCGCGGTCGACCCCATAGGATAGAGGGGACGCTCCGTCCCCGATCAGAGCTGACGAGGAACCGATGGCGAAACCCCCATCCGCTGCCCCGACTGACCAGGCCGCCGACGATCTCGCCGACGGCGCCCTGCTCGACGTCCAGTCGATCGCCGTCAAGAAGCTGATCGCCCGCGGCAATGAGCGCGGCTACGTCACCTATGACGAGGTGAATGCCGCCCTGCCGCAGGGCCAGGTATCCTCTGAGCAGATCGAGGACACGATGGCGATGCTGTCGGAGCGCGGCATCAACGTCGTCGAGAGCGAGGAGGCGGAGGACCCAGACGCCGCCCCCGCCGCCAAAGCCGAGGCCGAGGACGAGGCCGAGGGCTCGACCGGCAATGTCGACGAGGCCGAGATGGGCCGCACCGACGACCCGGTGCGGATGTATCTCCGCGAGATGGGCTCGGTCGAGCTGCTCTCGCGCGAGGGCGAGATCGCCATCGCCAAGCGGATCGAGGCCGGCCGCGACATGATGATCGGCGGGCTGTGCGAGAGCCCGCTCACCTTCCGCGCCATCATCGCCTGGCACGACGCGCTGCAGGCCGGGAAGATGCTGCTCCGCGACATCATCGACCTCGAGGCGACGAACGCGGGCGGAGCGCCGGGCGAGGGGGCCGCCCTGCCGGCCGAGGAGGCTGCGCCCGATGACGGCACCGCCGCCGGCGAGGACGGGTTCGACGACGACGACGGCGCGCAAATGTCGCTCTCAGCGCTTGAGGAGAAGCTCAAGCCCGAGGTCCTCAAGACCTTCGAGGAGATCGCCGCGAGCTACAAAAAGCTCGCCAAGCTCCAGGAGGCGCGGCTCAAGACGCTCTCAGAGGGCGGAAAGCCTACTCGGCAGGCCGAGGCGAAGTATGAGAAGGCCAAGGAGGAGGTGACCCGACTCGTCGAGAAGGTGCACCTCAACAATGCCCGGATCGAACAGCTCGTCGACCAGCTGCGCGACCTGAACCAGCGGCTCAACACGCTCGAGGGCCAGCTCCTGCGCGTTGCCGACAGCGCCAAGGTCAAGCGTGACGACTTCCTCGCCCAGTATCGCGGCCACGAGCTCGACCCGGGCTGGCTCGAGCGCGTCGGGGCGCTCCCGGGCAAGGCGTGGAAGACCTTCGCGACCAAGCATGCCGAGGAGGTTGGCGAGATCCGCGCCCGGATCGCCGCGATCGCCAACGAGGTGCATCTGCCGGTGGGCGAGTTCCGCCGCGTGGTGCAGACGGTGCAGAAGGGCGAGCGCGACGCCGCACGGGCGAAGAAGGAGATGATCGAGGCGAATCTCCGCCTCGTGATCTCGATCGCCAAGAAGTATACCAACCGCGGCCTGCAGTTCCTCGACCTGATCCAGGAAGGCAACATCGGCCTGATGAAGGCGGTGGACAAGTTCGAGTATCGCCGCGGCTACAAGTTCTCAACCTACGCGACGTGGTGGATCCGCCAGGCGATCACCCGCTCGATCGCCGACCAGGCGCGGACGATCCGCATCCCCGTGCACATGATCGAGACGATCAACAAGCTCGTGCGCACATCGCGCCAGATGCTGCACGAGATCGGGCGGGAGCCGACGCCGGAGGAGCTCGCCGAGAAGCTCGGCATGCCGCTTGAGAAGGTGCGCAAGGTGCTGAAGATCGCCAAGGAGCCGATCTCGCTCGAGACGCCGATCGGCGACGAGGAGGACAGCCACTTGGGCGATTTCATCGAGGACAAGAACGCGGTGATCCCGCTCGATGCGGCGATCCAGGCGAACCTGCGCGAGGCGACGACGCGCGTGCTCGGCTCGCTCACCCCGCGCGAGGAGCGTGTGCTGCGTATGCGTTTCGGCATCGGCATGAACACCGACCACACGCTCGAGGAGGTCGGCCAGCAGTTCAGCGTCACGCGCGAGCGCATCCGCCAGATCGAGGCGAAGGCTCTGCGCAAGCTCAAGCACCCGAGCCGGAGCCGCAAGCTCAGGAGTTTCCTGGAGGATTGATCCTGATCTTGCGCCGATCGGCTGCACGGTCCGGATTGACGACGCCGCATCCCCGGTGCGCCAATGTGACAGCGGGCGACTCGACGAGGGACAGGTGACCATGGATGCGGCGGCCGATCTTCTCGACACCGCTCAGGGGCGTGTCTTCGGCACCTTGCTCGCCGATCCCCCATGGCAATTCCAGAACCGCACGGGCAAGGTGGCGCCGGAGCATCGGCGGCTGTCCCGTTACGGGACCATGTCGCTGGCCGATATCGCAGCTCTTCCGGTACCCCGGTTGGCGGCGCCGGTGTCCCACCTCTATCTCTGGGTGCCCAACGCCCTCCTGCCGGAGGGCCTGAGCGTCATGCAGGCCTGGGGATTCACCTACAAGAGCAACATCGTCTGGCACAAAGTGCGCAAGGACGGCGGCTCCGATGGGCGTGGCGTCGGGTTCTACTTCCGCAACGTCACCGAGCTCCTTCTTTTCGGGGTTCGCGGCAAGAATGCACGCACGCTCGGTCCTGGCCGCCGGCAGGTGAACCTGCTTTCGACGCGCAAGCGAGAGCACTCGCGCAAACCTGACGAGATCTACCCGATCATCGAGGCCTGCAGCCCTGGCCCCCGACTTGAGCTGTTCGCGCGTGGTGCACGCCCCGGTTGGTGCGTGTGGGGCAACGAGGCCAGTGATGGATATGAGCCGTCGTGGCCGACTTACGCGCACAACTCAGCAGCGGAACGCCGCCAGGGCTCCATGTTCGCCGTCGAGTAAGCGGCAGTTGGATCGTGGCGGGCAAGGGGGAGGCGCCGCTCTTTGAGATGCTTCGTGAGCGCGGCTTTCAGATCGCGTTTCATGGTCACGCCGAGGCGATCCTCTCATTCGAGTTCCACGACAGTATGGTGGACCTCGAACGCGTGCTGAGCGACTTCTCAATTCCGATCGAGGAGATCATCGCAGGCGGCGGCGGCGAGGCGCGAGGGACGCAGCGCCTGCGCCATTCGCTGGAGAAGCTCGGTTGGAAAAAGATGACGTTCACAGTCGAGAAGACCATCAACAAGGTGACGCGCGAAAGCCAGTCACACCAAGTGGATCATGTACTTACTTTTCCGACAGGCGTTGCGCTTGCGCTTGAGATTGAATGGAACAACAAGGACCCTTTCTTCGATCGGGACCTCGAGAACTTCAAGCGTCTGCACGCCGACGGTGCAATCTCCGTGGGCTTCATCGTCACCCGCGGCTCGGCGCTTCAGGATGGGTTGCCCTCCCTCGTCCGCCGCTTCTGCGACGAACACGCGATAGACAGCTTCGAGGATCTCGTCCGCTGGGGCGTAACGCCGACGGCGCGTCAGCGCGAGCAAGTCATGGCGCGCGCCCAGCGTTCGAGGAATCAAGCTCCGTTCCGCGAAGCTTTCTCCGACCTGTTCGTCAGCGACAAATTCGGGGAGGCAACGACCCACTGGCGCAAGCTCGAGGATCGCGTCAGGCGCGGCGTTGGCAATCCTTGCCCGCTCGTTCTCATCGGCCTGCCGCTTTCGACGATCAGCTTTGGCTGATCAGCGCCCTGCATC
>Ga0272446_1006478_pt1 | contig 12187 bp, 18 predicted proteins | sample YNPCB0061_FD_194587 | JGI IMG/M metagenome (GOLD analysis project Ga0272446, IMG submission 194587) | Hot spring microbial mat communities from Yellowstone National Park, WY, United States - YNP-CB-006-1 | ecosystem: Environmental > Aquatic > Thermal springs > Hot (42-90C) > Sediment | place... | reverse complement strand
AACTGCACTACGTGATAAGTAAACTTTACACTCATCCACGTAAATTTTTCTTTAAGTGCATTAAATTGAATGCCTATTTTGTGAACATTTTCTTTTGCGCTAAAATAACCCCTATTAGAGAATTTATCTGCTTGTTTTAACTAATCTATTGTTTTCATATTTTTAATTTGTTTATTATATTTTTAAATTCATTAGCTAACTGCTTATTTAATATTAGATTTTCCGTGTTCTAATTTTTTTGATTGGTTTTTTGTGATTCCTTTATTTGATTAAATTCTTTTTTTAGGATACAAAATTCATATAGTTGTTCTTTTGTAAATCTTAAATCATGATTTGATTGAATTTTTTTCTTGAGAGCATTAAATTTTTCTTGAAGAATTTTTAATTTAACTCTTTCATTAAAGTCATCTGTAAAATAATATTTTTCCTCAAGAATTTTACTTTTACGAATTTCACGGTTTACTAATCTTTCATGTTTTGATTTAAAAAGATTGTAAAAAAATACAATAATTTTTCTCTTCATATATCTATTTTTTCACTAATGTAAATATCGTTGGCAATTAAATGAATTATCATGCGATTGTTTTATATTGTTTTTGTATTTAACAAATATCAAAAAGTTTTACTGATTAAGTCACTTAATATTTCTAAAACTTGTTTTTTTGTCAAACCCTTTTGATGTAAATCTATCAATATTTTTAGGGTTAGTATCTGTTTCTACATCTTTAGGTGCTAAAAAATCATAAATCATCAAGTACATATCTTTAGGTTTTATTAAAGTACTTACATTATATTTTGATAATTTTGGATTTATAATTATATTAAAATCAATTATAATCAAAGGTGATTTTACAATTTCGTTTAAATTTGTTGTAGCAATTGGTTTTTCAAAAAAGTAAGGTGCTTCTTTCCTTGGATAATATTTAATTATTATTTCTTTTAATTCTTTAGGTAAACTATCAAAAGTCCAATAATATTTCGAACCATTTTTCACTCCAACATATTTATAACCACAAACATATAAATAAACAAATTTGTAATCTTGTGGTAAATTAAAGTATCTTAAATTTGGAAAAGTAATTTTTGTATCTAACTCTTTATAAAGATTATTCGAATCAAATTCATTTAATAAACTATTTAAACTATAAAAATGAGTATTTTTTTCATGTCTTTCCCATACTCTTGTTAAATCAGGAGTATCAACAAAAAAATCATAATAATCTTTAAATTTTGAAATGATTTTCATTTTTCACCTATTGAAAAAAATTAATGTTCCTTTTTTAATTCATTGTTCAAAAATTTTATCAAGTAAACTACCCACTCACACTACGTAATAAGTAAGCTTTACGCTCATCCACACAAAAACCTCATTTAGCCGTTTACCTTTGGCATCAATACTAAGACTGACCATTACCATAAGTTTCGTTGTAAATTTCTTCTGGTACTTTTTTGTAAATGCAATCACCTATTTCAGCATCTATATACTGAATTTGAGTGTAACCAAATGAAATTAGTTGTTCTTTTTCTTTTGTATTTATTGCGTTTTGACAAACTTGAATTGCATCAATTAATACTTCTTCGGTAGTGTATTTTATTTCACCACTTCTTTGAAACATTAATTGCTGTTCAAAGTATTCTTTAAGTTCTTGAATTGCTGTTTTTCGATTTGACATATTTATTTAAATTAAGTTGTTAAAAAGTACTACTACCAACACACACTTAGCAAAAAGCAGTTTCGGCGTTAAATTAAACATTCGCGCTTTCTATTGGCATTTATGCTAAACTAAAAGTATGTGCTTTAAATTCCGTTTCTTCGCCAGCTTGTGAACGTTGGGCGTAATTTTACATACCACCTACCCGTTCAATTTTTACTAATTTGCCATCTGTAAATTTTGCATTAAATTCATACCAAACTTCATTTACACTTGAATAGAAATTTACATAGCCATGATAATCGTCTAATTCAACCCAATGTTCGTCTTTAACTACTAAACCACCACTTTCACCAGTTAAATAAGATATCACACTTTTTAAATTTTCGTCCCATTCGTATCTGAAATCTAAGAACTTTAACTTGCCATCGTCAGTGATTTCAACTGTCGTCATTATACATTTAAAATCTTTAGTTTGCCAAACGTGATTCTCGCCAATAGATAATTTTTCAATATCTGTTAAAGGCAATTTACTCGTACTTATTTTTAAAATATCATATATTCCCATCTTTTGCTTATTTTTTAGGTTAAAAATCTAATTTAATTTTGTTTGCTGCTTTGCTATTTTTTAGTTTAACAAAAAGTTTTTATTTTTTTTAACAAACTTGCATTTTTCAATTAACCATCTAATATCATCTGCCTTTGGATTTAAGCTTTTATAATATTTAAGCATCTCTGGCGTTTGTGCGAATTTGCAATATCTAATCATAAAACTCACTTCACTTGCAGATGGCTTTGTTGATTTAAAAAATTCGAGCATATCTTTTGTTTGTGCTATTTTGCAATATCTAATCATAAAACTCACTTCACTTGCAGATGGCTTTGTTGATTTAAAAAATTCGAGCATATCTTTTGTTTGTGCTATTTCGCAATTTCTAATCAGATAACCCACTTCACTTTCTGATGGCTTTAATGATTTGAAAAACTCTAACATTTCTTGAGTTTGAGCGATTTTGCAATCTTCAATTAGCCATAAAGCCACAGCAGATGTTTTATTTAATGATTTAAAATACTCAAGCATCTCTTGCGTTTGTGCGAATTTGCAATCTCTAATCAGATAACTTACTTCACTTTCTGATGGCTTTAATGATTTGAAAAACTCTAACATTTCTTGAGTTTGTGCGATTTTGCAATATCCAATCAGATAACCAACATCACTTGCATCTGGCTTTAATGATTTGAAAAATTCTAACATTTCTTTTGTTTGTGCTATTTCGCAATATCTAATCAGCCATTTAATATCAGTTGCAGTTGGCTTTGAATTTTTTAAATACTCAAGCATATCTTGAGTTTTAGCAAATTCAAAATTTAAAAGCAAATATCTTATCTGGGCTGCTGATGGCTTTAAAGTTTTTAAAAACTCCAACACCTCTTGAGTTCTTGCCTTTTCGCAATTCTCTATCAGCCAAAAAATGAAATCTATTTTTATTTCTATACTATTGATTCTTTCGATGACTTCAGCAATATCAAATTCGCCATTTTTAACTAAATCTTTAATGATTGGCCAATGTTCAACTTTTAAATCGGTTAGTTTGATTTTTAGTTTCATTGTTTTTATTTTTTTTTAATTTGTTTAATAAATTTTTAAAATAAGCAGCAAACTGCTGACAAAAACAGCTGGGCAAAAAGCAGAAATGATGTACTAAAACCAACAGAAGTACATTTATTTAACTTTTTTCTTAACATTGGCAGTAGTACTTCAATTACTGCCTTCACCAATATTTTTTCGTTATGCTTAATGCTATGAGAAGACCACGACACCATTATTTTTAGCTGTCTTGAATGTTTCTAACCAAATTTCATAAATTGAATAATCATATTCATTCATCTCTAATTTTGCTTTGTCTTTGTATTTTTCAAAATCATTATAAATAATATTTGAAACTTCCCAATCTAAACACCCTTCATTATCGGCAAAATCTATAAAGTCATAAAATGGTATTTCAGATGGAAGTTCATTCCATTTGATTTTACCTTCATTGTCTAACAAATCGTTACGACCAACAAGTTTTACAAGTTTCTCTCTAAATCTATTGTGTGCTGAATACTGATAAGAAACACCTTTAAAAATAACATCACCATTATACGCTTTATCGGCTTGCAAGTTTTTTATTTTGTATTCCCAATCTTTATCAATTACATATGCGATAAAGTCAGCATTTTCTTCGTTTTCGGCAAGTTTGATATTACCATAAGTTGTTACATCTAATCCCATTTTATTTATTGTTTTAAAAATTCGTTTCCAAAAAACACCGGGCAAAACGTAATTAACCAAAAGCGGTGGTTTGATAGTTAAATCGGGTTTTGCGCTTCTATTTAAGTTTATTATTTATTGACAGTTTAGTGTTCTAAAATCCACAACTTCTGCCAGTAGTTGATTTTTTATTTTTTATTCTATGATTTTTCCTTTTATTTCTATTTGTTCTTCATCTTCAAGCGTCTGTATATCAGATGCGATTACTACCACACGACCTTCATTGATAAAAGTCGCTAATTTATCCAAATCTTCTGGACTTTCCAAATTGATTTCAATCTGGTACCAATTGGTCATTTTAACTATTGCTATCATTTTTTTTAAATTTAAGTAAGTAATTTTTATTTGCTTTTTCGTTTTTGCCACATTTTTTTAATTCGTAGGGGAATGTTAATCCTCTGATAGATAAATTCGCAAGCCATATAATCGCTTCAGCTTCATTGTAAAATTTTGCAACTAAAATTCCTTCGCAAAATAAGCCTACGTCTTTAGCTTTAATTCTTATTTGTGTGATATCGATTGTCACTTTCAGTATTTTTGCTATTCAATTCCACCTTTTAATTTTGAAACTCTTCCATCAATTAAAGAAATTACATCTTTTGAAAAAGGAAGAGTATGATAAATACTTCCTTGATATTCAATTAATTTCCATTTGTCCATTTGCTCTTTTTCTTCTTTTTCTTCTTCACTATCCCAGTAGTTAATGACTGACTCTTCGTTAAAAATGTATGATTTCGTTTTCAAACGTTCAGAAAAAGTATGGAAAATGTCTAAAATTTCTATTTCCATTTCATCTGCATCTTCTTCTAATTCTTCTAATTTATCTACTGGTACAAATTGCAACTCTCTTAATTCAATCAAAAAAGTAGGCTGGTCACCATTTTTTGACCAGTTGCAACTATTCATGTATGATTGGTCAAAATATGAGTCTTTATAGAATTTTTCAGCTTCTTCTAAAGTAGAGAAAAACTCAAAATCAGAGTCTTGTGCGTAAAAATCTCCGAAATGAAGCTCTACCGAAAATCTTTTTGATTTTAAAAATTCAAATGCTGTGATTTTTTTTACTTCTTTAGTTTCCATAATGTTTATCTTTTTATTACATTACAAAAGTAAGAAACTTTAACTAAAAATCAAAGAAATTTTTAAAATTATTTTGTTAAAATATTGTAACTTATTGAAAATCAAATATAAAAAAACACATCCACTGCACAAAAAAATAAAGAAAACGATAATATAACAAGGACTTGGCGCAGTGGCGGATTTAGAAGCACTAAACTGTCAATATACCACAAAAGTTGATGCGAGGTAGAATGTTCAATTAACCACTTCACCCGCCATTGAGCCAAACGCCTGTTGGGTGCTGCTTGCTGTTTCGAGTTTCGTATTGTAAGGTCAGGGATTCTTCTTCGTATTTAATTATTTTCTTGATTTTTCCTGGTTGAGCCCAATTCATTGTTCCTTCCATTTTTAATGATAGAAGATAGTTTTCTATTTGTTTGTCAGATAAATCCTTCTGTATTCTTTCAGCTTCAGCAAATGACTTAACAGGAATAAACGCTTGTAATGATTGGTTTGCTTGCCAAACACCTTCAAATACTGTCGGATTAAACGTTGTCTTGCCGTATGCTTCCCACACCACCTTGTATGGAAAGAAATTGTATTCACCAACTCCCAACATAGCCCACCAATGACCACGGTTAAGCAGAGCATTAAGCATCACTCCTTTTCTTCCTTTTAATATTTCTTTGTTTGATTCAAGATAAGTGCAAAGTTCAGGGAACTGTTGAATTTGTTTCCAATCCAACGGCTTACCACTTTTGTTGTATGGTAATAGCACCCACTTTGTAGGATTTGAGACTTCACCCTTAAACTCTTTCGATGTAATGAGAGGGAAAATAAATTTCTTTGGTAAAATGATTTTGTCTTTGCTCTTATTAGAAACTCTAACCAAATCTTCATTCTCTTCAATCAATTCATCAAAGAAATATACTTCATTAGCTCCGCAAGTATTAATGCCTTGTCTTGGGCTTGATTCTTTCTTTATTATCACTGGTTTAATACTATCGAAATTCTCACTTTCTTTATTTGAAATGATACTTAAAGGGTCAGTCTCGTGAAACATTGGCTTTGCTACGTAACAATTCCAAGTGCCGGCTTCATTTCGATAATACGGAATAGGGAAAACTGGTTTTTTGTCTCTGATAAAATGACTCAGACCATATCGTGTAGCAATACCACCAAAGACATCTTCGTCATTAAAATCAAAAACAGAATCAACACTGTATTCTACTTCCCCGATGCTGTAAGTTCTAAAATTTCTATTCGCTCCATCATTTAAAAACAATGAAAGCGGCATAAAAATAATTGCTTCACCATCTTGAACTAAAAAGTCTTTAATTGATATTTGAATAATCAGTGCTGCAATATCAATTCGACTGCCACCCAATAAAAGATTTTGGGTATTCCCAACTAAGTCAAATTTGAAAAAGTAGCTTTTAATCTGTTCTTTGTAGCTTTCTGGTAAGTCTACAAAATTTTGCCAAGGTGGATTTCCAAAAATGATATCGTATTTTTTAGGCTCAAGTCTCAGTAAATCTTCATTCGTGAAGTTTTTGGACATATCTAAACCATACTTTTCCTTGAACTTATTTATCGCTTTATTGTAATATAAAGTATTTAATTCATTGCCAAACAGATTGCTGCTGGGCAGGTTTTCAATAGCAAGTCCCTTTGATAAACCAAAGGTAATTAAGGATTCAAGTAGATTTCCTTCCCCCATTGTCGGGTCAAAGATTGAAGCACCATTTAGCCACTTGGAAAACAAGTCGAATTTCTCAACGGCAAATTCACCCCATTTGATTGGAGTGAAAACATCTCCAATTTGCAAATCTTTATCTGATAAATCGAAAGTTTTGAAATCCGCCATCTTTAAATTGTTCTATTGATTTAATTCGTTTTTCTGCATCTGCTTTTACTCGCCTGTAGTGAGTTATCGCAAGGTCGCAAAAAATATCGAAGAAGTCGCTGTAAGGAATGAAAGCAATTTTTTCTCCGTCAAAAGCTCCTAACATGGCAGGCGGTAAAAACTTGTAAAAAGTTCTTGCCTTACCAATTGTCAATATGAGTTGAACGATGGATTTGTAAATGTCTGACGAACCTTTTTTAGCTTCTGCCCAAAGTAAAGATTCCTGTTCAAACAGTTCTTTTTGGCTTTGGTACATACAAACACAAAAGTCCACATTGCCAATCCTTTTGGAGCAGTCATACAGCCAAAAATAGTCTTGGGCTACTTTGTTTTTGAGTTCTTCTTTTATTATGTTTTGATACTTCATTTATTGTTTTTATTTAACAGTGCTTTAGTATTGTGGTTTTAATTGTTGCAAATTTACCAAAAAATTTTCTCCGAAACCTCTCGGAGCTGATATTTCAAAGACCCAAAGATTTGGATTTGCGCTTATGTATTCGGTTCTAATATCTATGTATTGTTCGTAAGTTAGCCCACCTCTTTCTATTAGATTACAAATCAAGTGTTCATATTCATTAAAAGGGAATATTGATTGGTCATCATCAACCATTTGAAGAACTTCTTCAAGGTCACTTGCTGAACCGGAAAATGCTTCAATAATTTTAGTTTTTAACTCTGTAAGTTCCATAGTTTGTTTTGATTATTTGTAAATAGTTTAAGTAGTCCGTTTCAGTAAATTCTTGTTCACTTGAAAAGTAGTCAATGTGAATAGGTAGTAATTCAAGGTCACCTCTAAGAACCTTATGAGTTGAAAACAATTTTTTGAAAAGCCAGTTAATTATTTCACTATTTAAGAGCATTGTCAACTGGACAGCAGTTATTCCAATGTTTATTGGTATGAGAAGATTAGCACTATTTAATATATATCGCTGTTGGTTATCATAAAAGAAGCATAAATCAGAAGATATAAACTTGTAAATGAGCTTCTCATTTGAAAGATACATTTCTAATGGTGCGACTTGCTGAAAATTAGAAAAATCATTTAATATGAACGTGCTGGGTTCTTTCAATCCCTTCTTAGTAATATCGGAGCCTTTGTAAATTGGAACATAACCCTCTTTGGGTTCATCAATACAAAACCTATCATTATTGCCTGTTACAATCCCTAATGCCCATTTTGCCTTATCTTTAAGAGTAATGTGATGAATTGAATAAAGTTGATTGATTACTTGTGCTTCGGTTTCATTAGTCCAAAAGTTGAAAATACATTTAGGATTTCCCGTAAATGACTCTAAGGTTCTATTAAATATTTTACCTTCTGAGCAGCATTCTATGAGGTCGTTTGAATTAGAAATTCTGTTCTCTATAAAAATAGCCTGTGCTTTGGTTACTAATCCTTTAAATGCTTTGCCATAATCCACAAAGCGTAAAATCCGTTTTGTCAATACCTTTCTTCGTATGTCTTCAAAAGTAGTAATATTAAAGAATGCTTCTTGAATTAAGAAGCCTAAAAATCCATTAGGTCTAAGTATAGATAAACTTGCTCCTAAGAATAAAGAAGTTGTGTCCAAACTGTTACCACATCCATAAACTGTAGAATATCTTTCTTTGGCAGACTTTTCAATTTTCTTGCCCCAAGGTGGATTGGTGAAGATTAAGTCAAAATAGTTATTCTCTCTGCTCAGTTTTATTGCTTCTTGCAAAAAGTCGCCAACTTTAATATTTTCTGTATCATAGCCGAACTCGTCTTTTATTCTCTGTTTGGTAATTAAGACAGCATTTTCATCTGTGTCAAATCCATACACATTTTCAGGTGCAATACCTTGTTTGATTGCCTCAATTAGAAAATTTCCTGAACCACAGCAAGGGTCCAAAAATCTTAAATCGGAAGTAATTTTTATGTTCTTAAATAAGTCTTTTACAATCCAAGAAGGCGTGTAATATACCCCCTCTTTGTTTCGATGTGAATCTGAGAGTGAATTTTCGTATTCAATACCTATTTTTTCCCCTTTGAATTTTGTTATCAGTCCTCTTACTTTATTAGATACTTCTTTATGGTCGTGTTCGTCTTTCAGTAACTTATTAGCCCTCGAATTTAATTTTTCTTTACCAGCTACCTCACTAATAAATTTTTCTAATGATTCTTGAGAAATAACTCCCTTGCCAGACTGAGTTAAGTAACCTGTCTTAATCCAATTTCTAATTGTCGCAGTTGAAACATTAACAGTTTTTGCCGCTTGTTCTATTGTAACTCCGTAAGTTTCTACTTCACCAAATATGTTTGTTTGCATAGTTCAAATGCTCATAAACTACCCACCCACAGCATAACTGATAGGATGAGTTCAAGTCTCATAGACTTTACTTGTTCTTTGTGTTAAAGTGTTTTGCATAATTCTACAAATTCATTTTCAGATAGTCTGTTCATTAAAATATTCATAGATATATCAAAAACTAATTCTGCACCATCTGAAAAGTCATTTGCTAACTTTTTTGTTTCTGCTATCAATTCGACAGTTGTAAGAGCACTTAATTTCTTTGTTGCGATTGTTTTAAATTCTTGAGTTGTCATTGTTTCAAAGTTTTTGCTAATATAAATATACAAGCTTATTTTGAATTTGCAAACATTTTCAGAGATATTTTCAAATTATTTTCTAAAGTGTTGATAATAAAAGAAATAAAAATAGCAACTGACACACAATTAGTAACTCTAAACAACATTATACCACCCATCAAACCAGTCAATAAATGCTTCGGGGGTATTAACATCAACTTGAGATTTGTCGTCAAGCGTGATTATTTTATCAACATTTTCGTAAAGCCACCATTGAATATCATCAATTGCTTTTTCATAGCTCTTTTCATCTTTGACAAATAATAACGCAATACTTTCTTCCAATAAATTGACACCGTTTTCATAGTCAATTAAATCAACACCTAAAGATTTTAACTTATGATATGTTTTTTGAATTTTTTTAATTCTTTTCAAAGCTCTGATTGCAAACTCTTTTTTCATTTTATATCTGTTTTTAAAACTTAACAAATAATAAACAACATTAAAACGATTGTCTATCATTGGACGTTATGGTAAAGTTGCCTTTTCGACAAAACCTGCTTAAAAGGTATAAAACATCTAATCGGGCAACCTATTCCATAAAAAAGTATTGTAGTAAGTAGGCTACATCCGTTCAATTTCAGGGTTTCCCGCATCCCTTACTTTCTTTATTTTTGCCAAGCGGTTGGCGTGTGAAACTCCCACTTGCTACAATACTTAATAGATTATCTGTATGGCACATTTAGTAAACTACCCATTTGTAACAGTTACCTAATTTTTTTAATTAACTATTCATCGTCTATTTCATCTTTAATTAAATTTCCATTGACCCTAAAAGAATTATCATAAGTTCTCACTTCAAATTCTTTATCTATTTCAATTATTTTTATTCCTTTCATGTATTTTAAATCTTCTTCATTGATTAGTTCAATTGGAACAACACTTAAACAACCACTATCACAAAAATATTTTTGATTTTTATCATCATAATAAGTTCCATCAATTATCATGTTTTGAACAAAAAAATTTTGATTATCAATTGAATAAACTTGTGATTTAGGAAAAAAATCATTTTGTTTTAATATTTTTGACCATTCTTTGCCAAAACAATATGAAGGGTCACCAATGTAATATTTGCCCGGTTTAAATTTAAAAGTATTCATATATTAAAATTTTAGTTTAACAAAAAGTTTTTATTTTCCCATGCGAATTTGCAATTTCTAATCAACCAAGTTAAATCATTTTTCGATGGCTTTAATGATTTGAAAAACTTAAGCATTTCTATAGTTTGGGCAAATTTGCAATCTTCGATTAACCATCTGACTTCAATAGCATCTGGCTTTAATGATTTAAAATACTCAAGCATCTCATGAGTTTGTGCGAACTTGCAATATCTAATCAGATAATTTACTTCATCTGCTGATGGATTTAATGATTTAAAAAACTCTAACATCTTTTGTGTTTGAGCGATTTTGTAATCTTCGATTAAACATCTAACTTCATCTACTGATGGCTTTAATGTTTTAAAAAATTCGAGCATGTCTTGTGTTTGTGCTTTTTCACAATTTTTAATAAGCCAAAAAATGAAATCAATTTTTTCTTTCCTTGTCTTGATTTTTTTGATGACTTCTTTTACTTCAAATTCTCCATCTTTTGCTGAATCTTTAATGATTTGAATTGGATTAGTTTTTAAATCTGTTAGTTTGATTTTTAGTTTCATGGTTTTTATTTTTTTGTTTAAGTGTTTATCTTTTTTTTACATTACAAAAGTAAGAAACTTTAACTAAAAATCAAAGAAATTAGCAAATATTTTTTTTATCTTAAAATAAAAACATTTTTTCTTGATAATACAATATATTATTATAATTCTATTTTTTTGTTTTCCTCGAACATTTTTTTCTTTTATGTGTTTCAATCAAAGAAATTTTTAAAATTAGTTTGTTTTTACTTTAACAAAAAGTTTTTATTTTTTTTAGCGAACTCGCAATTTCTAATTAACCAAGTTAAATCAGTTAGAGTTGGCTTTAAAGATTTGAAAAACTCAAGCATATCTTGTGTTTGAGCGAATTGGCAACTTTCAATCAGCCATTTTATATCTATTGCATTTGGTCCTAATGATTTGAAATATTCAAACATTTCTTGCGTTTGTGCGAATTTGCAATCTTCGATTAACCATCTTACTTCTTTTACATCTGGCTTTAAAGTTTTAAAAAACTCTAACATTTCTTGAGTTTGTGCAAATTGGCATTTTACAATCAACCAACTGACATCATTTACCGATGGCTTAGAAGATTTAAAATACTCAAGCATTTCTTGCGTTTGGGCGAATTTGAAATTTTTAATAAGCCGCTTGACATCATCTGCTGTTGGATTTAATGTTTTAAAAAACTCAAGCATTTTAGTGGTTCTTGCCTTTTCGCAATTTTCGATTAGCCAAAAAATAAATTCAATTTTTCTTTTCTTTGACTTGATTCTTTTAATTACATCTGAAAGATTAAATTCTCCTTTCTTTAATTCTCTTCTATTGATTTGAGAAGGTTGAGTTTTTAAATCGGCTAATTTAAAAATTAACTCGGCTGATTTTTTTAATTCTTTAGTTTCCATAATGTTTATCTTTTTATTACATTACAAAAGTAAGAAACTTTACCTAAAAATCAAAGAAATTTTTAAAATTATTTTAAAATTTTTAGTTTAACAAAAAGTCT
>Ga0272446_1006477_pt1 | contig 12193 bp, 10 predicted proteins | sample YNPCB0061_FD_194587 | JGI IMG/M metagenome (GOLD analysis project Ga0272446, IMG submission 194587) | Hot spring microbial mat communities from Yellowstone National Park, WY, United States - YNP-CB-006-1 | ecosystem: Environmental > Aquatic > Thermal springs > Hot (42-90C) > Sediment | place... | reverse complement strand
TAGCATCGGCCCCGGCGGCGTCTTCACCCCCAGCAGCGCCCACCGGAAACCCTCCACCACCCCCACCATCGGGTTCAGCCCGTAAATCGTCTTCCACGGCTCATCCAGCAGCGAGCTCGGGTACACCACCGGCGTCGAATACATCCAGAACTGCGCCAGAAACGGCACCGTGTATTTCACGTCCCGGTACTGCACGTTCAGCGCGCTCAGCCACAGCCCCGCCCCCAGCGCCGTCACCAGCGCCAGCAGCAGGAATGCCGGCAGCCACACCACGTTCGCCGTCGGCGCCACGCCGTAATGCCACATCAGCAGAAGCAGCACCCCGAAGGCGATCGCAAAATCCACCACCCCGCCACACACCGCCGCCACCGGAATCGCCAGCCGCGGGAAATACACCTTCTTGATCAGGTTCGCGCTCCCCACCAGGCTGTCCGACGAGCTGCTCAACCCCTGCGCGAAATAGTTCCACGGCAGCAGCCCCGCATACGAAAACAGCGGGTACGGAATCCCGTCCGACGGCATCTTCGCCAGCTTGCCGAAAAACACGCTGAACACCACCATGCTGAACAGCGGCTGGATCACCGCCCACGCCGCCCCCAGCGCCGTCTGCTTGTAGCGCACCTTCACGTCGCGCCACACCAGGAAATACACCAGCTCCCGGTACGCCCACAGCTCCCTCAGCTTCAGCCCCACCCAGCCGCGCGACGGCTCGATCACCAGCACCGGCGTCTCCGCCGCGCCTTGCGCCGCCGCCTCAACCGTCGCCTGCGCTTCCCTTGCCGCCATTCAGCTCTCCATCGGCCGGTAGTAATCGTAGTACTTCTTGTAATACTTCTTCCCTGCGCCCGGCGGCGTCCACTGGTTCAACACCGTCCCCAGGATCCGCGTCCCGTCTTCCTTCAGCCGCCGCACCACTTGCAGCGCGTCCGCCTGCCGCGTCTCCCCCGCGCGCAGCACCAGAATCACCCCGTCGCTCCTCTGCCCGATCACCCGCGCATCGCTCACCAGCAGCACCGGCGGCGTGTCCACGAACACATACTCGAACTCCGCCCGGAACCGCCCCAGCAGCTCCGCAAACCGGTCCGCGTGAACCACCGCGCCCACGTTCTTCATCGGCGGCCCGCTCGGCAGCACGTGCAGGTTCCGCACTTCCGTCTCCCGGAAAAACGCCTCCCGCGGGTACGCGCTCACCGCCGTCTCATCCTCCAGCAAATCCGCCAGTCCCCACGTGTTCTCCAGCCCGAACAGCACATGCTGCTTCGGCTTCCGCAAATCCGCATCCACCAGCAGCACGCGCCGGCCCATCTCGGCCAGCGCCATCGCCAGGTGCGCCGCCACCGTGCTCTTCCCGTCCTGCGGGTTCGGGCTGGTCACCGTCACCAGCCGGCACTTTTCACTCTCGGCCGAAAACAGCAGCGACGTCAGCACCGCCCGGAAACTCTCCGCCAGCAGGCCCGGACTCTCCCCGTGCCGGATCACTTCCACCGGCGCCGGCCCTCTCCCGTTCCCGCTGTCCAGCAAACCCTTCACCTCCCCGTCTCCGCCCCCGCGCAGCTTCAGCCACCCGCGCTTCGGCTGGAACAGGTCCCCGCTCGGTATCACCCCCAGCTCCGGCAATTGCAGCACCGCCACCGGTTCGCCCGGCTTCTGGAACTTCATCTCCCCGTGATACAGCAGCACCGCCAGCACCCCGCCCAGCAACACCCCGGTCAGCAGCCCCAACCCGCCGCCCAGATACACGTTCCTCAACACCGCCCGCCCGTCCGGCGCCGCCGCGTCGATCACCCGCACGTTCTGCGTCGGCACCGCCGTCGCAATCCCCGCCTGGTTCACCTGCTGCAACAGGTTGTTGTAGATCTGCCGGTTCGATTCCACCTCCCGCTTCAGCAGGTTGTATTGCAGCGTCTGGTCCGCCTGGCTCCGCACCTGCCCCGTCTGCGCCGCAAACGACCCCGTCAGCAACTGCTCCCGCCGCTTCGCCGCCTCCAGGTCCGTCCGCAGCCTCTCGATCACCTCCCCCCGCTCTTTCTCGATCGCCTTCCGCACCTCCCCCATCTGCGCCTTCAGCCGCTGCACCCGCGGGTGGCTCTCCGTGAAGGTCGTCGTCAGGTCCGCATACTGCTTCTCCAGTTCGATCAGTTGCCCCCGCAATTGCAGCAGCGCCGAACTCGCAATCCCCTCCGGCAGGTTCTCCGGTCCGCTCTTCAACGCCGTCTCGTACCGCGATTGCCTCACAATCCGGTCCGTCTGGATCTGCGCCAGCTCCCGCTGCAGCGCCAGCATCTTCGCGTCCGCCAGCGTCAGCCCCTGCTGCGCCTGGTCCGTCGCCACCGCGTCCAGCCCCGCCCGCGTCACAAACTCCTTCAGCCGCGTCTCCGCCTCCTCCAGCTTCGCCTTCTGCTCCTTCATCTGGCTCTCCAGCCACTGGTTCGTCGTCTTCGAGCTCCGCGCCCGCGTCTCCAGCGCCTGCTCCTGATACTCCGCCACCAGCACGTTCACAAACTCGCTCGCCACCTCCGGGATCGTCGATTGGCACGAAACCCGCACCACCCGCGTCCCCTCCACCGCTTGCGCCCGTGCCGAACCCGACGCCTGCTGGATCGCCTCCCGCATCGCCTCCACCGGGCTCGAAGGCCCCAGCCCCGCCGCGTTCCGCACCGCGTTGAACACCCGTGCCACCCCGCTGCCGGAAGGCGGCAGCGTCGGGATCGTCTCCCGCTCCAGCCGCTCCGCCGCCCGCTGCCGCAGCGACGAGCTGTTCAGGATCTCCACCTGCGTCAGAATGTTCGCCTGCGTCGCCGAGTAAATCCCCCCGCTCGCCTGCGGGTCCACCTGCGCCAGCCCCATGAAATTCTCGTTGATCCCCTGGATCTCCAGCGTCGCCTCCGCCGGGTAGGTCAGCGGCTTCGGCAGCACCGCCGCCAGCCCCGCGAGCGTCCCCGCCAGCGCCAGCCCCAGCAGCAGCCGCTTCCGCTGCCGCAGCGCGTTCAGATAATCGCTGAACGTCCGCGCCTGCAGCGCGTCAGCGAACGTCCCCGCTCCCCCGTCCCCGAACATCGAACCATAACCGTACCCGTAGCCCGCCCCGTAGCCCGGCGCCGGCGCGCCCGCCCCGTCGCCCCTGGCTGGTGTCAACGCGTTCTTCTCGTCCTGCGGTCCCATCTCGCTTCCCTTCCCTACCGCCGCACCCAAACCCAGATCAGGCTCGTGATCAGCGCCGGCACCGCAATCAGCCCTACCTGCGCCACCGTCCTGCCCGCGCCCGATTTCCGCGGAATGTACAAAACATCGTTCGCCATCAGCGGAAAATCATTCGCTTTTCCAGCGAAAATCGCCCGCAAATTCACCGGGATTTCCGCCCTCTGGCTCGTGTCCCCCACCACCCGCAACACCCGCGCCTTCTCCAGGTCCGCCAGCGGCCCCGCCCCCGCCATCGCCAGAATCTGCGCCGCCGTCAGGTGCTCCCGGTCCTCCAGCGGAAACGCCCCGCTCCGCGCCACCTCCCCGGTCACGTACACCGGCTCCAGCTTCGTCGCCACCACCACGTCCTGCGGCTTCATCACGATGTTGTCCGCCGGGTCCGCCAGCTCCCCAGTCGCCGTCACCGCCGCCTCCCCGTACGTCGTCTTCCCGTCGGTCGACTCCGTCACGTTCTTCAAATCCAGCCGCCCCTGCTCCGCCCGCCGGATCACCCGCACCCGCCGCATCGCCGTCGGCAGCAGCCCCCCGGTCCGCATCAGCACCTCCCCCAGCGTCTCCGGCCGCGTCCCCAGCGGGTACACCCCCGGCTGCTTGAACGCCCCCACCAGATACACCGGGTTCGCCACCTCTTGCGGCCGCGCCGTCTCGATCACGCTCACCACCACCTGCGGCGTCCGCACGAACAGCTTCAGCCGGTCCGCCAGCGCCGCCTCCAGTTGCTCCACCGTCAGCCCCGCCGCCCGGATCCGCCCCACCACCGGCAGGTTCACAAACCCCTCCCCGTCGATCCGGAACGGCTTCTCGCTGATCTCTTCCACGTTCTGCGCCCGGATCACAATCTGGTCCCCGGGGCTCAGCAGATACACCGGCCGCGGCGCCTCTTCCTGCGCCGGCGGCTGCCCCGCACCGCCCGCCGCCCGGGCCGCAGCCTGCTGCCCCGTCGCCATCCCCGCCGCTGCCGCCAGCCACACGCTCAAAACCGCAATTCGTCTCATTGTTTCTCGCCTGTTTCGCCCGCCTTCAGCCATGTTGTTCACTCATTTTCCTACATCTTCTGGGCATTCGCCGTCTGCGCCCGCTCCAGCTTCGCCTCCAGCTTTTCGAGCATCGCCGTCAGCCGCTCGATCCGCGCCCGCAGCTCCTCCGCGCCGTCCCCGCCCGGAAACCGCCCCTCCCGCCGCTCCTGCAAGAACTGCCTCACCAGATCCGACAGGCTCCGCGCCCCCGTCCGCTCGCACATCTTGTGCAGCCACGCATACTCCTCTTCCGAAACCCGGAAATACACCAGCTTTGACCGCGCCCTCATCACCGTCATGCCTTCCCTCCCTGCAGCTTCCCCTCCGCCGTCCACATCCTCCGGCCAATCCTCTCCCGCCACGCCTCCCCCACCTCATACTCCGGCGCCAGCTCCTTCAGCAACGCCACCGCCTCCGCCTCGTCGCGCCGCTCCACCGCCTCCCTCGCCCGCTCCACCCAATCCAGCACCACCGCATGGCGCGCCGCCTCGCCCCGGAACACCTTGATCTTCTCGTGCGACGTCGGCGCGATCCGCTCCCCTTCGCTGATCACCTCCTCGTACAGCTTCTCGCCCGGCCTCAGCCCCGTGTAACGGATCTCGATGTCCTCGTTCGGCTCCAGCCCCGCCAGCCGGATCATGTTCGCCGCCAGGTCCGCAATCCGGATCAGTTCGCCCATGTCCAGCACGAACACCTCCCCGCCCTCCCCCATCGCCGATGCCTGCAACACCAGTTGCACCGCCTCCTCCGTCAGCATGAAATACCGCCGCACCTCCGGGTGCGTCACCGTCACCGGCCCGCCCTCCGCGATCTGCTTCTGGAAAATCGGCACCACGCTCCCGCTCGACCCCAGCACGTTGCCGAACCGCACCGACATGTACCGCGTCCGCCCGCCGTCCAGCTCGTTGAAACTCGATACCACCAGCTCCGCCGCCCGCTTCGTCGCCCCCATCACGTTCACCGGGTTCACCGCCTTGTCCGACGAAATCATCACAAACGACCGCACCTCCGCCTCCAACGCCCTCCGCGCCAGGTTCCACGTCCCCAGCACGTTCGTATGCAGCGCCGCCACCGGGTGCGCCTCCATCAACGGCACGTGCTTGTACGCCGCCGCGTGGTACACCACCTCCACGCCGTGCCGCTCGAACAGCTCCCGCACGTCCCCCTCGTTCCGGATATCGGCCACCACCGCCGCCACCCGCACCTGCGGGTGCTTCTTCCGCACGTCCAGATCGATGTCGAACAGCCCGCTCTCGCTCTGGTCCGCCAGCACCAGCAGCTCCGGTTCGAACATCGCTATCTGGTGGCTCAGCACGCTCCCGATCGACCCCGCCGCCCCCGTCACCAGCACCACCCGCCCCTTCAGCCGCGCGCTGATCTGCGCCTTGTCCAGCCGGATCGGCTCCCGCCCCAGCAGATCCTCCACCGCCACTTCCCGCAACTGCCCCGTCAGCCCCTTGCCCTGCAACAGCCCGCCCAGCCCCGGCAGAATCCGGCACGGCAGCCCCGCCGCCCGGCAGTTCGACATCGCCTCCCGCACCTGCCGCCCCGTCGCCGACGGCATCGAGATCACCACCTCGTCCACCACCACCCCGCGCCGCCGCAGCCGGTCCTGCACCCGGATCAGGTCCCGCCCCGCCCCCAGCACCCGGTGCCCGCTCACCACCTCCCCGCGCAACACCGGGTTGTCGTCAATGAAGCCTGCCACCCGGTACCCCAGCTCCGGGTTCATCCGCAGTTCCCGCGCCAGCGCCACCCCCGCCGCCCCCGCCCCGTACACCAGCACCTGCTTCCGCCCCTTGCCCCTCGGCTCCTGCATCGCCAGCTCTTTCGTGATCCGCGCCAGCATCCGCAGCCCCGCCGTCAATGCCGTGCACACCACAAAATCGATCACGTATATGCTGCGCGGCACCAGCGTCCCCTGCGTCGCCAGCAGCAGCGCGCTGAACACCGCCGAAGCCACAAAATTCGCCCCCGCCAGCCGCAGCAGGTCCCGCGTGTCCGTCCAGCGCCACCACCCATGGTGCAGGCCCGCTGCGAAGAACACCCCCAGCTTCACCGCCACCGCCGCCGCCGCAACCAGCGGAATCATCTGCCGCTCCGCCTTCGGCACCGACAGGTCGAACCGCAGCAGATACGCCGCCACCACGCTCAGCCCCGCCGCCGCCGCCAGCATCGCCGCAATCGCCGCCCGCCTGTGCCGCTCAATCCACAATCGCATGGCGCGCCCCTCCGGCTTTGCCCGCCACCGTCTCCAGCAGCTTCATCCACTCGGCCAGCACTCCGGGCCAGTCATGCCGCTCCGCCTTTCGCCTCGCCATCGCGCTCAGCCGCACGCTCAGCCCTTCTTCATTCAAAATCCGCAATACCGCCCTCGCCATTCCATCGGCATCCCCGGGCTTCGTCAGAAGACCCTCCTCGCCGTCTTTCACCAGGTACGGCACGCCCCCCGCGTCCGTGCTCGCCACGCACAGCCCGCACGCCATCGCTTCCAGCACGCTCACCGGCATGTTGTCGATGTTCGTCGTGTTCACGAACACGTCCGCCTTCGCCAGCGCCGCGCCCACCGCGTCTTTCGGGATCGCGCTCCGCAGCTCCACCGCCTCCGCCACGCCCAGCCGCCGCGCCGCTTCCCGCGCCCGCCCGAGGCTGCCGTCCTTGTCCGCCCCGTACATCGTCAGCCGCGCCTCCGGCCGCTCCGCCCGCACCCGCCCCAGCACCTCCACCGCCATCTCCGGGTTGTAAATCTCATGGAACGACCGCAGCCACGCCAGCCGCGCCTCGGCCCGCATCCGCAGCCGGAACGGGTACTGCCTCAAATCGATCGCGTTCGGGATCACCTCGATATCGCCCCGCAGCCCGCCCAGCGCGTCCCGCAAATACCCGCTCGGCGCCACCACCGCATCCGCCAGCCGCAGCAGCCGCGCCAACCGCCCCCGCCGCCGCTCCGCAAACTCCGGCAGCCGCCCCCCATGCAGCGCCAGCACCACCGCCCGCCCCCGCATCTTCGCCGCCCGCGCCGCCGCCTCCGCCCACAGGAACGCCTGCCCGCTGTACACATCCACCACCGCCACCCGGTACGGCCCCCGGGCCCCCAGCGCCGCCCCCGCCATGTCCGCCATCCGCGCCGCCTTCGGATACCACGACGACGCCCGCAGCACCGCCACGCCCGCCGCCTCCAGCCGCGCCGAAAGATCCTCGCTGTACGTCCTCCGCCCGTCGTGGCCGGACAGAAAATTCCCGATAAACAAAACCGGCCCGAAATGTTTTTCCCCGCCCGTCACCGCTCGAACCGTTGCCTCTGTGCCAGCAGCGCCCCCGGCAGCACCGTCAGAAACGCCATCCCCGCCGCCAGCCCCGGCGCCGACGTCCGCATCGCATTCACCGCCATGTACAGCAGCGGCCATGCGAGCAGCGCCATCAGCATCCCCCGGTACGCCCGCGACTCCCGCGCCGCCACGATCGCCGCCCCGCGCCGCACCAGCAGCCACAACAGAACCAGATACGCCGCCAGCCCCAGCAGCCCGTGCTCCGACAGCGCCCGCGTGAATTCCGTGTGCGCCGTCACGCCCCTCGGGTGGAAGAACCGCGAAACCCCCACGCCCACCCCGAACACCGGATACTCCTCGAAAATCCGCAGGTCCGCCGCCGCCAGTTCCTCCCTCCCCGACATCTTCTTCTCCTGGAACCGCTCGGCCAGCTTCCCGCCCGTGTACGCGTTCACCAGCGGAAACGCCACCGCCAGCACCAACGCCACCGCCGCCATCCCCGCCAGAATCTGCTTCTTGTACCGGTGCCCGCTCAGCAGCAGCGGCCCCGCCACCACCAGCGCCCCGCCCAGCGACAGCACCCCGCCCCGCGAAAACGTCATCGCGCTCTGCAGCGTGAACGCCGCCGCCAGCCCCCCCAGCATCGCCCGCTGCTTCCACCCCGTCCGCCCCAGCACCGCCCCCATCAGCAGCAGCAGCGCCCCCATCGCCAGCGACGACGCCACCTGGTTCGGCCCGAAGCCCCCGCTCGTCTGGAAGTTCGACTCCGTCCCGAACCGCACCTCCTGCATGTACGACGACCGCACCGTCACCGCCAGCACCCCGCACAGCGGCGCCGCAAACGCCACGCCCGCCCGCCACATCTCCCCCGCCGAAATCCGCAGGTTCGAGCAGTACACGATGGCCAGCGTCAGCGCAATCGGCCCCGACAGATGGAACAGCGCCTGCTTCCGGAACGTGTCGAACGGGAAGTACACGAACGGGAACACCGCCGCCGGCAGCAGCAGCGCCAGGTACAGCACCGCATGGCCCGGCAGCCGCACCCGCTTCATCCGGATCAGCCCGATCAGGCACAGCAGCGACACCGCGTACTTCGCCGTCTCGTGGAAGGTGTAGGCCCTCGACATCCGCCACAACACCTCCGAGCCGCTCACGTAGCAGGCGCACATCAACACCACCGCCGGGTTGCGCGTCGACAGGCTGATCGCCAGCACCGCGAGAATCGTGGCGGCGGTGTGCAGCGTGGCCAGCGGCGATAACTGCCGCATCGCCAGCCCCAGCGCCAGGTGCAGCCCGAAAACCAGCGCCAGCCGGCGCGGCGCCGGCATCTCGTCCAGCCATGCCCAGGCCCCTGCCGCGGCTGCCCGCCACCGCGCCGGCGCCTGCACGGCAATCCCCGCCGGTGTCATTGGGGCCCTTGCTCCCGCATGGCAATCCCCGCCGCTCTCAGCTCCCCACCCGCTGGCACACCGGGGTTCCCCCCGCCTCAGGATGGGGGGGAGGGTAGGCTACCGCCCCGAAAGTCCCATCCCTCTGGGCCTTACCCGCCACAAAAGGCGTGTGAGCAGAACGCTGTAGGAGTATGTTGGCATTTTGTCGGACATCTGTCAAGAGTTTCTGGTACGAAAGCTTATAATTCACCCAAGGTTCATTAATTTGGGTGAAAGCAGACTGAATTACTGGCCGCCGAGTTCTATACGCATGGCTCGCCACTGGCTCTCGTCGCGGACGAGCTGGGCCCAGCCGCGAAGAGGCTTGGTGTCGATGCCGAAACGTTGGCCTGCCTGGTTCAGACGCCACTGCCATTCGAAGGCGGCTTCGGCGACCCCATTGCCGACGGAGCGGATGTCGGACACGCGCACGAGGGACCGCACACCGACAGGGAGCGCGATTTCTCCGCGAGCCGGGGCATTGTCCGGCGGAATGCGATGGCGCCAATTTTCCGCTTCGCGCCAATATGTCTCTTCCACAGCCAGGCGGCAGACGGCGCCTGCGGTGGTGACGACGGTCGACACTCGGGCGATGCCGAGGCTGGTCCAGCGGCTCCACTCGGGATGGTGGTTCATGGCTTCCGGGCAGGGACCGGGGGCCTCGGCGGCGGCAGTCTCGAGGCGCGCCACGCGGAACGGCTCGCTGGCGAGCAGCGCGCGGGCAGCTTCTTCGTGTGTGGGCGGGGGGCTGCTGCATCCAGTCAAGGCAAAGGCGACGGCCAACCATCCGGCAACAAGCGGCCATGGGGCGGCGGACCGCCGAAGACCGAGTGCGTGGGGCATGGCCGTTATCCTAACGGCGCAGACGGGAGTGCTGCAAGGGCGGGGCTGAAATGACGAACCCCGGCCCGCAGTGGGGGCCGGGGTGTCAGGGTTGCTTGCGCGAACCGGACGAGGCGTGGCGGGTTCAGGCCACTTCCGAAGCCTTGTAGCGGGACACGATCTGATGCATCTGGTCCTTCACATGAAGCTTGAGCTTCTTCAGGCGGTGTTCCTCGATCTCATCCTCCGGAGTGTGGTAGGGTTTCGCCTCGATCTCCTCGATCAGCCGCTTGTACTCGGCGTGCTTCTCGGCAAGCGCGCGAAACTCCTCGTTGTGTTGCATGAGGTACTCTTTCAGTTCTTCCTGAGTGAAGTTCTCCATGGGAACAGTTCTCCTTCATGTGGGAAGATCCTTGCGCGGCCGTCCCGGACAGGCGGAAAGAGATGGCGCGGCGCAAGGACCGTTGCATCAGGTTTACCCGGCGGCGGCGTATGGAAACCGCCGTCACCCTGACACTAACACTTTTGAAACCTTCAGACAATCCCATCGAGACGGGATCGGCCGGACGGTGGACTGACGGCGGGCCGGAAGAAAGGCCGTCAGGCTGGAAACGGGCGCGCGGGTGGTGTAAGAGAAGAAGTAGAAACGGAGGTTCTGTATGCCTCACTATGTGTATGTTTGCAAGGACTGCAAGAAGGAATTCGAGAAAGTGATGCATATGGACGAGCTCGGCAAAAAGAAGGTCGAGTGCCCGCACTGCGGCAGCACCAAAGTCGAGCTGGCGGTGACCGCATTTTCCGCCGTCACATCCAAGAAGAGCTGAGAGGCAACCCGGGGAAGCCGGGCGGCCGGTTTCCCCGGTTGCTCTGGTGGAGCGGGGGCGCAGGGCGCGCAGGATTCCAGAAGCCTCGGTCATTCGGCTCCGGGCAGGCAAAGCTCTCGGCCGGGCATGCATCCCCGACGCAGAGAGAAGGAACTCACCAGCGCGGCAGGATGCGCTGCCAGGCGGGATCGACGTGTTTGCGCATCTCGGCGGCATCATCGCGGCGGCGGTAGGGGATGCGGCTGTAGCGCTCTTCGAGCCGGGCGACCTGGTCCCAGTCGATCTCGGCCCCTAGGCCCGGGCGCTCGGGGATGCGGACCGAACCGCGATCGAATTTCACCCGGCCGCCCACGAGAATTTCGTCTTTTTCGTGCTGCCAGGGGTAGTGCGTGTCGCAGGCGAATTTCATCCACGGCGTGGCGCAGCAGGAATGGGCCATGATGAGCAGGCTGACGCCCAGATGATTATTGGAATGCATCGACAGGCCCAACCCGAGGTGTTCGCACAGATCCCCCAGCCGCTGGACGGCGCGGATGCCGCCCCAATAGTGAGGATCGGAGAGAATCACCTGGGCGGCGCCTGTGCGCCATGCCGGCACGACGTGCTCAAAACCGGTGACGGCCACGTTGGAGGCCAGCGGAATGTCCGCACCGGCCTTGAGCAGGCGGCGCCGGACTTCGGCCATCCCGTCGAGGCCGGCCGCGGGGTCTTCCAGATAGCCGCCGCCGGAGAGTTCTTCCTTGAGCGCCAGCCCGACGCGGACGCTGGTCTCCACGCTCCAGGCGCAGTTCGGGTCGATGCGCAGCGGGAATGACGGGCCGAATTCTTCCCGGAGGAGGCGGATGGTGCGGATCTCCTTTTCCGGCTCGAACACGCCGCCCTTGAGCTTGATCTCGCGGAACCCGTAGCGGCCGATCATCTGGCGGCACTGCCGGACGATGGATTCCGGGGTGAGACACTCGCCATATTCATCGACGCGCGCGTCGGCGCCTTCGCCGCCCCCGCCCGCGTGCTTGTAAAAGAGGTAAGCGGAAAACGGGGCGGCATCGCGGGCCCGCCCGCCGAGCAGATCGCAGACCGGCTTGCCAGCGGCCTTGCCGATGATGTCGAGGCAAGCGGCCTCCACAGCGGCAAATGCGCGCTTTTTTGCGTCGCGGGGATTCTCGCCGGGAACGAGCCATGTTTGCGAGCGGTCACCGCCATCGTTGGCGGCGCCCCATCGCATCCACAATGCATGCAGTGCGAAGGGGTCCATGCCGAGGACGAGTTCGCGCACGGCCTGCAGGGCGCCGATCGAACCCTCGCCGCCGTGCGCCTCGGCGACACCAGAGATGCCATCGGTGGTATCGAGCCGGATCAGCGTGCGCAGGGCGTAGGGCGCATGCAGCCCGTAAGAGCTGCGCAGGGGCGGATCGGCCACCGCCAGCGGATGGATGTTGAAGCTCTTGATGACCACGGAGGAACGATATCACGGACGGCGGGCGCTCAGCGGGAGGCCTGCGCCGCTTGAGCGGCATCTGCCATCGGCGCCCGGACGAGCCGCCCCTCGGGCCGCGCCAGGCCGAGAAAAGACCGGGAAACGAAGCCTGCACAGCACCCCTGGGCCGAAATTCAAGCGATCAATCCCTGCG
>Ga0272446_1006476_pt1 | contig 12195 bp, 9 predicted proteins | sample YNPCB0061_FD_194587 | JGI IMG/M metagenome (GOLD analysis project Ga0272446, IMG submission 194587) | Hot spring microbial mat communities from Yellowstone National Park, WY, United States - YNP-CB-006-1 | ecosystem: Environmental > Aquatic > Thermal springs > Hot (42-90C) > Sediment | place... | reverse complement strand
AGGGCTGCCCCGCGCCGACGAACCGACCGCCGCCGGCCGCGCACTGGAACCGGAACACCTCGCTGCACACGCCTTCGGTGCAGCAGGCGCCGAAGTCGCACGCGCCGCCGCTGCACGACGTGTAATTGCCCGCATACGAACCGCCCGCGGTCGTGCAGGCCGCCTCAGTGAGGAGCTGGCAGGTCCCGCCCACGCAGCACGCACCCTTCGGCGGCAGCAGGCACGGGCAGCCCTCGCAGGTCGTGCCGTTGCCGCCGTACGTGCCGCCCTGGGCCGCGCACTCCGCCGCGGTCAGGATCAGGCACGTGCCGCTGTAGCCGTCGTCGATGCAGCAGCGGCCGGCGGGCGTCGCGTCGCACGGGTTGCCGTCACAGTTCGTGTTGTCGCCGAGGTAGACGCCGCCGCACGCGGCCGCCGTGGTGATCGAGCACGAGGTGCCCACGCAGCAGGCGCCGACGGGTGTCGTGACGAGCGGCACCGTGAACGGCTGCACGAGGCCGAAGGCGACCGTACCGAGGTTCACGTTGCGCGGCTCGCCGAGATTGCCCGGCTCGAGGCCGCCGAGGCCGCCGAGCACCTGGTTCGAGATGAAGTCGTGCTGCTGCCCGTTGATGAAGGCGAGCACCTTGATCGGGCCGGTCGGGTTGCCCAGCGCCGCCAGCGGGATGGCCAGCTCGAAGCCGGTCTTCACGCCGCTGCCATCGTCGGCGCCGCTGCCGCCGGTCACGCCGAAAACGTTGCTGTTGTTCAGGGTCGCGAGAATCGCCGGAGCGCCCGCGTCGCCGCCGGTCAACGCGCCCCCGGCCGTCCCGCATACCGGGAGACCCGCTCCGCAGTAATAAAGAACGCCGGAGTTGCCGGCGTCCACGTACAGCTCCGCGTAGTCCACGTACAGGCCCGCCGGGTCGCCGAACGCGTTCGCCGAGACCCAAAAATCGGCCTCGAAGCCGGCCGGGAAGGTCAGCCCGTTCCCGCTGCCGTCGTCGCTCATCCGCAGGAGCTTGGTGTTGGGCTGACCCGGATTCGTCGCCAGCAGGCGGTTCTGGCCGCCGGGCCGCGTATCGAAGAAGAGTTCGAGCTTGTTGCCGTTGGTCTCGAAGTTCCCCGCCAGCACGAGGTACAGCTTGCCCGCGTACACCACGCCGAACGCACCATCGAGCTCGGAACCGTTCGCGATATCCGGCCGACCGATGTTCGAGTTGCCGAACCCGGTCTGGGTGTCCTGGACGGCCAGGGCAGCGCCGTATAGCACGTCGGCTGCGGAACCATCCATGACCGGCTGCGCCAGGACCGGTAGCACCAAGCCCAGCGCGAGCGCGCACGTACAGCAGAATCTCTTCATCGGGGGTCTCCTATGGTTGAAAGACGATGACGATCTCGGTGAACCGAGAGGACCACGCGACTGCCTCGGGGGACGACTCGTTCGGGCTCGCGGCCGACCCACGCCGCATGCGAACGCTGCGCGCGACGGACACGATGGAGACGAGACGAACCTCTTCCCTGCTCCCGTGCCAACGCCGCAGGAAGATGGGGCGGCGCGGCAGACGCTTGAGCACTCTGAGAATAGATCGGCGTCGCACGGCAGTCAAGAAAGACGCGCTGCTGCGGCCAATTCACAGCCGAAAGCCCGACATGTCGGACGCGCGCCGCAGTGTCGGCAACCGATGAACCGCTTCATCGGGCGACTCACCGCCTGCGAATCAGGCGAACCGTCCGCGGTGCTGCGCATGCGGGGGACCGCGCCGCGCGAGCGTGCTTCAGCATCGCGTGCGAAGCCGCCGATGGCTGGAAGCGGCGGTCCGCGACGATACAATGCTATCGCGACGCCACTTTCCTTCGTCCGCGAGCGCCGGAGTTGTTCATGTCCGTAACGCCCTTCACCCGCCGTCACCGCAGCGCGTTCACGCTGATCGAGCTGCTGGTGGTCGTTGCGATCATCGCGCTGCTTATCTCGATCCTCCTGCCGAGCCTGAACTCGGCCCGGCAGCAGGCCAAGCGAGCGAAGTGCGCCGCCGGCCTGAGCGGGATCGGAAAGGCGGTGCAGAGCTGCTGGACTGAGAACCGCGAGTTCGGTCCGAGCTGGGACGACGGGGAGAAGAAGGTCGGCGCAACCTGGTTCATGTACTCCTGGGTCGACACCCTGTTCGACTTGGATTACATCGGCGACATCAAGCTCCAGGTGTGCCCGAACGACCAGCGACCGGACGAGGCCGCGAAGCTCTGGGGAAACGCGTGGGGTTTCCGATTCGTGAACGAGTTCATGAAGGGTGAAGCCCCCAAGCCCGGCGTCCGTACCAGTTACGCTTTGAACATTCAGATGCACTTCAACTTCCCGGGCGACCGCTTCAAGGATGCGGCTCGCCAAGTGTACGCCGCCGATGGCTGGTGGACCTGGTTCAGTTCCATCAACGCCGCGTGGCTGCTGGCCCCCCGCGTGATCAACGGCCAGCCCGACCCCTCGGCGTTCCCCAATCAGGGCGGCACGGGCGTCGGTTGGCGGCATGGCAGCGACAACTCGGCGAATCTGCTGTTCAGCGACGGGCACGTGTCGCAGCTCGCGCCGCGGACAAGCAACCTCGCCACGCTACAGGACCTCTGGTTCAAGACCGTGGACACCTCCAGGCAGTTCACCTGGCTGCCCGGCGAAAACCCGAGTCGGGCAAAGGAACACCGCTACGACCAGATGAACTATCCCGGACGCGACACGAACTACGACGGCCGGTATCCTGCCTGGTACTGGCCGAAGCTCAACAACACCGGCGGGAAATGGGTCGGCCCGCAAGGCGGCGACAACTTCCACCCGTTCGCGTACCCTGAGGAGTTGAACGCGGTGTGGCGCACGCAGAACAATGCCTGGCGGAAGCTGCCCAACGCGCAAGCGGATCGCCAGTAGCCCGTAGCGTCGGAGAACGGCGTGTCGAAGCGAGCGCGGCAGGTCGCATACGGTCTCCTGATCGTGGCCGGGTTCGGTGGTGCCGCTTATTCGTTCCTTGGTCGATCAAGCCCGGCGAAAGTCCGTGACACCCTGACCATCCAGGGTCTGTGCCTCTCCTGCAAGCACGAAGGCACCGTGCAACATCCCAACACCGAGCCCGCGCCGCACAAGTGCCCCCAGTGCGGGCAGCTGGCGGTGTACCCGCTGATGTACTGCTTTGACTGCCGCAGACGCTTCGTGCCCGACCTCGTGCGCACCGACCCGTCCGGCCCGCCGCGTATTCCACCGTCGTTCCGGTGCCCCGGCTGCCGCAGCGCGAACGTGATGCAGTTCATCCCGAACCAACCCGAACTCGAGCCGGTGGGCGACCTCCCGCCGCCGCGGTGGAATTGACCGCTCTCACGCCGGCGCGGGCGCCGCCGCCGACGATCCGCTCCCCCGCCGCCCCGCGCTCCTCGGCGACGTCGCATGTGTGGACGCCCCTCCGGCCACCCGCGTGGACGGGTGCGGGCGTCGGGGCCGGCCGCTCGGGGCGCGCGTCGGGTCCGCCGCCGATCTCTTCCCCGCCGGCCCGGTTTGCGGGATGATGCGGCGCGCCGCGGGGCGGGTCCGCGTCGAGGACCGCCCCCGGGCGGAGGCAGGTGCCGCGATGATGCTGGCGACTCGCACGCTGCGATTGCTCACCGGTCTGCTGGCGGCCGTCGGGGCGGGCTGCGTCGAACGGACAGCACGGGTGCAGACCCAGCCGCCGGGGGCCCTTGTCACGATCAACGACGAGGAGGTCGGCGTCAGCCCCGTGAAGTTCTCGTTCCAGTGGTACGGGGATTACGAGATCATCATCCGCAAGCCCGGCTACGAGACGCTGCGCACGCACCACCGGATCGACCCGCCGTGGTACCAGTGGCCGCCGTTCGACCTGGTGGCGGAGGTGCTGTGGCCCGGCATGATCCGCGACGAGCACGTGCTCCCGACGTTCGAGCTGGCCCCGACGACGCAGCCGGTGATCGCCGACCTCGTGAACCGCGCGGTGGAAACCCGCGCCGACGCGCTGTCGGTCCGCGGCGAGCTGCCGGCGGAGAAGCCGAGCGCCGCGCGGGCGAAGTAGGCGGGCGGGGGCCGCGATCCGGGCGCGCGGCCGCGCGGGGTCGACTGACCGCGACGCCGGAGGTGCTCACATGGATAAGCTGGCCGTGGTCCGGCGGAACATCGAGTGGTTTCGCCGATCCGGCATCCTGCGCCCGGTGGACGGGTTCTGGGGCGTCGGCGAGCGAATCGTCCTCACGCCCGGCAACGAGGCGCTGGCGAAGATCAACCGGTGGTTCCACTGCCAAACGCGCGTGGCGTCCGACGCGGTCGTGCTGGAGCACCGGCGGGCCGACTGCAACTTCCAGGCGGCCTGGCTCTTTGACCTCGCGGCGGAGGCGCTGGGTGACGCGTCCCTGAAGACCGTCGCAGACAACCTGCTCGGGTTCCTCCTGCAGCGCAGCGGACTGCGGAACGTCCGGGACGATGACCCGAACCACGATCTGTGGGGCTGGTCCATGCAGGTGTCGCGCGCCGACTGCTGGACCGATGACAACGCGTGGGTCACCACGCTCCTGCTGACGCTCGCGCACCGCGGCCGGCCGGAGCTGCGCGACGTGGGCATCGCCGCCGGGCGGGCGCTGCACCGCCGCCTCCGCCCCGTGCTCGACCACTGGCGCCGCCACGGCAAGGACGTCCGGCTCGAGTCGGCGCCGTTGCCGGGCTCGGACCTCAGCCCGCACTGGTGCGGCCTCGTCACAATGGCGCTGGCCCACGCCGCGGCCGCCGACCCGGCGACGGACTACACCGACTTCGTGACGGCCTACTACGACCTCGCGCCGTCCGGCCCGCCGCGCTACGAGGCCGAGTCCCGGCCGCCGACGACGACGGGGCTGCCGTGGACGCTCTCGGAGTACGGCTACCTGGCGCTCGCGGCCGCCATCGCCGCACGGCAGTTCGACCTGCCGAACGCGCGCTGTGCGGCCCGCGCGGCCGCGGATGCGCTGATCACGCACCAGGCGCCCGATGGGCACTTCGCCGCCGAGCACCCGGAGAGTCCGATCGCCCCGCACCTGGCGGACTTCGTCTACACGCAGAACTGGGGGACGCTCGGGCTGTACCACGCGTGGCTGCTCTGCGAGCGCGATGCGCGCTACCGTCGCGCCCTGGACCGCAGTCTGGAGTTCCTAGCGCGCGTGCAGGACACCAGCGGCGTGCCGTGGCTCGACGGGAGCTGGCGCGGGCTGTACGACACTCGAACCGGGGCGTGGGGCGGCGGCGACCGCTGGGAGGGCGGACAGAACAGCATCTACTCCGGCTGGACCAATGCCCCGCTCGCACTGGCGTTCCTCCTGGATGTAACGGGGTCGTCGCTGTTCGCCGGGAGATGACGGGCCCGGCGGCCCTCAGTGTGCGGCCGGGATTCGGGTGCGTGTACGCCTGCGCCCGGTGCGTGCCCGGGGGAACGGACCATCGATCCTCGATCGTCATGGCGACGAACACCGGACTGCGGTACGCCGCGAAGCCTCCGCCCCTGCCCGCGTGCCGGCGTGACTCCGTTCCTCCGAGCCTTCCTGCCTCCGTGCCTTCGTGCCTTCTTCCTCATCCTTTCCCCGGCCGCTTCAGCCCCAGCACCGTCATGACCTGCTGCAAGTCCTCCCAGACCTTGCCCTTCTCGCCCGGGCTGCGGAGCAGGTACGCCGGATGGAACGTCGGCATCAGCCGCGCGGTCGGCAACCCCACCGCCGCCAGCGCCGGCGGCGGGAAGTCGTGGAACTGCCCCCGCAGCTTGCCGATCGGCGTCTTCGTGGCCAGCAGCGTCTGCGCCGCCGGCCGCCCCAGCGCGATGATGACCTTCGGCCGCAGGATCGCGAGCTGTCGGTAGAGGTACGGGGCGCACGTCGCCATCTCGTCGTCCGTCGGCGTGCGGTTGCCCGGCGGCCGGCACTTCACGACGTTGGCGATGTACACCTGCTCGCGTGTCAGGCCCATCGCCGCGATCATCCGCGTCAGGAGCTGGCCGGCCGCCCCCACGAACGGCAGGCCCTGTGCATCCTCCTCCGCGCCGGGCCCCTCGCCGACGAAGACCAGGTCCGGCCGCGGGTGGCCGACGCCGAAGACCGTCTGTGTGCGGTTCTCGCACAGGCCGCACAACCGGCAGCCGCGGACGTACGTATCGTCGAGCGCCGCCAGCGCAGCGCGGGCGTCGCCGATGCTGAGCTCGCGGTCGCACAGCGGCGGCAGGTTCGGGCCGCCGTTGCCGCGCGGGGCGGCGGAGGGTAACAGGCCCGCGGGTGGGGCCACCCGGGCGGTGACCGCCGCGCCGCGTTGTGGCGGCGCGGCGGCTGCCGGCGGCGAGCGACGCTCGGTCGCGGGGGCGGCTCGTGGCGCACTCCCCCGCGGAGCGGGCGCTGCGGCGCGGGTCGCAGCGCCTTGCGGCGCGGGCCGCGGCAGCGGCACGCCGACGTGGGTCACGCCCAAGCGGCGCTCGCTGCGCAGCCACTCGCGCAGCGCCGCGGACACGGCATCCGGGTCGAGGCGAGACATGCACAGCAGCTTACGGCCCCCCGGGCCGGGGCCACAAGCCGCCCGCAGGCGGCCGCCCGGCCCGGCCGTTATGATGGGCGGCGGAGGAGGGCCCGCGGCCGCGCGGCGCGGGCCCGAGCCCGCACGTCGGAGCCACGCGCGTGGACAAGCCGCCGCGAAAGCCGCTGTCGCTGACGATCTTCTTCCCGTGCTACAACGAGGAAGCCAACGTCGAGCGTGTGACGCGGGCCGCGGTGGCCGCGGCGCAGTCCGTGGCCGACGATTGGGAAGTGCTGATCGTGAACGACGGCAGCCGCGACCGGACCGGCGAGCTGGCGGACGAGCTGGCCCGCACGATTCCGGGGGTGCGGGCGGTACACAACCGGCCGAACCAGGGCTACGGGGGCGCGCTGGCGCGCGGATTCCGCGAGGCCCGCAAGAACTGGATCTTCTACACCGACGGAGACGGGCAGTTCGACCTCGGCGAGCTGCCCCGGCTGCTGCCGCTGCTGGAAACGCACGACATCGTCTCGGCCTACCGGCTGGACCGGAAGGACCCGCTAATCCGCAAGCTCAACGCGCTGGCGTGGACCACGCTGGTGAACGTGCTGTTCGGGCTGTGGATGCGGGACATCGACTGCGCGTTCAAGATCTACCCGCGGACGTTCATCGAGCGGATCGAGCTCCGGAGTCGCGGGGCGCTGATCGACACCGAGATGCTGGCCAAGGCCCGCTACCTCGGCTTGTCCGTCGCCCAGATCGGCGTGCACCACTACCCCCGCGTCGCCGGGCAGCAGACCGGCGCGAACCTGAGAGTCATCCTGCGGGCGTTTCGCGAGCTGTTCCGCCTGTACCGCGACATCCGGCGGACGCGCGCGTAGCGACGCCGTGTCAATCCGGCGGCAACTCGGGCGGGTCGCAGTCCGGCAGCCGGATGCGCTGGTCCCCGTAGCGCACTTCGCCCGTGCGCAGGAACTCCTCGAGGTGCGGCCGGCACGTCCCGCAGCCGGTGCAGCAACCGGTCCGCCTGATCAGATCCGCGATTTCGGTGATGTTGTGGCGGCGTGCGTAGGAACGGAGCGCGACGAAGCTGAGCCCCTTGCAGTCGCAGCGTGTCAGACCCATCGGTGCGATTATACGGGCATCCGCGGTGCATCGCCCGCTACACCACGCTCTCGACCGCGACGATCTCGACCTCCACGTCGTGTCCCTCCAGGGCGATCGTCACGCGCGCCCCGACCGGGGTCCCCATCAGCTTCTGCGACAGCGGCGCCATGTAGTTGTACACGCTCCGCTCGACGTCCGTCTCGAACGGCCCGAGGAACGTCATCGTCACGAGGGCCCCGGTGTCGCCGCGCCGCAGCGTGACGCGCGTGCCGATCCCCACCTGGTCCGTCGGCACGTCGTGGGTTTCCAGCACCCGCGCCCGCGAGAGATCCTCGTTCACCTTGGCCAGGCGCGCCCGCAGCAGGTCGCGCTCCTCCAGCGCAAACTTGTACTCCGAGTTCTCGCTCAGATCGCCGTGCGACGCCGCCTCGCCGATCCGCCGGGCGTTGTCGCGCATCTGCACGTTCACGATCTGGTCGCGCTCCGCCGTGCGCCGCGCCAGCCCCTCCGCGGTGCACCACAGCGTCTCCGCGTCCTCCCACGGCCGCACCTCGCGCCGCGCCACCACCCACAGCTCCGGGTGCGCCTCGCGCAGCAGGTCCAGCAGCCGCGCCGGCGTGTTCTCGCCCAGCCCCTCGAGCCGCTGCAACTCGCGCTTGATCGTGACCGCCGCCGCCTCGCTCGTCGCCGCCAGGCAGCGCCCGGCCTTCTCGTAGTCGCGCAGCGCCAGCGCCGCCTTCGCGCGGTGCCGGAACTCCTTCACGACGGACGCCTCGGCCGACAGCGTCCGCCCCAGCGAACTCAGCGTGTCGATGATCAACCGGAACAGCTCCGCCTCGCTCGGCAGCCGCAGCCCCGCCGTCTCGCGCGGCCCCTTCCACAGCCAGTACATCAGCTCCGGGTGCCGCGGCAGGTCGCTCAGCCCCTTGTCGATGAAGCTTTGCACCGCGTCCCGCCGCCCGGCCTCGATCGCCGCGTGCACCAGCCGGTCCAGTAGTGCCGCCGGCGCATCCTCCAGCCACGCGATCGCGTGCGCGAGCCAGTCGTCCGGCCGGGCCCGCCGCAGCGCCTCGAACGCGGGCTCCCGCAGCGCATCCAGCTCGATCCGGTCCAACAGCAGCCGCGGTTCCGCAACCGTTCGCAGCAGCTCGTCGGCCAGCGCCCGCCCGTCCGCCCCGCCCGGCACGCCCTTCTCCCCCAGCCGCTCGAGCGCCAGTGCGCACGCCAGCGCTTCCGCCGGCCGCCGCGCCCGCACGGCCGCGACGTAGGCCCACATGTGCTGGTGGAAGCGCGCGAGGAGCGCCGCGTCGGGCGCCTCCTTGCGGGCCTGCTTCTCGCGGAGGTAACCTTCGATCGTCGCGATCCAGTGTCCCAAGTCGTTCTTCGCGCCGAACGCCGCCCAGGTCTCGTCCTCGAGCGTCTGCGCCGCCTCCAGGTAGGTCAGAATCAGCGGCGAGCGCCCTTCCAGCTTGATGTGCGGGCAGCGCTTGAGCGCCGTCCGGGCCTTCGTCCACCAGCCCGCCCACTCCGCCGACGGAATCAGCCGCGGCGAGAGCTCGTGCTTCAGCTCGTCCGCGTCGATCTGGCCGCCGTGCGATCGCACGATCCCCAGCACCACCTCGACCGGATTCTCGCGGATCATCGCCGCGACCTTCTCCGGCCGCAGTTGCCGCAGCACGCGGAAATCGTCCGACGCGATCCGCTCGTACTCGCGAGCCACCTCCGGCCCCGGCAGCGTCGTCACGCGCCCTTCCCGCCGCAGCGTGAACAGCCCGTTGACCCGGTCCACATCGACTACTTCCGCCGCTCGGTCCTCCGACCGGCAATACAGCGTGTCCCCCGGCTGGAGCGTCAGGCAGAGATCCAGCATCTTCAGCGCGGTCCGCACCGGCCGGCCGCCCTTCAGTCCCGATGCCTCCAGCAGGGCCCCGAACCCCGGCACCGTGCCGTAGGCCTCCGTGTACAGCCGGACCGCCAGCGCCCGCAGCTCCGCGCTCTGCGGCGAGGCCGTCAGCGCGATGCGCACCAGCGGCAGGGCCGACGTGGGGTCTGGCACCGTGCCGACGTTCTCGAACACCATCTGCGTCAGCGTGGCCAGCCGCTCGGCCCGGCCGTCGCGCTCCAGCCGCTCGAACGGCCCCACGAGCTGCGCCGGCGTGAGCTGGCCGCTCGTCAGCAGTTCCAGGCAACGCGACTCGAACTCCTCGATCTTGCCGGCTTGCGCCAGCTCCAGCAATTCCGCAGTGGGCATCGGGTCCTCGGCCGCAACGCGCCGTCTCGGCCACCCCCGCCGGCCGCCATGATCCCGCGGCCGCGCCGAACCGGCCAAGCCAACGCGGAAGTGTACCTCAAGGGGCGGCGGTTTTCCGCTGTCCGGGTTCGCCGCCGGAGCACCGCCGCGGCAGAACCGCTATCGCTGCCCGCGCGCCCCAGCACGCCAGCGGCCGGCGATGCTCACAACCGGGGCCGGTGGTGCCGCCGGTCGCAAGCGCGCCCCGGAGGCGGGACTCGGCGGGCCGCGGCCCGGCCCCCACTCCGCGCTGCAACGCGCGCGGTGATTCGCAGTCGGCGGTGCTCGCGCGCCTCGGCCGCCCCGGCCCCGAACCGTGCGTCACAGGGCTGCCGGGTCGGCATCCGCGGAGAGTGGCGGTTCGCGCGGTCTAATTGACACCCGGCGAGGCCCTTCTTAGACTCGCGTTTTGCGAGCGACGGCGCCCGTGGCCCTGCCCGACGCCAACCGCCGCCGGTGTAGCTCAGTTGGATAGAGCGCTTGACTGTGGATCAAGAGGTCCCCGGTTCGACCCCGGGCGCCGGCAGTCGTAATCAACCCCCGCGCCAACACTTATGCGTACCCACCGCCCCGTTCCACTGCGTCGCGCAGCGGTCGCCGGGGCGGGCGCTTTCCTTTCCCGGGTCCTCGGCTCTCTCCGCGAACTTGATTGTCACTTTCGCAGCCTCGTACGCTGTGCAAGGAGAAACTACGGTCCCCTCGGCCGGGCGCGGACATCGAGGGTAGTGGCGAAACGAGACGCAACATGCGGACTGCCGAAGCGCCGCGCTTCCGGCTGCCGGAGTCGACGGGGTACGCTTCGCTGGGCGAACCGGCACCAACACGAATTCGCGGAAGGCCATCCGCCGGACGTGCGGCCCAGTCGGAACGCTGCCCGGCAACCTGAGTCCGGACCGGGTGTCACGCTCTGCGGCTGCTCGTGACGCAGCCCTGGGGGAACGCGCTCCCCGACGGACGAAAACGCGAAGGAGAGATGGAGAAATGCTGAAACTCAACTCCTCCATGGCGCGCGCCTCCCGGGTCGGGTTTGCCGGGCTCGCCGTCGCGGCACTCGCGATCGGCGGATGCATCCTGACGCGCATGCCCTGCGGCCAGCCGACCGACAGGCAGTCTCATCCCGCCCTGGCAGCCCGACTGGAGAGCCTCCGTGCAGCGCACAATCTCCCCGCGCTCGGTGCGGCAATTATCCGGCCGAACGGCGCCGTCGAGGTCGCTGCCGTCGGCTGGCGCGAGGCCGGTGCGGCCTCATGCGTTTCGCCCGACGACCGCTTTCACCTGGGGTCATGCGGCAAGGCAATGACCGCCACCATGCTGGCCGCGCTGGTTGAGGAGGGGCGACTGAACTGGGGCAGTCGGCTCGGGGAGGTGTTCTCCGATCTGGCCCCCGGCATGCATCCCGCTTTTCGTGAGGTCACACTGCTCCAACTGCTGACACACCGCGCGGGTCTGCCGGACGACCGCGAGGACAGCGCGACGCAGGATCGGCTCGATGCGGCCGGCGGCACGTTGACGGAGAAGCGTCTGGCCATGCTGCGGGCGCGAACGGCCGTGGCCCCCGTCAGTGCGCCGGGCACCGAGTACCGCTACTCGAATGCTGGCTACGAAATTGCCGGCGCCATGGCGGAGCGCGTAACCGGTCAAACGTATGAAGACCTCATGCGGGCGCGCGTCTTCGGACCGCTGGGCATGAGCTCCGCGGGCTTCGGGGCGCCCGGCCGCCCGGACCTCATCGATCAGCCCCACGGCCATCGCACCGTTCTGGGGGCCATCGTGCCGGTCCGCCCGGGACCCGCGGCCGACAACCCGGCTTTCACCGCGCCGTCAGGCGGCATGCACTGCAACCTTTCCGATTGGGCCACGTTCGCCGCCGCCCATCTGGCCGGCGCTCGCGGCACGAGCGGCCTGCTAGCCGCCGAGACATTCGTGACGCTCCACACGCCGACCGGGGACTACGCCTGCGGTTGGCAGGTCGCGCAGATGGCGCCGTTCGGTCGCGCCCTGATTCACGATGGCGGCAACACGATGTGGTACGCGGTGATCTACGTTCTGCCGGAAGTCGACGCCGCCGTCATGCTGGCGACGAATCGCGGGGACGAGGCCAGCGCCTGGAAAGTCGTCGACATGATCGATACGCTCGCCCTCGAAATCGTGCAGGCAGCGGACTAGTCGGCGCGGCCGGCCGCGCGCGCCGCTACTGGATCAGAAGGTGGGGCCCGTGTATAGACCCGGGTAATTGAGACGCGGAATAGTGATGGGCGGTTGAGCCGGACGAGGGCCGGCGGACCCCGGGGGGGGGGGGGGGGGGGGGGCCCCG